>RCUO01000093.1_pt1 | contig 64036 bp, 93 predicted proteins | sample 2166161 | NCBI WGS metagenome assembly RCUO01 (sample SAMN09932617, study PRJNA488358) | compost metagenome | feature: garden; material: soil; isolation source: compost soil in cyclohexanecarbonitrile-enriched culture | place: Germany: Experimental Botanical Garden Goettingen | collected 2016-01-27
AATTCGCGGTGTTGACCTCGGGGCACTCGAGGTTGGACAAGAGCTGAAGGCTGATGTCTTCGCAGAAGGCGAATTTGTTGACGTAACCGGCATTTCCAAGGGCAAAGGTTTCCAAGGCGTTATCAAGCGTTGGGGACAAAGCCGCGGCCCGATGGCTCACGGCTCCCGTTACCACAGAAGACCGGGTTCGATGGGTTCCATCCAGGCTAACCGTGTTCCTAAGGGCAAACACCTGCCAGGACATATGGGCCATGAGACGGTTACCGTCCAGAAGCTCGAAGTCATCAAGGTGGACACTGAACGCAACGTGCTGCTGATCAAAGGTTCCATTCCTGGTCCTAAGAACAGCTTCGTGAAGGTCAAAGAGACCGTTAAGAAATAACTTTTGAAGAAAGGAGGAACATCAAAATGCCAAAAGTAACGCTTTATAATATCAGCGGCAAAGAAGTTGGAGAAGTTGAACTGAGCGACGCGATTTTCGGTGTTGAGCCGAACACTCACGTGCTGAACGAAGCAGTTCTTCTCCAGAGAGCTTCCCTGCGCCGCGGTACGCACAAAGTTAAAGGACGCTCCGAAGTACGTGGCGGCGGACGCAAGCCTTGGAAACAAAAAGGCACAGGCCGCGCTCGTCAAGGTTCGATTCGTTCGCCTCAATGGAAAGGCGGCGGCGTAGTATTCGGACCGACACCTCGCAGCTACGGCTGGAAACTGCCTAAGAAAGTTCGTCGTCTTGCAATCAAGTCGGCTCTGTCCTCGAAGGTTATCGAGAGCAACATCATCGTGCTGGACAGCCTGACGCTGAACGCTCCGAAGACGAAAGATTTCGTAGCAATCCTGAACAACCTGAAGGTTGCTGAGAAGGCTCTGGTTGTAGCTCCAAGCTATGACGACAATGTAGCACTTTCCGCCCGCAACATTCCGGGTGTTAAATTCATCGCTGCCGACGGCATCAATGTTCTTGACGTGCTGACGCACGACAAACTGATCATCACTAAGGATGCAGTTTCTAAGGTAGAGGAGGTGTTCGCGTAATGAAAGATCCTCGCGATATCATCAAACGTCCGGTGATTACGGAACGCACATCCGACTACATGAGCGAATTGAAATATGCTTTTGAAGTGGACATTCGTGCCAACAAGACCGAAATCAAGCAGGCTGTTGAGGCCATCTTTAAAGTGAAAGTCGTTAATGTGAACACTATGCGCGTGCCTGGGAAGCTGAAACGGTATGGACGCTACTCCGGTTATACTCCGGAATGGAAGAAAGCCGTTGTTAAGCTCAGCCCGGACAGCAAGCCGCTCGAGTTCTTCGAAGCGGTAGAATAATATTCTCTAGAGCAAGGAGGGAAACACAGTGCCAATCAAAAAGTACAAACCGACTTCTCCGGCAAGACGCGGTATGTCCGTGTCTACTTTTGAAGAAATCACCACTAACCAGCCTGAGAAATCGCTGTTGGCACCGCTGAGCAAGAAAGCGGGCCGCAACAACCAAGGTAAAATTACGGTTCGTCACCATGGCGGCGGACATAAGCGTAAATACCGTATCATCGACTTCAAACGGACGAAAGACGGCATACCAGGCAGCGTTGCTACGATTGAGTATGACCCGAACCGTACGTCCAACATCGCCCTGATCCACTATGCAGACGGAGAGAAACGTTACATCATCGCTCCTAAAGGTCTGAAGGTTGGGGATAAGATTGAATCCGGTCCTGCAGCGGACATCAAGATCGGCAACACTCTTCCGCTTGCTAACATCCCGGTAGGTACCGTTATCCACAACATCGAGCTGAAGCCTGGCAAGGGCGGCCAATTGGTTCGCGCAGCCGGTACGGAAGCGCAGTTGCTCGGTAAAGAAGAAAAGTACGTTTCCGTACGTCTCTCTTCCGGTGAAGTTCGCAGAATCCTGAGCGTTTGCCGCGCTACGATCGGTTCCGTAGGTAACGAAGACCACGAGCTGATCAAGATCGGTAAAGCAGGCCGCAGCCGCTGGCTGGGTCAGCGTCCTGAAGTTCGCGGTGTCGTTATGAACCCGAATGATCACCCGCATGGTGGTGGTGAAGGTCGCGCTCCGATCGGACGCAAATCGCCGTTGTCGCCTTGGGGCAAACCGACTCTGGGCTACAAGACTCGTAAGAAGAACAAGGCTTCTGATAAATATATCGTTCGCCGCCGCACGAAATAAGACGCTTCAAGGCATGCAGGTTTCCGCGAAGCGTCGACTCGCGGTTTGAGCATTTGATGAAGGGAGGATTTATACATGAGTCGCAGTTTGAAGAAGGGGCCTTTTATCGATGGCTACCTGCTGAAAAAAGTTGAAGACTTGAACACTTCGGGCAAAAAGGTTGTCATCAAGACCTGGTCCCGCCGCTCAACCATTTTCCCTCAATTTATCGGACATACGTTTGGCGTGTATGACGGCCGCAAGCACGTGCCTGTATACGTAACGGAAGATATGGTAGGTCACAAGTTGGGCGAATTCGCGCCGACGCGTACTTACAAAGGCCATGCGGGTGACGATAAGAAAACGAGAAGATAATCAATTTCTCTGATCGAGAGGAGGGAAAACAATGGAAGCAAAAGCACACGCAAGATCGGTGCGGATTTCCGCTCGCAAGGCGAAACTGGTCGTTGACCTGATCCGCGGCAAGCAAGTGGGAGAGGCTATCGCCATTCTTCGCCACACTCCTAAGTCCGCTTCCCCGGTAGTTGAGAAGCTGCTGAACTCGGCGATCGCTAATGCCGAGCACAACTACTCGCTGGACGTTAACAAGCTGTTCATCAGCGAAGTGTTCGTTAACCAGGGTCCAACCATGAAACGGTTCCGTCCGCGCGCTATGGGCCGCGCAAGCCGGATCAACAAACGCACCAGCCACATTACTTTGGTGGTATCTGAGAAATAAGGAGGGATAACGTGTGGGTCAAAAGGTAAATCCAGTCGGACTCCGGATCGGTATTATTCGTGACTGGGAATCCAAATGGTATGCAGGCAAAGATTTCGGAACGCTTCTTCTGGAAGATGTCAAAATTCGGGAATACCTCAAAGGCAAGCTGAAAGATTCCGCTGTTTCCCGCATCGAGATTGAAAGAGCGGCAAGCCGCGTAAACGTAACGATTCATACAGCCAAGCCAGGTATGGTAATCGGTAAGGGCGGCGCAGAAGTCGAAGTACTTCGCAGCGCAGTTACCCAGATCGCCGGCGGCAAGAAAGTACACATCAATATCAATGAAATCAAGCACCCTGAGCTGGACGCCATTCTCGTAGCCGAGAGCATCGCGCAGCAGCTGGAACGTCGCGTATCGTTCCGCCGCGCTCTGAAGCAGGCTATCCAAAGAACAATGCGTTCCGGAGCAAAAGGGATTAAAACTTCTGTCAGCGGTCGTCTTGGCGGCGCCGAGATTGCCCGTACGGAAGGCTATAGCGAAGGAACAGTTCCACTTCATACGCTTCGCGCCGACATCGACTACGGAACGGCTGAAGCACATACCACTTACGGCCGCATCGGCGTAAAAGTATGGATCTATCGTGGAGAGGTTCTTCCTACGGCTAAGAAACAAGCTGCTCAGGAAGGAGGCAACTAATCATGTTGGTACCAAAACGTGTTAAACACCGCAAACAACAACGCGGTAACATGAGAGGTCTGGCAAAAGGCGGCACCGAGCTGAACTTCGGCGAATTCGGTCTGCAGGCTCTTGAGCCGTCCTGGATCACTAACCGTCAGATCGAAGCTGCCCGTATCGCGATGACCCGTTACATCAAGCGTGGCGGTAAAGTATGGATCAAGATTTTCCCTGACAAGCCGATCACTCAGAAGCCTCTCGAGGTTCGTATGGGTAGCGGTAAAGGTAACGTCGAGAAGTGGGTAGCTGTTGTTAAACCGGGCAAGATTATGTTCGAACTCGGAGGCGTGTCGGAAGAAATCGCTCGTGAAGCGATGCGTCTTGCCGCTCACAAGCTGCCTATCAAGACTAAGTTTGTGAAACGTGAAGAATTGGGTGGTGAAGCAAATGAAAGCTAATGAACTTCGCAACTTGACCACTGCCGAGATTGAACAAAAGATTGCCGGCTTTAAAGAAGAGCTCTTTAATCTGCGTTTTCAACTGGCAACGGGCCAACTGGACAACCCGACTCGGATTCGTGATGTGCGTAGAGAAATAGCTCGTGCTAAAACCGTTATCCATGAAAGAGTTCTTGGAATCAGCTAATTTGAAACGGACGGAATGATCCGAATCGGGAAGGAGGGTAATTATGAGCGAAGAACGCAACGCACGTAAAGTGCAAATCGGTAAAGTTGTCAGCGACAAGATGGACAAAACGATCGTAGTAGCCGTTGAAACCTACAAGAAGCATGACCTGTACCATAAACGCATCAAGTACACCAAGAAGTTCAAGGCACATGATGAGAACAATACCGCCCAGATCGGCGATACGGTTAAAATCATGGAAACTCGTCCGCTCTCCAAGGACAAACGCTGGAGACTGGTCGAAGTGGTCGAAAAAGCGGTTATTATCTAAATAGCATGACATGATAGTATGGCCGAAAGGAGGACATTTCAATGATTCAACCATTTACACGTTTGGCTGTAGCTGACAACTCCGGTGCGAAGGAACTGATGTGTATCCGCGTTTTGGGCGGTACCGGTCGTCGTACGGCAGCTATCGGTGACCTGATCGTATGCTCTGTAAAACAAGCAACACCAGGCGGCGTTGTCAAAAAAGGTGATGTAGTTAAAGCGGTAGTCGTTCGCACGAAGCGTTCGGTTCGCCGTAAGGACGGATCTTACATCGCATTCGACGAGAACGCAGCAGTTGTTGTTAAGGAAGACAGAAGCCCGCGCGGAACGCGTATCTTCGGGCCAGTAGCCCGTGAACTTCGTGACAAGGACTACATGAAGATCGTTTCCTTGGCACCGGAAGTAATCTAATTTAACTCCCCAAGAAGTGACGAGAAGCTACAAGCTAGAGTCCGGGCGCTTTTCGGGGGCCCCGATAAATGATTTACAGTCAGGCTTGCAAAGGCTAGTCATAGGAGGTGTAACGAATGCCTAGAGTGAAAAAAGTTCTGGAATCCCATAACAACAAACTGCACGTGAAGAAAGATGACGTCGTTATGGTGATCAGCGGAAAAGACAAAGGTAAGAAGGGTCGCGTTATCGCTGCTTATCCTCGTCAAAACCGCGTGCTGGTAGAAGGCGTGAACATGGTGAAGAAGCACCAGAAGCCGAACCAGCAGAACCCGCAAGGCGGCATCATTGAGCAGGAAGCCGCAATCCATGTATCTAACGTTATGCACATCGATCCGAAGAGCGGCAAAGTAACCCGTATCGGTTACAAAGTGCTGGACAACGGCAAGAAGGTTCGCGTAGCGAAAAGATCCGGAGAGATTATCGACTAATACAGGTCCTAAAGAAAGGAGGTTAACTCTTCATGGCAGCAAGAATGAAAGAACGTTTTCTGAACGAGATTACGCCGGCTCTGATTCAGAAGTTTAACTATAAGACAGTTATGCAAGTACCTAAGATCGAGAAGGTTGTTATCAACATGGGCGTAGGCGACGCCGTACAAAACTCGAAGGTGCTTGATTCCGCTGTGAACGACATGCAGCTGATCGCCGGCCAGAAACCGGTTATCACGAAAGCCAAGAAGTCCATCGCAGGTTTCAAACTGCGTGAGAACATGCCGATCGGCGTTAAGGTAACCCTGCGCGGTGACCGCATGTACTACTTCCTGGACAAATTGTTCAACGTAACGCTTCCTCGCGTTCGTGACTTCCACGGTGTATCCACCAAGGCTTTTGACGGCCGCGGCAACTACACACTGGGTCTGAAAGAACAATTGATTTTCCCTGAAATCGAGTACGATAAGGTGGACAAAGTCCGCGGTATGGATATCGTAATCGTAACAACGGCTAAGACGGATGAGGAATCCCGTGAGCTGCTGGCTCAGCTGGGAATGCCTTTCGCGAAGTAAGTAACGTCGTCCTTTTCTCCGAAACTGTTTAGGAGGTGTCAGGCTAAAGTGGCAAAAACTTCGATGAAAGTTAAACAACAACGTGCGCCTAAATTCAAAGTGCGTGCTTACACACGCTGCGAACGTTGCGGTCGTCCACATTCGGTACTGCAAAAGTTCAAGATCTGCAGAATTTGCTTCCGTGAATTAGCTTATAAAGGCCAGATCCCTGGCGTGAAAAAAGCAAGCTGGTAAGAAGTTTATATACGGGAAGGAGGTTTACACCAAATGACTATGTCTGATCCTATCGCAGATATGCTGACACGCATTCGTAACGCCAACATCGTGCGTCACGAGACGGTTGAGCTGCCTGCTTCGACATTGAAAAAACAAATCGCCGACATCCTGAAGCGTGAAGGCTTCATCCGCGATGCGGAATTTGTTGAAGATAACAAACAAGGGATTATCCGTATTTTCCTGAAATACGGCCCGAACCAAGAGCGTGTAATTTCCGGTCTGAAGAGAATCAGCAAGCCGGGCCTGCGCGTCTACACGAAGAGCAATGAAGTTCCTCGCGTACTCGGCGGACTGGGCATCGCGATCATCTCCACTTCCAAGGGAGTTATGACCGACAAAGAAGCTCGTCAAGCAAAATCCGGCGGCGAAGTGCTCGCCTACGTTTGGTAATCACGTCACAAGATAAGGAGGTGCAACACACATGTCTCGTATTGGTCGCAAACCAATCACAGTGCCTAGCGGTGTAGACGTAACGGTCAACAACACGGTCATCACCGTTAAAGGTCCTAAAGGTACTTTGACTCGTGAACTTCATAAGGATATGAAGGTTACGGTTGAAAATAACGAAATCACTGTTGTTCGTCCTTCGGACAACAAATTGCATCGTTCTCTTCACGGCACAACCCGCTCCGTTGTCAACAACATGGTTAGCGGTGTGACGGAAGGCTTCTCGAAATCTCTGGAGCTGGTCGGGGTCGGATACCGTGCCAACAAATCCGGAGACAAGATCGTTCTGAACGTCGGATACTCCCACCCGGTTGAAATCACACCGGAGCCGGGCATCGAGTTCGAAGTTCCTGCCAACACGAAAATCATCGTTAAAGGCATCGATAAAGAACGCGTAGGCGCATATGCCGCCAAAATTCGTTCCGTACGCGAACCTGAGCCGTACAAGGGCAAAGGTATCAAGTATGAAGGCGAACGTATCATTCGTAAGGAAGGTAAAGCCGGTAAGAAGAAATAAGCCGGCTGACCTTGATCTTGGGATGCTTCAAGCATCCTGAGCCAACTGCCTAAAGGCAAGCTGAAGGGAGTGAAAAGGAAGTCATGATTACCAAAGAGGATAAAAACAAAGCACGTATCAAAAGACATCTGCGTGTACGTAAGAAAATCCAGGGTACGGCTGAACGTCCGCGTCTGAATGTGTTCCGTTCTTCCAAGCACATCTACGCTCAACTGATCGACGACGTGAGCGGTGTGACGATCGTCTCCGCATCCACACAGGATAAGGAACTGAAAGGATCCATCGGCAACGGCGGCAGCGTTGAAGCTGCAGCGAAAGTAGGCCAACTGGTCGCTGAACGTGCCAAAGCCAAGGGAGCTACCGCTGTGGTATTTGACCGCGGAGGTTATCTGTATCATGGACGGATTCAGGCACTTGCTGATGCAGCTCGTGAAGCTGGTCTTGAATTCTAGAAACATTCTTAAAAGGAGGTTAACGACTTGCGTGTAGATCCAAACACTTTAGAGCTGACAGAAAGAGTTGTCCACATTAACCGCGTAGCTAAAGTTGTAAAAGGCGGACGCCGTTTCAGCTTCAGCGCACTGGTTGTTGTCGGCGATGGCAAAGGCTGGGTCGGTGCAGGTATCGGTAAAGCCGGAGAAGTTCCGGATGCGATCCGCAAAGGCATCGAAGACGCCAAGAAAAACCTGATCCAAGTTCCGCTCGTAGGAACAACGATCCCTCACCTGGTTACCGGACATTTCGGCGCTGGACGCGTGCTGCTGAAGCCGGCTTCCCAAGGTACTGGCGTTATCGCCGGCGGCCCTGTACGTGCGGTACTGGAACTGGCTGGCGTAGGCGACATTCTGACTAAATCCTTAGGTTCTTCGAACTCCATGAATATGGTCAATGCTACTTTGGAGGGTCTGTCCCGTCTGAAGCGCATTGAAGAAGTCGCGAAACTTCGCGGCAAATCTGTCGAAGAGCTTCGCGGTTAAGGAGGGGAACGTCAATGGCTAAACTGCAAATTACCCTCGTGCGCAGCTTGATCGGACGTCCGGAAACACAACGTGTTACCGTTAAGACGCTCGGCCTGCGCAAACTTAATTCGTCTGTGGTTCACAACGATAATCCTGCGATTCGCGGTATGATCAACAAAGTGAGCCACCTCGTATCCGTAACCGAAATTGAAGGCTAAGCTAGCCTTTCACCACTAATAGACATAAGGAGGTGCAAACGATGAAGTTACATGAACTCGCTCCGGCTCCTGGATCCCGCAAAGAACGCAATCGCGTAGGTCGCGGTACATCCAGCGGTAACGGCAAAACATCCGGCCGCGGTCATAAAGGTCAAAACTCTCGTTCCGGCGGTGGTGTTCGTCCGGGCTTCGAAGGTGGCCAAAACCCACTCTATCGTCGTCTGCCTAAGCGTGGTTTCGTCAATCCTACTCGTAAAGAGTACGCGATTGTGAACCTGGAGGAACTCAACAGCTTTGCAGAAGGAACGGCAGTTACGCCTGCTCTGCTGGTTGAATCCGGCGTAGTGAAGAACACGAAAAGCGGCATTAAGATCCTTGGCAACGGTGAAATCACTGTCAAACTTACGGTTCAAGCAAACAAATTCTCTCAATCTGCGGTAGAGAAAATCGAAGCTGCCGGCGGTAAAACCGAGGTGATCTAATGTTCAAGACGCTTAAGAATATATGGCATGTTGAAGATTTGCGCAAAAAGATTCTCTTCACCCTGTTTGTTTTTATTATCTACCGCATCGGATCGTTCGTGCCGGTTCCCGGCGTGGACAAAACTGTGCTTCAAGCTACAGGCAACGAGGCGGGCACTGCCCTGATGAGCTTGTTCAACACATTCTCGGGCGGAGCGCTTAAAAACTTCTCCATTTTTGCGATCAGCATTTACCCCTACATCACGGCTTCCATTATCGTGCAGCTTCTGTCGATGGATGTCGTGCCGAAGTTTGCCGAATGGGCAAAGCAAGGTGAACACGGTAAGAAACAGCTGGCGCAAATTACCCGTTACGGTACGGTTGTGCTGGCTCTGGTCCAGGGCTTTGCAACCTCGATCGGTTTCAATCGCATCTATAACACTCAAATGATGCCGAATGCAACGATCGCTGATTACCTGCTCGTGGCTATCATTTTGACGGCAGGTACATCGTTCCTGATGTGGCTTGGTGAGCAGATCACCGAGAGGGGAATTGGAAACGGGATTTCGATCCTGATTTTTGCGGGAATCGTCGCAGGCATTCCGGGATATTTCACGGCAACTGCTCAATCGAGCTTCATTCAGCCGGGTCAGACTTTCCTGAATATTCTTAAAGTGGCGGTTGTTGTGATCGTGGTTATAGCGGTCATTGTCGGTGTAATCTTCGTTCAGCAGGGTATTCGGAAGATTCCCGTACAATACGCTAAGCGTGTGGTTGGCAATAAAATGTACGGTGGACAGAATACACATATTCCGCTTAAAATCAATGCTGCGGGCGTTATTCCGGTCATCTTCGCCGTATCGCTCCTTCAGTTCCCGATTGTGATCGCCAACTTCTGGTCGACTCATGCCTGGGCGAAGTGGGTCAGCACCCACCTCTGGTATGACAAACCGCTCGGCATGGTGCTTTATGTCATCATGATCATCGGATTTACGTTCTTCTACACGTTTGTCCAGATGAATCCGCAGCAGATGGCCGACAACATGAAGAAGAACGGCGGTTACATTCCCGGCATTCGTCCGGGTAAGGCAACTGAGAAGTATTTGACCCGGGTTATGTCTCGTCTGACGATGTCGGGCGCGATTTTCCTGGCTCTGATCTCCATACTTCCCGTCTTCTTTGGCAACGTAACCGGCCTCCCTCGTTCGGTGAAGATCGGCGGCACCTCGCTGCTTATCGTAATCGGCGTCGCGCTGGATACTATGAAGCAGATTGAGAGCCAGCTGATTAAACGCCATTACAAAGGCTTTATTAACAAATAGGCGATAGGTTCCGGTGAAGCTGCTTTTGACCTAGTCTTCCCGGCGCCTATTGTGCTGTTTCTTGCCTGGTGGCGATCCTGCTAAAGGGGAGAGACTTAATCGTGAATATCCTTTTCATGGGCCCGCCTGGAGCAGGCAAGGGGACGCAGGCCGCAGCGATTGTAAAAGAACTCGGCATTCCGCATATTTCGACGGGGGACGCTTTCCGCCTTGCGATTAAGCAGGGTACGCCTGTCGGGCTGAAAGCCAAGTCTTTTATTGATCAAGGCTTGCTGGTACCGGATGATGTAACGATTGGCATTGTGGAAGAGCGACTGCAGCAGTCCGATTGCGAAAAAGGTTTTCTGCTGGACGGCTTTCCAAGAACTCTTTCGCAAGCGGAAGCGCTGGATGAGCTTCTTGCCCGCTTGAACACTTCGCTGGATCATGTGATCAACCTGAACGTGGACCGCGGACTGCTGATGGCCCGTCTGACCGGACGGCGTATCTGCACCGTATGCGGAGCTTCGTATCACTTGATCTTCAATCCGCCGAAACAGGAAGGCATTTGCGATCTTGACGGCGGCGCGCTGTATCAGCGCCCTGATGACAACGAAGAAAGCGTCGGCAAGCGCTTGGACGAGTATGACAACAAGACGGCGCCGCTGCTTCACTTTTATGAGAATAAAGGTCTGCTGCGGCAGGTTAACGGGGAAAACGAAATCGACGTCGTTTCCGCCGAAATTGTATCTTTACTGCGAGGTTAGTGTAATGATCATCTGTAAGTCCGAACAGGAACTTGGATTTATGAGAGAAGCGGGACGAATTGTTGCCGAGACACACCGTCTTATGGCACAGGCCATAGAGCCTGGAATTACGACCGGAGAGCTCGATAGAATCGCCGATCAATACATTCGCAGTCAAGGTGCTGTGCCGTCATTCAAAGGCTACAACGGTTTTCCTGCCAGCATTTGCGCGTCAGTCAACGAACAGTTGGTGCATGGGTTCCCGAGCAAACGCAAGCTGGTGGAAGGCGACATCGTGTCGCTGGACATCGGAGCGCAGTACAAGGGATACCACGGCGATTCCGCTTGGACCTACGGGGTTGGAACCATATCCGAAGAAGCCCAGCGTCTGCTGGATGTAACGGAAGGCTCCCTGTTTGCCGGTCTTGAGCTGGTTAAGCCGGATGTGCGCCTGTTTACAATCTCCCACGCCATTCAAAAATACATCGAAGACGCCGGCTTATCGGTGGTACGCGAGTATGTGGGACACGGCGTTGGGGCAGAACTGCATGAAGAACCGCAAATTCCGAACTACGGCATTGCGGACCGCGGACCGCGGCTGAAGCCAGGCATGGTGCTTGCGATTGAGCCGATGGTTAATGCCGGCAAACGTTATGTCCGGACGCTGGAAGATAACTGGACGGTCGTTACGGTAGACGGCTCCTTGTGCGCTCACTTTGAGCACACAGTTGCGGTTACGCCGGATGGCATGGAAATTTTCACTCAACTGAATGCGTAGGTGATCGTGTTGAATGCCGAGAGCAGCGCGCAGGTCGGTCAAGTGGTGAAGATCCTCAAAGGCAAAGAAGCCGGAGAGATAGCCGTGGTCATCGCTGTTGTGGACAGTAAGTTTGTGTATATTGCGGACGGAAGCAAACGGAAGTTTGACAGCCCCAAGAAGAAGAATGTTCTTCATCTGGAGCTGACTCCGGTCATCAGCAGTGAAGTTGTGAACAGTCTGAAGGAAATCGGCCGGGTCACGAATGGCAAGCTGCGCTTCGCAGTCTTGGATTTCGAGCGGTCCGCCGGAACAAGCGCTATGAAGAAAGGAGAATAACTGTGGCTAAAGAGGACGTCATTGAAGTGGAAGGCACAGTCGTAGAACCGCTGCCTAACGCGACGTTTAAGGTAGAGCTGGAGAACGGTCATCAGATTCTTGCCCATGTATCGGGTAAGCTGCGGATGCACTTTATCCGTATTCTGACCGGAGACAAAGTGGTTGTACAGTTATCGCCTTATGATTTGACCAAAGGGCGCATAACGTATCGGAAATAGATGGATTCGGGCGCTTGCCGCAAGGCGAATGCTGCGTTAATGCCTATGAAGCCAGTTTTACAGCATGTAGAGCTGCGCTTGAACGAAGTCAGTTTTACTGCCTGTAGAACCATGCTTAGACTTTCGAAGTCGGTTTTGCTGAGCAAAACTTTTAGGAGGTAATCATCATGAAGGTAAGACCTTCTGTAAAACCCATTTGCGAAAAATGCAAAGTCATTCGCCGCAAAGGGACAGTTATGGTAATTTGCGAAAATCCGAAGCACAAACAAAAACAAGGTTAAAGAAGGGGGTGTAGCGTAAAATGGCTCGTATAGCTGGAGTGGATTTGCCACGTGACAAACGCGTTGAGATCGCCTTGACTTATATTTTCGGAATCGGTAGAACAACTTCCCAGAAGATTCTGAAAGAAACAGGGATTGACGTTAACACACGTGTCCGTGATCTGACGGAAGATGAAGTTAGCAAATTGCGTGAAACGATCGACAAATCGGTCAAAGTGGAAGGCGACCTGCGTCGTGAAATTTCCTTGAATATTAAGCGTCTCACCGAGATTGGCTGCTACCGCGGTGTTCGTCATCGTCGTGGCCTGCCTGTTCGCGGTCAACGTACCAAGACCAATGCCCGTACCCGGAAAGGCCCGCGTCGTACGGTAGCAAACAAGAAGAAATAATAAGGGGTGATAAGAGACAATGGCTAAACCTAAAAAAGTCGTACGTACAAAGCGTCGCGACCGTAAAAATATCGAATCCGGCGTGGCACATATCCGTTCCACGTTCAACAACACCATCGTTACCATCACGGATCCTCACGGCAACGCAATTTCCTGGGCAAGCTCCGGCGGCCAAGGATTCAAGGGTTCCCGTAAGTCGACTCCGTTCGCAGCCCAGATGGCAGCAGAAGTTGCAGCTAAGGCAGCGATGGAGCACGGCATGAAGAACGTCGAAGTTATGGTTAAAGGACCGGGCGCGGGCCGCGAGGCAGCCATCCGTTCCCTTCAAGCCGCTGGCCTTGAAGTTAACCTCATTAAAGACGTCACTCCGGTTCCGCACAATGGATGCCGTCCGCCGAAACGTCGCCGCGTATAGTGAATCAGCAATGTGAATGTGGTATAAAACCGGCAACATTTGCTAATAATGGTTGTTTAGGCATACTACATGATACACCTGATGGGGTGACAGTTTCATATAGGAGCGACGTTGAAGGAGGGTACACTCGTGATAGAAATCGAAAAGCCGAAGATTGAGACCGTAGAAGCCAATGATGAAGGAACCTATGGGAAATTCGTAGTAGAACCGCTAGAACGTGGATATGGCACGACTCTGGGGAACTCGCTTCGCCGGATCCTGTTGTCCTCCCTTCCGGGAGCCGCAGTGACCTCGGTCCAAATTGACGGCGTTCTGCATGAGTTCTCCACCGTTCCCGGCGTAATGGAAGACGTGACCGAAATCATTTTGAACCTCAAAGCTCTTTCCCTGAAGATTCATTCAGACGAAGAGAAAGTGTTCGAGATTGATGCTGAGGGGGAAGGCGTCGTAACCGCAGGTGACATCCGTGCGGACAGCGATGTTGAGATCCTTAACCCGGACCTTCATATTGCAACGCTGGGGCCAGGCGCGAGACTTCACATGCGTATTTTTGCAGGCCGAGGTCGCGGCTATGTCCAAGCGGACCGCAACAAGCGCGAAGATCAGCCGATCGGCGTTATTCCGGTTGATTCCATCTACACTCCGATTTCCCGTGTGAATTACACGATCGACAACACGCGTGTCGGTCAAGTGACCAACTACGATAAGTTGACGATGGAGATCTGGACGGATGGCAGTATCAGACCGGAAGAGGCCGTCAGCCTCGGGGCCAAAATTTTGAATGAGCATCTTGTTCTCTTCGTAGGTCTTACCGACGAAGCGAAGGATGCCGAAATTATGGTCGAGAAGGAAGAAGACAAGAAAGAAAAAGTGCTTGAGATGACAATCGAAGAGCTGGATCTTTCGGTCCGTTCCTATAACTGTCTCAAACGCGCCGGCATCAACACGGTGCAAGAGCTTACGACGAAGACGGAAGAAGATATGATGAAGGTCCGCAACCTGGGCCGCAAATCTTTGGAAGAAGTTCAAGAGAAGCTCGAAGAGCTCGGTTTGGGTCTCCGCACCGAAGAATAAGCAATTCGATTGAGTAAGCAGAGGAGGGAAAAACATGGCATACCAAAAGTTGGGCCGTGATTCCAGTGCGCGTAAAGCGTTGTTCCGCGACCTGGTAACGGACCTGTTCTTATACGAGCGCATCCAAACCACGGAAGCGAAAGCGAAGGAAGTACGTTCCATCGCCGAAAAACTGATCACCAAAGCGAAGAAGGGCGATCTGCATGCACGTCGTCAAGTCGCTGCATTCGTTCGTCGTGAAACGGTTGATGGTGAGCAGGACGCAATCCAGAAGCTGTTTGCGGAAATCGCGCCTCGCTACACAGAACGTGCTGGCGGATACACACGTATCCTGAAGCTCGGACCGCGTCGCGGCGACTCGGCTCCTATGGTTTATCTGGAACTGGTAGACCGCGCGTAAGTTCGAACAGCAAGCTTCGATTTCCCGATTGGTCCCCATCCTTTCTCATCCGAGAAGGAGAGGGATGATCGCTGTTGATGCACCAGTGGAATATGGCCCGGCTCTTCTTACGGCTTAAGACAGCCTTTGTCTTTGAGGGATTCCTGAATAGACAGGGGGCTGCAAGCTGGGAGAGACGGCGTCATGTCCCGGCTCCTACAAGACGGCGTGATCTACCGGATATCTGCATAGGTGTCCGCCAGTCGTGCAGTAACCGCGGAAATCCGCTTGTTCAATGGAAGGAGCTCCCGAAGGGGCTTCTTTTTTTGTGGGAAATCCACAACAGGTTTTTGTATTTTGGATATGGGGGCTCCCCCAAAAGTAATCGGAGTAGACTTCCTGGCTATGCGTCACTTTTGGGGGAATAGATATTAGGGGATGTTGGTTGGGGAAGGAGAGCAGGATGCGCAACTTGTTCATGAAAGTGACTTATGACGGTACTCATTACTTCGGTTTTCAAACGCAGCCTGAAGGAAATACAGTTCAGGATATGCTGGAGCAGGCGATTGCCCATCTGACAGGGGAGACTGTGAAGATTACCGCTTCGGGGCGGACGGACGCGGGCGTACATGCCTACGGGCAGCCTTTTAACTTCGAAACAGCTTCGCAGATCCCCCTGGAACGCTGGTGCCTCGCTTTGAATGCCCGTCTGCCGGAGGATATTGTCGTCACGGAAGCCTATGAAGTACCGCTCTCCTTCCATTCCCGCAGGGCGGCCAAGCGAAAGACCTATCGCTATACGATCAACGGCAACCGGTTCCCGGATCCGTTTCAGCTTCGCTACCAGTTCCATCATCCAGTTGCACTTGATGTGCCAGCGATGGAAGCAGGATTGAAGAGGCTGATCGGGACCTATGACTATACTTCCTTTGCGTCCAGAAAATCAACCAAAACCTCGCATGTCCGAACGATCTTCTCCGCGCATATGGAGATCGACCGCAGCATGTGTCGGCCGGATTCTTCGGACCAGGGAGTAATCCATACTTATATAACGGGCAGCGGCTTCCTGCAGCACATGGTCCGGATAATTATGGGGACGCTGATCCAGGTGGGAGAGGGCAAGCGAAAGCAGGAGGATATTACCGGTATTCTGGCAGCGTGCAACCGTGCGGCGGCCGGCCCTACAGCCATGGCCAAGGGACTTGCGCTGTGGAATGTGAGCTATGAAGATCCTGGGGAACAAGCGGGTGTAACTGGCTCAAAAAAACCGGAATAACTTCGAAAAATCCCTTGCACTACTCCGCGTTATCCTGTAAAATAAAAGTTGTGTTTTCTTGATGGCTATCCCACAGCCCCGATCAAGAGGACGCCCAAAATGCTTTACCCAACACTTAAAAATGCAATTTCCATGAGAAATCAGATATACGAGATTTTCGTACGAGAACAAGGAGGAAATATTCATGCGTACCACCTACATGGCGAAGCCGAACGAAGTAGAACGCAACTGGCATATCATCGATGCCGAAGGCAAAACACTCGGCCGTCTGGCAAGTGAAGCCGCTGCTCTGATCCGCGGCAAGCACAAACCGCAATTCACACCTCATGTTGACACTGGCGATTTCGTTATCGTCATCAACGCTGAGAAGATCCACCTGACTGGCAAGAAGCTGCAGAACAAGAAATACTACCGTCACTCGCTGCATCCGGGCGGCCTGAAAGTAACGAACGCTCAGGACCTGCTGAACACCAAGCCGGAGCGCGTAATCGAATCCGCCGTTCATGGCATGATTCCTAAGACTCGTCAAGGCAATGCAATGAAGCTGAGACTGAAAGTCTATGCCGGCACCGAGCATCCACACGCAGCACAAAAACCTGAAGTTTACGAACTTCGCGGATAAAATAAGGAGGACAGTTTCATGGCACAAGTACAATACTATGGGACAGGTCGTCGTAAACATTCGGTAGCACGTGTACGCCTCGTACCGGGTGAAGGACGCATTGTCATTAACAAACGCGACATCAACGAATATTTTGGTCTGGAAACACTCAAGCTGATCGTTAAGCAACCGCTGAACCTGACAGAAACGCTGGGCAGCTACGACGTTCTGGTAATCGCTCATGGCGGCGGTATCTCCGGTCAAGCCGGCGCTATCCGTCATGGTATCTCCCGCGCTCTGCTGAAAGCAGATCCGGAATACCGTTCTTCCCTGAAGAAAGCCGGATTCCTGACTCGTGACCCACGTATGAAGGAACGTAAGAAATACGGCCTCAAAGCCGCTCGTCGCGCTCCTCAGTTCTCGAAACGTTAAGAATCGCATAGCATCAAGGAATTTCAGCCCTTGGCCTTCATGGTCAGGGGCTTTAATTTTTCCGCCCAGCCTGTCCGTGACCATATTTTGACCATTTTTTATTTTCAATCCTCATTATCATTCGCCCAATCCCCTAATGTGACCACATTTGAACCGGTGATCGGATCTTCTTTTTCCATAAACTCTTCGAAGCGATTTGCGCCGCGTTCTTTCACAGCTCTCGTTACGTGGGTATAGACGTTCATGGTCATTTTAATGTCCGAATGCCCCAGAATGTATTGAACTTCCTTGATTGACGCTCCGGCCTCAAATTGCAATGAAGCGTGAGTGTGTCTTAACCCATGCACGGTTACTGAGTGGAGGTTGTGTTTAATTATTAATGCCTCCAGCAGATCATTTAAATAAGCTAGTCTGAGAGGAGTTACACCATCCTCCCGAGTAAACAAGAACTTTATTGGTCCGTTGCGTCCTTCGGCCAATTGCTGCTGCTTTTGCATTGTAAGGAGCCGTTTCCAAAGTTGTAGTGTTTTCTTATCCACAGGTAAAACGCGCCTTGAAGCAGGTGTCTTTGAGGTTAAAACATAATATTGTCCATCCTCCCAGTATAGCGTTTTATTCAGAGTCACTTGCTTTTGCATGAATTCGATATCTAACTCTCCGAGCGCCAGCATTTCACCTTTACGCGGTCCTCTGTATATTAGTGTGTGGAACATGACAAAATCTCGAAAGGAGCATTCAGCAGCTACAATAGCTAGAAATTTCTTAACCTCATGCTTTTCCCAAAAGTTACGTTCCTCTTCTTCCGGTGCGTAGTGTTCCTCCTCCGGCTTTGGAATTTTGACCCTATCCATAGGATTGATTTTAATAACATCATTTTCAATCGCATACTCAAAAATTTGATTCGCGTACATCTTCATGTTATCAACTGACTTTATTTTCTCTGCCATTTTATTAATTACTTCCTGGCAGTACGCCTTTGTAATATCTTTAATTTTCATTTGTCCGAAATGAGGAAGAATCTGCGCCTTGAATTTTGATTTAACTGCTTTCCGGGTCGGTGGCTTCCAGATCGGGGCATTCGTTTTGAACCATAGGGTGTACACTGATTCAAATGTTGACTCCTTGTCCGTAATGAAAGTCCCCTCGTTAATCTCCCTTTCCGTTTGAGCTGCGTGTAGTTGAGCCTCCTTCTTGGTTTTGAATCCTCTTTTGGTTGATGGTTTGGCTTTGCCTGTCCCGGGATTTATGGGTCCATAATACTTATACATCCAGCGGGAGCCGTCTTTCGTATCGTATTTCTGAAAGCTTGCCACGAATTAATTCCTCCTTACCAATCAATTCTCCGGGTCATCGCCTGATCGCGGGCAATTAACATATCCACGATGTTCATGTGGATAACAAATTTTCTGCGAGACAATCCATAGCGGTACAGCAATTCATGTACCTGAAGCGTCACGCAGCCATCGAAACACACGATATCCTGCCGAAGGACGGCAGTTCCGTCAAAATTCTGCATCTCGTCCTGGTCGATCTCAGGCAGCCGTTCGCCGATCGGCAGTTCAATTTCTCGACAATTCATCAGCGTCCATTCATCCAAAATCACAACCATCTGCGAAGGCCCGTCCAATGTACCAGACGGATCGTAGTAAACCATGAACTGCGGTTCTCGGGGATCAATAGGTCTCACCTCCTTTCGTGGAATACCGGCGGCAGCAGCTTCGGACATCATGGCGCCCTCGGCTTCGCGGCGTATAATCTGGTCATAGCGTTTGCTGGCAAACTCTTTCCCGACCGCAAACGTCTCGGCCAATTGGATTACGGCCTGTTGGCGGTCCGGAGAGAGTTCCAACCGCTCAATCATGCTGAAGGGCATTAGGGCGTACAGAACGAATTGCTCAGCATCTTCTTCTTGGTAACGGACAAATGAGGGGGGCATAGCGAGTTGATTGCCGACATGTCTCATTAGATGGCTGAGTTCGTGAAGAAAATCGAAACGCTGATCCTGGCGGGATCGTGACTTGTCCAATAGAATGATAAATTTCCCAGAGCGCGTCCGGAAAGAGGCACCCTTCAAGGAGCTTACGTCAGCAAACTCAATAACAATATTTAATCGCTTGCTAATCTCGGCAATAGTAATCTCCGTTGGCGATGTAATGTCATGCTGTATATATAATTGCTCCACATAATCTTCCAGATGGGTTCTTCTGTAATGTTTGAACATTGTTACCTCCTGATTGCGAATGTTTGTTCGTATGTAGGGGTATGCAGAATCAGCCTGACAGCTGACGCTACAGAATTTACTTATTTTCTTCGGATTCGGACGCGCGCTTGATAATTTCCCAGACTTTTCTTAGGTCTTCAATCCGTTCTTCAGGGGCGTCGAGTAATTCTTTGAAGAATAGGTTAATCTCTGGGTCTTTCATAAACCCCAAGGCGTCTTCATCGTGAGCGACGGAATGTTCATTGGATGATCGTCCAAGCAGATAGTCAACATTGACATTAAAAAAATCAGCAATTTTGTTCAGCGTATAGAGGTCCGGTTCACGGTTTCCTTGTTCATAACTGGCAATCGTAGTACGGCCAACTCCTAATTTTTCAGATAACTCACTTTGAGTTAGCTTTGCTGCAACTCTTAATTTTCTTAACCTCGAAGCGAACAAAGTCAATCCTCCTTGATTCAAGTTACTACACTTTATGTGTAGTATACACTAGTACGCATTGTGTGTAAATAAAAATGTTGACGAGACTCAAAGTGTGTAGTAATCTTTTTGTACACGAATCGCGTAGTTAGCGGGGAGGTGCATTATGAGAAGAGATTGGCTTATCTCAAGACGCAATTCGTTAAAGAAAACTCAAGAGTCAGTGGCAGGAGAGGTTGGGGTTGCCCGAACGACTTATGCAAGCTATGAGCAAGGAGAACGTACACCATCGGTTCCGATCGCAAAGAAGATTGGCAATGTACTCGGATTTGATTGGCCTCTTTTTTTTGAAAATGAAGTACGCGAAATGTGCCATTAATCTTTTGGAAAGAAGGGATGGTTGATGAATAGCCCTGTCGTTCAGGTTGCCATCGATCCAGACTATGTTCGACAGATTGCTGAAGCCGAAATGCAGCGACTTCTGAAAGATCGCGGACCCGGCGTCTGGTGGGACATGAAGCGCTTGGAGCAGGAAACTTGCCGGAAGCGTGACTGGCTTCTGGAAAACGTTCTGCTTAACTCGGCCTTCAAAGAGAAGATGAAGGCAATCACAAACGGATGCGAGGGAGGACGCTGGATGTTCCGAGGGGCGGAAATGCAGCGCTTCTTAGACGAGCATTTTCATGACCTTAACCGCTCTCGCTGACCAGCATTACCATTCATTGACAGCTTTATACACACCATGATTCCCAAGGTTCCAAAATCAGGAAAACATAATTTTGCGTTTTCTACAACTGAAAGGGGTGATGCAGAGATAGTTACTCCGGGCAGATAAGATGCCACCAAGAAGGGAGAACGATCAAATGACAAAATTGATTTTGAACACGGAATGCGGCTTGTACGCAATGAATGACAAGGCAGTATACAGCAGCCGGCAAGTGGCTGCCGAATTCGGGAAGGAGCACTATAATGTTCTTCGCTCGATCGACGATGTACTTCAACTCAAAATTGAGTTGAACTCGAATGATGGGGAAACAAACATAGAATTTGAGGAACTGCTTGCTGGGCAATCCATTGAACAATTCTGTGCCGAGAACTATTTCGAGCATAAATACATCGCCGCGAATGGCAAAAAGGCGAGGGAAATCCTGATGACCCAAAAAGGAGCAATGCTGATTGTCATGGGCTTCACAGGAGCTAAGGCAATGGCCGTCAAGATTGGTTTGCTGAACCGCTTCGAAGCTATGGCGTTGTTCATTAGTTCCTTGTCGGCCGCGAGACTTGAACACCCAGCCTTCACCCAAGCAATCGCGGATTCCAAGGAACAGCCGATGCACTACCACTTCAGCAACGAGGCGGACATGATTAACCGAATTGTGCTGGGAATGAGTGCAAAACAGTTCCGAGAAGCGAACGGGATCGCTAAGGGCGAGTCGATTCGGCCATACCTTTCATCTGAACAGATTAAATGGGTCGAAGACCTTCAACGGATCGATATTGGATTCTTGGTAGCAAACTTGGACTTCAATGAACGAAAGCAGAAGCTGACCCAGTTCATGGAACGCGCGAGAGCGAGACGCCTTCCGAACGCTTCACGTCCTCGGGAATTGAACGGAGGTGTAGGTCAGTGACACTCGAACACCTTGCCCGCCTGTGGTTCCACAAGCCAGCGCAGCACGCGGTACTGGTCAAGAACATTAAACGAAAGGAACGTGCACATGGATAAACAGGAGATTTTCGACCGGGCGTTCGTGTCCGCAATGCGGTCTATCCCGGAAGATTACGAAGAACGGAGCGACACGAGGGAGATTGAAAGAGCCGTTTTCTATGGTGTCCAACTCATGAGCAGAGAGAGTGATCCGAAAACCGTTGAGAACCTCCACCAGCAATTCAGGGTGGTCGAAGGTGTAATGGGGATGATGACGTTTCTCACACCCCGAAAATTCGTCGAAATCTTCCCGATCACCAAGGAATACGATGGGAAGCGTTGGGGAACTAAGGATTATTTCTACACTGTTGAAATGATCGAGGAGCATGGGTGGGACAAGCTTATTTCCCGGCCGGATAACTTTCTTTGGGAATATGTCAATCTTGAAGTATCGCTCTTCATGGTCAAGTATTTGTCACTCGCAAGTGAGATCCGCCAGAGTCAAGGAAAGCTCGGGCTCATGGAAGAGTGGGCAGCTATGAACAATATCCGGACTTACTCTCTTCAAACTGGTCCAGACGGTAAGCAGTACGTACTCGATCCCAGGGGGAGAACCTTACCACTCAGCAAGCCACGACCTAAACACCTGAAGCTTGTAGATGCACGGAGGGCGAAACGCAATGAATGACCAAACTTATTTGCGGCCTGAGAATATACTCCGACGCCATTTTGCAGAGGGCAAACACTATGTGAGTCTACGGGAAGCGAGACTGAACATCGGTAAGTCGCTTAAAGAAGTGGCGGCGGCTGTTGGAATCACGGTCAAGACGCTGAAAAGATGGGAGGCTGATTGCGGGAAGGCGAATCTCATCAAGTTGTCGATGCTCTGCGTGAATGTGTATTCGATCGGCATATCACATGTCTGGTGGGGCGCAGAATCAGTTTTGCTAGAAGTCAGAGCAGAATATTACGCGACCAAAGAAAGCGAGGGGAAAAGACATGCGTAATCTCGATTATGGGGATTTAGCAGCAATATCGGAAATCAAGGCGGGGATCTTTGGTTTGATGCTCAGTGTCAAAGATGAAGTTCAGAACTGTTCCGAACCAGGTGATATTGAACTGGCAGTCAGAAGCTTAAACAGCAAACTATCCATTTTAGCGAACCAGGTAATCGAAATGGAGTTGTCGTTCATTCATTCATTTCAACAGGAAGAAAAGCAAAATCGCCCCAACGCGGCAACTTTGGCGAGTACGCGTTAAGGCGATATCAATTCAAAATCAAATGGGGTAACTCTTGGCGCCATTATACCGTCCTGCGGTGTCAGGCGTCAAGGGCGTTCCCATAAATTAGGAGCGTGCAAATTATGCAAATCATATTGTCTTCGGCGATCATGGCCGGAAAGTCTTATAATCTTCAGTCTGCCCGGAAACCAGCTTCCTATGCGGACAGGGTTATCGTAAATGCCCGTCATATTATCCGTACCCGGGGAGTCAGCGCCTTGCTGGCGTTCTGGAAGCATGAGCTGGACAAACGCCCGGAAGAACAGCGTTCGACCTGCTGGCGGCCTCTCCTGCGGATCGCGCGCGCCATTGTATGGGAACAGAACGTCCGCTATGGCGAAGTTCTGGAGGTTGGTTACAATTTTGCCGAAGTTGAGCCGGGTATGTGGCTGCCCTATATTTGGGCGCAGGCTGTGGACGGCTCGCGTTCGGCCGAGTGGTTCGCCGATCCGGTGCGTAATGAGCTTCAAGATTGGGACAAGGTGCTGCAGTTATGACTCAGGATGCTAAAGAGGCAATGAAAGAGTCTATTGAACTGACCGAGCTGCTGAAAGTATGGGGTTGCGGTGAATGCCGGCCGAACGGTGAATATGAAGGGATGCTCCATCACCTCGGTTTCGACTGGTCGGAGATCACGAACGACTTCAATACATTTCTTGATAACTACACGAGTTTGAAAGGTTACATCCCTCTGGCCCTATTCAAGGATATTTTGGGTCAATTGATGTGGCGTGTAACGGACAGGGAAGATCAAAAATCCTTCCTGCGGGCCGTGTTCGGGGAGGTGCGTAATGCGTAATAAGCAGGGGACGTTGCAGCATCAATTGGAACAGCGTTGGTACGTTCTTGATGAGCGCCTTACGGAAGTCGGGCTTTATATAGCTGAATTGGACGAGCTGGCAAGTGAAGGCTTTAGTGGCTCTGTATTCAACACAGCCGTTTATCGCGTCCTGGACAAAGAACACCGTACCATTCGGGAGGAGCAGCGGTTTCTTGAGGGGCTGGGCATTCCGGGGCTGGCGCGGGTGGATAAAAACAATCAAGAGTAGGTGGAGGCATGGCACGGCCAACCAAAGAAGGACTGGACTATTTCCCCTTGGACATCGACTTCGACCAGGACGACAAGCTGGTCGTGCCGATCAATAAATACGGCATGCAAGGGCTTGGCATCATTATTAAATTGATGGGCGAGATATACCGGAACGGCTATTTTTATCCTTGGGGAGAGCGGGAGCAATATGTATTCGGAAATCGAGTAAATGTTGACATTAATTCGATAAATGATGTCGTAAACGAGTGTTTAAAGTGGGGGTTCTTTCATGAGGGGCTGTTCATGAAATATCAAATTCTAACCTCAAAGGGATTCCAAAAACGATATATCGAAGCCTCGAAACGACGGAAGGTAACGACATTTATTCACGAATATACGCTGATTGATTTGAACGCTGCATGTAAGAAGTGTAGCCCAATAAACGAGGTTGATGTTAACGGAAACGAAGTAAATGTATACATTAACCCGGATAAAGTAGGCAATATGCTGACAGAAAGTACACAAAGTAAAAAGAAAGAGAAAAGGAAAGAGAAAGTAAAAGGAAAAGGAGAAAAAGATATAAAAGACTTATCCGCCGAAATCTCCGATTTCCGCTCTCGCTATTCTTCGGACCTAATCAAAATCATAGATCGATACCTGGACTTCATCCGGGAGACGAGGAGCAGCAAAAAGATTGCTGACAGTATCATCCGGAAGATCATGGCCTATTTCTCCAAGTACAGTCCGGTCCAAGTGGAATACGCTGTGCTTCAGCACATGAGCATGGAGGACAAGCGGAGCGCTCCGGAGGATTACACCTTCGGAATCCTTCGCAAGAGTACGGAAGAGGAGGCAGCCAAAAAGCTGAAGCAGCTCCGGAACGGGAAGCAATCGGCCGGTGGCTTCGATCGTGAAGCCTATCTTGCAAGATTGAGCGAGGAGTGAACCTGATGAAAATGACCGAGAAAGAGGCGGGGAAGCTGGTCCTGATCATTCAAGACTTTGTCCCTTCTTACCGGCCCACCGATACAACTGCTGCGAACTGGCGGCGAATTCTTGGCAAGAAAATGACGTTTACGGAAGCGGAAAAATACCTGTATCAGCATTTCGAAACAAGCCGATTCCTTCCGATGCCAGCCGATCTGATCGCCATCTGGCACGCTGATTTCAACCCTGACGATATCATTCCGCTGGAGCCGCCGGCAGATATGCGAGGTGAGTCGCATGAATGATTTTGGCATGAATGACTTCGAGACTGAGCAAAACGTCTTGGTCGGCATGCTGGCTTCTGAGAAGCTGCTGTACGAAGGCTTGGCCGTTGCGACACCCGAGCACTTCGCCGACGAGACGAATCAACAGGTTTTCAGGGAGATCGCTTCTCAGGCCGAACATGTACGCCCTACTTGGCAGGTAGTGTATAAGCAGCTTCGTGGGAAAATCGACCAGCAACGCGCCCATTACTTCCGGAGCGCATCCATCGGGGAAGACTCCTTCGGATTCTGGTTGGACAAGCTTCATGACCTGTTCGTGCGGCGTAGCTACATGAACGCTGCGCGGGAAATCTACAAGATCGCCGAGAGCAACCGGCCAATCAAAGAGATCACCGATCTTGTCGAGAATCGCATTCTCCAGGTGAACGCTGTCGAGGGTACGGAGAAGATTACCACACCTGAAGAGGCGGGGAGGAATGCGCTGGAGGAGTTTGAAAGGCGGGTTCAGAGTAAAAAAACCATTCACGGCATACGACTTTCCCGTCCTATAGAAACCGGCAGTGTTCCGACAGTTGATGGGTTTCCGGGTATGGATGAACTATTCCGTGGACTGCGCGGAGGCGACTTGATTATCGTTTCGGCACGGACCGGCGACGGCAAGACAGCCTTAGCTCAGAACATCGTTCGGCACGCTAGCATTCACCAAAATTACCGGACCTTTTACCAGAACACCGAAATGAGTGAAAACGAAATGGTGTTCCGTTTCGCCGCTCAAATGTCCGGAAAGAGTTTTGAAGGCATCGACGGTGGGACGCTGAATAGCTGGGATCGCGCAGCCGCCCGGAGGGCATTTGAGCAGTTTGCCGAATCGCGGGTGTATCTGTCCCACCTGCCGACGCTCACACCGGAGCGCAGCCGCGGACTGGCCAGGCAGTTCAAAATAAAGTATGGGAACCCTGACTTGATCGTAATTGACTACATCGGCCGGATGGAACTTACCCGAAGTAACAAAAACCGCAGAGATGACCAAATCCTTGTGGATATCGCAAAGGATTGCAAGCGATTGGCAGCCGAACTGAACTCCTGTGTAATCCTCATTGCCCAACTTAACGAAGACGGCAGCTTGCAGAGCGCGAAGGCGATGGCGAACGAGGCAGACGGATTCCTGAAGCTGGAGCCGCTGGACAAGGATATGCGGGAGCGGGCGCCCCGGGGAGCAACACATGTCATCAACACTGCGAAGGCGCGGCGCGGCCAGAAGGGCAAGGAGATATTCGTTAGCTTTAACAAAGACCGGATGTACATGACCGAGGTTCGCTGATGTGTCCGGATATGTACCCGGAGAACATGCCGCTGGATTGCGGCGATGAGGCGAAGGCTCGGCGGGAGAGGGAGCACCGGGAGACTTACAAGGCCCTGATCTTAGACGCTTCCCGCATTGCCGTCCGTGGTGGCCTGCTATCGGCAGCATACGAAGACTTCGTGATCGACTACCTAGACAAGATCGTGGACGAGCTTAGTGACGACGATTTTGATTATCTCGCTGAACATGGTCGCATCCGGGCGGGAGCTGTTAACCCGGACATCGCATCAAAGCTACTGAGCGCCGCGAGAAGCCTTCTGATGGACAAAACCCTCACAGCTATGGATCGGGATAACCTGACTGCCTACATGGAGGTGTTGGAGGAGCAGGCGAGGGCTTGCGGCATTGAACCAGAGGCAGGAAACGAGATCGACCAGCTCCGCGCCCGCATCTTCAAGGCGGCGGACGTGCTGGACGCAATGGACCCTGAAGACGCCAGAATGCCGGAGTATCAACGGCTGTACGCGACACTCTGGGAGAAATACCGAGAACTCGAAAAACAAGGAGGCTGAAAGCCATGTTGCACTTATTCCATACCACAAGTCAAAATGTACTTCGCTCACCGGCACCAACCGAAAGCGTTCGTTTTCTGATGGACAACGAAATCGAGCGCCTGAAAAGCATCCGGGAGGCGATCGCCGAATTTGAGCAGCGCCGCCGGATGGCTGCCGAAGAAATGAGGCTGAACCGACTCGTCGAAGTGCAGGAACGACGCTGGTTGATTCAGAAGCAGCCAAGGAACGAATGGGGCATTTACGAACTGTGCAAATGCATTTATGAGCTGGCCGAGATTGACCGGGTTGATTTCAACGGAGCTGGCGTACCACAAAAGCTTGAGTTAATCCAGATGATTGTTCCCTTTGCCGATCCGCAGGCACTATGCGGCGGTGTCCTGGAATATCACGACTCCCGCCGAACACAAGGCTGGGGCATGGCTTATCTGCAGGAGCCGGAAATTCAAAATCATTACAATGGGAGGGTTTGAGATATGCGAGGAGATCAAACGGTAACGACAAGAAAGGCGACGGCTGAAGAAGCTAAAAAGTACGGAATCAAAACGGTGCTGGAAGAAATTGAATGGTTTGTGGATAGCACAGTTCCGAGTAATCCATCAGTCGGCCTTAATTCTAACGGATTACAAATCAATGCTATGGCCGCCGCGAAATTGGAGTGCAAAAAGGGCGACACTGTTCAGATCGGTTTTAACTCCGCCGGCAATCGGTTGGTACTGAAGAAAGCAGAATCAGGTATCAAGCTCCGAGAGTCTTTCGGAAAGTGCGGTAGTGTATGTGTCGTGAATAAACGATTGGTCGAATGGCTGGAAGCAAAGCGGGCAATCAGAAAGCGGTACGTTCTCCAATATGACGAGACGGCGCAAGTCTATTTTATCCAGCTCGAAATCGCTACGGTGGAAGCGGAGACGGCATGATATGGACCTGTCCGCCAGAGAAACAGCCGACCAGCTCCGGGAGCTAATGCGACACATCAAGGATCGATTCGACACCAACGCCGAAACCATCGCCTTTTGTGACGGGGAAGCGATAGACCTTTATCACGCACTCGAATTCATGGACGAGCAGCGGGCCGAGGAAATGGGCCTGCTGCGGCAGTTCCGTGATAACCGCCGGAGGCGCCGGGAGGCCAAAGACGACAACGAACTGTGGCTGCCTCTCTACGAGCTAGTGATGGATAAGAAAATTGATTGTCCCGGAGAGATCCAACAAGCGCGACGGCGGGTTCAGGATGCAATAAAGAAACAAGCGGGCCGCCGGTATACCGTAAAGAGCCGCGAGGACCTTCAAGCTGAATTTGATCGGTTGAGCAATGGGATGTAACCGCAAAACGCAGAGGAATTATTCCAAATATTATTCCGAAGGGACAAATGACATGAAAGAAATCCCGAATTACATTGTCGCTTCGCCCGGCCAGCATTTGCCGGTTAAGCAAATGGATCTTAAAGGCGAAGGACTGGGCTGGTTCGATCCGAACACCGGAGACATCGCGATTGAGCAGGGAATGGACATGGTAGGCAAGCATCATATCCTATTTCATGAAATGATTCACCTGGCCGCCGAGAAAATTGAACAGGCCGGACTTGCCTCACCGCCGTCGGAGGAATTCGTAACCTACCTGACAGGCGCGCTGTTCCCGATGATCGTAATGTCCGGGTTGTGGGATGGAGTGAAGCCCGAAGAGGCGACGGAGTTCTTCAGTACACCGGATGAATGACGAATTGTCAAAATTGACTCAAAATACTCCAAAAATTATTCCTGAGAGGATGAATGGCATGGATGAGGCTTTGCAAATGAATCTTAATTCGCTTACCGTCCTCATGAATTACTGCATGACCGGAGAAGCGAGACAAGGTGAACTATATGATGTATGGGAGCATCGAAACGGAGCAGAACATGAACAGCGAATCGCAAGCGGTTTGAATAGGAAGGCAGCGGACATTCTGATTGAGGTAACGCCCGAATGGTGTACGCGACGGATCGAACCGGCAGAAGCCGAGGACAAATTAAAGCTTCCAAGCTGTCCGAAATGTGGTAATAATCAGCGATTGCTTCCACATTGGAGCAAGAGCAATCTCTGGGTATGCCTACCATGCAGCGAACCTTTTGATACAAATAACTTGCCGCAAAATAAATCGGACGGCGATCACTAGGACACAACGAAGCCCCTGCATTCCTTGGCCGGGTGCGCAGGGGCCTTCATCAAACATACGTTCCTCTCACCATATTACCATATAAAGGGGAATGAGGGGAATGGCAGTGGCAGAGTGGGAGAGTGGAGTATTGTTCCCGGAAGCAAACAAAGCAGAGGTTGCAAGAACCAAAGCCCTTTTGATGGAATACCGGAAAATGCGGCTGGTGATGGAGGATTACGAGAAGCACCGAAAGGACCTGGAGCAGGTCGCCATTGATGGTGAAGCTGCCCGGCGGATCGACCAGGATGAAGTGCACGCCGACAAGACGGCCAACGCGGTCATCGTGGCCGAAAAGCAGCGTTGGGTATATGAGCAGTACCGTTACCGGCAAACGGCCATTGTGCGGGCGTACAGCCTCATTCTGAGTGAGGACGTGAAGAGGGCAATCCAACATCGGTACTTTGACGGCCATTCCTTGAAGGAGACCTGCCTGTTCTTTGGCTATTATGAAAAAAGCAGCACGATCCGCAGCTGGGTGGATAAAGGAATCGTCGCGATCGCAAACAATCTGAAGCTGCTCGGTTTCTTCGATAAGGACGCCGAGCAGTTTTGAGTTAGCACTTTTCTGGCACTTTTTTAGCACTTTTCTAGCACAATTCTGGCACCAAAATAGCACTTTCCCATGATACTATGAGAGCGTGGAAATGAGGCGAGAGGGAATGGACGTTCCTGGCCTTTTTCGATGAGGTGACAAGCGCCTGAACCTGTGATACGGTCGCGTTCCTACGTGGTCCAGCAGCTTCGGGCCATCACATATAACCGTCCTGTAAGCCCGTGGCATCCGATACGCGCGTTCGGTTGTCGAGGCAGGGACAAAGAAGCGGTATGCTGGCAATGGCCCTGTGCTATTAGGCAGCATACCGTTTTTATATTCCCAAGCGTTTGGGAATTTGGTTGCAAAGACAATCAAGCAGGGAAAAACTAAGGGATCGTCGAAATCCTTCGCTACCAAGCGAGAGGAAGTGTAGACAATGAGCGACGATCAGGTTCCAGAGCATGTTAAACACTGGTATCGAAGACAGAGTGAAATTACAGTCATCCCAACAACCGGGGGCGGCGAGTTCATAACTATCAAAGGTCAATCCATCCAAGATATTAAGACGGGTTGGAATGATGCGCTCGTAGCAATTACACCTGATGGCGAATATTACTTGCTGGCTGAAGATCGCGGAAATGACCTGGTATTGGAACATATGCTAAGCCAACCATTCTTTCAACGGATTTCGGATTCCTCAATTGTTAACATAAAGAGGATCATTTCTGTGGATATCGAGAACAGAACGGTATTTTTCAAAGACGATAGCAAGATTGTCGAAGATGAATATTGGAGTGACTTCATTCAAAAATACGAGAATCGTTCTGAGTTATAGACTAAGGAAACATTTCCTTACCAGGGTCGCCAACACGGAGGCTCTTTTTCCACAAAGAAAGCCCGATTATTCACCGGGCTTGTCTGTTTTCGGTTTCCGATTATAGGAACTAACAGATTCCTTTAAGGACTCTACGTCAGAGCGAAGAAATAAGCGTTCTTTGCCGGTATCCTTGATCGGGACCAGGCGCCCGGACTTCACATACTTATGAAGATTCTGGCGAGAACAGTTCATAAGCTCCATGACTTCAGAGGTGAAGACGACTTCCCGGCTAATCCATTCGTTAAGTTCTTCTCGGCTGCTGAAAGGCTTCATCACCATTTCACCAACAGGATGACTGTATTAGCGATGCTGATAACCAATGCTGCGTATGTCGCAAAAGTGGTAACTCTTTCCTTACTTGTCATGGCTCATCACACCTCAACTTATTGTTATGTTATAATCGAAAGGAAAGGCGACCCTTGTATTTCATCCCCTACGCCTTGGCCCCTTTCGGGGCCGCGGTTTCGGGTTTTCCTACTTGGTGAGCAGGATGATGAGAGTGAGTACCGAGTTTATCAGGACGATGATTGCAGTCACCATCTTGATTGTTTCGACCCGGTGCTCTTGTCGCCTTTCCTTTCTTGACTTCATCATTATCACCTCCTTTCATGTTTTAATTATAACACTTTGGTTTACGTTCGTCAACTAAATATAGAAAATAAGTCCAACTATTTTGTTGGGCTTTTTTTATTTTGCAGGAAAGGACGGGGGTTGCGTTGATATTCCAAATTGAGTTTTTTAAAAGACTGATGGAAAAGTACATGCCTGGACGGATTCCTCAATATGGACAGTTCAGGATCAGCAGCCGATTCACCGCTATCCTGGATAGAGTGCTGGGGCCGCAGCAGGGCGGTGGGAATAGCGAACCCGAACCGACTCCAGAGCGTGTGTTGATTGCGGCAACAAGAGGTAATCCGTGCGCGCAGGGAACAGCCGGAACGATTGCGACATCTGATGTGGGTACGACATACCGGGTCAAGCACACGACACCATCCGGCATTAAAGAGGGGCAGCTTGTATTCGCAAATTCCCAGCTGCTTTATAACGGCGAGAATAACGGTCCGAACGCGATCACGGTTAAAGCGTCCATCGAGCTTATGGACGGCACGATCATTCCAGTTACGTTTGACGGCCAGGCTACGGTTACAATCGCCCCAGGCGGGAGAGCCGTATCTGACAAGATGACACATGAGTTTGCCGAGGGTGCAGAGTTCTATTCGCGCACCTGGGTACACACAGCGGCAGCCAGCCAGTCATGGCCTGTCGGCACGATTATGCGAGGATACTCCGAAGGCACAGCCTCCGGTGACGCTACAGCTTCTGGTACGTTCACGTCGAGCACAGGGTTTGCCTATTCGCCGTACTCCATCATCGGTAAGCACAAGACTAAGAAGCCAGCGATTCTATGCATAGGGGACTCCATATCCAAAGGTCTCGTGGGATCAGAGGATAACTCCTACGTTAACCGCGCAATTGGGACGGCGGCTAACTATATTGTTGCTGCACGTTCTGGATTATACATTAGCGCACTGTTAACGCAAAGCAAGCGGGCGCATATGGAATGGCTGGCTGATTACGCAACGAGCATATACATTGCGCTCGGGACAAATGACCTTAACGGTGCCACGAACTACGCCACGGTCAAGGGCAATATGGATAGCCTAATCTCCATCTTCACAGCAAAGAACGCTAAGTTGATTTATGCCACGATCCTGCCGAGGACGGTATCCAGTTCTGACCTTACACCGTACACGAACTATGGCGGTCCAACCAGCGTACGCGGTCAGCTGAATACTTATATCATGTCGAAGCCAGCGGGCGTTGACGCGGCGGTAGACCTCAACCCGAATATTGAGACAGGGCAAGACACAAGCGTATGGGTGACAGGGGCCACGGCGGATGGCACACATCCGAACTATGGGACATGGCACCAAGCGATATCCGCTAACCTGCCGGTGTCTTTGTTTGTATAGCCATGATTAAGTTCTATCGTTCGAGCAAGTGGAAACGGAAGCGAGCAGCGATCCTCCGCCGGGATGAATACATGTGCCAAGAGAGTAAGAGATACGGAAAGACCGAAGCAGCTACAACGGTTCATCACATTTACCAACTGGAGTATTGGCCGGAGCTAGCGCTGATGGATTGGAACCTGCTCTCACTGTCGGAGAAAAAACACAATGCGATGCATGACCGGGTGACTCATGAATTGACGGAGCTAGGCTTGGAATGGCAAAGGAAACGGCAGAGAGAATTTGAAGAATGGAAGAAAAAAATGGAATCCCCCCCTCCCTAAAAATATTTTTTCAAAACTTTGGGGAACGGTGAGGGCAGCCTTTTCCAATAGAGCGAACTTCCAAAAACTTTTTTTCGGGATAAAAATACCAAATTAAGGGAGGTGAAAGACATGGCAAGATCGCCAACGAAGGAGACGATAAAGAGGGCAACCGTTGCAGATATGAAGGCGTTGGGGGTGCACAAACCGCAGTACAACAGGCTTATTGATATATATGCCGAGCTTGTATTCCAGTATGGGATGCTCACTGAAGAGTTTGCAGCCGGTGGCTATGAGGCTGAGGTGAGCACCGGACAAGGCGGTGCAAAAAAGAGCCCGATTCTCGCATCTCTCGAAAACCTTCGGAAGGATATTTTGGCATACTCCGATCGGCTATGTCTGAATCCGAAGTCCCTTGAAACGGTAACCACCGATAAGAAAAAGAAGTCGGCGCTGGCCGACGCACTGAAGAGTATTGAGTAAATTCAAGCATCAGCCGGCAGTTATGGAGTATGCCAATAGCGTTATTGAAGGTCGGAAGGTCGCCAGCCGGGAAACTATTCAGATGTGCCATCGGTTCTTGAAGGATCTGGACAACCCGGCATATGATTTCAACCCGAAGGACGCCGAATTTGTCATCGGGATCATCGAGAAGACGTTCGTGCATCAAAAAGGTGAGGATATGGACGGCCACCCCCTCAGAGGCAAGCCGTTTCTCTTGCAGCCTTGGCAAAAATTTGTGGTCTACAACCTCCTGGGATTCTTTCATAAGGGAACGATCCTGCGACGGTTCAAAGAAGCATTCATCATGCTTGCGCGAAAAAACGGGAAAACGCCGTTTATGAGTGCGCTAGCTTGGGGCCTGGGACTGCTGGAGCGGAAATCCGGAGCGGAAATCGTCATCGTGGGCGAGAAACTGAAGCAGGCCATGCAAGGCTTTAATTTCCTGCTCTATAACCTGAAGCAAATGGGCGAGGAAGACAACTTCCGAATCTTGGACAACAACCAGGAGCATAGCATCAGCGGTGAACTGGCGGATGGGTACTTGCGGATTGAAACCATTGCAGGGAACAGCGACCGGATGGACTCGCTGAACACGCTGATTCAGATTCTTGATGAATTGCATCTGTACAAGAGTGCCAGCCATTACAACACGATCAAGGAATCTGGCAAGGCGTACCGGAACAGCCTGTGTATCGGCATCACGACGGCCGGCGACAACATGAACAGCTTCTGCTACAACCGCATGGTGTACGCTCAAAAGGTTTTGGGCGGGACGGTCGCGGACGAACAGCTATTCGTGTTCATTGCCAAGGCGGATGAGGACCTGGAAACGGGGGAGGTCGATTATACCAGCCCGGCCGAGCATGAGAAGGCCAACCCGAACTATAACGTATCCGTTTCCGGTCATGAACTGATGAATGACGCCATGCAGGCCCAGAACGATCCGCAGCAGCGGAAGTCATTTCTGGCGAAGTCGCTCAACATCTATACGGCGGCCATGCGGGCTTATTTCAATCTGGATGAATTCCGGCGCAGCGACCGGGAATACAAATGGACGCTCGCGGAGCTGGCGAAGCTGCCGATTCATTGGTATGGCGGTGCTGACCTTTCCAAGCTTCACGACTTAACAGCGGCGGCTCTCTACGGAGAGTATGGGGATGTTGATATCGCCATCACACATGCCTGGTTCCCCATTGTGGCGGCAGCCCAGAAGGCCGAAGACGATAACATTCCGTTGTTCGGTTGGCGAGATGACGGGTGGCTGGATATGAGTAACAACCCCGTTGTCAATCATGCTGAAATCGTCAACTGGTTTGTTCGCATGAAGAAAATGGGCTTCCGGATTCAACAGGTCGGATTCGACCGGAAATTCTCCCGCGAGTTCTTCACCGGAATGAAACGAGCCGGATTTTCTCTTGTTGACGAGCCGCAGTATTTTTGGCGAAAGAATCAAGGATTCCGGCGTATCGAGCAGAAGGCGAAGTCCAAGAAGTTTTACTACCTTCACTCTTCGGCGTTCGAGTATTGCCTTCAGAATGTGCGGGCCATCGAAAAGACGGATGACATGATTCAATATGAGAAAGTGATGCCGGAGCAGCGGATCGACTTGTTCGATGCCGCTGTTTTTGCATGCGTCCGTAAGCTGGAGAGTAATGAAAAATCAGCCAGCGCCAGTAAGTGGCTGAATGGGGGGTGATGCAAATTGTCAAAGAAGAAGAGTCGATCCATATCCAAAACCCGAGCGGAGCCCGCGCAAAGTTCAGTCGGTTGGTTTTTGACTACCGAAGCCCAGGACATGCTCTGCGTGCCTGGTTATACCCGGCTCGCGGATAATCCCGAGGTCAAAATGGCTGTCGGCAAGATTGCGGACTTGATTTCCAGTATGACCATTCACCTGATGCGGAACACCGAAGACGGGGATATCCGTGTACGGAATGAGCTGTCTCGGAAGCTGGACATCAATCCATATGGCCTCATGACCCGAAAGAACTGGATGTATAACATTGTGTACACCATGCTCCTTACGGGCGAAGGGAATAGCGTCGTCTTTCCAAAGATGGACGGCGGGCTGATTGCTGACCTGATCCCGTTCAAGCCCAGTGGGGTCTCCTTTATCGATACGGCGGATGCCTATCAAATCCGATATAGGGGCCAGACCTATAACCATGATGAGGTGTTGCACTTTGTCATGAATCCAAATCCAGAACGCCCATGGATAGGAACCGGCTACCGAGTGGCGCTGAAAGAAATCGCCGATAATCTGAAACAGGCTACGGCGACGAAAAAGGGCTTCATGGGCGGGCGCTACATGCCGTCTCTGATCGTTAAAGTGGACGCACAGACGGCGGAACTCTCTAGCGAAGAGGGGCGCGAAAAAGTCTTCGACATGTACCTGCGCCGAGCGGAGGCGGGGCAACCCTGGATCATCCCCGCCGAGTTGTTGGAAGTGCAGGAGGTCAAGCCGCTTTCGTTGCAAGACCTGGCGATTAACGACGCGGTGCAAATTGATAAGCGGACAGTGGCTGGCCTCATCGGAGTGCCGGCCTTTTTTGTTGGCGTCGGCGATTTCAAGAAGGACGAGTACAACGCCTTTATCAATTCGCGAATCTTGCCAATGGCGCTCGGCATCGTTCAAGAATTGACCCGAAAGCTGCTATATAGCCCGGACCTGTATTTCAAATTCAATCCACGTTCGCTCTATGCCTACGACACGAAAGAACTGGCCGACGTTGGCGGCAACATGTACGTTCGCGGCATCATGACCGGTAACGAGGTCCGGGACTGGCTAGGCATGTCGCCACTCGAAGGATTGTCCGAGCGGGTCATCCTGGAGAATTACATTCCGGCCGGCATGATTGGCGATCAAAAAAAATTGAATCCAGAGGGAGGTGGTGCAGGTGGATAGAAACACGCGGCAAATACGTGGGCTGATGTCCAAACTTGAAACGCGGGCGGACCCGGGCTCCGAGGATATGGTGATCGAGGGATATTTTGCGGTATGCAGCCAGCAGACGGAGCTCTGGCCCGGCGCCTTCGAGGAGATCGCCCCGGGAGCATTCGACACGACTCTCGGTAACGACATCCGAGCTCTCATTAATCATGAAAGTCGGCTTGTTCTGGGCCGGAATACATCCGGCACGCTGCAGCTACGAGCAGACGGGCGGGGATTATGGGGAAGCATCCGGATTAACCCGGATGACATGGATGCCGTCAACCTGTATCAGCGGGTCAAGCGCGGGGATGTAGACCAATGTTCATTCGGCTTTAATATTCTCCGTGAGTCTACGGACTGGCGGGATGACGGCACAGTGAAATGGACGATCGAAGAGATTGACCTTCATGAGGTCAGTGTCGTAACCTTTCCCGCCTATGAGGCAACGGGCGTCCAAGCGCGGCAAGCCGAATATGCTCAACACCATGAGCGGCAGCGGCAGCAGCGCAAACAAAATTTGAAAGCGAGGTTGAACAAATGGCACTCAGACAACTGATGGTCGGAAAGAAGATCGAGCGGGCGAAGGCGGCACTGGCTCCGCTGCTGGAGCAGGAAACAGCACTCAAGCAGCGGAGCGCAGACGCCGAGAAGGCGCTCGAAGAGGCGCAGACGGACGAGGAAATCGCTGCCGTTGAGGAAGAAGCAGCGGCCATTGAGACGGAGCAGACGGAACTGGAGAAGAAGAAAGGTGATCTTCAGGCCGAGATTACGGCACTGGAGTCCGAGCTGTCTGAATTGAACAGCAAGGCACCAGATAATAAGCCTGACCCAGCTCCAGCACCGACAGAACCGGATCAAAGAGGCCAATATCAAGGAGGCGAAACACGGATGAGAGGCAACAAATACGAAACGCGTGAACAGATGAGAGCACGTCTGGAGCGTCAAGAGGTTCGGGAGTTCTACCAAAAAGTCGCTGAAATGGTACAGAACAAACGAGCCGTAACGAATACGGACATTATCATCCCAGAAGTTGTTGTGGATATGATCCTTGTCCGTATTGGCGATTACTCCAAACTGTACAATGAGGTGCAGGTGGAATCCATCGGCGGACCGGCTCGCGTAATACTGGATGGTAACATTCCGGAAGCCATTTGGACCGAAATGGTGGATGCAGTTCAGCAACTGGCGGATATCGGCTTTTCCAAGACGGAAATCGACGGCTTCAAGGTTGGCGGCTTTGTACCGGTGCCTAATTCGATACTGGAAGATGGCAACACATATATCAATCTCGCCAACTATATCGAAAACCGGATCGCCATGGCAATCGCAAAGTCGCTGGACAAAGCGATTCTTAAGGGCACAGGGACAACCGGCAAACAGCCGCTCGGTATTGTGACCGCGCTCGCAGATGATACGACCCGTAACGTAACCAGCGACGGCAGCCTGACTGATATCATGTCTCATATGGCGTTGATTGATGATGGCGAGGACGGGGTTCCAATCGGTGAGGTAATCGCGGTTATGAAACGTTCGACCTATTACCGCCGGATTGCTCCACAAACTTTCCTTCCGACCGCTGACGGACGCCTGGTTATCCAAACCGCGACCGCGCCGCAACTGCCTGACGGCACACGAATCAAGTTTTCACAATATGCTGCTGCCGATCAAATTGTACTTGGTGACTTTAAGAAGTACCTGCTTGGCGAGCGAAAAGGTGTGCAACTGGCAAGTTCCTCGGAAGTTCGCTTCATTGAGGACCAAACGGTATTTAAGGGTACGGCCCGATATGACGGCAAGCCGATCCATGAGGATTACTTTGTCGTCATTACGATCAGTGCCGCAGGAGGCGCGTAAGGAAAGGAGATTAATACATGGGATACGTGGTAATCCATGAGTTTAAGGACCTGCAGGACCATAACCATGTGTACCGGGTTGGCGACAAATACCCAAGGTCCGGCCGAAGTAAAAAGGACCGGATTGCGGAATTGTCCGGCAGCGAAAACAAGATCGGAGTGCCGCTGATTCGGGAAGTGGATAAGTGATGGACGAGGAACTGATCTTGTCACTGGTCAAAGAACGTCTAGGCATTCGATCGTCTGTTCGAGACACATACCTGTCGGCTATTGTTTCTGGCATTATCGCAGAATTAGAAAGGGAGCAGGGTGTAGTGCTGGATAGCGCGAACCCTGCTCATTTAATGTTCTGTGTTGATTTCGCGACGTGGCGGTATACCTCCCGGGACGAGTCCGGGGCGATACCGCGGCATCTGCAGTTTCGGCTCCATAATCTTATTATCAGTGCAGGAGGGGAGCCGAGTTGACCTATGACCATGAATTGACCCTAATCGCGGAGGTGTCGGGTACCGATGCAAATGCTGATCCGGTAACGGAAGAAGTTCCGACAACCATATTGTGCGGGCTGAATTCGGTCGGTCGCGGAGAGTTCTACGCTGCCGCTGCCGCAGGCTTACGTCCGGAAATGGTCTTTACCATCCATGCGTATGAGTATGGCGGTCAGACGCTATTAGACTATGAAGGCGTTCGTTACAAGGTGATTCGGACTTACTCCACTGGCTTTGAGGAACTGGAACTGACTTGTGCGCGGGAGGTGGGGGTGTAATGGCGAGCTTATCTCTTGAAGGCATGGATGAGATCCGCCGCATGCTGGAAGGACTGGCGGACAAGAAAGGCAAGGCTGAGAACAAGGCGCTGCGTGCTGGTGCCTTGATTGTGAAAAGCGCAGCCGCCGTCCGTGCGCCGCGCAGTTCGTCGAATAAAGCACACTTGGCGGACAACATCATCGTGAGCAACGTCCGGACCGAGGATGGTCAGAAGTTTATTCTGGTTGGCCCGCAGCGGGGCAGCACGGATAAATTCTTCTACGGCAAATTCCTCGAATTCGGCACGTCCAAACGTCCGGCCCGGCCTTTCATGGGCCCGGCGATGGCTGAGAGCACCGTACAGATCGTGCAGGCCATGGCCGAGGCGGTACGGAGGGAGATTCGATGATCAACTTGATTCCCGAGGTGGCGGCTGCCCTGCGGGGCAGCACCAATTTGCTCACGCTGCTTGGCGGCGATCGCATTTATCGGCATATCGTGCCGGCGGACAAACAGGATGTATTCCCCCGGGTGACATTCTTTGAGCTGTCGAACTTCGATAGCCGCTATGCCGAGGACCAAGCTGACGCGAGCGAGATTCACTTCCAGGTCGATGTTTGGAGCAAGGCAGCATCCACCGCCGAACTGGGATCAGCTGTTGATGAAGCAATGAAGGGCGCCGGATTCGGCCGATACTCCGGGGCTGACTTGTACGAGGAAGACACTAAAATCTATCACAAAGCGCTGCGCTACCGGACGGTACGCGGCTACGAGGAGGAATCATAATGGCAGGAGTGCGCATTGGGTTTAAGGACCTGTTCTATGCGAAGCTGGAGGAGGACAGCACGGGATCGATTGTATACGGCTCCCCGGTTCGCTTGGCGAAAGCTATTACAGGGACGGTAACACCGACCGTCAACACAGAGACGCTGTTCGCGGATGACGGTCCGGCGGAAACGGCGTCGAGCATTGGCGGCATTGAAGTACAGTACGGTATTGATGATCTGTCGCTCCCCACACAGGCCGATTTGCTCGGGAAGCAGATCGTAGATGGCGTGCTGATCGACAGTAACGACGATATCGCGCCTTATGTGGCGGTTGGCTTCCGCAGCCTGAAGTCGAACGGCAAATACCGGTACGTGTGGCTGCTGAAGGGGAAATTCTCTATCCCGGAGGACTCCTACGAGACAAAAGGGGAAACTCCATCCTTCCAGACACCGACAATCTCCGGGACCTTCGTCACACGTGACCATGACGGGCATTGGAGATTTACGGGGGATGAGGACCAGGCCGGATTCGACGGCACTAACTGGTTTACCGCAGTTCCGAACATCGGCGGGGATACCACGGCGCCTACAGCCACGACAGTCCCGGCTAACAACGCGACGGCGGTCACTGTCGGCAGCACAATCCGGTGGACCTTCGACAAGGCACTGGCGGAAAGCACGGTGAATGCCGGGAATTTCGTGGTGCAGAAGGCGGACGGCAGCGGCGTTGTGGCCGGCACGCTTACACTGGATGCTACGAAGAAGATTGTCTCCTTCAAATCGACCGGCAATCTGTCCGCCGCTACGGATTACCTGGCGCTGGCCGGCATCGGGGTCAAGGATCAGTCCGGCAACGCGCTTGCGGCGCCGATCATCACCAAGTTCACCACGGCCTAATTGCGGCCGAGTCGTACAGAGCGTTCCCTTTTGGGGGCGCTCTTTATTTTGCTGTAGAGAGGATGAAGGAAATTGGAAATTAAACTGCGTGTTGGTGATAAGGAGAAGACATTTACGAAGGACTTTATTTCGGGTCGTATGCTTCGGCGGACCATCGAGATTAACAAGAAGACGAATTTGGGAGATCTGGATGCAGCTGGCCTGGATATGGTCGCGGACTACATTGCTGAAACCTTCGGCGGTCAGTTTACCAGGGACGAAGTTTATGACGGGTTGTCGTCTCATGAACTCATCCCGACGTTCCAATATCTCATGAGCGCTGTTGTCTCCAAAGCCAATACGGACGCCGGCGGCGAACCGGACCCAAACGTGAGAGCGAGGGTATAGACCCTCTGGATTTCATTGAACAGTTTTATCTGGCCCGGCTGAAGGAAGGGATGACTCTTTCGCAGATCGATGAAATGGATATCGGACTGTACTTTCGGCTGATGCGGCGGAATGCGAATTCCAAGCAAGACGGCGAAGCGGCGATGGGTTATATCGACCAGGTGCTATAAGGGGGTGATCGTTTGGCAGAGAACGTAGGGGATTTGGTCGTCCGTATTGGTCTGGAGGACACGACCTTTAAAGCCGGCATGCAGAATTTGAACCGGCAAATGCAGCTGGCACAGAGTGCCGCGCGTGCGGCGTCTGCGGAAATGGGCGGCATGGGGGATTCAACAGAGCAATTGCGGCTGAAGGCCGATTCCCTGAACGGCCAAATCACGATCCAGGCGCAGCGGGTCGATACCCTGACGCAAGCCTATAATCAGTCCGTCGCGGCGAACGGCGAGAACGCAGCGGCAACGCAGCGGCTGCAGATTCAGCTCAACAATGCCCGCGCTTCGTTGTCCCGGATGCAAAACGAGCTTCGGGATACCAATGACCGGATTGATGAGCAGACGAACCGCTGGCGAGTGATGGGACGCAGCCTGCAGGAGACCGGCGAGAAGATCAAAGGTGCCGGGGAGAAGCTGACCAGCGTCGGCAAGGGTCTCACGGTTGGCGTTACCGCCCCGATTGTAGGAGTTGGTCTAGCGGCAGCCCAGACGGCGATGGACGTCGGGAATTCGGCGAATCGGATCGAGGCTTCCCTGGGCGTTACCCGGGCCGAAGCTGAGAAGATGGCGAATACCGCCAAGGAGGTTTGGTCGGAGAATTGGGGCGAGAGCATTGATGATGTCAACGAAGCCCTGATTACGACGCGCCAGAACATCCAGGACCTGAATGATCAGCAACTCGGCGAGGTCACGACGCAGGCCCTGATCTTGCGCGATACCTTTGACGCTGAGGTCAACGAGTCAACCCGGACGGCTTCCGTCATGATGAAGAACTTCGGCATTGATGCGGATGAAGCGATGGACCTTATGACGGTTGCCTTCCAGCGCGGCGGAAACTTCTCGGACGAACTGCTGGATACGCTCCGGGAATATGCGCCTCAGTTCAAGGCGATGGGATACGATGCAGAGGAGTTTACCGCACTCTTAATCTCCGGGGCAGAGAAGGGCGCGTTCAACCTGGATAAGATCGGGGACTCCGCGAAGGAAAGCTTCCTGCGCATCGGCGACGGCAGCAAGTCTTCACGCGACGCCATGACATCGCTCGGGCTTGATTTCAAGAAGGTCGAGAATGATATCAACTCCGGCGGAGAAGGGGCGCAGCGAGCATTTGGCGCGGTTGTGACGGCAATCGCCAGCGTGAAGGACCCGGCGAAGCAGGCGCAGACAGCCGTTGCTCTCATGGGGACGCCGCTGGAGGATTTAGGACCGGAGTTCCGGGACTTCTTCGCCACGGCGAACACAGACCTGGGAAACTTTGAAGGCGCCGCAATGAGGGCGGGTGACGCGCTTTCCCAAGGATTATCTGGCAGATGGGCCTCTCTCGTTCGTGAGGCGCAGGAATCACTCATACCGCTTGGAGAGACGCTGCTGGATATCGCCGAAGACGTGATGCCGAAGATTGAGGCCAAGGTTCAGGCGCTTTCGGAATTCATCGGAAATTTAACGCCTGATCAGGCGAAGTTCGCCATCACGCTCGGAGCTATCGCCGCTGCGGCTGGACCGGTGATTGTCGGGCTCGGCTCCATTGTCAGCGCCATTGGAACGCTCGTCTCTGCAGTCGGTACGGTCAGTGCTGCGATCGGAGCGGCTGGCGGTTTGGGCGCGGCCTTGGCTGCTGTGGGAACAGTAGCGACCGGTCCGATTGGGCTCACCATTGCCGGGATCGTTGCGCTGACCGTGGCCGGCGTGCAGCTGTATAACCACATGCGGCAGGATTCGATTCCGGAAATTCAGCGCTTCGGTAACGAAGTTTCCGCCAGTACGCAGAAAGCCGTCGGCGGATTTTTGGATCTGAACGACAAAGCGACCGTCGCGCTGGATCAAATGCGCTGGTCGGGTCAGACCATCACGACCGAAATGGCAGCCGGAATCAAGGATACCTTCGATCAGATGGGCGATCAGGTTCTGTCGGCCATGCAGGAAGACCATAAGGCACAGCTTCAGACGATGACGGATTTCTTCGCAAGCAGCGCGGCTCTCACCGATCAGGAAGAAGCCACGGCCATTGAGAAGATGAAGACGAATCAGGCTGCCCAGGAAGGCTATGTGCAGGAATCCCAGCGGAAAATCGCTGAGATTATGGATCGTGCGGCCAAGGAGAAGCGCGGGATTACCGAGTGGGAACGACAGGAGATTGACCGGCTCCAACAGCAAATGGTTCAGACTGGCATTAAGCATATGTCCGAGAATGAGCTGGAGCAGAAGGCGATCATGGAACGGATGCGGCAGAATGCCGGCGACCTGACGGCAAGACAGGCGGCTGAAGTCGTCCAGAACAGCGTGAAGCAGCGGGATGAGTCCATTGCCGCCGCAAACAAGCAGTATGACGACGTAATCAAGGCGATTATCCAGCAGCGCGACGAGGCGAAGACCATTTCAGCCGAGCAGGCGGATAAACTGATCGCCGAAGCCAAGCGTCAGCGGGATCATTCCGTGAATGAAGCGAACGGCATGTATAAAGATGTCGTTGCAGCGGCCAAAAAGCAAGCCGGTGAGCATGTCGATCAGGTGGACTGGGAAACCGGTGAGATCCTATCGAAGTGGGAGGTTTTCAAAAAGGACGCCGGTAAAAAGTGGGATGAAATCAAGGACTGGGCATCCAAGAAGTGGGGCGAAATCTCGGATGCCGTGACGGCGAAGGCCACGGAGATTAAAGACGGTGTCATTAAAAAGTGGAATGAGCTGATCGCCTGGCTGAAGTCGATTGATCTGTCCGAGATTGGCGCAAACATCATGGAGGGGCTTAAAAAGGGGATTCAATCGAAAGCAAACGAAATCTCCGACGCCGCGAAGAATGCCGCTTCGAATGCCGCAAAGGCGGTTAAAGACTTTTTCATCATCCGCTCCCCGTCCAAGTTGATGACCGAATACGGCGAGTACGTTTCCAAGGGTCTTGCCGTCGGGATCGATAAAGGCAGCAAGGAGTCCGAGAAGTCCGCCCGGCAGGCAGCTGAGAAGACCAACAAGGCTTTTCAGGAAGCCTTTTCCTCCGCGCAACATAAGTACAAGGTCGGAGAACTGGACACGAACGAGTATATTGCGGCGCTGAAGGCTGTTAATTCGGAGTATGCAAAGACGGCCGAGCAGCACCGGAAGGTGACCGAGGAAATCGCCAAAATGAACAAGACGGCGGCTGCCGAGCAGATCAAGGCGGCCAAAGAGGCGTTCGAGAATTCGAAGACGTATATTGAATCCCGCAAGCAGGCCAACGAGCTGACGCTTCAGCAGGAATTAGCCCTGTGGGAAAAGCTTCAAGACCGCTACAAGGTGGGAACCAAAGAGCGGATCGCCGTGGATAAAGAGGTTAACAGCATCCGGGCGGAACTGGACAAGCAGTCCTTTGAAACGTCGAAATCTTATATTGAAGCCCGCGCATCGGCGAATGAAATCAGTTTGACGCAGGAACTGGCCGCCTGGGAGAAGGTTCAGGCCCGTTACAAGGTAGGGACTGATGAGCGGAAAGCGGCAGAGGAAGCAGCTGGCAAGGTCAGGCTGGAGATTTACAATCAGCTCACGGCGGCCTCTGAGGACTTTCTAGCGAAGACCAAGGAGATCAACGCCAATGTTGAGGCCGAGGAAAAGCGGCTCAATGAGGCTTACGAGCAGGCGGTCGAGCAGCGAGCCAAGTCGATCAATGACTTCGCCGGTTTGTTCGATCAGGTCGCTGAGAAGTCGGAGACGACCGGCGCGGAGCTGCTGGATAACCTGAAGGGGCAAGTTGAATACCTGGAGACCTGGGCGACCAACATCCAGAAGCTCTCTGAACGCGGGATTGACGGCGGGCTGTTGGCCGAGCTGCGCGGAATGGGTCCGCAGGCGGCGCCGGAGCTGGCCGCCCTGAATACGCTGACCGATGAGCAACTGGCTGAGTACGTCAACCTGTGGAAAACCAAGGCGGCGGACTCCCGGGCGGCAGCCGTGACGGAACTGAGCGGTCTTCGAACGGATACGAACTCTCAGATCGCACAACTGCATACCGATGCCATTGCGGAGCTCGAAGGGCTGCGTAAAGACTTCGACGCCAAGGTGAAGGAGATCACAGGCGGGACCACCAAGCAGTTCAATGCTATGAAGGCCAGCCTGCCCACCATCGGGAAGCAGGCGGTTCAAGGTTTGATCGATGGCATGGATTCGATGTCCGGGGCTTTGGCGGCCAAGGCGAAGGAGCTGGCCGAATCCGTCAGCAAGACCATGAAGAAGGCACTGGACATTCACTCCCCTTCGCGGGAGCTTGCCTGGATTGGCGAGATGGCGGGAACGGGGCTGGTTGAGGGCTTGGCTGGTACGATGGCCAGCGTTGAGCGGCAGGCGGCCGCGATGGCCGCCGCAGCGATGCCGGCTATACAGTCCCCGTCCGCCGATGCCGCAACGATGCAGGGCCAGTCCGCCGAATCTGCCGCCGCTGCTATTTATCCGAGCTTTGAAGGGGCATTTGCCGGAGCAGTATTCAACGTGCGGAGTGATGAGGATGTTGTATCGCTCGCGCGTGATATGGCTCAAGAGTTATTCACGCTTTGGCAGCAGGCCCAGCGTAGTGCAGGAGGTGCGAGATGAGGGAAACCATATGGTTAAACGATAGGTCCAATGTTGATTTGGGCTTTTTGGTGCTGCAATCTTCAAAGCGTCCGGGGCTACCGGCAACAACGGACCGGACGCTGGCGATTCCCGGCCGGCATGGATTGCGGGACTTCGGGGCAGACCTCAGCGCCCGGCTATTCGCGTTTGATTGTGCCATCTTGGCTTCGGACCGATTCCAGCTTCAGACACGCGTGATGGAGCTGTCCGCTTATCTGGTGGACAGCTACGGACGCCCGCGCGAACTGGAATTGCTGCTGGCCGAACGCCCCGGGCAGACATTCACCGTTCGCTACTCCGGCTCTTTCGACATCGACCGGATTCAGCGGTACGGAAAATTTTCCTTGCCGCTTACGGCATATGACCCGTTCGCACGCGGCCCGGAGCAGATCGAGGAGCTGACGATTACCCAGTCACCGCAAGTCATATCCTTGGCTTCTGGCGGGAATGTCCGGACGGAGCCGGTCATCGTTTTGCGTAATATCGGCGGAAATACGCTTCCGGGGTTTTCGCTGACCAATGAATACATTTTGGAGGACTGAGGCTCATGAGTAATATCAGCAATTATCTGGCTCAAGCGCTGCTGAACGAAACGCTCCGGAATACGAATTACGTTCCTCCGGCGACGCTGCATGTGGCGCTCTATACAAGCAACCCCACGGCCGCAGATACCGGCACAGAGGTTTCCGGCGGCGCATACGCCCGCCAGGCGATCACCTTCGGCGCTCCGGCGGTGGAGGGAGGGAAGCAGACGGTTAAGAACGCGGAAGTGGTCTTTCCGGTAGCTACGGCGGATTGGGGGACGGTTACGCATATTGGTGTTCGGGATGCGGCGAGTGCTGGCAATCTGCTCTACTTCATTGCCCTGGACAATGCCAGGACGATTCTTTCCGGTGACCGCTTCCGGCTGCTGCCTGATAATGTTTCGGTGAAAATTAGCTAGTAGGGAGGTGGCCGGGTGTTTAACCGCTCGGCGTTCGGCCGGGTCGCCTTTAACCGGCCATTTTCAACGTTTGTCAGCGCATCGGCTTCGGCTGATGTGATTGTGGAGGCGCTGGCGGCGGCTGGCATAGAAACTTCTCCCGTTGCGGCTGGCGATGTGATTATCGAAGGAACAGCGGCGGGGCTGCGGGAGATTGTCGGCGCTCATGCTTCGGCTGATGTAATTGTCGAGGCTCTGGCAGCGGCGATCCGGGAGCGCTTTGGCTCCGGGGTAGCTGATGTCATCGTCGAGGCCCGGGCCCGCGCCCGGTATACGCATCTGGATGCGCTGGTATTTAGCGGGGCGTTTGCTCCCGGGGATATTGTCATCATTGACGCGGCCCGGCTTAAGATCACCAAGAATGGCGAGAACGCGCTGCATCTGGTGTCCGGCGAGCCGTTTGACCTGAACCTAGGCCAGAACGAAATCACCTATACTGACCCGTCCGGCGTTCGGACGGTACTGATGCGTATCACCTATAAGGATAAATTCGTGTAGGAGGACAGGAGGACGACATGCGGAAATCTCATGTAACGGTCTATGATTTGCAGATGCGCCGGGTGGCGGAACTGGAGAATGCGTTCAGCGTCGGTTATGCCACACCGATGAATGCGCTATGGACAGCCTCGTTCTCTCTGCCGGCAGACGATGAGAAAAACGCGGAATGCAAGCCTCTGTATTTCGTGGAGATACGGGACGGAGAGGAACGGCTGGAGCTGTTCCGGATCTTGCCCAGCACAACCAAGCGGGACAGCAGCGGCGGGGTTATTTCGTATCAGTGCGAGCATGTGCTGGCTACGCTGCTGGATGACATCCTGTTCCAGTACCATACGATCGGAAACCTCGGTGTATATACCGCCGAAGTTCTGGCCTATATCCTGTCCAAGCAGACGACGCCGCGCTGGCAGCTCGGGACCGTCCAGTTCGGCAGGCAATTCGAATATAACTGGGAGAACGAGAACCTGTTGGGGGCCTTGTTCAGCGTGCCGAAGCCATTTGCCGAAGAATACCAATGGACATTCGACACCTCGTCCTATCCGTGGACTCTCAGCCTGGTGAGGCCGTCCGAGCAGCCGGAAGCCTATATCCGGTACGGCGTTAATATGCAGGGCATTACGAAGGTTGAGGACCCTACGAATACCGTAACCCGGATTTATGGGCTCGGGTATGGTGAGGGCGTGAATCAGCTCACGTTCGCGGAGATCAATGGCGGGCTTCCGTACATCCAGGCCGAACAGGCATACATTGATCGCTTCGGACTGATAACGACCGTCTACGTGGATAGCCGGATCGAATACCCGGAGACTCTGCTGGGGAACTGCCAGGCGATGCTGAATGAAGCCAAGATACCGAGAATGACGTACACCGTGGACGCAGCGGAGCTGTACCAGCTGACGAATGATCCCATCGACCGGTTTCGGTCCGGCTCTGTCGTTCGGGTAATCGATCAGGAACTGGGCATCGATGTGACGACGCGGGTCCTGAATGTGACCAAGCAGGATATTTTCGGCCAGCCCGGCGCCGTACAGCTGGAGATTGCCAACCGGTCGCAGGATATCGCCGGTACGATCGCCGACCTGCGGAATCGGCAGTATGCGAATGAGGTGTACGCCCAGGGCGCTACGAATCTGGATACCCGAGACTTCGCGGATAACTGCGATCCAAGTCACCCGGCGGTACTGAAGTTCTGGATTCCAGCGGAGACGGTGCGGATCAATAAGGTGCGGCTATCGTTCCAGACAGAGGCATTCCGGGCATACAGCAAGGCGATTGAATCAGCGCCGGCGGTTTCTTCGGGCCCGAGTAGCCGGGAGACGGCCGGGCCGAGTAGCCGTGTAACCGCAGGGCCGAGCACCCGGGATACAGCAGGCCCCAGTACAAGGACAACATCTGGGCCAAGTAGCAGAGATACAACTCTAAGTGGCGGGGGGAGCATTAATACCAATACTCATGTTCAAATCTTAATTCCTGGAATTTCTCAAGACCCGGTTGAACCAAATGGGGGACACAATCACGGTATTCCGAACGGGACTTTATTGATGACGAGTGGCGGAGGAGTCGTGTCGTATGTCGCTGCATCTGATCATTCGCATAATACGTATAATCATGGGCATCAGATTGATCTTCCCAGCCACACTCATGGTATGGACCATACTCATGAGATTGATCACACACACAGTATGGACCATACTCACGACATGGACCATACGCATAGCATGGATCACACTCACGAAATCCCGGCACACAGTCATGATATTCAATATGGGATTTATGAGGGGCCTTCGCCGGGTAACGTCAGTATCACGGTAGACGGTCACGCAGTCCCGAACAGCGGGACGAGCGGGAATGACATCGACATTATCCCTTACCTGAGTAAGGACGACAGTGGGAAGGTCCAGCGGGGAGCGTGGCACACCATACAAATAGCGCCCGACAATCTCGGGCGCATCGTGGCGAATGTGGTCACGCAATTGTTCGTGCAGAGTCGTGGCGGTGGAAACTATTGAATATCCGCTTCAGTAATAATTCCCGCTTCAATTAGCGGAGTGACATCAACATAATTCCCGGAGACGGTTAATGTAAATTTCTTGTCGCCAAATGTCAGTGTACCTTCGCGATTTAAAGAAATGGCCGTTAAATCATCCTTGATAACTTCGGGATATTTTTTCGCTAATAATTCGACCAGTCCGCGCCCAGTCATACTAGTTGACGTAACTTCCATTGCGGTGCCTCCTTTTGTCAAATCAATCGATTTTGCCTTCGCATCATATTCCAGTTCGTACCCGGTCAATCCGGCGACTTCCCGAACCGGCAAATACGTCGTTCCTTTATAGATAAGCGGGTTGCTTTTTAGGGCCTGCTTTTCGCCGTTGATCGAGAAGGTGAACTTGGCGAGGGTTGCCTGTACGGTTTGAGATGTTGCTGCAGCTGCCATCCCGGCCGATCCGATCAGCATGCCGGCCACAAGTCCGATGATTGCGCTTTTCAGTTTCAATTCAATCGCTCCTTTGAAATTCATCTTATCATATTCTACGGCAGAAATTGCCAGAAGTTTTAGGAGGTGCAAAATGGTTCAACAAATCATGTATCCGGCTCAGCCCAACAGTCCGCAGACGGAGCTATCTGCCGCTATCACAGATACAGATACAACAATTCCACTTGTCAGCGTAGCAGCATTACCGTCTGGACCGAACATCGCAACGATCGGTAGCGACGAGATGGCAGAGGTTGTTGTTTACACAGCGATCTCGGGCAATGCTCTGACCGGCGTCACCCGGGGCTTCAGTGGAACGACTGCAAAATCGTGGGGCGCGGGGGTGAAAGTGGCTCGTTATCTTACGAGCTACGATTATGAAGCATTTCGACTGAATATCCTGGACGCAAGAACTGATTATGTGCGCTCGCCTGGATTTGGCCTTGACTCTGGCACTGCAAATGCCAAGGCAATCACGCTAAATCCGCCTGCTACCTCGTATGAAGTGGGAATGGGATTTGCGTTTTTGAACAACGTGGAGAACAGCGGACCTGTAACGATTAACGTGGACGGTATTGATGATGCTTACTTACGGGATTCTAAGGGAAATAACCTTACTGCCGGTAAACTGAAGGCGGATTGTGTTTACTCGGTCCGGTATAACGGAGAGGTTTTTATCTTACAGGGTGAAGGGGGTGGTTTAATTCCCAAACTCCCTAATTTAATTAAGTATGGAAGCTTTGAAAATACCGGAGCCGCTTCAGGTGCAGTTTATTCCAACGCGCAAGCGAAATTCGGAAGTTATTCACTGGCTATAACGTGCCCGACTGGTCAGTTAGAATCCACTGTAACTATGGGGGATCTTGTTACCATAACGGCGGCACATCAATACTACATCAGCGTATGGGCGTATAGCGCAACAGCTGGGGTCTCCGTGCAGGCATACGCACGTACGGCAGAACCGAGTGTGACAGCCACTTTAAATACGGCTAACACTTGGACGTTTATCAGCGGCATATTATCTTTTGCATCTTCGTCAACCAGTTACCCTAGATTAGATAATAACACTCCAAACACTACCATTTATTTCGATGGTTTTATGCTCATTGATTTAACCGATGCTTATGGTTCGGGGAATGAACCGACTCAGGATGAGATGGACGCGATTGTGAAACAGAATGGTGGCTGGTGGGATACAAATTTATCAGCAATGACCACAAATTTTAACCCTCCTGCCGCCGGTGAAATATTAGCATCCAAAGTAGCTTTTGTAAATGGCAATAAAGTAGTTGGCACGATGGTTCGTAGAACCGGTGGTGAATTCGCGGGTTATGAAAGAGCGGTTCAAGTGGCCTCTTCGAGCGGCAGAGTTCATCTGTACGCATATCCAGGAGCATATATCGATACAACAGCAGACCAAGGCGGTGGGAAATTCGGCGTGTTTGCCGACGATGCTAACTTCATTTCCTCTAATTTTCCATCCGATAAAAATGTCTTCGGCTTACAAGGTTCTATGCCTCGGAGAGGTGTTTATACGCCGCCTATCTCAGTTGTCGTTGATAACACCAGCTCGGGCACTACTTTTGTCCGGATACCAACTGGAGCATATCAAGATGTCTCCGGTGTAGGTTATCCAGAAATAAATATTCCATCAACTTCGATTGCGAGTGCCGCTGGGATAACTTCTGGTAATCTTCGCAGTGGTGTAACTTATCTGGGTGTAACAGGTTCATTGACTCCTAGACAGTATGCTACGGGTACAGTAACTGTTACACCTTATGATATTGTAATCCATGGGTTAGCTTTTCGTCCTAAGGGGTTTGCGGCCCACCTCCCTGAGAATATTAATTATCGTATGGCTTATAGAGAAACTGACATTGGGTTTGCTTTCGGCATAGTTAACAATGCTGAAGGTCAAGGTTATGCCACGGATTTTGTGTTATATGATGATGGATTTTCCGCTCATAGCACGTACGGGCAGTTTTTCTTCAGTGGCGGCGGTGGAAGCAATATGACGTATACCTGGGAAGCATGGAATTAAGAAAGGAGTAGTTATAGATATGGAAATTGGACGAAAAATCTATTATGAAAAAAACACAGGAAACGTCATAGTCGATACGGGGGAGCGCTCCGGTATGGTCGTTGAAACTACAATCGAGCAAGATTTCGAATTGTTCACTGCTCTGGCCGAACGAGTGCATGAAACGGTTGGTGTCCTTCAGTTGGAATACGGACAGTTTTCTGAGGATTTCGCGCAGTCGAACGGATTTCGCGTAAATCTGGAAACTGGCAAGCTGGAATTTAGCTACCGTGGCAACCAACCAACTGATCCGGAAGAGTCTCCCGTTTATCAAGCACCATTAACACAGCGTGTCGCGACTCTGGAAGAAGACAACGCTGCTCTGCTGCTGGAGCTGGCACAGGTACAAGCCCGGCAGGATCAGGCGGACGCTGACAATGCCGCCCTGCTGTTGATGCTTGCGGAAGGAGGTGTAGTTTAATGGATTGGTACGCGACCGTCAAGCGGTACTATGATGCCGGATATTATTCGCCGGCACAAGTGCAAGTCTTTGTCACCGCCAAGAAAATAACGGCTGAACAAGCTGCAGAAATTACAGGCGCCGCATAGGCGTATTTTTTTTGCCCTCGGATCCCCGGGGGCTATTTATTTGAGGGAGGGTTCCTAGTGACTAAACCACAGATCGCAGCATCATCGGTTGGTGCAATAGTTGTACCGATATTCAATTTCATGTACGGAGAGGAAGAAGCCGTTATTACCGTCATGGCCGCACTTTTATTCTTTGTAGTAATGGACTGGCTTGCTGGAATTCGGGCAGCGAAGAAAGACAATACGTACGCCAGCAAGTACGGCCTTGACGGAGTGTTTCGGACGTTCTTCATACTGTTACTCCCGGCAGGAGGGCATTTGCTGGATGGGGCGTTTGGACTCCCAGGCGTGATATTCGGAGTTCTGGTTTTCGGGACGCTTTACCATGTGCTTCAAAGCGTGGTGGCTAATGCAATTCGCGCAGGTTGGGGGGATTGGCTCCCGCTGTCTGCCTTGGACTGGCTGCTGAAATGGGCGGGCAGTGAGCTTGACAAAAAGATCAAGCGAGCGGCTTCGCGGCAGGGGGATGGCGAGTAATGGAGCTGACACTTGAGCAAGTAAAGGCCAAGTCTGCAGCTCGTTTGTCCGGGCTACAGCCGGTTATTAAAGACGCGGCCACGGCGCTAATCGAATTTGCTTATGCCCACGGCGTGCCGATCATCATTACCCAGGGTCTCCGGACCATCGCGGAGCAAGACGGACTGTATGCGCAGGGCCGGACAAAGCCCGGGCAGATCGTCACCAACGCCAAAGGCGGATACAGCTATCATAATTTCGGTGTGGCCATTGACTTCGCATTGCTACTTCCGGACGGTTCGGTGTCCTGGGATACGAAGCGCGACGGAGACGGTGACGGCGTAGCAGACTGGTCGGAGGTTGTAGCGGACGCCAAACGGATCGGATGGGATTGGGGTGGGGATTGGACGAGCTTTAAAGACCTGCCCCATTTCCAGATGGACTTCGGCCTTTCTACCGCCGACTACCGCGCTGGCAAGCGTCCGACGCAGGCGCAGCTCAGTACTGTTGTCGCTCAGATCGGAAAATTACAAGGAGAGGAAGATGAAGCTATGACGGCAGAAGAGAAAAAGGAATTCGAGGAACTGAAGGTAGCTGTGAAAGAGCGTGACGGCCGTATTGCGGCCCTGGAGGCCCGTCTTAACATCGACGGCAAGCAGACCTATGCCGGAAACTATAAGGACGCCGTAGAGGCAGCCAAGGCGGTCGGAGCGATCAAGACAAGCGCCGACAAGTCCAAGCTGGAGCTGAATATAATTCAGATGCTCTATAATATGGGGTTGTTCAAGACGATTCCCAAAGGCATTACGGAGTAAATCTCCAAACGCTTGCGAAATAGCCCGAATGAGATTAATCATCCGGGCTATATATCCTTAGATCCCTAGCAATTTCTGTTTCTTCGCAGAAAATTCCTCTTCCGTAAGAATTCCCTGATCTCTCAATTCAGCAAGCCTCTTTATCTGGTCAACAACGTCAACAGATTCCTTTGAGTCAGCTGACTGTTCCTTTTTTCCGGCTTTTTCTTGAATAACACTCATGAATGAATCAACTTCTCCGATATTTATCCACTTCATCCGGACTTTATTTCCTGAGGCGAAGAATGAAATAGTTCTGCCCATAGCCCCCTTACCGAATTCATAAGAACTTATATTAGAATAAGGGAATGATTCAGCGTCAAACCCGAACATTTTCTTACCGTAAAAAAATATTCGTCTATCCGTTGCCAGAAAAACACCATTACGTAATGTGTCCTTCCCCATGATCTTGCATTCATATGCACCCATAACAGCTGCAATGTTCTTTTCTCCAGCCTCTAAATGATTCAACGCCTCATTTACCAACTTATCTATTTTTGCCATATTGCCCCTCCATACACTTTTATACGTAATCTAGCATACAGGAGGTATTGTTATCTATGTATTTTGTGGAACTCTATTGGCTTGTCAAAGAACAATCTATATAAAGGCCAGCCCGGCCGGGCCAACTCGAAGCGGGTTCCCGCGACTCACTCTCCAAAATTGGGGAGTGAGTTTCGGCCGGTTCCCATCCGGCCATCATCAGGCGGGTTAGACGCGCTCTCTGTCAATTCCGAGGTTACGCTTCAACCCTTCTTGCAGGACCTGGCTGAAATTGAGGTGCTGGCGTTCCGCTTCGTCATTGAGCCACTTTGGAACCGTCAGTGTCTTCTTCACGGCTTTGGACTCCATGGCGTCACGAACGGTAGGCATATACACCCGGACCTCAAAAGCAGCTTCTCCAGCATCTGCTTGAGCCAGAACAATGTCCAGCGGCGACGGATCGGGAATCACATCCCCGTCTTGCTCCATGACGTACAGAAAGCCTTCTAATGCTTCACGCGCGGCAGCGTGCGCCTCCTCGGCCGTATCAGCAGCCGTCAGGCAGCCGGGGAGGTCCGGAAAGCGCACAGAGATTCCTTCCTCCGCTTTATCAAGCAACGCCCAGAACCGATAAACATCTTTTTTACTCATCTATGGTTAACCTCCTTGAGGGGAGGGGCCTCTGGCCCCTACAGCCCTGCAGATTTAAGGATACTAGCTTGTGTCTTGGGAGGAAAGCTACTTCTAGGATGCGGCACCGTGACTTTCCCGGGCTTTTTCGGATGTTTGAAGTAATGGTGACTGCCATGTACTCCGATTAAGAACCATCCGTCCTCTTCAAGAAGTTTTATGATTTCTCTTGAACTGTAAGCCTTCATCTCAACCCTCCTTATACTTCTATAATACACGTATTATATGTACGTGTCAACGTATAAATAATACGTATTACACATGTGTATCCGGTTGCCTCATTTCTAGTATTTTCCTTCATCGGTTATATGTTTCTATACATTTTCCTTTATGGTAATATGCAGTCAAAAGCAGCTTAAGGGTGTGACTCGGCATGACAGAGATATCTGTTACCAAAACAGTGAACGGAGACGGCGGACTTTATAATGTAGACGTTGATGAAATCCTATTTTTAAAATTTGAGAAGAGTATAACAATGATCCTCTTCCATACTCGGGATGCCATTTACTACACAATGGGGTCCGTTAAACACTGGACAGTAGTGCTTAATGCAAGTGGCTACAATTTTATGTCAGTTGATCGCGGAACAGCTCTGAATTTGGACAAGATAGTATACTTAGACCGTTCTATTCGAGCTGCTTGCTTTGAAGTGGATTCCAGTGCAGACTCGCCGAAGTGTTTGCTGGCAATGCATGCTTTTAAGAAACTGTGCAAAACGCTATCGGTCCCTGTGATTGGGGAGGAGCCGAGATTACCGTGGTAAAGCATAGAGCCGCTAAGCAACGGCTCTATGCTTGCTAAGGAAACTTTTCCTCATGAATTAACTGCGCGTAGGCAGTATTTTGTCTTCACTTCCTAGCCCTTTTCGTGACCATATTTTGACCATATTTGTACCTGAAACCATCGGAATTAATCGTATGCTGAAACGTTAAACTTCCTATTATAATGCGGAAATCGTAGCTTATCGGAACGCGATATTTAAGAACGTAAGAAATACGGCCTCAAAGCCGCTCGTCGCGCTCCTCAGTTCTCGAAACGTTAATTCACACTCTATACACACCACACATCCAAGCCTTCGGCCATTCGGCCGAGGGCTTTTGTTTTCTCTCATTGGGTTAATTCCATGAATTATCCTTGATTTTACCGATGTTTTAATGCTGAAATATCATTGACATCCCATGGGAAAGTTATATACTTATTTCATATTAATTTAGTTGGAATTTAATCGGCTTAATGATTTTTAGGATGGGGGAATATAAGAATGAACTTGCTGGAAAAAGAAGATCTGATCAAGATTAAAGCGGAAGAACTGGAGACGGCTTCTGCCGAGGACATCATCCGTTTTGCAGTTGAAACCTTTCCGAATATTACGTTTGCCTGCAGCTTCGGGGCTGAAGATGTAGTGCTTGTCGATATGCTTCAGAAGATCAGCCCGAAGACGGATGTCTTCTACCTCGACACAGATTTCCACTTCCAAGAAACGTACGAAACGCGTGATCGTATGGTTGATAAATATGGCATGGAATTCGTACGGGTATCGCCGAAGCTGACACCTGAAGAACAGGCTGCAGAGCATGGCGAAGCACTCTGGACTGTAGATCCTAATGCTTGTTGTAACATCCGCAAGGTTGAACCGCTGACCCGTATTCTGTCCCAGTACGAGGCCTGGATTACCGGTATCCGCCGCGATCAGGCGCCGACCCGCGCCAACGCGAAGAAGATCGAGTATGACAACAAATTTGGCCTTGTGAAATTCAACCCGATCGCCGGATGGACAAGCGAAGATGTCTGGAACTACATCCACGCGAACAATGTCATCTACAACCCTCTCCATGATCAGAACTTCCCGAGTATCGGCTGCGTGCACTGCACACGTGCGGTTATGCCGGGTGAAGATCCGCGTGCCGGACGCTGGTCCGGGTCCGAGAAGACGGAATGCGGTCTGCATAAGTAATCATCCAATCGATCATCCACGAACTGCAACAATATATGAAGGGAAGATAAAGAGATGACTTCAATCCTTCCGCATGGCGGAACGCTGGTTAACCGGATAGCCGAGGGCCAGGAGAGAGAACAACTGCTTAAGGATGCTGCAGGGCTTAAGAGCATTGCCATTAACACTTGGACGATTTCCGATTTGGATTTGATCGGGGTCGGCGCATTTTCGCCGCTCACCGGTTTTTTGAACGAAGCGGATTATCATTCCGTCGTTAAAAATATGCGTCTGGCCAACGGAACGGTCTGGAGCATTCCGATTACGCTGTCCTTGGGCGAAGAAGAAGCCGCTGCCCTTCGGATCGGCGAGAGAGTAGCGCTGGTTGGTGAAGAGGATGGCGTCGTGTACGGCCTTCTTGACGTCGAGAGCATTTATAAGGTGGATCAGCAGGTTGAAGCGCAGAATGTCTTCAAGACGACTGATCCGGAGCATCCCGGTGTCGCCAAGCTGCTTGCGCGCAGCACTACCTATGTGGGTGGATCTATCACGGTTCTGAACCGTCCTGTGCCTGAGAAATTCGGCGAATTTTATTTTGATCCGGTCAAGACCCGCGAAATCTTCGCGGAGAAAGGCTGGCGCACAGTTGTCGGCTTCCAGACCCGTAACCCAGTACACCGCGCTCATGAGTACATCCAGAAGTCCGCAATGGAAATTGTCGACGGCCTGTTTCTGAACCCGCTTGTCGGAGAGACGAAGTCGGATGACGTGCCGGCGAATGTCCGGATGAAGAGTTATCTGGCGCTTCTGAAGAACTACTATCCGGAGAACCGTACCTTCCTGGGTGTGTTCCCGGCCGCTATGCGCTATGCGGGTCCGCGTGAAGCGATCTTCCACGCCATGGTCCGCAAAAACTACGGCTGCACACACTTTATCGTCGGGCGCGACCATGCGGGCGTAGGCGACTACTACGGAACTTACGAAGCACAGGAAATCTTCTCGAACTTTACAGACGAGGAACTGGATATTACGCCATTGTTCTTTGAACACAGCTTCTTCTGCAAAAAATGCGGAAACATGGCTTCCAGCAAAACATGTCCGCACGGCAAGGATGATCATGTCGCTCTGTCCGGCACGAAGGTTCGCGCCATGCTGCGCGATGGCATCTGTCCGCCGCCGGAGTTCTCCCGGCCCGAGGTCGCTCAAATTTTGATTGAAGGCATGAAGGAAGTTTCCCCTTCCTAAGCCTTCCGAAACGGAATATTAGACCCTCTTGTCCCATATAGATGGAGTTAGAATCTATGTGGGATAAGGGGGTCTTTTTATATGTCCGGCCGCAAGCAGCCTAAGATCTCGGTCTGGATCTCTTGGAGCAGCATCAAAAAAGGGGTATGGAGCGCCGCGCTTCTGGCACTGCTGCTGGGCGTGATTTCCTACGATATGCCTACCGCCAAGCCGTCTGACTACTGGAGTCTTCCGCTTGCAGGCAAGGTGATCGCCATTGATGCGGGCCACGGAGGACCGGATGGGGGAGCCGTCAGCCGGGGCGGACTGATTGAGAAAGACATTAATCTGGCCGTATCGCTGTATCTTCGCGATTATCTGCAGCAGTCGGGTGCAGTAGTCGTAATGACCAGGGAAGGCGATTACGATCTGGCGGATGAGAGTACGAAGGGATATTCCAAGCGGAAGACCGAGGATTTGAAGACACGGGTGCGAAAAATCGAAGACAGCAAGGCTGACCTGTTCATCAGCATCCATATGAACAGTATTCCGTCGAGCCGATGGAGCGGAGCCCAGGTGTTCTATTACAAGAAGAACGGGAAGAATGAAAAACTGGCCGGTTTCGTGCAGGATGAAATCCGGACCGTTCTTGCCAATACGGACCGGATACCGAAGACGGTGGGTACCGTCTATCTGCTGCAGGCGCTTCGTATCCCTTCCATCCTGGTCGAGGTTGGCTTCTTGTCCAATCCGAAGGAGTCGGCACTCCTGGGAGACGATCTCTATCAGCGCAAGGTGGCAACCAGCATTTATCGCGGCATTCTGCGTTACGAATCGGGTGAATAGGCAGACTACTCATCCCCTGAAGGGTAATGATATAATAGACACGATTATCCGGTTATGAGTTGCCGGTAACAGAACAGGGGTGTTTTCCATGCTGACCAGGGAACAAATACAGGAACTGCTGCTGCCGGTTAAAGAACCGGAGACTGGAAAAAGCCTGATTGAACTGCAGTTAATCCGCGATATTATGGTAAAAGGGGATCATATCTCCCTCTCCGTCGTTAGCCTGGAGACGGACGAAGCGGCTCGTATGAAGCTTGAGCAGGAGGTAAGAGACCGTCTGCGCGATGCGGGTGCCGAGAACGTGCATATCCGCCTCAGAGACGCCTCCGAGCAAGAACGTTCCTTGGTGAAGGCGCCAACTGCCGCGGAAGACAAAATGAAGGGACATGCTGCCGGATTGGAAGGCAATGAACTGCTCAGCGGACAAGCCGGCGTTCACTTTATCGCCATTGCCAGCGGCAAGGGTGGTGTCGGCAAATCGACCGTGACAGTCAATTTGGCCGCCGCGCTCGCCCGTAAAGGGAAGAAGGTGGGCCTGATTGACGCCGATATTTACGGCTTCAGTGTACCGGATATGATGGGTATTGAAGAAGGTCCTGTTGTAGAGGACGGAACCATCATTCCAGTGGAACGGTTCGGCGTCAAGGTGATGTCGATGGGCTTCTTTATCCGGGATAACAATCCCGTCATCTGGCGGGGACCGATGCTCGGGAAGATGCTGCGACAATTTTTCAGCGATGTCGGTTGGGGAGAGCTGGACTATTTGCTTCTCGATCTGCCTCCTGGGACAGGCGATGTGGCCCTTGACGTCCATCAGATGCTTCCGCAGAGCAAAGAGGTCATTGTGACCACCCCTCATGCTACAGCGGCCTTTGTGGCGGCGAGAGCGGGTTCAATGGCGCTGCAGACGGATCACGAAATACTGGGCGTTATTGAGAATATGGCGTATTATCAATGCTCGAAATGCGGCCAGAAGGACTATATATTCGGACGGGGAGGCGGAGCGCGGCTGGCGGAGACCTTGCATACCGATCTGCTGGGCCAGATTCCGCTCGGCGCACCGGACAACCATGTCTCTGAACCGGATTTCTCGCCGTCCGTCTATAAGGCGGGCACCGAAACGGCGCAGCTGTTCGACGATATTGCCGAACGCTTGATGATGCGGTGCGAATAAGAAGGCAATAACCATTAACAGCCGGGCTCTGTTTCAAGAGCCCGGCTGTTGTGATGGGAATAAAAGAAAAGTTAAGATCAGCTTTCCTTGCCGCTATCGCTGCTGCCGCTTTCTCCGCCTCCGCTGCCGCCTCCGCTTTCTCCCCCCTGACCGCCTCCCTGCTTGGAGGTTTTAGGCTGGAGTTCTTCCTGAACCACAGTCTTCAGAAGCGAGAGCACCTCCATCCGGAACAGCGGGTTCTGCATCGTCTCCTGCATAACGGTCGCAGTCTGCTTCCGGTAATCCGACGTTTTGGTGAGGTCCAGGAACATTTTCATCATCTCGGGTGACTTCATGATTTCCGCTACCGACTTTTGGTAAGTCGGATCTTTGATCAGCTGAAGATGCAGCTGCTTGCTCTGCGAGCTGATCGCTTTGGCGAAATCACCCGCGAACTTGGGATCGGTCATTACATCTTCGATTTCTTTTTTGTACTCCGGCGCGGTGATTGTATCTTTCACAGCCATCCGGATCTGTTCGTTGGCCTGGGGCATCATTTTCATACTGATCACGCCGGTCCCGCTTGTGCCCGAACTTGAGCTTGAAGAGGAAAGAGCTTCTTCAACCGCTTTTTTCCCTTCTTCGCTTTTTAATATATCGACAACCATCGTTTTCATTTCCTTATAGCTGAACTGCTGGGATGATCCGCTTTGCTCGCTTCCGCAGGCCGTGAGAACCAGGATCAAGCTCAGCGCGAGTCCGCAATGTTGAATGGCCGCCCGTTTCATTGGCGCTGTCCTCCTTTTAGTGGGGATAATGCTAGTAGTATGCGGAGCCTCAGTCACATTTATGATGCAGGCGGCATGGTTTTTTGACGGCAGTCTTGGTAAAATAAATCTGCATTCAGCATGTTCAGCGGTTTACATTCCAGGAGTTGCATGAATAAAGCAGCGGTTCAATCCCGTCGGGGGGTTATCCGCTGCTGTTTTTCTTCATACGATTAATTTCACAGCCGTGAGGTTAAACAATTAAGAAAGTCTGATATGAAATGTGCCGGGAGGGAACAGTAATGAAGATTGATCGATATTTGATCCAGGACACGGACGGAAAAATTTTATCCAAACTAGATCCCGATGACACCGGTGGCTTCAAGAGCAAGGAAGAGGCCGAAGCCAAAATGAATAAGCTCAAGGACCGCTTGGCCGAGCTTCAGGATATTTTTTTCGCCCAGAAAGGGCATGCTCTCCTCATTGTTCTCCAGGGAATGGACTCAAGCGGCAAGGACGGGACAGTGAAGCATGTCTTCTCGGGCATTAATCCCCAAGGCTTTACCGTCACAAGCTTCAAAAAGCCGACTCTAGACGAATCGGCCCATGACTTCCTCTGGAGAGTCCATAAGCAGACGCCTGCCAAAGGCTATATTTCGGCTTTTAACCGTTCCCATTATGAGGATGTTCTGGTTCCCCGCGTTCACGGCGATCAGGAGAAGGCCGAGACCAAGCGCCGCTTTAAGCAGATTCGCTACTTTGAGGAGATGCTGACGGAAGAGAACACGCTGATTATCAAGCTGTTTCTCCATATTTCCAAAGAGAAGCAGCTGGAGAAGATTCAGGAGCGGCTACAGGACCCGACGAAGCACTGGAAGTTCGATGTCAGCGATCTGGAGGAACGGAAATTCTGGGATGATTACCAGGAAGCATATGAAGACATTTTTAAAGAGACGTCGACAACTAATGCGCCTTGGTACTGGATTCCCGCCAACCATCGCTGGTACCGCAATTACCTGGCGCTGGAGATCGTAGTCAAAACCTTGGAGAAGCTCGACCTCGCCTACCCGAAGCTGAATTCGCCAACCCCGGACATTTCGGAACTGATTTCTCCAAGGCATTGATATTGATTATTCGATAAAAGGTTTATGCTGAGTTTCAAAGGCCTGCGGCGTCTTCGAGCCGATCGTCAAGCCAAGCGGAGTCCCGCACTTCCTTGCCATCTGCGCTGCCCTGGCTGATCAGCTCAGACACGGTCACAAATTCATAGCCCTGTCTTCGGAGCTCATCGATGATCTGGGGCAGGGCCTCATGAGTCTGTTTGCAGGAGTCGCTCGCATGGAGCAGCACGATATCCCCGGGATGGGCTTTGGTCGTGACGCGTTTGACAATATTCTCGACCCCAATGTTCTTCCAGTCGAGGGAATCCGTATCCCACTGAATGACTTTATAGCCGAGGTCGGTTGCGACTTGGAGAACTCTTTTGTCAAAATCGCCGTTAGGCATGCGGATGAGCTTTGGCTCCTGGCCCGTAAGCTCCGACAGGATGGAGCCCGCCGTTGTAATCTGGGTGCGGATCTCCTCATTGCTCAGCGTGCTGTAATTTACATGCTTGTGTCCATGGCTTCCGATCTCGTAGCCGGCAGTTTTGATTTGGGTGACAATATCCTGATGCGTTTTGCTCCAGGGGGAAGACAGGAAGAAGGTAGCTTTGGTCACCTTTTTGTCTTCAAGCACCTTCAGGATCGGCCCGGGCCGCTTCTCCCCCCAGCTGATGTCAAAGGTTAAGGCAATCAGTTTCTTTTCGGTTGGCACACTGTAAATTGCGGAAGGGGACGATTCGGAGAAGACCGTAATATTCCCCCGTTCCACATACACGATACCCGCAGTCAGCAGCGCGGCGGCGAAGATGTAGAAGAACCGTTTGATTTTCCTGCCGCTGAATACATAAAAGGAATTCATAAATCCCAAGACTCCTCTCCCATACGATAGCTTGTTTGTTCTTAAATGTATGCTCGTACAGGGAGGTTATGACTTGATTACAGGAGGCAGCAAGATGTTCTCGATCTATTCATTTGGAAGGTCTCTGGCAGGAATCCGCCGGGCGCTTCTTATTTCCGTCAGTTTATTTATTCTTGGCATAGTGGCCGGCTGGATCGGCACAGGGAGTCTGGAGAGACTGCTCATGCAGCAGATTGAAGGACTTGGCGGCATCAGCAGAGAGCTTCGAAATTCCTCGAACCCGCAGCTGAGTTTTTTCATTTTTATTTTTCTGAACAACAGTATCAAGGGAGTGCTCATCATATTCCTCGGAGCGCTGTTTGGCATACTGCCTGCGCTGTTTCTGCTCATCAACGGAGCGGTGATCGGCTATTTAATCCATGCATCTCTGCTTCAGGGTGTGAATATCGTCACGCTCATTGTAAAAGGGCTTCTCCCGCATGGAATTATAGAGATTCCCGCTATCATTATCGCTTGCGCGTTCGGCCTTAACTTTGGTGCCAGAGTCGCGAGAAGCCTGTTTCGCAGAAGGGACCGTGAGGACGAGTGGGCCGATTTTTTGCGTCAGACGCTGACGGCGTCGGTTTGGATCGTATTGCTGCTGCTTGCAGCCGCCGTGATCGAGAGCACCATTACGTTTAGCCTGATGTCCTAAAAAAGGGAATCCCGGAGGAAAATTCATCTCATTACGGTTATAAACATAAAGGTTAGGTTAATCTAAAGTAAGCGGTGCTGCAAGAATCTCTGGAGATGCCTGCAACCTAATGGATGAAGGAGGCCAAGCATATGTTGGGTATGTTGTTCAACGAAAAAGAGTGCAAAGAATTAGACTATGTGCTGCGCAAGGAACTGGATGAAATGTTGCTCGACCTCAGCGATCAGCGCTTGGATCAAAATATCAGACATGCGATCGCTAATCGATATAAGACCGTATTCCGCATGTATGCCCGGTTCGCCCCGCAGAAGGAGCTTTCCAAGTATGCTTGGGGCAATTATTCTTCCCAATTCAAGCACTGACTTTGAAAGAATCCGTTATTTATAAAAAGGGTTGACTTCATAAGGAGCGCTGTGATACATTATATCTCGCGCTCCTTTTGGTTGTACGGGGCGGCGCAAGGCGAGCAATTATCACGAGAAACACTTTCAAAAAAAGACTTGCCAAACAGTTAAACAGTATGATATATTATAAAGGTCGCTGCAAGACATAAGGCGACGAAGTGAACGAGACTTTGATCTTTGAAAACTGAACAACGAGTGAGTATTAAATGAGAAGAAATTCTCGTCAGATTCAAAATGAGCAAATCAGCTTTTCATTAATGGAGAGTTTGATCCTGGCTCAGGACGAACGCTGGCGGCGTGCCTAATACATGCAAGTCGAGCGGAGTTATGAAGGAGCTTGCTCCGGATTAACTTAGCGGCGGACGGGTGAGTAACACGTAGGCAACCTGCCCTTCAGACTGGGATAACTACCGGAAACGGTAGCTAATACCGGATAATTCCTTTCTTCGCCTGA
>RCUO01000094.1_pt1 | contig 63739 bp, 59 predicted proteins | sample 2166161 | NCBI WGS metagenome assembly RCUO01 (sample SAMN09932617, study PRJNA488358) | compost metagenome | feature: garden; material: soil; isolation source: compost soil in cyclohexanecarbonitrile-enriched culture | place: Germany: Experimental Botanical Garden Goettingen | collected 2016-01-27
CTTTACTGACATTTACGAATTGTTAGACTCTGTTGAAAATGACTTATTGAATGACCTAAAAAAAGAATTGGCGAATAAAGAGCTATCGATGCATACCGTTCAAGATACGCTCAATTGTCTGGACAAAAGAGAACATCTCCTGGTTCTTAATGCCCTTTTGGGTGATTATGGAAGCACCCGTTTTTTAAAACGCTTAAAAAAAGAAATCTCTTTGAATCAATTAGAATTAGACGTTCCGCAAAACCATTCCTTAACGCCATACTTAATTGAGTTTTACCTGACAACTTCCCTTTCTTTATTTCGTCTTTGGATCCAGCGTCAAAAGGATTTATCGTCAGAAGAATTTTTCAAAGTAGTGGAGAACCTATATTCAAGAGGGGTTACGCCCTATTTTAAAGAATGAGTCTGTCATTCAAACCAAATCCATATGTTGTATAACAATAAAAAAAGCGTGCATTAGTTTGTGTACACAATATACTCCATTAAGACTGACCCAACCTACTATTAAGGGTCCGCATTCTGTAAATACAGACTTCTGCAAGTTTTTCTTCAAAGTCAACGAAATATCCATGCTTTTATCACCACGCATCGGCACTGTTACTCGCTCTCACTATTCCTAGTCTAAACTCAATATAGTTTCCCTCTTGTTTAGTTTTGTCAGTTCAACACTTGTCTTCCACAAGTCTTTTCTATTTTCCCGATTATAGGAGAGATCAGAAGATTTTATTTCCCGTGTACCATCAAAATATTTACCTGTCGTTTCATGAAGGTCAGGATTCAATACCAGAGATGCCAATGCTTCGCCTGATTTGTTAGCTGCATTTCCATTTGGACGAAACAAAGCAAGGACGGGAAGAAGATGTTTCATAATAAATCGCATTAAAGGAGGAAAGGTTCGTGAGAACCCTGTACCCGGCATTTGCCCCGGATTAAAAGCATTTACCGTAATCTTCTTCTCCGTTTGCTGTTGTATTCTTTCTGCTAACTCATAAGCACAGTATATATTACATAATTTTGAAGTCGAGTATCGACGTTGGCCAACGGTAAGCATACTTTCGTTAGAACTCATTTCCTTAGGGTAGGCCAGCAATCTGGCATTCTCATATACGGGGGCGGCTACGATTGTCTTCTGCGCCGTGTCATGAGTCCCGCTGCTGACAAAAACGATTCTGCCTGAATCGATCATTTTTTCGAGCAGCATGTTGACCAGCAGAAAATGTCCAAGATGATTAATGCCAAAGGTGCTTTCAAATCCATCTTGGGTATAGTACGTTTTATCAACCATAATTAACCCTGCGTTGCAAACAAGAGCATATAAAGGCGGATAATTTAAACTTGAAAACATGCTTACAAAATTCCTCACGGATTCCAAGGATGCAAGGTCAAGCTCCAAGGTGGTTATGTTCTTATTGTTTGTTTCTTTCGTGAGCGATTGGACGGCTTCATTTGCTTTAGCTGCATTGCGGCAAGCCAGTATAACATGATGATTAGGGTCGGCTTTGGCAATGTGTTTAGCGCACGCATAACCTAACCCTGAGTTCCCACCGGTAATAATAAACGTTCTTGGACTTGAATTCATTTTTGTTAACATCGTAGCACTCCTTTTTTAAAATGGTTCCGTTCATCCCGTAGTTGACACCGTCAACCTAATCTCATCATATTCCTTGAAGTTGACGGTGTCAACCTGATATTGTAAAGTAAATCCTATACCTATATGCCGAAGAGGGTACTATGAAAAACAGTAATGACACAAAACAAAAGCTGATAGATGTCACTAGAAAGATGATTGATACCCGTGGCGTTGATTCCGTTAGTATGCGCGACCTTGGAAAGGAAATGAATCTGTCCAGGAGTGCGGTTTATGTATATTTCAAAAATAAGGATGATTTACTTGCAGCCATTATCACAGAAAATTATGAAACGCTGACAAGCTGCATTCGGAATTTAATGGAGGAAATTAACGATCCACGAAAGCTTGTTTATGAAGCTTTATATACCTTTTATGATTTTGGAATAAAGAATCAAGAGCATTATCAATTGATGTTCCGCAAGCAATGGGGGAAGGACTATCCTAGCCTTCACATTGCAGCCCTTGAAACATATGGAGCGATCTACAAATGTTTGGAGACTGCTCATGAGCGAAATTACACGATCAGCAAATCACCGAGACAATTGACGGCAATGGCATCGGCATTTATTGCCGGACTTGTTGATCTGAATTCCGCTGGACATCTGGAGTCTGAAAAAGGATTGGATGATCCAACCGGTTTGATTCATTCCTTTATAGATTTGATTTTTGTTTAAGCTGGCGAATAGAAAAACCGCGCGGACCCTGGCAAGGATCTCACACGGTTGATTTGGACAAAAAATCTCATTGATTGTTTACGAGAAGCTGATTATAGCTACAACTTTATTTTCTCCTTACATCGGGATGAGCTTCTTTTGTTGTGTTTTATACTGTGACAGTCTTAGCTTCGGATTATTTCTGAAGATCCCGTTTGCATCCATTTAGTTTCTATTGTAAACTGTTTATGTGGATTACTGTTTATAAAGACAACTGTTTCGATTGACAACTATTTCTGAGGTGAATGCTATGAATAATGCCCGCCAAACGACAAGCGTCTACGACTCCTTCTTCTCCGTAGCCCGCCAGCTCAAGCGGCTCGCCCACCAGAGCGCGGCCGAAGTCGGCCTGACCGTCCATCAGCTCGATATTCTCCGGCATATCGTGAAGCGTCCGGGCCTGACGCAGAAGGAAGTGACCGAGCGGCTGCGGGTGCCCAAGAGCCGGGTCAGCCTGCATATCGATACCCTGGTCGAGCAGGGACTGGTGCTGCGCGAGCCTTCTCCCCAGGACCGCCGGGAGACGCTGCTTACCGCAACCGCGGAAGGAGCAGCCTTGTCCGAACGGTACGAGCAGGAAGATTTGGCGCATCGAGCGCTGGACACGGCGCTAGATGCTTTTTCACCGGAAGAAGTGGAGCTGCTGCTCGCCATGCACAAGAAATTGCTTCAGAAGCTGTAAATGAAATTCCAAAGACTAATCCTGTAAAGCTGGTGATCCATCATGTCAAGAATCGGAGGACCCTCCATGGGAAAAATGAAGTTCGACGATTCCCTCGGCAAGCCTGATTTATCCAGGGCGATGCTGGGAAGAATCGCGGGCTATTTTCTCCCCTACTGGAAGCAGGCGCTTGCGGTGCTGGCTGTTCTGTCGGCGACATCGGTGCTCGGCCTGCTGCCGCCGCTGCTGATTCAGCGGATTGTCGACCATGCCCTGCCGGAGAAAAATCTGCGGCTGCTGGTCTATCTGGTCGGAGCCTCTCTGGGCGCCACAGTCGCCTCGGGTCTATTGGGAGTGCTGCAGAACTACCTTAATGCCTACATTTCGCAGAGCATCGTCTATGATATGAAAAATCAGATGTACCGCCATCTTCAGAGCATGCCGCTGCAATTCTATACGTCGGTGAAGCAGGGCGAGGTCATCACCCGGATGACAAGCGATATTTCGGGAATTCAGGGCGTATTCAGCGGGACGATTGTGAATTTTGCAAGCAATCTGCTGATGCTGGTTACAACAGCCGGAACCCTGTTCTGGATGAACTGGAAGCTCGCTCTTGTGAGCCTGTTCGTCGTTCCCCTGTTCGTGGCCCCTACTCGCAAAATGGGCAGTGTTCGCTGGAAGATCGCGAAGGAAACCCAGGAAAAAATCTCGGACCAGAACCACATCATCGAAGAAACGCTATCCCTGAGCGGCTACATGCTGATGAAGCTGTTCACCCGCGAGGGCCGCGAACGCTCCCGCTTCATGACCGCCAATGCGGAGACAACGGCGCTGCAGATCCGCGAGTCGATGGCCGGACGCTGGTTCATGATGCTGGTGAGCACCTTCGCCTCCATCGGTCCGATGCTGATTTATCTGTACGGAGGCTACCTTTTTATTCAGGGTGACATTTCGGTCGGGGCCATTATCGCCTTTGTCGCGCTGCTCGGCCGGCTGTATGCGCCGGTGGGCCAGCTGACGAATCTGTACGTCGATATCAAGCGCTCCGTCGCTCTGTTTCAGCGCATTTTCGATTATTTCGATATGGAACCCAAGATCGCCGACGCGCCGGATGCGGTCTCCGCGGCGCTTGCGGGAGGGAGCATCGAATTCCGGAATGTCGGCTTCTCCTACCAGCCCGACAAACCGGCGCTTCAGGGGATTTCGTTCAAGGCAGAGCCCGGAACAATGACCGCCCTTGTCGGTCCCAGCGGCGCTGGCAAGACGACGATCACGAATCTGATTCCCCGCTTATATGACGCGGATTCGGGGCAAATTTCGATCGGCGGCAAGGATATCCGCAGCCTCACTTTGCATTCTCTGCGGTCCGGTATCGGGCTGGTCACCCAGGACACCTATTTGTTCAACGGAACGATCCGGGAAAATCTCATGTACGCCTCTGAAGATGCCTCCGAAGAGGATTTAATCCGGGCCTGCCGGGCGGCCTATATTCATGATTTCATTATGGGGCTGCCGGAGGGCTATGAGACCGTTGTTGGGAACCGGGGCATTAAGCTGTCGGGAGGCGAGAAGCAGCGGATTTCCATCGCCCGGGTGCTGCTGAAGAATCCGCCGATTATCATCCTGGATGAGGCAACCTCGTCACTGGATACCGCTTCGGAGTTTTTTGTCCAGCAGGCCATGAACGTGCTTCTTCAGGACAAGACGAGCATTGTGATCGCCCACCGGCTCTCCACAATTATGTCGGCGGACCGCATCCTCGTTGTTAAGGACGGACAAATCGCCGAAGCAGGCCGCCATGAAGAGCTGCTTTCACGAAATGGAGTGTACAAAGACCTGTACGACAAGCAGTTCGGCCGCGAGGCGCTGCAGCGCACGCATGCCAAAGAGGAGGAAGGCTCCCCAACATGATGCACTCCCCCTCCCCGAGGCTTTTATGAACAAAAAGATCAGGAGTTTCCGGCTTGTAGCAATCTCCCTTTGACAAGCACCAGTTCCACCTCGTTGAGAGAGCCGCTAATGGCTTTTTCCACGATGAATCCATCTTTGCTGACCGCTGGTCTCATCCGTCTGGGTTTCGGGAACTGAACCGAGTCTTTCGTCAGCACATAGAGGGCCACATCCGCCGCTCCCTCAGGGACATCGGCTCCGGTGATGTTCTTCGCCCGGACGGCGAAGCTTTTGTTCGCAGCATCATAGGTGTAGGATACGGGCATGAAGGCGTTGTTGCTCACAATCGGCTTAGGCGGCATCGTCCATGCTCCGTGTTCAAGATCCTCCAGTGTTAATTTTATGATATCCGTCTGCATCAGATTGTCACCCGTGAGCTTATACAGATGATTCTCCGCATCATAATTGCCGTGAACGCCCAATTGGCTCGCCAGCACGCTAACCGGTATGTAAAGGGAGTTCTGAACGAGGACGGGAGCCGTGTCCATTTGAACTACAGAGCCGTTCGTCATTACCGTTCTGGAGCCCGTTTGGAATTGAACCGTTCGATCGTTCATGCTTATTACTGTCGACTTGGCCTTCGCGTCATATTCAACCTTGGCGCCCAACAGCTGGCTGACAGAACGAAGCGGAATCATGATCCGCCCCCGGCTGTCCACATAAGGAGCCTTGGGCGCCGTATACAGCACATAGTAATCGTTGATTTTCAAGAGAACGGGGTAAGTCCTCGGTGCTGCTGACGCAGATCCGGCTTGGATGCCGCTGCCCAGCAGAATTGCGATACAGAGAGCAATAACAACGAGCTTCATACTTCTTTTATTCATCACAAAACAAGCCCCCCTCATTTACTCCACTTCAATCCTTTGACGCAGCAAAATATGGAAAAGTTACGGCTTGGTTGCCAAAAAAACAACCGGGAGAATCTAGTCCCGGTACTGAAGCATTTAGTGGATGTCCGTCAAACCCGTCAATCCCGGGGAACAGGTACTTCGAGCAAAATATCGGTTCTGAACCAAACGGCAAAAAACCTTTGGCACGCCAAAGGTTCAAGCCGGAGCCTAATCTGCTCCCATATGCTGTTGGTTGAGCTTGACTTTCTATCCCATTCACTGATTGATAGCGCCCAGTTTACTGATTAATGGCGCCCAACACAGAGCGGCCGTAAGCCGCCTGTCGCCCGCTCGCCCTGGCTACCAAATCCGACAGTGCGGGCAGCTCGCTCAGTCTAACCCCTGTGTCAAGCTGGAAAAGGGTCCGGACAGCGGACGCAACCTCTTCCAGAGCGGCATTTCCCGCCCTCTCTCCGATGCCCGAAACGGTGACGCTCGCCAGTGCCGCGCCAGCCTGAAAAGCGGACAGCGTGTTCGCCGCGGCGAGCCCGAAGTCATTATGGCCGTGAAATTCCACGGGAAGAATCGACCGGTCCGTCAAATACCGGACGGCCCGGAAAGTTTCGAACGGGTCGAGGCAGCCGACCGTATCGGCGAATCTCAGCCGCTCCGCCCCGCCGGCTGCCGCCGCTTCCGCATAGCGCAGCAGAAATTCCGGATCGGCGCGTGAAGCGTCCTCCGCCCCAACGAAGGGAATGCAGCCCAGACTGCGGGTGAAATCCAGCATATCTTTGAGCCGCTCCAGGACCCACTCCCTGCTCTTGCGAAGCTTATGCTCGATATGCAGGTCCGAGACCGGCAGCGACATATGGACATAGGTGAAGCCGCAGTCGGCCGATGCCTGAATATCGCTTCGCTCCGCCCGGTTCCAGGCGATCAATTCAGCGTCCAGGCGAAGCTCCATCATCGCTCTCAGCGTCTCCCGCTCCTCATTGCCCATTGCCGGAATCCCGGCTTCGATCCAGCGGATACCCGCCCGGCTTAGTCCGGAAGCAATCCAGAGCCGTTCCTCCGGCGAGAAGACGACACCGGCCTTCTGTTCCCCGTCGCGCAGCGTGGTGTCCACGATCTCCGGCCTAACGCCTCTCTCCATCCTCTCCGCGCACCTCCCGATATAGCTCCATCAATTCAAGATCATTGACCGACCGTTTGCGAACCGCTGCCCGTTCCCTGACCTTCGTCAGCAGCAGCGAAGCTTCCTCCGAAGGAAGCGACTGATTCCACTCCTTGAATTTCAGCCGGAGGGAGGCCGTTCCCGAATGCTTGCCGATGACCAGCTTGCGTTCAAGTCCTACCTCATGGGGAGACAGAGCTTCATACAATCCGGGATGCTTGGAAATCCCGTCCACATGAATACCGGATTCATGAGCGAATACCTGCGGTCCGATCACCGCCTTATCCTCCGCTAGCGGGATGTTCATGGCTGCCAATACGGCCGCGCAATCGGCCGCCAGCGACTCGGTTGGAACCGGCAGCGGCTGCCGCCACAGCGTCTTGAGCACCATCAGCACCTCCTCCATCGCCGCCCGGCCTTTCGGCCCGACACCGGCAACGGAAACGCCAAGGTGCGAGATCCCCGCCTTCAGAGCGGCCAGAGAATTGGCGGTAGCGAGACCGAGCAGATTGCCCCCGCTGAATTCAACCGGACAGATGGCTGACTTGACCAGCTCGTTCATACGGCTTCTGGCAATCAGCGGGTCGAGGCGGCTTCGGCTGTCGCAATACACAAGCCGGACCACCCCATACCGCTGGATGAGCGGCCAGTAGAGGTCGAAGCATCCGCTTCGGCCCGGCGCGGCATCTTCAACAACCAGATAGATCTCAGTCGCGAACTCCCGCGCTGCCTCGAGAGCGGCCTCCAGCTTGAACAGCGAGGTCCGGTTCAGGGAGTGGCTCCACAGCACGGCAACCTTGGTGAAGCCCATCGCCCGGGCCAGCGCGAGATCATCGCTTGCGGGACGAACGCGGCAGCGGACGGAGGATGGCAGCTCATCGCTCAAGATGGCGCTTCTGTAGGCATGAACATGCCGAAGGTAGACATCGAACAGAGTGATTCCGTACCTGCGCAGCATCGACATGATGTCGTATACGCCATCCAGCGGCACGGACCGGCGAAGCGCCTCATCGAGGGTGTAGTCGATAAGCTCGATCATTGGTCATTCGCATCCGGCGGCCCGGGGTGGCCTGCTCCTCCGGGATGCCCCGACGCCCCCAAATGACCGGGATGCCCCGCAGCGCCCGGATGACCGGCTGCTCCCGGGTGTCCGTGGTGGCCCATTTCGCCCGGATGGCCGGGATGTCCCGCTGCCCCAGGGTGTCCGGGATGCCCATGGCCAGCCGGAAAATCCGGAACGGCGTCATTCGCCTTCGCCGTAATATGAACCGGCGTGATCTTAATGACAGCCACGGCATTGCCGTCCATCGCAGAACGGTATTTCTCGACCATGGTCTCGGAAATCGCCCGCTTGTAGAAGCCCGGCGTGAACTTGTCCAGAATCGCCTGCAGCACGCTGGTTGCTTCACCAACATCCTCAACCTTCTCCGCCTGTCCGAAGATCATAACACTCTTGTAGGAGGTATCCGCCTTGCAAGGAACAGAATCGGAGATCGTGCCATTCTCGCGGAAGACGGTGAAGCTGACATTCGGGTTGTCCTTCAAGAGACGCAGCTTCTTGCCCGAGCCCATCCCGTGAAAATAGACCGCCCCGTCATGCCATACATAATTGACCGGTACCGCATACGGATATTGGTCGCCACTGATGCCGACGACGCCGACCCGGGACCCCGACAGGAATTCTCCGATCTGCTCCTGGTCCCTCAGGTCTCTAGCTGTATAGCTGACTTCCTCCATCAGATGATCACCTTTCTTTCCTATGTATTGGGGTCGCTCGCTTCCAGCCTTGCCAGCAGCTCCGCCATCCACGCGTTGTTCCGCTTCAGATGCTCGGGAGCCCCGCCAAGCACCTGCTCCGGTGTCTGAACGTAGGCGGCGGGCTGCATTTCATGCCCGGATTCCCGGATATACCCTTCAACAAGCTCCAGCGTGTTCTCCAGATGGAACTGAAGCCCGATCACGCGCTCTCCGTACAGGAAGGCCTGATGGGAGCAGACCGGGCTGTCCGCCAGCACAACTGCCTCGTCAGGCAGAATGCTGAAGGTATCGTAATGCCATTGAAACACCATGGACTCCTGCGGGAAGAACGAAAAAAACGGATGCAGCTGCGCCCGTTCATTCCAGCGAACCGTGTGCCAGCCAATCTCCGGCTGCGGCCCCTTCGTAACCTTGCCGCCGATGACATCGGAGATCAACTGGGCGCCGAGGCAGAGGCCAAGCACAGTTTTGCCGCTCTCGATAGCGCTGCGGATCAGCTTCTTCTCTGAAATGAGCCAGGGATATTCTTCTTCCTCGTAAATATTCATGGGTCCGCCCATGATTACCAGCCAATCGAAATCCTCCGGTCCGGGCAAGGAATCCCCTGCAAAAAACCGGGTCCGGGTGATCTCGAAGTCCCGCGAACGGGCCCACTCCAAAATGCTGCCGGGATGTTCCAGCTCAATATGCTGCAAATAATGAAGACGCACGTTCTTCCTCCTCCGGTGGTTTCTCTTCAGCCCACTTCCCGCTGGCTGTCATTTGCATGCAACTTGGCGGATTCAGCCAGGGCTTCGGCGACCGTGACCGGATCGAACAAATCCCGGACCGCTTCGCACATCCCAAGTACCCGGTCCGCATCCTGCGGCTCCGGTGTTCCGTGGAAATAGTCATCCAGCGAACAAATACCGAATATAAAATCAAGCGAGCGAATCTCCTTGGACAGCTCCGCAGGGAACGAAACCACCGTCTCCGCCGCATTCATGAGACAGATATAATTGTGGTTGAGCGGAGGCGCATCATACAAGTAACACATGGCGACGAGATAGCGCTCCAGCGCCACGCAGGCCACATTGAATACGAGACTGTAACGCTGATCCTGGCTCTTGAACTGCTCCGCTCTGCTATGATAGGATAACGCAGCCCGGTAATTATCCTCGAACGTCTCCAGATCGAGCGGGTTCATGTTGATCCCCATTCCTGTCAGCCTCCTTCAGTTTGATCATGCATACGGCAGCGCAGCACGCCTAACGGGAGTTGCCGGTGACCCGCAAGCGGGAAACCGGCTGTTATAAGAAACATTCCTACCCATAGGCGCACATTGCATCTGTCGCCTTACTGAATCTCCATTCTTCAGTCCGGCTTACCAGACGTTCAGCAGCCATTCCTTGTTCTTCTTGTATTCCATATCGGTGAAGAATGTGTTCGCCATTTCCTCGGCGAGCCAGATTGCGCCTTTATAGCCAACAACCGGGTGACGGTACAGTCCTGCGCGGTCATAGGTCGGGAATCCGACGCGAACCATTGGGACGTTGTAGTCGATCGAGATGAACCGGCCCTTGGAATGGCCGAGAATGAGATCCAGCTCCAGACCATCCTTCAGACGGCTTTCCAGGTCCATCAAGTCCGCGTTCATGATAATTTCCATATCGAAATCGACATTTTCCTGAAGCGCCTTGATCCGTGGATCGGTCTTGTAGCCCGAATGATCGTCACCGAGCAGCAGCAGAACAGGTTTCATTTCAAGATCCAGACAATATTCGGCCAGTCCGATCACAAGATCCGGATGTCCGTAGATCGCGACTTTCTTATCCGCGAGGAACATATGCGTCACGTCGGTGATCGCGTCAATCGCAATCCCGCGCTCCTTGACGAGCGACTGCGGAATCGGCTTGCCAGTCATCGTCTTCAGATTCTGCAGGAATGTATCTGTATTGCGGATGCCGATCGGCGTCGGGCCGATGATCGTCGGCAGATCGAATTCGTTCTGCAAATACTTGGCCGCTCTGCCGCCTTCATAGCGGTTCAGCGCGATCGTGCCGATCGCATTGGCCGTACCCTGCAAATCTGCGATCGTTGTTGTACCATGCGACTCGCCGCTCTTGTCAGGCATCAGTGGAGAATCGAATTCCTCGATTTCGAACAGCACGGTTGCGTCGATGTCCATCGCGGACAGCAGACCTTTCAGAACCGTTACGTCGCCGGGATTGACCCAGCCGGTGATCAGATTCAGCTTGCCGTTCGGCTCGCCCTTCTTGGCAAAATACTGCACGAACGCTTCAACACCTACATCATATCCGGTTACATGGCTGCCGACGAAGCTCGGCGTGTGGATGGCGACAAGATGCACTTCGCGTCCGGCATACTTTTCCTTTAAGAGACCGTTGTTCAGCTTCGTAATGACGCCGTCCACGTCATCGCCGATAACCTCGGTCGAGCAGGTGGTAATGATCGGTACTACCTTCACATCCGGGTAACGCATCAGCAGAACGTCAACCGCTGTCTCCACCCGGTCCAATGCGCCGAACACGGCGCCGTCTTCATGCACTGAGGACGAAGCCATCAGGAAATTGTCCTTGAAATGCTGAGAGAACCACAGCCGGACGAACATGACGCAGCCTTGTCCTCCGTGCACGATCCCAATACAGTCTTTGATGCCGATACTGGCAAATTGCGCGCCCGCGGGCTGGCAGGTGAAGATCGGATTGATGACGCCGGCGCGCTCTTTTGGTTTTAAATCGCAAGACATCCGCGTTGCCCCTCTCGATTAATATTGTTTGACTGTCAGTTCCTCGTTCAGGGAACCGGTAATGCACACATAGTCGATGCGTTCCTTCAGTGCAGCTATAAGCTCCTTGATTTCGGCCACATTCATGTCATTCAGCCATTCGAAGCGTTGTTGATACGCTTCAGCCAGACAGATTGCATCGGCATAATAGCACCGGTCCTCGGCCGTTTCCCTGACGACGGTCTCACCGCACAGAATCTTGGAGGTCATGCCCAGAATATTCTCGTTCTGCCGTTCTCTGTCCCAGGCGCGGGAATGGAACTGCCAGAGACATTTCTTCAGAATATAATCCTCCATCAGCGCGATGCGCTCATTCAGCACTTGCTCTTCCACGTTCTTCTCCCTCCCCTTACACGCCGGCAGCAGACTTCTGCTGCTCCAGGTACGGATATGTCTTGTTCCGCAGCTTGGACACCGAATCGAATCCGCCTGTATACTCTCTCAGCGTCTCGGAATTGCGGATTTCATCGCTAAGACCTGCGTCGGAGACCATTTTTTGGGTGGCGAAGCCGTTGTCGGTCGGAATTTCATCCTTGCTGATATCAAGGCCCGACAGCTGATGGATCGGCGAATAAATGGCATTGTAGATATCGCGGGCAAACCGCACCCAGCCTTCATATCCCTTGTAAGGACCGTTATGATACGCATGTGCATTGAGGTAAGGAACGCGAACCTTCTTGGCAACTTCGCCCGGACGCTTGCCTGTGAAGATGACATCCGGCTTCAGCTTTTCCATAGCTTCCAGACCTTCCAATTCGTTCGGATCATCGATCGCGAGCGCGCCCTCTTCGCAGCGGGCAATCCCTTTCTCCATGTCGCCCTGATGGCCGAATTTCGTGTACACCGAGACAACTTCCACACCCATTTCCTCATGGATGACGTTCGCCCAGTGCCACAGCTTGGAGCCGCCCGGCCACAGGCACACTTTCTTGCCTTTCAGCCGTTCCTTGTACCAGTCAAGCTCCGGCTTCCATCTTGCCGTCTCTTCGTCGATAATCGCCTGCGCACGGTCTTCAATACCGAAGAAGATACCGATCTTTCGGAGTGATGCGGACAGAGGCTCGAATCCGAATCCGTCGATGTCAAGACGCGGGATGCCATATTTGACGCGCAGCTCATTACAGATATATTCAGCCGAACGTGCACATTCGAGAACGTTGAGATGAGCTCTGTGCATTGCCCGAAGATCATCATAAGAGCCATTGCCGGTAAAGGTGGACAGGACCTGAATGCCCATGCGTTTAAAATAGTCCTGCATAACTTCCTGGTCGCCCTGGATATTGTACTCACCGACATAGTTGATCACATAGTCGCTGGTAATTTCCGGTTCCACCGTGCCAACCTTGTTATTAACCCATGCAATATTGATCTTGTGGTGACCGCCCGATTGGCTCGGTCCCGCGAAGCCGGGGGAGTTACAGACGAAGATGTCCACTTCAGGCATTTCATCCATGACTTCCTGCGCAACTGCGCCGATATCGTCCCCGATCAGCGCTGTGGCGCAGGTCTGGTAGATGGTCATGCGCTTGATATCCGGGAATGCCTTGAACGCTTCGATAATGTTCTTCTTCAGCAGTCCTTCCGCACCGAAGACGATATGCTTCTCTTTAACGTCAGTTGCGAAGGTGTTCTTGAGCTGGAAATTGTCATTGTCACTGATATAGCGCTTCGTCTGCCAAGTGTCATACGTGCACCCGACCGGCCCATGGCTCATGTGAATGACGTCCTTCATCGGCGTGCCGATCACGTGCTTGGCTCCGCAATAGGCGCAGCCGCGTTCCGAGATCGTGCCGGGAATCGTGTTGAGATACCCCAGCGGAAGGGCATCGGTCAGGCCTTCGCCCGGACCCTTGAGCACGGCGTGCTTCTCTCTTTCGGGAATGCAGGTGCTGCAGTCAAAAAGATGATGCGGCATAATCTCTCCTCCTTGTTATTGGTTTAGCCTTAGTCGACGATACCGTATTTGGAAACCATTGCTTCCAGCTCATCCATCGAAAGCGGCTTAGGAATGACGAACATTTCATTCTCGATGATTTTGCGGGCCAGCTCGCCGTATTCATGAGCTTGTTCATGCTCTGCATCGAACTCTACGACTGTCTTCTTGTTGAATTCAGCCTTCTGTACGATGTTGTTACGAGGCATAAAGTGGATCATCTGAGTGCCGATGGCAGAGGTGAATTCCTCCAGGAATTCTCTTTCCTTATCCACGTTCCGGCTGTTACAGATAATGCCGCCGAGGCGAACACCGCTCTGCTTGGCGTATTTCACAAGACCTTTACAGATGTTGTTGGCTGCGTAGATAGCCATCATTTCGCCCGAAGCTACGATGTATACTTCCTGAGCCTTGCCGTCGCGGATCGGCATTGCGAACCCGCCGCATACAACGTCACCCAGAACGTCGAAGAATACGAAGTCGAGGTCGTCCGTGTAAGCCCCGTTAGCTTCCATCAGGTCGATCGCGGTGATAACGCCACGTCCTGCGCAGCCTACGCCCGGTTCCGGTCCACCAGATTCAACACATTGGATATCCAGGTAGCCCGACTTGACAACCTTCTCGGTCGTAATGTTCTCGGCGCCGTCGTCGCGAAGCATATCCATCAGCGTCTTTTGGTTCATCCCGCCGAGAATCATGCGGGTGGAGTCGGCTTTCGGATCACAACCGTGGATGAATACTTTTTTGTTGTGATAATAAGCCATAGCCGCCGCCGTATTTTGCTGAGTCGTGGATTTGCCGATACCGCCTTTTCCGTAAATCGCGATTTTTCTAGTCATTTGAAATAGCTCCTCTCAAATTTTAAATTCGAAATCAGGTACTGCGGTTTCTCTCCCTAGTCTTCGTCTGTTCGCGAAACCTCTCCCAACCCTCCGTTCATCTGTTAGGTTTAGTAACTCGACTTGTTATTTGTTTGATGTCTTACGCTTATGTTAGCCCCTGGAGGATATATTCGACAATAAAAACAAGCGAAATCGCTGCTCTCAAAACAGGATATTCAAAATAGATGTTATATTTTATGACATGTACTTTTGCTATTTTGATTTTAGACACTTTCATAGCGCTTTCATGAAAAGGATGGAAATACAGCCGCACTTTCCGTTCTTCCCCTGCAACAAAAAAACCGGATACCATCCTCACTCCCTGCCAGGGGAGCCGGATGGTATCCGGGGTAAATATGCCTGCCTGAAAATAAGGCAGCTTGCTCACTTATTCTTATCCGCTCTGCGAAGGGCCTGAAGCAGCCATAGCGGAGCATCGCCTTTCATCAGACTGAGCAGCCGGTCCAACTGGGGAATAATTTCGGCTTCACTCTCCGTCTTGAGCGTCATGATCCCTTCCTGTCGAAGCCGTTTCTCCGCTTCTCCTCCTATGCTGCAGACGAATAGCAGTGTACAATCTCCGATAAGCTGGACTCTGGTCTCCATCCGGCAGTCATGCTCCGCCTCATCCTGCCGCTCGGCGACCGATCGCGATTCCAGCCACCGGTAACGGCCCCCTTTCAATTCAAAAATCGAAAAAGCCGTGCAGAGTCCGAAATGCCCGTCGATATGCCTGCCGTCAATTGAAGCGAAAGCAATCCTCATTCGCCTGTCCTCCTCTCGGCCTGAAGCAGCGCATTCCCGATCCGGCCTAGCAGATCCGTCGTTCCTCCGTATCCGACGCTCACTACAAGCGGAGTTCCCAGCCTGCCCAGCACAGGGAAACCCATGGGCAGAAAAGCCGTGCCCCTGCGCTGCGCTCCTTGTTCACCGTAAGAGCTGCCGATCCATAAATCCGCGCCGGATGATGCCATCTCTTCCATATCTTCCAGATCTCCGATGCGGCATTCCCCGCGAAAATTCGCAAGAACGGGAGATGTGCACGGTGATATCGCTCTGAACGACCGGATGCCGACTTCCTCGAGCCACTCTGACAAGCTCAGCAGGTGATCCGGCTCCAGCGCTGCGATTATCTCCTTGCCACGGAAGACGCTCTGGGCATCCAGCATGCTGTCGAGCAGAATCTGCCGCTGCCACCGATGCTTGATCTGAACCTCAGTCCGGCTAAGCCGGCGCAGGAAGTCAAAGAACTCGTCACATGCTGCAAGCCCGGTAAGACCCGGAAAGACATGGCAGGGAATGCCCGCAGCCGCCTCGATTTTGCGCCCCGCCCGTTCCATGCAGCCTCCGACCGCTATCGTGCAGCTTGAAGTGAGCATTTTGTCCAGATAATCGAGCGGCATGCCCCCTCTTGACAGGCCGGTGCTTCCAACGAGCAGGTGACCGCAGAGCGATGACGACAAATCAGGCAGTGCCAGGACTTCAAGCCCGAACGAGGAAATGATCTCCTTTAGCTCCATGACATCGCCAGGTGTCAGATGCGGGCCCGGCAGCAGGTTCACGCGGTTCCTGCGTTTCTTGCGGGCTGCCCCGCCGCTTCTTCGGATGACAGCCTCCACTACAGCCTCCGTCATGCGAGCATAGCCGGTCTCCAGCGATCCTTCATAATCCGGAAGCTGCAGGGACAGCACCAGCGCCTCCGCATCACCGCCTCCGCTGCTCAGGAATTGCCTGACATCGCTCTCCAGGTCCTCGCCTACCATTTCGGTCAGCGAAGTGCCGATAAGCGCAATCAGATCGGGTTTGAACTGCTTCAGCGCAAGCTCAAGCGCCTCCTGGGAGCTCTGCGTTCCGCCAAAGATCAGATTGGAATCATGGATCGCCACATTCTGGAGCGCGACCGGCTCGCGGAAATGCCGAGAAATCAGTTGGCCGACGGCATCGACGCAACCGTGAGCACCATACAAGATCGGCAGGGAACGAAAAAATCCCTGCAGTGCCAGTACGCCTCCGATGGCTTGACTGACACGGAAAGGATTAACAGACAACGGTTTGACATTCATTTCTCCGGTTAGGCTCATCGCTTCATCGCTCCCAAGGCGCACTCTTGCCGCTAAGCTTCCATACCGGCTGCTCCAGAGTGTCCAGGATATCACCGGCAAGCCGGCGCACGCCGGCATATCCGGCGTAAGAGCGGTGCCGGTCCCGCGCCAGGTTCAGAAACGGAATTCTCTCTTTGAGCGGCACATACTCATTCCTTCCGCTGACCAGCATCAGATCCCCGCGACGCTCCCTGAAGGTCTGAAGAATTTTGCCATCCCCACATTCATTCAGGATGACAGTGCCGCCTTCAAGTCTCTCCCGGATCCGGGACATGTCCTCCTGGGTGTTCCGGTTGGTGCCGACTGCCGCAATCTTCAGACCCAGCTCTTGCAGAAGAGTCAAGTATCTCCAGCTCTCGGTTCCGTCGGTATACAGCACAACCGATTTGCCCTTCAGCTCCCTGCGGACATTTGCCAGTTCGGAACGAAGCCGCTCCTCTTCCTTGCGAATGTACCGGTAGAGCTTCTTCTCCAGCTCCGCATCGCCGAAATGGAAAGCAAGCTGGCGAATTGTGAAGCGGATCTCACGCTCGCCGTAGAAGGAACCCTCGAAATAAGGAATGTCGTACCGGTCCTTCATCCTTCTGGCGAGCGTAATCATCGCCCGGCTGCACACGACCATATTGACCTTCGCCAGATGAGCGCGGCTTACCCTCGAATAGGAGTTCTCGCCGGTAATCTGCGACAGCACCCGAATACCGGCTTTGGCAAGCAGCGCCTCCATATCCGCCCCTTCCTCTCCGCCTTCGTATTCGCCGATCAGATTAATGTCATAAGTACCCGGATGTCCCGGCTCTTCAACCCCCTGTCCGATCACCCTGTCCATCAGCGCTTCTCCCGCCAGTCTCCGGCCCATATTTCCGCTGCTTCCGCTGAAGCCCGGACTGTGAACCGGGATGACGGGTATATTCCAGGTGGTCTCCGCCTCGCTGCAGACAGCGTCGAGATCCTCCATCGAGAGTACAGTAATGCAAGTCGCATACACGAAGATTGCGGGAGGCTTGTAATTCTCGGCGATGTAGCCGATTGCCTTCAACAGCTTTCCTTCACCGCCGAGCGCCATATCCCTGTCATTCAAATACGTGGAGAAGCCATATCCCGCCAGACCGCCATGATGACCCCGACCAGCCGGCTCCAGCCATCCGCTCTCCAGACAGGCGGATGTTCCATGCACCAGATGGGCCGCATCCCTGATTGGCAGAAGAGCGGCAAGCGAACCGGCAACGGGGCAGCCCCGCGAAACTTCGCCCGGTCCCGGACGGACGCAGCCTTTCTTCTCCTGACCGTTATGTTCGCAATCCGGCTCCACGAACAGCGCATTCTTCCCTCTAGGCATTATGCATCCCCCTTTCACCAGGCTATTCCATAGTCTTCAATCTGACTAAGCGCTCTTCTTAACGGCATCCTCCCGCAAAATAATGATAGAACTTGACATTGTCCCGAAGCTGACTGTCGATATCCCCTTTGCAGACGATCGGCATAATTCCCGCATGCTTCAGCTTGCTGGCCGGAGCCTTTCCGATTCCGGAACAGAGCAGCATGATGCAGTCCTTGAGCATATGCACCGTCTCTGCAAATATTCGAACTCCGCTGCCTCCTTCATCCTCGCCGCAATCCGCCAGTCCGTTGCAGTATGCCTGCACCTTGCGGACGCCTACGAGACGATGTTCGCCCGATTCCCGGGCCTCGTAGATCAGAAACTCGCGTGCATGTCCGAAATGCTGATTGATCTGGCCGGACCCCCTGGTCGCAACGGCCACCTTAACAGCATCGTCCCAGCTTCCTTCGGCCAGCTCCACGCTTTTGTTCATCCGGGCGACCAGCATCTCCTGATGCGCGTCTCTTCCGGCCTTGTCGAACAGAACCGCATTCTGGATCAGATCCGGAGCCTGGCTCAGGTCGTCGCCCAGCATGCCGACAGCGTCTGCCCGGCACTGGCGGCAGTGGCGCATGACCGGCATAATCTCCGACGATGCCTGCTGCACAGCAGCCGATTCTTCACCGGTAGGCACCCGGTAGCCTTGCTTGGCATAGAAACTGCCGGGTGAAAGGATCAGCGGCATAATATTATGGCTAAAAGCGCCAAGCTTCTTCACCGTCTGGGTTACTTCGGCCAAATGTTCCCCGTTCACTTCAGGGATGTGCACGGAGTTCACTTTGCAGAGGATGCCCGCCTTGGCAAGCATTTCAATGCCGAGCAACTGCCGATTAATGAGCAGCCGGGCCGCTTCCTCGCCGTTGTACAGCACGCCGTCATAGAAGACCTTCTCATAGACGCGAGCGCCGATTGCAGGGTCCACCGCATTCATTGTGACGGTGACATGACGGATGCCGAGCTCGGTGATTTGCTCGATATAATCGGGCAGCATCAAACCGTTCGTACTGAGGCATAGATGGAAATCAGGGTCGAGCTCCGACACCAAACGGAAGGTGCGGAATACCGCATCGGCATTGGCCAGCGGATCACCAGGGCCCGCAATTCCGATAACGGACAGCTGGGGCAGACGGGACATCGTCCAGACTACTTGGTCAGCGGCCTCCTCCGGAGACAGCACCTGGCTGACAACGCCCGGCCGGCTTTCATTGACACAGTCAAACTTCGGGTTGCAGTAGTTGCAGCGAATATTGCATTTGGGCGCCACCGCTGCGTGCATGCGTGCAAAATGATGATGCGCCTGTTCGCTGTAACAGGGATGCTTCAATACAGCCGAATCCGACATGACGGTTCCTCCTCCCGATAAGTCATATTAGTTAACACTAAATATAACTAATTATAACTCATTAAATAAATAATTGCTGATTTTCATCAGAATAATGCGATCATTCGGGAGGGTCAATGAGGAAAAAGACATCACATAGGCATTTTGGAAAATCCGTCGAAAAAGATGTTATATAAGTTGACGTATTATTAACACTGACTGAACAGACACCTCGAATAAAAGGCTTTCAGTTTTCTGCCAAAAAAATCCTTCAAAGCCGCCGCTTCTCTCCGGAACCGAACGACCTTGAAGGATCTGGTGTTACTACTTATCAAATGATAATACCGTGCTGAAGCAAAATTTTAATCAGGCGAAAGGTGCGGCAGCCGTCTTAATGCAGCTGGTCGGACAGCTGTCGACCGCGTCGTTAAGCTCTTCTAGCAGATCGCTTGCAATAAGGGTTACGCCTTTGTTGCCGTCGCCTTCAAAGATTACTTCCGCCAGGCCGTCATCGTCAAAATCGAATATTTCCGGAGCTGCCGATCCGCAGCTTCCACACGCGATACAGGAATCTTTCTTTACCTTTACATATTTGCTCATGATTTCCACTCCTCTTTTTCGTCCAAAGTTAGTCCTATTATAAAAAGGGGAATGGCAGAAGAATGTGACATAAGCTATAGCAGCATCAACTCATTGTGCATTTTTCACAATTTTTATCTATTTTCAAGAATAACACGCCAACACCCGCACTCTAAATGTCATTTTATCTGACATGTGAAAATCAGAGTCTGGAATCTGCTTGATGGAGGCTTGCATTCTCCCGGCACTTTACTGGCTTTCGGTTGATGACGGGTCAAACAAGTTTGGGGTCAAAGCTGTATAAGCGCTGCCCGCCATATGGGGATAGCTCATAGCAAGGCTCTCGAAGGAGGCTGTGATCATGCTGTGAAGCGGATGGCTGGACAAAAGGCCGAGTCTGTCTTCAATGACGGCATGTATGCCCGTCGTACGAAGCGATTCCTGAAGGGACAAAGCCTCCGGATCGCCGGGATGATCAAAGAACAGGGCCGATGCGATAGCCGAGATCAGATTTGGAGTATCCAGCCCGTACTCATAAGCCAGCAGAGCGGGCTTAACCAGACGGTCATTGGGCGACAGCTTGCGAAGCGGGGAACGGGCGACACGTGTGATTTTATCGGAAAAATTGGGGTTGGAGAATCTTGTCATCGTCTTGCTGATGTACCGTTCATGGACGGCGGGATCGAACCCGTGCTTGCGAATGAGCACCTCTCCCGTCTCTTTGAGCACTCCATACACGCGTTGCCGGACACCGGGGTCCGACATCGCTTTTTGTACAGTGGGCCAGCCTTCCAAAAAGCCGAAATAGGCGGCGCAGCAGTGTCCCGTATTCATGGTGAACAGCTTCCGCTCAAGATAGGGGTCGAGAGATTCGACGTAGCGGGCTCCTTTCAGCTCGGGATCGCCGCCGATCAGGCCGCTGCGGGGAATGACCCACTCGCTATAGGGCTCGACCAGAACCTCCAGCGGGTCTTTATTCTTCTGGACAGGAACGATCCGGTCCACCATAACATTCGGAAAAGCGACGCACCGCTCCGCCAGCTCTCTAAGCGGCTTGTTCATATGGCGGTAGACCGATCTTTTGAGCTGCTGGCCGCTTCCGATGCCATTCTCACAGGCCATCACATGCAGGGGCTTGACCTTCATCCCCTCCCTGCTCAATCGCAGCTCGATGCCCCGGGCGATGGTCTCCGCGATGTCCTTGAGAGCGGTGATGCCCACCGCCGTAGTGACAAGCTCCGCACCGGCGATAGCTTCCGCCACTTCCTCGGTGTCGCTGAGGCGGATGGCGGTCACATTATCCACTGTGAAGCGGTCCCGATTGTCATTGGCCAGCGTGACGGGATATTGCCCCCGTTCCCTAAGCTGGTTGACCTGTCTCTCATTTCTGGCAACAAAACACACTTCGTATCCGGAGTCGGACAGAATCGGCCCGATTAGCCCTCTGCCAATATTGCCCGCTCCAAAATGTACGGCTCTCAATATGGTGTCCCCCTTTGGTTTTAGGATGGCGCCTCTGAGACGTGGCTAATGTAATCTGTAGTTTGGGTTATACCTGCAGTCCGGGTTCCTGGAAGCACCGGCGGGTAATCACATGGTCAAATTCGAGAAGGTCCAGGCTTTCAATCCTGTGATGCGGGGTGTCAAACGTAAGGAAGCTCGTGATTTCGTTCGGCGTAACGACGCATTTCATTCCTGCAGCCGTAGCCGCACGCGCCCCGTTAGGGGAATCTTCGATCGCCACCGCTTCATCAGGCGATACGCCGAGGCAGGACAGGGCCTGGAGATACAGTTCGGGGTCGGGCTTCACCCGCTTGACATGATCCGAGGTCCGGATGCAGTCAAAATAGTCGCGGATGCCAAGCTGGTTCAAATAAGTCTCCACCCATTCGGCAGAGGAACTCGATGCAAGACCGATCTTGAGTCCGGTTTCCTTGCCCGCTTCCAGATAACGCTTAATACCGGGCCGCATCTTCTGAAGCTCCATCAGCTCGCGATGTCTGCCCTGAACGGAAATCCGGAACGCGTCCTTGTCGATGGGCAGGTTGAGATCCGTCATTAAATATTCATAGGGGTTGAAGCTGTTCAGGCTTGTTCCAATGCACGTAGAGTACTGTTCAAGCGTCAGCTCTACGCCATGCTTACGGTAAGCTTCGTTAAAGGCTGTATACCATGCTGTCTCGGTATCGATTATCGTTCCGTCGAAGTCAAATATGAGTGCTTTGATCAAATTGGTCATCTCCTCGTATTTGGTGTGCTGAACGTGCTGTTCTGTAAAAAACCTTAACAAACCCGTTTTGAAAGAGTCAAGAGCGCCCGGCGGCGCCAGGCACTATGATACCGGTTCCAACAGACTCCCCATACATTTCCTTTTCGCTCTCTGGAAAGCGCCATCAAAGACTTCGACCTGAATTTATGAAGCTGCCTCATAGCGGCCTCAAAACCCTGCCAGCCCTGCATTTTGATGTAATCCGCCCGGACTGGATCACCCCAAGAAACCGGGTTCTTCCCGATCCGGGCTTCCGCACATTTTTAAATTTTTTTTATTTTTTTGATCAAAACTTGTTTGAAACCCCTTTCAAATAGTTTAAATTTTAACCAGCGGGTCATAAAGGATGGCTGGATGGAGCATGGCCCCTCAGTATGGTAAATAAATTCCAAGAAAGCTTTGACTTTTTGAAAGAGGATCGATTATACTTGAGTTACGCTTAATTTTCAGATATTTCAATCTGAGAAGCGGGGGAACCAATCAATTGGGGCGAATCACTCCTTCGGGAGTGTAGGGTACCATCTTACCCGAGTCCGTCAGCTAACCCCGTCAGCAGTGGATGGGTCTATTTTTATGCGGTTAATAAACCAGAGACCCTTGTTAAGGGTCTCTTTTTTGTCCTCCACTCTGACGTTTCGATGGCATTGATATGGCTTCCTCACAATCCCAAACGATGAGCGAAGGAGTGATGGAGATGCTGCAAGCACAAGCATATTGCCAGAAAGACATGAATCAAGCGGTCCTGAACGGACTCAACAATGAAGAGCGGTCCAGGAACAAGGACATTCCGGCATACCGGATCTTCGACGAGGATCTCCCGCTTACCGGGTGGGATGATCAGGATGAAATCCTTCGGAAGCTGGTCAACCCGGACGAGGGAGAATTTCTGTAACGATATAACCTGGACTCATTTATAACCTGTCGCATAATCCCGAAGGAGAGACGATTCATTCCCCTTCGGGATTTTTACAATCCCCCTTAGTTCACAATGACTGTTCTCAGTAACTTCGACTATTCTTACGTAGCTTCGATACCCGTTACCTTTGGTCCCTCTCCTCCGCCGCCGTCTGTTCTGGTTCAGATTGAGCAAGCACGGGCTTCAACTCATCGCGCACACTGTTCTCCCACAGCGGAACTCCCGACCGGTAGGCCGCTCTGCCATTGAGATGTCCGGCTACAGGAGAGGTAATAAAGACAAAACCAATAACAAGCAGCAGCTTGAAGCTCGCCGTTCCGGACGAGATCCAGTCAAGGATAAAGGCACCTGCCAGCACACCGACCACACCAAGCGTCGCACTTTTGGTCGCCGCATGGGACCGCAGATAGACATCCGGCAGACGCACCAGTCCGAATGCGCTGATTCCACAGATAACTGCTCCGATCAGCACCAGAACCGCTGCCAGCAGCTCACCTGCGTTCTTCATCGTCTCCAGGCTCAATTACAGCACCCCTTTCGATATATCTCGCCAACGCTGCCGTTCCGATAAACGTCAAAATGCCGATGACAAGCGCGATCCCGATAAAATCCTTTGTGCCAAGCAGAATGCCCAGAATGGCGATCATGGACAGCAGCAGAATACCGATTGTATCCAGCGCGGCGATCCGGTCGGAAGGCGTCGGACCCTTCAGCAGCCGGTACAGGCAGGCCAGGATTGAGAGCGCAAGCACGCCCATCGATATGTTCAGCACGATATCCTTCATGCCGCCGTCACCTCCGCTATCGCTTGTTCAAACGTGTTTCGGATTTCCTCGCACAGATAACCGGCATCCTGAATATCCATGGCATGAATGTACAGCATCCGTTTGTCTCCCGATACTTCGAGTGTCAGCGTACCCGGCGTCAGGCAGATCAGACAGGATAATATCGTAATTTCCCAATCGGTAGTAAGCTTGGTCTCATAGGCGAAGATTCCCGGTGAAATGTCCAGCTTCGGACGCAGAATGTTCCGGATTACCGCAACACCCGACTTGACCAGCTCTCTCGAAAAAATGCCCAGCAGCTTCACGACCGCCCAGACCCGTTTGAGGTAAAAGGGCTGATTCCCGAATTTGCGGAAAAGGAACAGCAGGGCGGCCCCGATCACATACCCGACGGCCAAGCCTCCTCCCGTCCAGTTGTCATTCAGGACCATCCATAAGACGGCAATCATTACATTTAATCCAATCTGATAGGCCATGATCATCTACTCCTTCAACACGGCTTCAATATAAGCCTGTGGATGGGCCATTATCGCTCCGGCTTCCGCTACATACTCATACACGATCTCCGAGCCTATGCCCATCGCGATAACAATCGCGAGCAGGCCCGCCGCAGCGGCAGTTGCTCCCTGCGTCTGAACCTTCGGATATTCTCTTGCAGGCTCGTTTCTCCAGAAGGCCAGCATAAAGATTTTGATCAGCGAATACAGAACGAGGAAGCTTGAAGCCAGACCAATTAGAGAGAGAGTTAACATCCCTTGGTCAAGCGCGCCTCTTATGATCAGCACCTTGCCCGCGAAGCCGCTGAGCGGAGGAATGCCCGCTACTGCGAGCGCGAGCACCAAGAACATCCAGCCGATCAGGGGGTAACGGCGGAGCATGCCTCCCATATCCCCCAGCTTCTCGCTCCCTGCCAGCATAATGATGATGCCGCCCAGCATGTACATCAGCCCCTTGGACAGCATATCATGCATCAGATAGAACACCGCCCCGTCAAGCGCATCGGGAGTCGCCGCCGCGAGCCCCAGGGCGACAAAGCCAACGCTGATGATGACATTGTAGTTCAGGATGCGGGGGATGTCGGTATAGGCTATCGCCCCGATGCCCCCGAGAATCATGGCTGCCGCACCCATGCCGGCAATCCACGGGTGCGTGAATCCAGGATCATAAGCGAAGATCAGCGTGAACGTCCGGAGAACGGCATACAGCCCCACCTTGGTCAGCAGCGCCCCGAACAGCGCCCTTACAGCCAGCGGCGGCGCGCTGTACGATTCCGGAAGCCAGAAGAACAGGAACAATCCCGCCTTCAGCGAGAATACGATCAGAAAGAGCAGGGCAATTACATTCAGCACACCTCCCTGACCCGCCTCGGCGATGCGCTGCGAGAGCTGGGCCATATTGAGCGTGCCGACTGCGGCATACAGATAGGCGACCGCGGCTACGAACAGCGTCGAAGACACGATGTTGATCAAGAGGTACTTCACCGTCTCCCGAAGCTGCGCTCTGGTTCCGCCGAGTGAAATCAAGGCGTAGGACGAAATCAGGAGCACCTCGAAGAAGACGAACAGATTGAAGATATCGCCGGTCAGAAACGAACCGTTCACGCCGACCAGCAGAAAATGAAAGAACACGTAATAATAGTTTCGCTCCCGCTCGGGACCTATAGTAAAGAACGAATATAGCAGGACGGCGGCTGCCGTCAACGCTGTCGTCAGTACGAGCAGTCCGGCCAGCATATCGCCGACGAACACAATGCCAAATGGCGGGGCCCATCCACCCATATGCAGCGTTTGAATGCCGTGCCGGTGAATCCTGCTGATCAGAATAAGCGCTGCGGCAAGACTCAGAATCGAAGCACACGCGGCAACCAGCCGCTGCGCGCGCTGATTCTCCTTCAAGAAGATTAGCAGAACGGCGGCGCAGAGCGGGATCAGGACAGGCATGATAAGCAGATTGCTCATGGCATCTCCCCTCCTTCTCCTTCACCTTCTCCTTCTCTTGCTCCGCCTCCGTCATCCTCCGAGGCCGTCTGATGAGCCCGGTAGGCCAGAACCAGGAAAAACGCGGTGACGCCAAAGCTGATAACAATCGAGGTCAGGATCAGCGCCTGCGGCACCGGATCGACGTAAGCATCCGCTTCCCCGCCTAGCAAGGGTGGCGCGCCCCGCTTCAGTCCAGCCATCGTCAGCAGCAGCAGATGCACGCCATGCGTTAACAGGGAGGTGCCCAGGATGACGCGCAGCAGGCTTTTGGACAGGATGAGATAGACGCCGAGCATGAACAGAATACCGACAGCCACGGCCATAACCAGCTCCATTATCGATCCCTCCCTATCGTTGTGATCATATTCATCGTCACCCCGACGACCGCCAAATACACGCCAAGGTCGAACAGAACGGCGGTGGCCAGTTCCGTATCACCCAGCAGTGGCAGCTCGAAATGGCCGAAGGCATGGCTCAGAAACGGCGCACCGAAAGCAAAAGAGCCGGCGGAAGTCAGAATGGCGATCACTAGCCCGGCAGCCGTTACAATGCGGTAATTTACGGGCAGCGCCTTGCGCAGCGTATCCAGTCCGTTCACAAATCCCAGCAGAATCAGGGCCGCGGAAGTCATCAGCCCCGCGATAAAGCCTCCACCTGGATGATTATGCCCCGCAAAGAACAAGTACAAGGCAAACGCCAAAATCAGATAGACAATGACGCTGCTCATCGTGCGCAGAATGACATCATTGCTACTGGCCGGGAAGTCCGTTTTGCTTAAGAGCGCAGGCCGAAGGCTTCTGGAAGCGGAATCTTCGGGCTCAAGCCGCAGGCGGATCAATCCGTAGACGGCAAGCGACGCGATGCCCAGCACCATGATCTCGAACAAGGTATCGAAGCCGCGGAAGTCGACGAGGATGACGTTGACGACATTTTTGCCGCCCGCCTGGGAATAGCTCATTTTCAAAAAAAACTCCGAAATCGGCTCGAACGGGCTGCTTCCCATGGCTGCGAGGGCGACGAACGTCATAATCAGTCCAACCCCACCCGAAATAATCCAATTGATCGTCTTCACCCTTGCCTTCACCCTCTCGGGCTTCAGCTTCGGCAGATGCCGGAAGCATAGCAGGAACAGGATAACGGACACCGTCTCAATCATCATCTGCGTCAAGGCAAGATCTGGAGCCCGGAAGAGCACGAACAGCAGCGTGACCATATAACCGACAGCTCCGGAGAGCAGAATGGCGGCGACTCGGGATTTGGCAAAAGGCACGGCAGCTGCGGCTCCCAGCATAACGGCGATGATGACATATTCATAAAAAGACACAGGTGCATACGTCTTCAGCCCAAGCGACAGACCCGGCTTCAGCAGAAGTGTTCCCCCGAGCGCCAGAATGAAAAATCCAAATATATATAGAAGATAATGCCGCCGGGAACCGGTCATATAGAGATCGGTCAGACGGGCCGAGCCGGACTCCATTCCCTTAAGCGAGATATCGTATAGTCGGCTCAGATAATTCCGACCGCCGGACTCCTTATTCAACAGTCGCAGACGGCGGTAACCCCGGAACAGCAAGATCCCGGCGGCGATGATTCCAAGAGTCAGGAACAGCTCCGGCGTCCAGCCATGCCAGAAATGAATGGAGACGCCAAAGGCTTCCCCGGACGGAATCCGCTCATCGCCAAGTCCCCGGTAAATGGACAGCATGGCAGGCTCGATCAGCGAATGCGACAGCAAATTGGGCGCGAATCCGAAGACAAGCGCAAGCGAGACCAGGATGACGGGAGGCAGATAGAGGCCGGGCGAAGCTTCATGCGGAGCCTTGGGCAGCTCTTCTCTCCGCAGCTTCCCGCCGAACGTCCCGAATACGAGAATCATGCTGTACACGAAGGTCAGAACGCTGGCAATCCATGCGATGACGGAGAACGCCAGCATCCAGACCTGAACGTTCAGAATGTCCAGCTCCCGGATATGCAGAACGGCGGCAAGGAACATCTCCTTGCTTAAGAATCCGGCGAACGGCGGCAATCCCGCCATCGAGAATGAACCGATAACCGATACGGTGAACGTAACGGGCATGAGAGACATCAGGCCGCCGAGCTTGCGTATGTCGCGGGTGCCGGTCTCATGATCGACAATGCCGACCGCCATGAAGAGCGAGCCTTTGAAGACCGCATGGTTGATCAGATGGAACACCGCGGCCGATGCAGCAGCGGTGTAGGCGATCGCCTCCACGTCTCCACGGAAGAAGAAGGCGGCGGAGCCCAGGCCGAGCAGACACATGATGAGTCCCAGCTGGCTGATCGTCGAGTAGGCTAGAAGAGCTTTCAGATCGGTCTGCCGGGTCGCTTTGAACGAGCCGTAGAGAAGCGTCGCGAGGCCCGTCAACGACACCAGCCAGAACCACTGCGCGTGCCCGCCGAAGACGGGAGTAAGCCGGGCCACCAAATAGAGGCCCGCCTTGACCATCGTCGCCGAATGCAAATACGCGCTGACCGGGGTCGGCGCCTCCATCGCATCCGGCAGCCAGATATGGAACGGGAATTGCGCCGATTTCGTGAAGGCTCCCAGCAGAATGAGCAGCATTGCCGGGATGAACATTGGTTCCGGACTGATCGTCTGCACCTGTAAGGTAATCTCCCGGATGCTGTAAGTCCCGCTCATGACATACAGCAGATTGAAGCCGCCGAACATGGCGAGTCCGCCGAAGACGGTGATCAGCATCGATTTCAGCGCCCCATAGCGGGATCTCTCCCTGCGGTTCCAGAAAGCGATCAGCAGGAACGAAGCAATGCTGGTCAGCTCCCAGAATCCGTAAAGCACCATCAAATTGTCTGACAGGACAACGCCCAGCATCGCTCCCATAAACAGCAGCAAATACACATAAAAATTCCGGATGTTCTCCGTCCCTTTATCCAGATAATGAATGGAGTAGATTACAACGAGAATCCCGATCCCGCTGATTAACAGCGCGAACACCATGCTGAGACCGTCGAGCACAAAGCTCAGATCGATTCCGAGCGATGGCATCCAGCGGATGGTTGCCGACAACGGCTCGCCTTTACGGATATCGGGAAGGCTTGCCGCAAAGTATAGAAACAGCGCCGCCGGGACGGGCAGTGCCAACCAGCCCGTGTGCAGACGCGGCAGACGCCGGGTCAGCGGAATCATCAAGCCAGCAGCTAAAAAAGGAAGCAGTACAGCTAAATGCAGCACGAACCCGAACTCCTTTCGATTAGTAGTTCACCCACTCTTCCCAGTCACCCTTCCTATTATTTCCAATTAACAAAACAAAAAGAGCCCGCTGGTGGCAGGCTCCTCCTCTTAAATCCCATATACAATTGTAAGTCATTATACCGATTGAAACATGGATTGTAAAGCTTCAGACCAGCTTCAGCACCTGGTTCAATTCATAGATAGTCTACTTCACTTCGCCATGCAGCAGTCCCGGCGCAAGCGGCGCCGGACGCTCGCAGCCTGTGCTGAGATGGACATACTGACCTGAGTCCGAGCTTGTGTGAAAAGCATGCATGATCTCCAGCACATGGTTGGCCAGTTCCCCGTTTGCTCTCGGTGTACCGCCGGTTTCGATGCAGCGGGCCATGTCGGCAACGCCAATACCCCGGCTGTTCTCGGCGTAGGTATGAATGAGCGGAATCTCCATAAATTCGGAAGCTCCCGCCGGCCGCAGCAGCACCGGACCGCCGAACGTATTCGGGTCAGGAACGATCAGCGTTCCTCTTGAACCGTAAATTTCAATCCGGGGCAGCTGGCTGCTCCAGACGTCGAAGCTTGTAATGATTGAGGCGACGGCTCCACCGGCGAACTGCACGGTTCCGGCGACATGCGTAGGCACCTCCACGTCGATGATGCTGCCATATTTCGGAGCGCTAGTAATCGTACGCTGTGGGAACGAAGTCTTGGTCATTCCGCAGACCGTTTCAGCCGGACCGAGCAGAGACACGAGTGCGGTTAAGTAGTAAGGGCCCATATCAAACATCGGGCCGCCGCCCTTCTGATAGTAGAAATCCGGATTCGGATGCCAGCTTTCATGTCCGTGGCACACCATGAACGCCGTTGCCGCGACCGGATCGCCGATGAATCCGTCGTCGATCAGCTTCCGGCACAGCTGCAGCCCGGCGCCGAGAAAAGTATCCGGCGCGCAGCCGATCATCAGCTTCTTCTCCCTGGCCAGGGCGACCAGTTCTGTGCCATGCTCCAGGGACAGGGACAGCGGCTTCTCCACATACACATGCTTGCCGGATAGCAGAGCTTCGCGGCAAATCTCGAAATGCCCGGCCGGGGTTGTCAGATTTAGCACGATCTCAATGTTCGGGTCGGCGAGAAGCTCCTCCGTCGTCAAGACATGGGGAATGCCGTAAGCCTCGGCGGCTCCCCGAGCCTTGTCCTCATCCCGGTCGGCGCAGGCATATACTTCCGTGTTCAAGAAATTCTTCGTCAAATTCTCCAGGTAAATCCCGCTGATATTCCCGACGCCGACAATGCCTATCTTCGCTTTTCTCATGCTTGTCTCCCCCGCTCTCGTTATTTGGCAGCCCACAGAAAGCCTCTCCGCATCAGCTCTGCGGCTTCGGGAATGTCAAAGACCGAGGCGACATGTCCGAGCGAGTTATAGAAGACACGGCCTTCTCCCCAGCGCTTCGTATACACGACCGGCATCGTAATGATGCCGTTGGCGGAATGCGCTCCTTCGCTCCGTGGGAAAGTCGTTGTCGCCAGCACCGTAACAGCCGGATCAACATGCAGATAATACTGCTCCGACTTTACACTGAAATCGGACATGCCTTCCACAATGGGACTCGAAGCGGAAGAGACGATGTTCACCTCGTACTCCACTCCGTCGTTGAGGGGATGGGCCACCCATTGCGATCCGGTCATAAATTGCCATTCCACACTATTCCGGAAGGCATCGCACATCCCGCCGTGACAGCCGGCAAGCCCTACTCCCGATTCTACCGCCCGCAGCACGGGCTGCAACTGCTCGCCGCTGATCTCTCCCATCGTCCATATGGGAACGATCAGGTTCAGACCGAGCAGCTTCTCTTCGTCCTTGAAGCTGTCCAGCGTGTCCGACACCTCGACCTCAAAGCCTTCTTCACGCAATATGCTGGCAAAGACCTCTGATACTTGTACAGGCTCATGTCCATCCCAGCCTCCTTGAACAATTAGCGCCTTTTTAGCCATTCCTGCTCTCTCCTTTAGCTATCGAGGCGGGACGCCCCGTTATCTGACTCAAGAAAATTGTAAGTCAAAGCGCTTTCCGATTCTCGCCATTTCCGTTGATATCCTGGTCAATTTTTGCTACATTTTGAGTAAGTGCTGTATCCTGGAGCAAGGGATGGCATCCGGGCTGGAAGACAATAGGAGGAGGACCTATGAAGGCATTTCATGAGAACCGAATGTATGGTGCATCACTTCCGATTCAGGTCGGCCCGATCCGGGATATCAGCTTTTTGGCACATTGGCATAATGATATCGAGCTGATGTACGTTCGGGAAGGCATGATCCGCATGGGCGTCAATTCCGAGACGCGAATTCTTCGGCAGGGAGACATCGCCGTCTGCGGCAGCGGAGATATTCACTTCTATGACAGCAGGGAGCATCATTCCGAAATTCTGCTGCTGATCTTTCCCCCACAGTTGATCGGGAGCCCCGGCGGATGGCCGCGCGAGGTTCGTCTTGCCTCACCCTTTATTCTCAGGTCCGGAGACCGGAACGGGGAGCTTGATGCGGGGTTAGCCGGAATGCTGAGTGATAGGATGGAGACAATCAGAGAGGAGGCCGATTTGAAGAAGCCTCGATACGAGATGCTCGTGACCGGCCTTCTGTACGAGTTGTCCGGCCTTGTTCTGAGGCATGTCGATTGCATTCCGGCGGATCAGCAGAGAGACAAACGCCGGATCGTTGGCATGAAGCTTATGCAGAAGGTGTTCGACTGGCTGGAATCCAGCTTTCAGCATCCCGTTACCCTTGAGGACGCGGCGAAGCAGGCGAACCTGAGTGTTTTTCACTTCTCCCGCTATTTCAAGAGCATCGCTGGAATGAGCTTCCTTACTTACCTGAACCATTTGCGGGCCCGCAAGGCCGAAGAGCTAATTTTGTCCACGAATATGACCATGCTTGAAATCGCCCTGGAATGCGGCTTCACGAATGTGCGCACCTTTAACCGGGTATTTCGGCAGGTCATGAACCGGACACCGTCGAGCTTGAGGTGAGGTAACGTCTCTGGCTTACCGGTACGCACAGCGGGCAGTGCCTGAATCGGCACTGCCCGCTCCTTATCATTTTATAAGGGATTAAGCTGGTCTCTTATCCTTAACCACAACATGGTTGCTGAAGAGCATCGAATCGCTGCTAAGCCGGTAGCTTGGGAAGGTCTCGTCGGCTTGAAGTCTCATCACATCATCGAATAGAATCTGCTCCTGCCGGTCCACCAGAAAATCGAAATCAGGGGATTCAACCCGCACATCGGTAGGTGAAGGCTCGCTCAGCAGATGAAGAGTAAACACGCCTCCCGCAGAGCATCCCTCCGCTTCGTTAACCAGCTTGATATACGCCGGTGCAGATTTCAGACTTTGACGCAATTTCTCTCCGGTAAAGACATCGTATTCCACTCTCATGTTGAGCTCTCCTCTCTAATGGTCCGTCTCACATGTACAGTTCGAAGTCAGGACGATCTTGATCATCGATGGTCTTTTATTTTGATAAATTATATTGTGCACAATTTATTTATACACAATTCCAAAGAAATTGTCAAGCTCTTCCTCTCTTTTTGCTGCACCAAAACGCCTGCGGCATCGGAATGCTGCAGGCGTCCTGGCTTATTGTTGCATCTATGGAGAGGTAATAAGGTTCTCGCTCTCGCACAACTCCGATGATCGCAGCTCCTCATGAGTTTCTCATGAGTTCCATGATGGTCTGACTATTTGCTGCGAGTGCTGCTGTACAGCCCCACATTGTTCATTAAGAGACTCATCCTCTTGTTCGCCTGCTCCCTAGCGGCGATGGCCCCATCCTGCAAAATGCGGTCCAGAGCATCCGGTTGGCCTATCCACTTTGCATATTTTTGACGAATCGGCGTAAGTTCACGGTTTAATTCCTCGAACAACAGCTGCTTCGCTTCTTTCAGATTCGTAACAGTGTCAGACGGATGTGCATCCGTCAGAGCTCGCAAGTCCGCGATTATGCGAAGGCTCTCCACCTCATCGGCGCCTTTAATGCTCACAATTTTTTGATACAGATCATCCTCCGAATCCAATAAAGAAATCGTGTTATTGAAGGATTTTGACATTTTCCGGCCATCCAGTCCGCGAACCATTTGGTTCAGATCAGGGAAATACGGGCTTGGCACTGTAAAAATATTTCCGTACATGGAGTTGAATCTTTGAGACAGTTGACTGACAAAATCCAGCCCGGTCTCATGATCCCTTCCGGCAAAGACTAGGTCCGCCCCCATCATGAGCGTATCCGCAGCCATTAATACCGGATAAATGCCGCTAAGCATGTCGATATCTTGGTTAGCCATCAGTTTCATTTCAGCATCAAGCTCATTCACCGAGATCAAGGACATTAAGATTAGCGACACCCAAGCCATCTCCCGAATCTGAGACTGTCTCCATAGAACGGATTGTTGAACATCCAGTCCGCAGGATAAATAGCAAGCGGTAATGGAACGAACATGATTGTTCAGCAGTGCCCCGTCCCTTACATGCGGAACCGCATGCAAATCGGCAATCAATTGAAAAATCCGGTATTCCTCCTGCATTCTCAATAATGGCTTGATCGAACCGTAGTAGTTCCCGATATGGGGAAGTCCGGTTGCTCTGATTCCTGTTAATAGGATAGGCTTCATCCGATATTACAGCTCCTTGCTTAAGATTATTGCAAAAGAAGCCGTCCCTTCCCGGCTTGAAAGTCCGGATAGAGATCGGCATCAGTTATCTTCTAGAGTGGGACTGCTTGTCCGAGTGGAAGGCAATCCTTCTGTTATTCATTCATCCTGCTCACATAAATTCCGGACTTATCGTCGGACTTCTTAAAGCGCGGATATCGGATGCATTCCGGATCGTCGTTCTCGGTCCCGATCAGCCATTCGGCATAGGCTTCAAGCCCGGAATCGGCGATCTTCTTCATCAGCATTTCCCGGGCGGGGATCGCCCCGTCCCCGTTCTCCTCTTCCGGATAATAGAGACCGTCCGTATGCAGGAGCAGGCCTGTCAGCTGGATCCGGTTGATTTTGCCATACTCGATAAAATGCTCCGCTTCCGGCCTGCCATTCAGCACGGAGTACCCGTGATCCGTATTCATTCGGGCTTTATTTTGCACAATCAGCGGCTTCACAAGCTCCCACAGTTCATCTCTCGACTGTATTCCCCGGTGAACGGCCTGCTTCCAGATCATCTTCGCTTCCTGATCAATATGAGCCACATGATCCCTCGTTACAGTGCGGATGCTGCCATCTGCATAAGCAGCCATGATCATACAGTCGCCGGACTGGACATATTCAATATAATGCTCCCTGATCCGCACGATGGCGGCGCCCGATGTCCAGAGCTGATCCTTCTCGTCCACCTGAATCCCACTTTCTACCATCTCTACACCAAGAAGCCGGTTTGCTTCCCGGAGCAATTGCTCCAGATTCCGCTCATCCTCAGGGCCAATCCCCTCAAAATAACTTTTGAGGAGTTGTGAAGCCATTCTCCCGCCGGTCTCTCCTCCAGGTCCGCGAAAGGGGAGCAGCGACGTCGCGCCATCCGCCACCCCGTACAGCTGCGCCGCCTTATGTACAATAAGCGCATCCTCATTCCAAACGCCGCTTCCCTGAACAGATATCGTTTGTAGTTCCATCATGATCGGCTCCTCTCTGGCTGCTTCCTGCTCTTGATTATAATAGGGAAGTGTCAGAGAAGAGAACCCCGATGTTCCGAATTAACAATTGGACTCAATGTAGGTTGAAGCGATTGATCCGGTTGCTGACCGCATCTATGCAGGTTCGCCAGAACCGGGACTGCTGTCAGTTGATCCTCTATTGCTGCGGCTCGGCAGCGGCTGAAGCCAGCTGATTGCCGTAAGCCTGCTTAATTCGTTCAATCTGGGCAAGATGCGTGTTCACATGCTTGGTAAATCCGGCGATAATATCGCGAACCCGTACCGTCTCACCCTTGATGTTAATGCCGCTCTTGTCCAGCTCCGCATCGGTCAGTCTGCCGAACAAAAGACCGTTATAGCTAAGCAGCGCCTGAAAAGCATCCAAAATATTGTCTGCACTGCTCTCGTTAGCCCGCTGCCCGGCAACCCATTTATCCTGTTCGAACGCCGGGAGCTGAGCCTTGGTGTCTGCCAATATGTCGCGAATCCGGAAGGAGACGACAATATTGTGGTCGATCAGATGGGCAAGCACCTCGGTGACACTCCATTTGACTGGGCTTTCCTTCCATTTCAACTCTTCCTCGCTCACTCCGTCGACAGCCTGAACCAGCAGGCGATGTGTATCCAGATAGGCTTGAATGTCGATGTTGCTCATTTCAAATTCCTCCTAATCGTTATAAGATGTGTTATTGCTCTCGCCCCAAGTGCTGCAGCGTTCTTAACGCAAGGTTAGCGAAAAAGTCCGCTGCCAGCGGCAGCGCGCGCTCATCCAGCTCGAAGGCCGGATGATGCCACTCCTGCGGTCCCGAGGTCCCGAAGAAGACGAACAGCCCTGGCACCAGCTTCTGGTACACGGCAAAATCCTCGCTCGCCAGGGACGGTACCGGAACCACGGGTTCCAGTCCCAGCCGTTCGGCTTCTTCCCAGGCCAGCTCCGCCAGGACTTGATCGTTCGCGACCGGAGGCGGCCCCACGCTGCAATGCACGCTTGCGCTCGTTCCGAGCGCGGCGGCCACGCCTATGGCCACCTGCTCGAACCGCTCCAGCACATGGGCGCGTACTCCCTCATCGAAGGTGCGGATCGTGCCTTCCAGCACCGCATATTCCGGGATAACGTTCAATGCCGTCCCGCCGCTTAGCTTGGTCACACTGACGACAGCTCTGTCATGCGCGCTGACATTGCGGCTGACAATCGACTGAACCGCTGTGATAATATGCGCCGCCGCCACGATCGGATCAAGACCGGCATCGGGAACGGCAGCATGTGAGCCTTTGCCCTTCACCTCGACCTTGAAGCCGTCCGCCGCCGCCATAAGCGGTCCACCTGTAATGCCGATCGTGCCGACCGGCAGATCCGGCTTGTTATGCAGGCCCAGCACCGCGCGGACTCCTTCAAATGCGCCGCTCTCAATGATCTGACGGGCGCCGATCCCCTTCTCCTCCGCCGGCTGAAACAACAGCCGAACAGTGCCCTGCAGCTCGTCCTCGCGCTCCTTCAGCAGGTAGGCGGCGCCGAGAATTGCGGCGGTGTGAAAGTCATGGCCGCATGCATGCATTTTTCCCGGAACGGACGAAGCGAACGGCAGATGCGTCTCCTCCTGTATGGGAAGAGCGTCGATATCCGCCCGCAGTGCAATGATCGGTCCGCCAAGCTTGCCCCCAATCTCCGCAACGACTCCCGTTCGCAGCGGGAACGAGGCAATGGTGATGCCTGCCTCCTCCAGCCAGCCCTTGATTCTCCTCGTCGTCTCGAATTCCTCGCCCGACAGCTCCGGGTAACGGTGCAGCTCCTGCCGGATTGCTGACAAACGCTCCGCCAGCCCGGCGACATCCCTTCGCTCCGTCACTTTGCTCATACCCTCATCTCCCTGGTTATACTTTTCAGGCCTTTACTTCCGCAAAAACCTTGCCCAGCAGCTCATAGGAGCGGCAGAACATAAGGAAGAAACTAATCTCAATTTTACCGATTGGTTTTGTATGTTTTATAACATATTAATACACACACCCCTTAGCCGACAAGGAGTTTCACTAATTTAATGAAATTAGTACCAAAAGGTTGGGTACTCGCGATCTTTGTACAGGTTGTTCACAATAAGCGCGACGATTACAACAATAATGGAACCGAGTAATACCGGCGACAGCAAGTATGACCAACCGCTTCCGGCCATGATCACCAAGATGGGATCGGCGCCTGCCGGCGGATGCGTCGTTCTCGTCAGCATCATAGCAGCGATTGCGGTGCCAGCCGCCAATCCGGTTACCCACACACCTTGACCGAAGCTGTGGTAGAAGAGCAGTCCGATAAAAGTCGAAATAAGATGCCCTCCAATGATGTTTCTTGGCTGAGCGAGGGGGGCGTCCCAGACGCCGAACGCTAATACACAACTGGCACCGAATGGAGCCATAATCCATAAGACCGAGGTGAGATCGCTTAAATAGAGCAACAACCCGATCGTAACCAACCCGCCTAGAAAGCCGGCAAAAGCGTTTCTGGGAACGGCTTTTAATGGACTTTTCCCCTTGCCCTTCATTTTCCGAAAAAAATTACTGTTCATCAAATCATCATAGCTCCTTTTCTCCATAAATTTTTGAGCAGTTGCTGTGAGTCATTTTGTTTCTTCTGCCTGCTGATGAGTTAACTATACCGAACTTCAGGAGCCTTCACTTCTCTGCAAAGTCCCAATGATTTGTTCATTTAGCTCAAGGTTACGCACAAAAAGACCTGAAATCGCAGAACAGACGATTCCAGGCCTTCGACATCCCATTTGATTCAGAATTCAAGTTTCAGGTTCATTGCCGGGCTTTTGCAGATACTGCTTGCAGGTGGATGGAGCCATGCCAAACCTCTCTTTAAACACCTTGGAAAAATGAGCCACATTTTCAAATCCGGACGAAAAACAAACATCTGTAACGGATAAAGAGGTGTGAAGCAGCATCTCTTGGGCGAGATCCAAACGACGGTTTCGAATCCATCGCAGCGGCGATGTATTGTAGATCGCTTGGAAATCCCGCTTGAAAGCGGACAAGCTTCTGCCTGATAAGTAGGCAAGATCATTGAGCGAGACGGGGTTCGTTATATTCTCTTCCACCACCTCGGTTATGCTCTTCCTGTTCGTCCGTTTGAGCTGCAGAAACTGATACAAAAACTGTTCATCAGCATCCGCTACATCAAACAATAATTCCAACAATTTCACCTTGATCAACCCATCCTGGATGTTATCGGCTTCCTTGAAGTACGGTTTCAGCGAATGGATATAGTTTATTAGACGTTCGTTAACTGCTTTGACGGATACCGGAACTAATGCTGCTGGATAGTTGCTTTCGAGAGTTGCCATTTTTATAAATTCGGTGAGCAGCTCTTCTTTTAGAAAGAACATCATGTAGTCCAGCACATAGCCAGAAGCTGCCTCTCCCGACTTCTCATATTCGATCATGATCGATTTCTGCAGCAGGACCATTTCATTCTTCCGTACGATGTATTCCTGACTGCCGAACCTTACGGTGTAGCTCCCTTCCAATACAAACAAGAGCAGATGGTCCTCCAGGAACATCGTTCCCTTTGAGCCTTGTGTAAAGGTGCAGGACTCCACAACAGACAGCCCTTTCAGCTTCAGGATTCCTTGATTATACGGTTCTCTGGCCAGATCGTGAGGAACCTTTGCTACTCTTTCGGATTGCAAAAGCATCTATACTTCCTCCTATGAAAGAGATACAAACACTTATGTAAATACGACGAAGATTATCTTCATCATACTAAAAAAGGTCCGTGTAATCGACTCTAGGCGTAAAGCAATGAAATATAAAAACCGGAGGCAAATGCCCCCGGTCAATTGGATCTTATTCGATTGTGAATTAGACATCATCATGATCCGTGCCTGTAATAACATCGTACCAAGCTTCAATGTCCTTTTCAAAATTGGCTGTCTTTTCACGGTATCTTTGGAGCGTATCATTGCCAAGCGGCAGATGGACCGGCGGTTTCTCCGCGCTCGCTACCAGCACGATTGCCTTGGCCAGCTTGACGGGATCGCCCGGCTGTTTCTTGTTGATCTGGGTAGCTGTATTTCTCATTTCTCCTACCGTTTCCGCATAATCCGGAATGATGGTACCTGACCGTGTAAGCGATGCAGCATCCAGAAATTCCGTTCGGAAAAAGCCCGGGGCTACTACGGTTGCATGAATCCCAAGCGGAGCCAATTCGAGCGCAAGCGCCTCCGTCAATCCTTCAACAGCAAACTTCGTCGAACCGTACACTCCCCATCCGAAGTATCCGCTCAATCCGCCAATGGACGAAATATTGATGATGTGTCCGGAACGTCTTTGACGCATGTGCGGAAGAACCGCCCGGGTCACATTCAATAAGCCGAAGACGTTGGTTTCGAAATTATTCCGTACTTCATCGGCAGTAGCTTCTTCCACCGCACTCAGCAGCCCGTATCCTGCATTATTCACAAGGACATCAATGTGGCCAAACTTCTGAATAGCTTGATCCGCAGCCGCAACCGCTTGTTTCTCATCGGTGATATCCAGCAGAACTACCTGAAGATTCTCCGGATTGCCTAATTTCTCGGCTAGAGCACTCGCCGAACTCCGAACCGTTGCCACAACCTGATCTCCAGTTGCCAACACAGCCTTCAGGATTTCGAACCCAATGCCTCTTCCCGCTCCGGTAATAAACCAAACTTTTGGATTTGTCATTTTCTATCCCATCCTTTGTTTTTTATAAAATATCAGTCCGCCAATCCGGATACTTCCTTATTTCCTCCAACCACGCTTTGTTCACCCTTGATTTATCCAGATTGGGATGAGCGGCAAGCGCCAATCATTTCACCTTGTTCCCTCCTTCGAGTTCACTGCCGGCTGATGAGTTAACTTTACCGCACTGTTCATATGACTGCTTATCTGCAAAGTCCAAACCATTTGTTAAATTAGCTCAACCCGTAAGTACAACAAGCCAACATTCAGCACAAAAAAAACCGCAAAGATCCGGTGGATCTAAGCGGGGCTGCAAGCGAGACGATGAATCTCGTGTATGAATTGAAAACCTATTTTTCCTCTCCGATCCTATTTCTGATCCAAATTTTCTTATCCGTTATGCGGCTCGGCCTCTCCCGGCTTTCGTTCTTTTGTCAATTGTAAGCGGGGTTAGCAAAAGTGCACCGGCAAGAATCAATCCACCGCTCAGCACGTATACGGCAAACAATGAAAATGTTTCTTTCATATAGCCGGATATAAGCATGCCAATTACCATCATCCCCATAAACACAGGTGTGATCGCCCCAGATACCCGGCCAATAAACGCCCCTTCCGTGTTCCGCACAATAAGCGTCTGGATTCCGCCTTGAATACAAGGGTAAAACAGACCGCTGATCACCAACAGGATGATCGTAATCCATAGATTGGAGGATGCGCCTATTCCAATTGTGCACACGGCAGCGACAAGCAGCCCTATCATAAGCAGGAGCTGCGGCTTCACCTTTTTGGCTATCCCCATGACCACTATTCCGCCTACCAGCATAGCTGCCCCATTGGCCATCACGAGCCATTGCAGGAATTGTTTGTTAAGCCCCAATTTCTCGATGACGATGAAAATCTGAAGCGGCTGGGTCACGCCTGATGCCAGACCGACAGCTGCGAAAGTCATACTGAGCACTCTTAAAGCTTTATTGGAACCAACATATCGCAGCCCGGACGCCAGCTCCTTCATGAAGCTTCCTGCACCTCCGGATGCTGCTTCCTCGGCATCACTTGGGAGCGATGACAGTATAAATGAAGACCCAAGGAACAAGATTGCGGTCAGGATCAGGGATACATTTATTCCAAACTGCATGAAAATAAACGTACCGATAACCGGACCCAGGACCGTAAATACAGCAACAAGAGTTTGGGACATCGCCATCACGCTCTGCAGCTGTTCCATCGGCACATGCCGCTTGTATAGTTTCATGGCTGAAGGCTGAGAAAATTGAGACAGGCTGGCGGATACAAATGATCCGGCAAGAAGAGCAATCCACCCACCGTTCATAACAGCAAGCAGCACTGCCACGACCGACAAGGCAGACAACAGATCGCTCCACACCATCGTACGCTTCGGCCGCCATCGGTCTGCAAAGGTCCCGCCTATAAGGCCGAATAGAAAGATCGGAGCAAATTCCGCAACCGAAATCAGGGATACATAAACCGGATTGTTATTTGTCAAATCGGTAACATACAGAAGTACGGCATAATTACGAATCCAAATACCCAACTGCAGAAGCACCCGAGAACAAATAATTGTTCGAACATATCGATTGGAAAACATTTCAATACCTCATATCTTGTATTTTTTTGGGTTACATGCGCAGACGTTCGCTGATCACTTCAACATCGCCGCTCAGAGCCTGGCTAAACAACTTGATCACGAGCTTATGTTGTAAATTCGCCGGAATTTCCATCTTCTTCACCTCGTTCGTTTTACTAATTTACTAATTTACTAAATTACTGAACCACTCCGTGATTCTATCCTGGATTTCTTTAGAAGTCAATGAGCAAATGTATTCGTTCCACAAAAAAAAGGAGCACCTCCCCATGCTCTCGAAGTCAAAAACAACGAGAAAGGAGTGCTCCCCTGTTTCGTATTCAATGTTTGGCTGTTTTTTCGATGAAACCTATCTTGAGGAGGATATTGCTAACGCCTGGTTAATTTGTTCAGCATCTTGGAGAATGATGTTGCCCGGAAATTCACTTGAAGTTCCGCACACGGATAATTTATAATCCCGGTCAATATCATACTGCTTGAAATAAACCGCGGGGCCGGACTCCCCTTGAATGGAGAAACCGTAACCGTCGCTCCGCCTGCGGATCGCAAAAGAATTAAGCGGGATAGACAAGCCTTTTCCTAGCGCTTTAATGTAACTCTCCTTCAACGTCCATAAATCATAAAAATAAATAATTCGTTCATCAGGATACCGCTGCATTAAATCATCATATTCCTGTTGTGCAAAAAAACGTTGTGCCAAATCCATATCAATGGGCTTTATTTGTTCGATATCGATTCCGACAAAAGCCGTGTCCACGGCGCAAACGACCCAATCACCAGAGTGTGAGACGTTGAAATGAAGTGATGGCAAAGATTGGACGAAAGGCTTGCCGTAGTCATTATGCGAGAAGTTAATCTCTTTGTTATGTACGCCATACTGATTGCAAATGATGGAGCGTACCAAAACATCGGCAATCAAGGTCCGAGTTGCATCCTCTCGTCTGATGAACCGGTCGATCCGCTGCCTTTTCTCAGGAGAAACCCGCTGTAGTAAGGAGAGGTAAACTTCACTGTCCATGGCATCGGAAATATTTACAGCATAGATTATCATCGCGTGGTGTAGTTCCTTTCTGTAACGGCACTAATGTTTTGCTGCGTATTTATACACATCCTTTTCCAATTGTAAATACTGGAAGCGAACCAGCATATCGTTCTGAAGAATGATTTTTTCTTGCTGGCTGGCATAACTCCGTACGTTTCTTGCCTAATCGTCTTCATGGTGGTTATGATAAGGCTAAATGCGCTGATTCTGTGTATTAAATGATCAAACCACTGGAGTGAACCCAATGATCCATATTCTAGTTGTGGAAGATGACCGGCATGCCAGAAGACTGCTTGAAGCCGTGCTGAAACGCGAGGGATACCAGGTGTCCACCGCTGAAGACGGCATCCGGGCAATGGACGTGCTCGAACAGCAGCATATCGACCTCATCATCCTTGATATTATGATGCCGAACATGGACGGGTACGAGTTCGCCAAGGAGCTTCGGGATGCCGGCAGCGTGATTCCGATTCTGATGGCTACGGCCAAGCATCTTCCGGAGGATAAGAAGAAGGGCTTCCGCCTCGGGACCGACGATTATATGACCAAGCCAATTGATACCGAGGAGATGCTGCTCCGGATTCAGGCCCTGCTCCGCCGTTCCCAGATTGCCAGTGCCCGGAAGCTGGTTGTAGGCAAGCTGGTACTGGATTACGATGCTTTGACGGTTACGCGCGGCGAGGAGAAACAGACCCTTCCGCAAAAAGAATTCTACCTGCTGTACAAGCTGCTGTCCTATCCGGACCGCATCTTCACCCGCATCCAGCTGATGGACGAAATCTGGGGGATGGAAAGTGAAAGCACGGACACTACGGTCAATGTGCATATCAATCGTCTGCGGAAACGGTTCGAAGGGTATCCCGAGTTCGAGCTGGTGTCCGTCCGCGGTCTCGGATATAAGGCGGTGCGGCATTGATGCGCAGACTGGGCGTATGGATCAGAGCAAAAATCACCCTGTCAGTCTTATTTTCACTGATGGTTTTCTTTATTTTCCTCATTACCGTCGTGATTACCGGCGTACTGTTTTTTCTGGCGCATTTTTTCGGACTGATTAATGATGAGATCGCCAAAGGCGGAATCGTACTGCCTATCATTATTTTGATATCCTGCATTCTGATCGGAACCACGATATCCGGCTTTGCCGGCCGAAGAATGGTTAAGTCCATCCGCGAATTTATTGAAGCAACCAAGCAGCTGGCTGCCGGCGACTTTTCCACGCGTCTGCATTTGAAGAGTCCTCCCGAATACCGGATTCTGTCCGAGAACTTTAACCGAATGGCTGAGGAGCTCGGCGGCATCGAGATTTTACGCACCGACTTTGTGAACAATTTCTCCCACGAATTCAAGACGCCCATCGTCTCAATCAAAGGTTTTGCCGAAATCCTGAAACACGATGATCTCGCCAAGGAAGAACGGGACGAATACCTCGATATCGTCATAGAGGAATCCGCCAGGCTCGCCTCGCTAGCCTCCAATGTGCTGGAGCTGTCGAAGATTGAGACACAGACGATTCTGACGGACAAGCAAATGGTTAACGTCGGTGAGCAGATTCGCCAGTGCGTACTGCTGTTAGCTGCCAAAATAGAGAAAAAACATCTAGAGCTCGATCTCAATCTTCATGATTATTCCCTGTCCGGCAGCAAGGAGCTGCTCAATCAGGTCTGGCTTAATCTGCTGGATAATGCGATCAAGTTCACACCGGAGCATGGAACGATTACCATTGAGATGAAGCGTACCGCAGGATTTCTGGAAATGGCGTTCCGCGACACCGGAAGCGGGATCGATCCGGAGGCCGTCCCCAGAATCTTCGATAAATTCTATCAGGCAGACACGTCCCACTCGGCGGCGGGCAACGGTCTCGGCCTAACCATTGTGCAGCAGATCGTGAACCTGCATGGCGGGACGATTACCTGCGAGAGTGAACCTGATCGGGGAACCGCATTTATCGTCACACTGCCGTCCGAAGCCTCAAAATAACCCACAAACCTATAAATTAAACAGAGCTTTGAAAGAACCGCGAGGTTTTTTCAGAGCTTTTTCTTTTTTCAGAAAAGTTAACGTTCAGTTTATGTTCTTTCGGTACCATTCAATCATCATCACACAAAGGAGTCGGACTTATGGTCAAAATACTTAAATACTTGAACCCGAAGGAATGGGCTCTCTTCGGCGTCAGCATTCTCTTCGTCGTTGCCCAGGTGTGGCTGGATCTGGAATTGCCCGATTATATGAGCGAGATTACCCGGCTTGTTCAGACACCGGGAAGCGAAATGAGCGAAATTATATCCACCGGCGGCTGGATGCTGCTCTGTGCGCTCGGCAGTCTGGCGACTTCGATCGTTGTAGCCGGCATCGCCGCCCGGATCGCGGCCAACTTCTCTTCCCGGTTGCGCTCCAAGCTCTTCGATAAAGTGCAATCCTTCTCCATGGAGGAAATCAACAGCTTCTCTACAGCCAGCTTGATTACCCGCTCGACCAATGACATTACCCAGGTGCAAATGCTGATTGTCATCGGATTGCAGCTGTTGGTGAAGGCTCCGATCCTTGCGGTGTGGGCGCTGCTCAAGATTACCGGAAGAAGCTGGCAGTGGTCGCTGACGACCGGCATTGCCGTCGGTGTGCTCATCCTGATCGTCGGTGTTTGCGTCGTGCTCGTACTGCCGAAGTTCCAGAAGCTGCAGCAGCTGACAGATAACCTGAACCGGGTGTCCCGAGAGAACCTTACCGGACTGCGCGTCATCCGCGCATATAATGCGGAAGGCTATCAGGAAGACAAGTTTGGTGAGGCCAACCATGAGCTTACCCGGACGAACCTGTTCGCAAACAGCGTGCTGGCCGTGCTCATGCCAAGCATTACCATGATTATGAGCGGTCTTAGCCTCGCCATTTATTGGGTAGGCGCGTCATTGATTCAAGCCGCCGATATGAGCGCCAAAATGGGGCTGTTCTCGGACATGATCGTCTTCTCCTCCTATGCGATCCAGGTCGTTATGGCTTTTATGATGCTGATCATGATCTTCATTCTGATGCCCCGCGCCCATGTCTCGGCCAAACGGATCAACGAAGTGCTGGATACGAAGCCAAGCCTGTCGAACGGATCGCTGACTGCCTCTCCTTCCAAGCTTGCCGGCGAGGTTGAATTCAGAAATGTCAGCTTTAAATATCCCGATGCGGAGGAATATGTCCTCAAAGACATCAGCTTTACAGCGAAGAAAGGCGAAACTGTCGCCTTCATCGGTTCGACCGGCTGCGGCAAAAGCACCGTGGTCAACCTGATCCCCCGTTTCTATGATGCTACCGAAGGAGAAGTGCTCGTCGACGGTATCAATGTCAATCAATACGAACAGGGCGCGCTTCGCAACAAGATGGGCTATGTCTCGCAAAAAGCGGTGCTGTTCGGCGGAACGGTGACTTCCAACATCGCATTTGGCGATAACGGCAGCGATGTTTCCGTCGAAGTGGTGGACGCGGTGTACACCTCGCAGGCTTCGGATTTCGTCGAGAACATGGAAGGAAGCTATGACGCGCATATCGCTCAGGGCGGCTCCAATCTGTCCGGCGGACAGAAGCAGCGGCTGTCCATCGCCCGGGCCATCGCCCGGCGTCCGGAAATTCTGATCTTCGACGATTCCTTCTCCGCGCTTGATTACAAGACGGACCGCAAACTGCGCAGCGAGCTGAAAAAGGGGGCCCGCGGGACCACGATGCTGATAGTCGCCCAGCGAATCGGCACCATCAAGGATGCGGACAAAATTATCGTGCTGGAAGACGGAATCATCGCCGGTATGGGCACACATGAGGAATTAATGAACACCTGCGGCGTCTATCAGGAGATTGCCTATTCGCAGCTGTCCAAGGAGGAGTTGGCATAATGACTGCACACAACAAACAACCCGGCACCTGGAGCAAGCTTCTCCGCTATTGCCGAAATCATATTCCGTTAGTATTGATTGCCGTACTCAGCGCGGCCGCCGGTACTGTACTAACCTTGCTCGGTCCGGATCAGCTCTCGGAGATGACGGACCTGATTACCCAGGGCATCGCCACAGGCATCGATATGGATGCCGTCGCTTCCATCGGATTTTTCCTGGTCATTATCTATGGCATCAGCGCCGTACTCTCTCTATCGCAAGGACTCATCATGTCGTCGGTGACGCAAAAGGTCTCCAAACGCTTAAGAAGCGATCTGTCACACAAAATGAACAGACTGCCGATATCTTACTACAATAAATCAACGACCGGCGATATTCTGTCCCGGGTGACCAATGATGTGGATACGATCGGGCAAGCCTTGAATCAAAGCGTCGGTACGCTGGTCACTGCCCTCTCGCTGTTCGTCGGGTCCATCGTCATGATGCTCAAGACGAATTGGATCATGGCCGTTACAGCGGTTGTCGCTACGATCATCGGCTTTGGCCTGATGGCGGTCATTATGAAGAAGTCCCAGAAGTATTTTCAGAGCCAGCAAGAGTATTTAGGCAAGATCAACGGCCATGTGGAGGAAGTCTATACCGGACATACAGTTGTAAAAGCCTACAATGCCGAAGCGCAGATGCGCGGTGCATTTGAAGATTTGAACCTTAATCTGAAAAACAGTGTGTTCAAGGCCCAGTTCCTCTCCGGCATGATGATGCCAATCATGATGTTTATCGGAAATTTGGGCTTCGTGGCCGTCTGTGTCGTAGGCGCTGTACTGGCAACGAACGGAGACATTTCCTTCGGGGTAATCGTCGCCTTTATGATGTACGTCCGTTTCTTCACCCAGCCTCTTTCACAGATTGCCCAGGCTGCGCAAAGCCTGCAATCGGCTTCGGCGGCCGGCAAACGTGTCTTTGAATTCTTGGAGGCCGAGGAAATGGCCGATGAGAGCCAGAAGACGGTACAGCTGGAAGCTGCAACGGGCAAAGTGAAGTTCGAGCATGTGCAGTTTGCTTACGAGGGCACGGATCATCCGGTCATCAAGGACTTCTCTACCGAGGTTCAGCCGGGGCAAAAGATCGCCATCGTCGGTCCTACCGGCGCCGGCAAAACGACGCTGGTCAATCTGCTCATCCGCTTCAATGAACTGACCGGCGGAGAGATATACATCGACGACACTCCGATCAGCAGTCTGACCCGGGAGAACATCCATGACCAGTTCTGTATGGTGCTGCAGGATACTTGGCTCTTTGAAGGAACGATTCGGGAGAACCTGGTGTACAACCAAGCCGGCATTACCGATCAGGACATTCAGGATGCCTGCAAATCAGTGGGCCTGCACCATTTCATCCAGACCTTGAGCGCCGGTTATGATACCGTATTGAACGACAAAGTCAATCTGTCCGCCGGCCAGAAACAGCAGCTGACCATCGCCCGCGCTATGCTCAAAAATGCGCCGATGCTCATTCTTGACGAGGCGACCAGCTCGGTCGATACCCGGACGGAGCTGCTGATCCAGCAGGCGATGGACCGGCTGATGGAAGGCAGAACCTCCTTCGTCATCGCTCACCGGCTCTCCACCATCAAGAATGCCGATGTCATTCTGGTGCTGAAGGACGGCGACATCCTGGAAAGCGGAAGCCACAGCGAGCTGCTGGCCAAGAACGGCTTCTACGCCGAGCTGTATAACAGCCAGTTCGAGCAGGCTTCTTAAAGGGCTGGATTTAACGAAATTGGTCATCACAAAAAGGAGCGCATCAAAAGAACAGCCACCTTCAGCAAGCATGAAAAGTTCAGCCAGTTCAGTTATCTGGGCTGGCTGCTCTTTGTCCTAGACTGCCGCTGTTTCATTGTATTAACGTGTCTCGTTTCGAGGGAGTTGAATGTTCGCCTATTGGAATGAATCAAGGTGTTTTTATGGAAGGTTTTTACCTGAAATTCATCCAACTTCTCTTAAGGAATCTTCCTTCTTATACGCAGGACTATATCTTGGCCATTTATGAAATGTTTATTGCGAAGTTAATGAGCGGAAATCTCGAACTTCGTGCCGGCATCACCGGCGAAAACTATGGATCCTCCCAAGGGCAGTACGACCGGATCCTTGTTTCCGATGACACTGAAGTAGATGCATGTTCCCTTTGCATCATACACGGCGAAGGAAGCGTGCGAGGACATATTTACCTGAATGACTTTTCCCCCGTCTTTTTCGCTTATCGTATACCACCTGGCGTATCCGCTGGGCGGAATCGTAACGGTTGACTTCTTAGCGAAGTTAAAAGGCTTCACGGCGTCCTCGTTCACTAAGATGAATCCACCAACATTCAAGTACTCAACGCCGTCTTGTGTAAAGAACGTAAGACTTGAGAGATCCCGCCCGTTCGCTCCCGGAATTTGCAATTCGGAGACAGCTGAATTCGGGCTGGTTATTCGTTTATCCAAAACGTACCCTGGCAATTGTTTTGACACATTCAATTGGGTGATTATCGGTTTTGTCAAATAATCAATCGAAGTATACTTCTCAGTTAACAGATAATACTTCTTCCCGTCGCGCTGCATCCATGCTTCCTGGGTCTCCGCCGGAAGATCTTGGGGCTGGAGCTTCTCAGCGTTGTACATGGATATAGCCACCTGCCCAAGACCCGTGAACGAAGCGTATTGACGAAGCCATTCGTAGGTGCGGCCGTTCTCCTCCGTCACGAAGCTGATCATCCCATCCCCCTTCGCACTCCGGAACGTCCCGTCTGCCGAATACTCGTAGATCTCGGCTGGATTATCGGGCGATTGCTCCGAAGTGATGGTCATGACGCCACCTTCGGATATTTTGATGTTCATCGTTGTTCCTGTCGCGCCATAGATTCCCGAATACTTCAGCAGGGATTCTGGCATATCAGCTTTTACCGGCGCACCGTATGACTTCTCAGGCTTGAATTCAGCAATTGTCCCTTTCTCCTTCAGCGCCTGAAGCAGGATTTCATTCGCCAGAAGCTGATCGACTGTGCTGCTCCCGCCGGAAGTGACAACAGCAGCAGCCATGTCCTGTTCGGGAAGCACAACGAGCGAAGCGTGATAGAGAAACGTGTCCCCGCCTTTGGTCAATGCCTTTATTCCGTATTCGCTGAAGGGATATAGATCGACGCTGTCCCAGCCGAGACCGTATCCGATTGAGTTGTCCGCATCGTCAGGCCACAAAGATGTCTTGTACTCGTCTTGTGCGGTAGCCGCAGCCGATTTGCCGCCCAATACTTCTCCCGCTTCCCCCGTAAAAATGGTTGAGAACCGAGCCAAATCTTCCGCCGTGGAATAAATGCCTCCCGCTCCAATCACGTTGACCGTCTCGCCAGGAAGTTGTCCTGTATAGGTTGGATAATAGAGTCCCGCCATCTTCGCTGTGTCCGGAGAATCGAGTGGCGTCTTCGTATTGACCATACCTAGAGGTTCCGTAATATATCGATGGATATAAGAGGTAAAGTCCATGCCGCTGACCTTCTCGACCAGAATCTCGGCCAACGTAAATCCGTCATTGCTGTAAACCGAATAAGCACCCGGGTCCGCCTTCAACGTCTGTCCGGCCAGTTGCTTCAGCAGTGTGTCGTGGGCGTAAGTATCGTTATCTTCGAATAAAAAGGCGTCCGTAAACGACGATCCGTTCAGACCGGAAGAATGATTCAGCAGCATACGCGGTGTAATCTGCTTGTAGCGTTCATCCTTCATCGTAAAATCGGGGATACACTGGACAACCGGCGTATCGAGATCAATTTTTCCTTGATCGACCAACTGCATGACGGCAACCGTGGTAAAGATTTTACTCGTCGAGCCGATCCCATACATCGTGTCTTTCGTGAGCGGCCTCCGTTCCTGCTCATCATTCTTGCCGGATTGGCCGGATACGACGATGTTGCCATGATCGATAAGGGCGTATTGCACGCTGTTCGTATCGTAAGTTGTCGTGAGGAGATCGGCTTTCTCCTTTGCAGCATTCCTGGTTGCTTCGTAGGTAATTAACGCCTCGTTCGAGGGGGAGTCCATTGCCGCCGCTGGCTCATATGTATTCAGCTTCCCTGGTGTGCTCTGCGTCTCTACTGGTGCTGTGTTGTCGTCGCAGGAGGCTAGCAGCAAACACGAAATTAACACAGCTAAGATTATCCGTCGACTTTTCATTATTCGTATTCTCCTTCCGGAGTTTTGGTAGATATGACCGTAAAGTAGTAATGCTAATCATCGATAGAGTTCTCTTCGACGTTCGCCGCGGAGAGCAGAAAAAAGAACGAATAAAACGAATACGATGACCAAGGATGTTTGGTTTCAAACGAAGTGCTTGTTTTGCTAAGTACTCCTTCAGCATGTCCGGCGTTACGTCTGTTACAGTGAGATTGCTTAGCTCCAACATCAACATCTTGTACTAATTCGTTAGATGCTAGTTTTCGTTTTATCCTATATTAGGGAATCTGAATAAAAACTAATGACTTGACATAAAGAAGCCTACAGAATAGTAGATACTGTAGGCAAGAGATTATTTTTATTCACTTTAATGTATAAATATCATTTTCTCATTTATAACGAGTTAATTTTCACATGAGCCGTGGAGTTTTTGCAACTTTTATGATATCGACCGCATGTTATGTCCGCTGTAATTTCTTTTGTAACTTAAACAGGACGTATAACGGACATATTGTAAAATGAAATTGTCAGTATTCGTAATATGATTTGTCAATAAGCGTACGTTTTGTAAGGTAGAATGTCACTCTTAATTAATAAGTTAGAAAACGCCATTCTAACCAAGAATCAAGTCAGAGTCCCATCTCCTGCTAATTCAAGAAAGCATCCAGGGTTAGCTTGACAATCCGTCATATAAAAACAAGCAAACCAGGCTCCAAAACTCCCCCTCCAAGATATTCGAGACAACTTACCATATCTACTTTGCCAGCCTACTTCAAGTTATTCTCTATCTTCTTTAAAAGCTGCCTTAATAGTAAGCGCTCTTCCGGTGAAATGGAATGTAGTAATTTATCTTGCTCTTGTCTCCATTTAATATCAACCGGCTCCTCTAACTTTTTGCCCTTGTTTGTTAGAAAAATTCGCATAACCCTTGCATCTTGTTCATCACGTTTACGGTATATAAATCCGTTTTGCTCTAGTGACTTAACCATGTTGGTTACCGTAGGTGGTTCACATTTCAGATGTTCGCATATTTGCATTTGTGTAATACCATCACCTAACCACAGCCGATAAAGCAAATTCTCCTGGCCTACATATAGGTTAAGTTCCCTTAAAGATTCGCTATAATCCCGGCGCATTTGGGAAGAAATTCGATCTAACGACTGACGAATATCACAATCAACCTTATCGTTCATAGTATACCCTCAACTTGTAAAGTATATTTAGCGGACTAACTATAACATGATGAAATTGAGGTGTCCACATCTCTATTGGCCGTTATTTTTTTGGCGTGATGTGTATCCAGAAGTTCCGCCATGGGTCGAATATTCGCTGAAAGAGAAAGGAAACAATACTCGAACAATACATAGTATTTATCGACGGTATAGAACAGAACGGGTTTTCCGTCACACTTACGCGTTACTCCGACTGGCCATGCACCCCGTATTATCGTATCGTCGCTCCGCCAATTGCCCCAGGGTTTAACATAAGTTTAAAGGGCGCAGAGCGCCCCCCGTAAACCAAATAGACTTCATTCACATACTTCCATCGACTTTAGCAATCTTGTAGAACTTCGAAATTGCATGTTGATATTTTCATCCGATAGAGTTAACAATCTCATCAATCACTTCTTGACATGTTAGAACTTCCTGAATGCCTCCAGCTGATTCAGATACACTTATAGTTCCGTTAACCAGATCGCCATCTAACAATCCGATTTTGAACCCTTCTCCATAATATTTGTATGCTTCCACAGGCTTGCCTTGATTAATGAGTTCTTGTGCTTTTTTGCCCGCTTCTGTAGGAATGGTTCTCAAATGCCCTGATCCTGATTTAAATTCAATAAACTCTTCACTTTTTACCTTAATGATGGCGTTTTTTGCTTCTATACTCGCTGGATTTTCCTTAGTCACTATGAACCTTGTCCCCATGTAAACACCTTCTGCACCCATCGATAATGCTGCTTTCGCTCCCCGGCCATCTATAATGCCTCCGGCAGCAATCACAGGTATTTTTACATGTGAAGTGATTTGTGGAACAAGCGAAAGTGTACTTATTTTATAATCACTCATATGGCCACCAGCTTCATAACCTGTGACGATAAGTGCGTCCACTCCTGATTTTTCAGCTTCGACAAGCTTTTCTACGGTTGGACTTAAGTCTCTGTAAATGACTGTAACGTCATGTTCTTTAAGCCGTTTCAGCTCACGCTCGACCACATTTAGTCCAATTGCAATAACGAATTTCACCTCTTCTTGTACCAATACATCAAAAACGGCATTAGTAAACGGGTCTTCTGTTGCCCCTCCCATCGGAAAGATGTAATTTACTGCAAAGGGTTTATTCGTCAAGGCTTTGACCTTGCGAATTTCTTTGGTTAGCCGATCTGCCATATCCTCTGCACTCGTCGCTTTTTCGGTCTGGCCAGCATTTGGCCCTAATACGCCCATCCCACCTGCATTGGATACTGCTGCAACAAATTCCGCTGAAGTTACCCATGTCATTGCAGCTGAAATAATAGGATATTCTATTCCCAGTAGTTCTGTAATTCGGTTTTTCATGAATGATTTCCCCTCTTTTTTAAACGAATTTTCCTATCAATCTAGGATTTGGCATTCTACAACCTTTAGGCAGCCACTTTTCAATTGACTTGCCCAAAGCTTCTTTTTTTCAGTCTCACCAACAATGGGATTGTGAGGAAGCATCATTAGTAAGTCGTTTAGTGAACGTCCTTGAGTTTGCATTCACTTATCAGAATCTCCTTTCTGTGCTATATTTAATTAGCCTACTAAACAAAAAAATATTTAGCTTACTAACTGTTTTCTTTATTAGCATAAAGTCAATATGATCTTATGCAAAGAGGGCAATATAAATGGACAGAGTACAACTATTTGTACCACCATTTGATAAAGGGGGATATTATGAGAGTCTGTAATGAAGGATTTGACAAAGAATTTATAAATGAAAAAAGTGAGATGTACGCAATAGCCTTTACCCAAAATGTTCTTTCAGGGCGTTGGAAATATTTCATATTATGGTTCCTAAAAGGAGAAACTCGCCGTTATACGGATATAAAAAAATTTCTTTGGGGTTTATCACAAGGTTCGCTCACAAATCAGCTTAAGGAGCTTGAAAATGATGGGATTATTAAACGTGAAGTATACCCGGAAGTTCCTCCGCGGGTGGAGTATTCGCTAACGGACAAGGGTATCAAATTACTGCCGATCCTTGAGAAAATGGAGGTCTTCGGTAAAGAATACGGAGAGAAACCTTGATCCGATGAAGGTTAGAAAAAGAAAGAACCGTCCCATAAGTGCTCTCTCTTGTCCCTTACAGGTCTTTTTGACAGTGCGGCAGGATTCACTTCATGTTACGGCCTGCTGATATGCTCGCCCTTCCGTAGAAGTGCTTTGTCACGGGGCTTCAATCTTAGGATCTCTCCACCAGTTGCCCGTTAGCTACGAGGCGACTTGGCTCTTACCTCGACCGGACTTTCACCGGTTAGTTATGCCTAACTTGGCTAGGCGCGCAAACTATATAAAAATAGGCGCTTCCATCACTAGGAAGCACCCAAAAAATTAATTGACAAACGAAATATTTCAAGTGTCCGACTTGCAATTGAAACTTTGGAACAAAAACTTCCACAAAAACATAATTGAATATATTATTTATGCTCCTGGCGTTGGAGTGGCTCTGAATGCATTTACAGTCTTGTCCATAACAACCTGTGCATCACTTCCCGAATCAAGAATCGTATTTTGAAGCGATGCCTTTTCTACCAATACTGTTGTTATAGTAAGCGGCTCCGATGCTTCGGTAGTCAACAAAGCGTCTACTTGCGCAGAGAAACAAGAATCACTTATCTTGGCATGAACCTCCGTAGCAACAACATGATTATTAGAAATATAATTTCCATTACCCGAAATAATACGTATGATTACAGGTGTTGCACCTACCGGCTTGATGTTCTGAGTATTAAGTCCTTCAGAAAAGTGATTAGCAATTACAGAATTATTATTTCCACTGATATAAAGGAGACCATACAAATCATCCAAACCATTGTCTATTCCCAGAAAAGGAGTCCAAGGTTCATGGTCACGTAAAAAGTGATTTGAAGAAACCAGGTTTTCTGAACAATTGTCCCTGAACACCACCATTCCTGGATAAAATGAATGAAGTCTATTATTTGTGATACTGGAACGTGTCACACCATCAAAAAAGATACAGCTCGCACCTCGTGGAAAAACATTATTCGCTGTAATCAAAAGTCCACCAAAATTTTGAGCGTAAATTGAATATCCTTTAAAACCAGCTCCTATCAAGTTATCGGTTATTTTTGAAGCCTGTCCCCAACCTCGCAGTTCTATACAATTACCACATTCAGCTATGAAATTATCATGTATAGTCAGTGCATCTGCATGATAAATAGTAATTCCATGCTCTAAATACACAAACCCCATGCCTGTAATCCGAAATGAGTCACAAGCACTTGCAACATAAATACCCGTTTTCCCGTTAGTGTATGTGTTTTCCGGATTTGTTTCTCCTGAACCATCTTCAATGAAATGCAAACCATCAATACAAAAGTCAGAAAACTCTACCGAACTTATTCGGGGATTTCCACTTCGTTCAACATAAAATGCAGCTCCTTTATATTCCTCGTCATTTACTTCTAGGGGAATATCTACGAGTATGCGACTTCCTCCCGGCCACAATTCATGCAAATCCGCCCATTCATTCTCAGAGGTATTAAAACGAATACTCGAAGATGTAAACCCGTGTCCAGAACCCATAATTTTAAGATAACTGATGTCTATAACTACTTGACTGCCAAGATGATAATCTCCCGGTGGAATATAGATAACCGCACCCGGCTTTCCGCCTTTATTCACATCAGTGTCCGTTTGCCTACTTTTAATATCTGCTATAATGCTATTGATTACTTCACCAATATCCTCATACGGATTACCGACGGGCCACTCTGTTACGTCGTAATAATTTTTACTAGCCATAAATAAATTCTCCTGTCAATTAAGTGTGTTTGTTCGTTGTATTATTCCTTTACGGACCCGGCCAACATGCCAGATACCAGATATCTCTGTAAGAAGAACGAGATGACGATCACCGGAAAACTAAATAAAGTTGCTGCCGCCGTCATCGGTCCCAGATCCAGGTTGTATGCCGTCAAAAACTCCGACAACGCAACGGGCACGGTCTTTGCTGAGCTGCTCGTCAGTAGAAGTGCTAGCAAGAAATCGTTCCACGCCAACAAAAAGGTGAAGATCCCCGTCGAAATCATCCCTGGAATGGTGATCGGCAGAATGACTTTTCGAAAGCTCACAATCGGGGAAGCCCCGTCAATCGAAGCCGCCTCATCCATATCGACTGGAATGGCTTTAAAAAAGCTGATCATCATCCACAGTACAAATGGCATATTGACAGCTGCATACACCACGACTAGAGCAGGCAAATAATCATATAAACCGAATTTTTGGATCAATGCGTAAATCGGAACCGCGATACTGGACATCGGAATCATCTTGAGGCACAGGACAAGTACCAGGAAAAACCCGCTTAATTTCGATGCTGCTGTTCTGGAAATAGCATACGACGCCATAGATCCTAAGATCAGACAAATAAGAGTACCCACTGTTGCTGCAACAATACTGTTGAGAAAGAATCTACCAATTCCCATATTTTGTGTTAATTGGATATAATTCTCGATCGATAGGGCTTTTGGAAAGAAGGTTGGCGACGTGGAAATTACTTCATTGGATGGCTTAAATGAAGATAACAACATATATAAGTACGGAAATATAAAGAGGACCAAGAACAATGCAGCTACTCCGTACATGATGAAGATCCAAACATTGTCTTTTCTATTACGCCCGAGTTGTTCTGCAAACAATGGAATCGTCTCCCTATACTTTTACTTTTCGCATGGATAGCAATGTAATTCCTACCAACAGCACAATGAAGATCACGGCCATTGCACTCGCATACCCTACATCACCGTACCGTTGAAGCATCTTGTAAATATGCACGCTCAAGAGCTCGGATGAATTGACAGGTCCCCCTTGCGTCATGACCCATATAATATCGAAGGAACGCGCAGCATCAATAATCCGTACGACCAGAGCGCTCATAAGAATCGGTATAATATTCGGTATTATAATCTTGAAAATCATTTGCGAACGACTCGCACCTTCGATTTCCGCCGCTTCGTATAGACTGTCCGGAACACCTTGAATCCCCGCCAGAAACATCAACATCATAAAGGGTGTTGTTAGCCAGACATCCGCAATGATACATGACAGGAGTGAAATTTTAGGGTCGGCCAGCCAGAGTATGCTGCTGGTGGATTCAATCAGCCCCAGCTTCACCAATAACGTATTAATAATGCCGAACTGGTTGCTCAGCATGAATTTCCAGATCAAGCCGGCCACGAGCGGTGCAATCATTAATGGCGACAAAATCAAGGTGCGCAAGAAGCGGAACCCACGATATTTATGCGTAAAAACAACTGCCAAGGTCAAGCCAAGTGCTGTCTCAAAGCCCACTGCCAACAACACATAAATGACCGTATTCTTAAACGAGTTCCAAAACGAAGCAGATTGTACGGCACGAAGGTAATTATCACCCCCCGCAAAAGTGCGTGTCCCAACATCATTGGTAACAAAGAAACTGTCGAACATGAGCATGAATAACGGATATAACAAGAACAGGAACATAAAAATAGCTGCTGGCAAGAAAAACAACATCAATGTTTTCCGATCAATGGTCGAAGACATTCGTTTCTGAGATTTTTTTTTTGGAAGAGACGCTTCTGTTATCGTGATCATGTGCATTGTTAGTCTCCTTTCTTAGGTGGCACGTTCGAACGCACCACCTTTTTTTTCTATCTGCCTAGAATTTCTTCGATTTGCTTTTTAGCCAATGTTAATTCCGTGGTTGGATCGCTGCCGGATAGAACCTTTTGCAGCATCGGCGAGAGAACTTCATTCTCAATTTGGCTCCACTGCGCAATCTGTGGTCTGTTCTGCGTCTGTGCTCCGTTAAGTGTCGCTTCAATCGCCTTCACATGCGCATATTGCGGATTATCAATATACTTTTCAAAGACTGACTTTCGAGCTGCTACCCCTAACGATTCCATATACAGCTCATTTTGATCATACATGAACTTGAGATATTGCTCCGCAATGTCTTTCTTCGGAGAATCCTTCAAGACTACTTGATACCAGGGCCCTGGCACCGCGCCAATTCCCTTCGCTCCCGCAATCATCGGTGCAGCACCGACCTGCCCTGGCAATACTTTATTTGAGGATAGGTAAAAATGTCCCCACGCAAGCTGCATCGCCAATTTACCGTTATTAAACAGCTCCGCAGTTTCGCTACTTGCAATCGACAGATAATCCTCAGGGACAACTTTATCTTTGACTAGATTCTGCAGGAAGGTGAGCGATTGCACATACGGCTCTTCAGTGATATTCACTTCGCCATTACGATCCAGCACCAAGGAATCAACACCCGCTTGAGCAACATGGTCGAGCCAACTGCTGACAGCATCGCCGCCTGTCTGACCGAAGACGGACGTGCCATACATTCCATTTCTCGTGAAGAATTTTGCAACATCCTCATACTCTTTCCAACTCGTTGGCGCCTTCAAGGCATAGCCGAATTCCTTCGCGAAGTTCGCTTGGTTATTCGGGTCCTCGAACAAATCTTTTCGGTAGAGCAAAATTTTAGAATTGGTCCAAGTCGGAATCCCTAGCAATTTCCCATTTATCGTAGCGCTTTCATTTAATTGAGGTAAGAAATCATTCATCTGTTCTTCCGTCAACACATTCCCTAACGGTTCCAGTCCTTTCGCTAACGAAGGAAACCATAATACATCAATAATGGCTACATCGTGAGTCGATTTTTTCGCATCAATTTCAGCCTTCAATTTATCGTATACCCCGCTATAAGGAACAGAATCGATCTTGATTTTATAGCCTGTCTGTTCCTCAAACTCCGCTGCGGTTTTATTCGCCACTTCAAATGCAGGACCACCGCCTTCAACTAATAGCGTTAACGTCTTGTCATTAGAGCTACCTGCAGAGTTACTTCCACATCCGACTAACACAACCAAGAAACAAAGAAACAGTACGGCACTCATCATTACACGTGTTGTTTTCATACTTTTCTCCCCTCTGCTTATCTTGAACAACCGGACAAAACCGTCGACAAAACCATACAACCAGCAAGAATACCAGACCATAACTCCCCTTGCACATTCATGACGACATTGCTTTTCTTATCAATAATTTCGGATCAATGGAAGCGCTTCACTCATCACATATATATGTTATAATACATTTAAGGATTTGTATTTAGGTAGAATTATTGTTTATTTGTCATATATTGCTTTGGAAAATACTCTGAAGGGAAAGACCTGATATGAACATTCAACAATTATCACCGTACATCCGGATAGCAATGGATAGTCATATCCCATTCCCTTGGTATTTAGAGGAGAGAGTTTTATTTGACTATGAGTTACTTTACGTTAAGGAAGGCAGAATACAAGTAACCATCGAGAACGATGTTTTTAACGGAGAACCGGGGGACCTCTTTCTTTTTCGTCCAAAGCAACGACACTCTATTAGAAAGTTAGGAACAGAATTAGTACGACAACCTCATTTACATTTTGATTTGTTCTATAAAGAGGATAGCCCGGATGTGAAGGTTTCCTTTAAAAAACTAGAAGATATGACTGCGGATGAAATGAGATGGTTTCGAAACGACGATCTTGAGCAAATTATCCCTCAGATTCCCAGTCACATTCGGTTAAGGAATACCTTGGTTATCGAAGGAATCATCTTTGAAATCATAAAAGAATTTCAAATGACGTTACCCTTTTATGAAATGAATATAAAAGGACTGTTTTTGCAGTTATTGAATGTACTTTTACGTGAAAACTACTGGAACTGTAATCCACATCTAGTAACCAATATGGGAGAAATGGAGCAGATGCGGATCTACTTGAAACACAATATCGACCGAAAGGTAACCTTAGATGAACTTTCCAAAATTTCGGGGATTAGCAAATACTATATGATTTCATTATTCAAACAATCATTCGGGAAGAGCCCAATCCAATATCATCTTTTTCTAAGAATAGAAAAGGCGAAGGAAATGATTCAGTTCACTAATGACCCGTTAATTCTCATTGCCGAAAGTATCGGCTTTCCGGATATTCATTCCTTTAGTAAAGCCTTTAAAAAAATAGATGGAGTTAATCCTTCCTTTTATCGTAAAAAAAACCATAAACATGAAGATTAGAATTTTTGAATCGCCATTTTTTTGGGGGGTTTTACCAAGAGCGCATCAAAAGAGGAGGTTGCAAGGTCTGCTTGTATAGTGAAGGAAATACCAAACAAAAGGGCAGTATTTGTACCTTGAATGGAAAAAATCCGGTGCATTCCGTCTTCCGACTCTTTTGATTGCTCAGGCACAAACAAGTTTACTCCGAAGGGTTGGTCCGTTTGTTGCTCGTTCCTCCAAAAAGGACAGGACCTAACGTCACGCCAAATATATTGGAAAAGAATACTGACAGCATGAAACCAACAGCTTACAGGATTAGCGCATTAATCACTGATAATAAAATCTCAGACTTTTAATTAATTTCTTTAATAGCATCCAATCTTTTGAACAGGTTATAAAAATCATTTAGTTTAGCCTTATTCTCGACTTTGACTCCTGAACAGTAAAAAGAAATATTGCCGTTGCCTTCATTTAAAGAATTTATTTCTTCCAATACTTTTTTTATATTTTTTGCTGTACCATTATTTCCATCAATTATATTAACATCCGATGAAAATAGTTTTCTAAATATATTTTTATAGTAAGAAAAGTGAGTACATCCTAATACAATAGTTTCATATTTACTTAAATCAAATATAGATAATTGTTCTTGAAGATAAGGGAGCACTATTTGCTCGTTAAACTCAAAACTTTCTGCGAACTGAACTAATTTCGGAAGAGGTAGTAAATCAACAACATGTTCGTTATCTAATTTAGTAATAAGATCTTGAAGTCTTTCTTCACTTAGAGTCAAAGCAGTAGCAGTTACCAGAATTCGTTTATCTACATTTTTTTTTGTTTTAACAGCTGGTTTTACGGCAGGCTCCATACCAATGATTGGAATACTGTATTTTGCCCTTATCTCTTCGATTGCTGCAGTTGTGGCAGTATTACAAGCAATTACTATCGCTTTTACTTTTTGCTGAGTTATAAATTCTATAGCATTTAAAACATACTTTTTAATGTCATTTTTCGTTTTCTGCCCATATGGAACATTTAATGTATCTGCGTAGTACAGATAATCTTCATTAGGTAAAACTTTTAATGTTTCATGCAATACAGTAATGCCTCCAATTCCGGAATCAAAAAAACCTATTTGCATTTTTATTCCTCCAATAAAGAAATCAATTATATATTTTTTGGACCGGATAGTAAAATTATATCAGCAGCAACAAGCACCGAAGTGATAAGAAATAGTGATAATTCTCCATGAGACTGCCTGTCCTTCTAAATTCAAATCACCACTATTCCACCCGTCGGACTCCATTTCTCTCCAAATAATTCATCATTAGCTCTCCAATTTCATATGCATGTGTTTCCAATGCAAAGTGCCCAGTATCTAATAAATGAATCTCAGCTTTAGGTAAATCTTTCTTAAAAGCTTCAGCACCAGCCGGAATAAAAGAAACATCATTTTTACCCCACACTGCTAATAAGGGTGGCTGATATTCACGAAGATACTTTTGAAACTCCGGGTACATTTTTACATTATTTTGGTAATCAAAGATTAAATCCAATTGTTTATCATCATTTCCCGGCCGGGACATATAAGCAATATCAAGAGTATAACCATCTGGGGAAACTTGGCCTTCCTTTGTTCCATCAATATATTGACTCTTGATTGTGTTAGGCGTAAATGCTGTCCTATAACTTTCTCTTTTTTCTTGTGTAGGATAACACCAATAATCTTCTCGTGCGGCCCATTTCCCCCCTAGTCCTTCACGATAAATGTTGCCATTCTGGCTTATTATTGCTGTTACACGTTCTGGATGGTGCATGGCTATACGAAAGCCAATAGGGGCTCCGTAGTCAAAGACGTATAACGCATATTTAACAAGCCCTAGTTTATCGATGAAACTTTCAATAATTTCAGTAATATGGTCAAATGTATACTGGAAATCTTCTCTGTCAGGGGATGAGGAATTCCCGAACCCCGGATAATCAGGAGCAATTAAATAGTAGTCTTTTTCTAAAATAGGTATTAGCTCTCTAAACATATGACCTGCGGATGGAAAGCCATGAAGCAATAAAATTACTGGCCTGTTGGGATTACCAGCCTCACGATAAAATACATTTAATCCTTCTATCTCTAATGAATGATAAGTCGTCATACTGTAACCTCCTGTTTTCTTTATAAGGCCAGCCGCTTACTGAACTAATTGTAACTTCTCACAAATATCGTGTAAAATGAATTTATACGATTTGTAATATCAAAATTATCAATACTAATATGGAGGAATAACGGTGGACATCCGGGACTTGCAGATTTTCCTGGCAGTTGCGAACGAAGGAAGCATTACCAAAGCAGCCGAAAAAATGGAATATGTTCAGTCGAGTATAAGCATCCGTATCCAGCAGCTTGAAAAGGAACTGAAAACAGCGCTATTTCGTCGTGGGCGGCAAGGGGTTCGGCTCACAACAAGCGGAGAGAAGCTCAAGTCCTATGCTGAGAAAATTGTCTTTCTTACCCAAGAGGCGGAACGGGTCGTGGCAGATAACTCAATCCCAAGAGGGCAGCTTCGGATCGGATCGCTCGAAACCACAGCAGCAATTCGGCTACCGTCTATACTCACCGATTATCATAAATCTTATCCAGAGGTGGATTTGGCATTAAAAACTGGAACGACGGAAGAACTCATCCATTTAGTGCTGAAATACGAGTTGGACGGAGCTTTCGTAGCTGCACCAGTTGATCATGCTGAACTCGATATTACGGAGGTAGGGGTTGAGGAACTTGCGTTCATATCGGGAGGACAGTTCCCCTCAATTGACCAAGCTGAACAATTGCGAAATCTGACTTTATTGGTATTTCGTGTTGGGTGTTCATACCGACGAAAACTCGAGGATTGGTTACATTTGCAAGGAATTATTCCTGCTAAGATCATGGAGTTCGGAACACTGGAAGGAATCCTTGGATGTATTCATGCTGGTCTCGGGGTATCCCTTTTACCTCGCTCGGTGGTTGAAAGAGCGATGGTTCAATATAACTTGCGATCTCAAGAAATCTCGGAAGAGTTCTATAAAACCCCGACTCTTTTTATACGTCGTAAAGATACATATGAAACTGCAGCTATATCCGAATTTATCCGGATTTCAAAACAGCGGTTTTGCTTCACTCAAGATCATTAAACCACAGTGCATCCTATTGCATCTGACTCATTGTAATCCCTCTCATCTGTAAGAAAAGAACAACCATCCTATGCAGATGGCTGTTCTCAAAATGAACATGAAAAGTATGAAATTAACCGGATACACTCATTTCCTGCTCTTATTGTGGAGCCTGAACGGCTCCTAAAGTTTCAATCTTCACCCTATGGAATTCTGCTACCCCCTGACTGACGAATATAGCAAGCTTTCCTTGCTGAATGTCGTACATTCTGGCACTCATCGCCACATCTCCACCGACATAAATTTCGCAAATCGTGTCGTCAATAAACACCTTTAACTCGTATTCCTGTTCCGGCAACAGCTTAAGCGGACGTTCTAGCTCCACATCATAAGGGAAGGTTTTACCGCCCTCTTCGGATTGCATAATTGGCCCACGGAAGGTAATTCGGCTACGCTGGGGCTCAAGTGTGATATAGTAGGCAAAATCAAGACTTTCGCCTGCCCGAAGCATGAACCCCAAACCCTGGGTCAACCTTGAGAAACGAACGGTTGTAGAAATCTTGCACTGATCGGGCAGTTCCTCCTGTGTGATACAACCTGCAAAAGCATAAGGAGACTCACAGAGCAGCACATCGTCCGTGATCGACCAATCTCCTGCAATTCCCTCAAAACTCGTGGGGAACTGTTCGGTAAAGGCAGAGTCAACCGTTTCGGGTACGTTCACACCCAGTGTTCCATCCGGACGCTGAATAATTTCATGCACGATCATATTGCCGCCCCAATCCCAGGTGTCATAATCTTTGCCTGAAGCTTTAGGCGGGTTCCAGCCGAACAGATCGTCATCTTTCGTCGGATTCCAGCCGAACAAATAACGTTTCCGTCCATCGGATACCGACTTGGCTGCATAATAAGCCCGTCCATCAAATGCTTCTTCTTGGGGTGTAATCCACGGTCCGTTCAAGGAACGGCTCATCCGGTAAAAGGTGCCGAAACGCCCCGTGTATGAAGAGTAGATCAAGTACCACCAGTCCCCCATCCGGAACAAGTCCGGGCATTCATGCGCTCCAACATGCAGGTTCGGTGCGTATAGCGGCTCACGGTACTCCCAATGCTTGAGATCCTTGGACGACAGCAGACCGGTGCAGCCTTTCCGGTTCGTCGGTCCTTTGGCCAGTGCTGCGATCAGCATCCAGTATTGTCCTTCTTCTTCATTCCAGAATACAAAGGGATCACGCCAGTCCGCCAGTTCATAAATTTCGCCATCCGGACCAAAAGTGTCTTCAGGAATCGGCTCCCATGTTCGCAGATCCTTGCTGATGGCATGGCAGGCGAACTGCTTTCC
>RCUO01000096.1_pt1 | contig 63019 bp, 58 predicted proteins | sample 2166161 | NCBI WGS metagenome assembly RCUO01 (sample SAMN09932617, study PRJNA488358) | compost metagenome | feature: garden; material: soil; isolation source: compost soil in cyclohexanecarbonitrile-enriched culture | place: Germany: Experimental Botanical Garden Goettingen | collected 2016-01-27
GAACCGCCCGGAAGAGCGGCCGACCGGCTGGGTCCCGGCGGACCGACTCGAAGAGCGTATCACGTGCCGCTCAGGGTGAAAGCCGGCCTCCGCAGCTTCCACTCCGCCTCTCTATCGCATGAACAGGCTGTCTTTGGCATTCCCGCCGAAGGGAGTCTGTTTTTCTATATTTACGGTGCCCATAGATTTCCGGTGCGCGCTCTCTTTGCCGGTATCTCTTTCTCCGATATTTGTGTTATTATAGGGACCTTGAATTGCCAGGAAAGGGTGAGTACGATCAAATCTCTGATTCGCGCCATCAATGACATGAAGCTGAAGAACAAGCTGATCCTGTTCTATTGTCTGTTCGTCATGCTGCCCGTGCTGGTCGTCGGCATTAGCCTGACAAGCTATTACCGGAGCGAGGCGCTAGGCAGGGCGATCGATCAGGCTACTAACAATGTCGCCAAGATCAAGAGCCAGCTGTCTTCGCTGCTTCGCGTGCCGACGGATATTTCCAATCTGCTGGTCTTTGACCAGCAATTAAACGAGCTTGTCAATACGCGTTATGCCAATATTCTGGAGCTGACGAAGGCATATAACAATTACAAGGTGTTCGATAAGTATATTTTGCAGTATCGCGAGATTTCGAATATCCGCTTCTTTATCGACAATCCCACGCTGGTGAATAATATGTCGATTTCGCCGGTGGACGCCGATATCAAATCGAGCATCTGGTTCAACTCCGTCATGAAGAATAAGGGGATCTATTGGCTGTATATCCCCGATAAGGATGTATACAGCAACAGCCCGGCGGGCTCGATCAACAAGCTGAGCCTGGTCCGTCACGTAGCCTATCCGGAATTCCGCCGGACAGGCATCCTGATGGTGCAGATGAAGCCGGAAGGGTTGGAGCAGATGCTGTACCAGGAGCCATTCGAGACGCTGGTTGTGGATGAACAGGGCTACATTGCCGCGGCCAAAAGTCAGGAGCAGATCGGCCAAACGCTGGACTCGCTCGATATCGGCGCAGATCTGGGCACATCGGGGGAGAAAGTCATCAAAACGACGGTAAAGGGCGTCGATTCCTATGTCATAGTGAACGAGCTGACTCCGCTGTACAGCATCAGCAAGCTTAAAATTGTATCCGTATTTGCGACCGAGGATATTGTCAAAGACGCCAACAGGGTCAGCACGCTCGGACTTATCATTATTCTTGGCGTACTCGTGGTAGCGCTTGCGATGGTCAACGCGATTTCCTTCCTGATGACCAACCGTCTGCTTCGCCTGAGCCGCCAGCTGAACCAGGTGGCGCTCGGCAATTTCAACGTGATTTCGAATATCGATGGCAATGATGAAATCGGCCAGCTGTCCCGCCAGTTCAATTATATGGTCGGCAGCATCAATCAGCTGATCGAGCGGGTTATTGAGAGCAATGAGCGGAACAGCAAGCTGGAGCTCGCCCAGAAGGAGATCAAATTCAAGATGATGGCGAGCCAGATCAATCCGCACTTCCTGTTCAATGCGCTGGAATCCATCCGCATGAACGCCCATATCAAAGGCGAGAAGGAAATCGCCAACACCGTAAGGCTTCTTGGCAAGCTGATGCGCAAGAATCTGGAGGTCGGGCGCGACATGGCGCCGATCAAGGATGAGGTGGAGATGATCCGTTCTTACCTGGAAATTCAGAAATTCCGCTACGAAGACCGGCTGGATTACGACTTGTCCGTTGATCCTGAATGCATGGATATTGTGATGCCTCCGCTCATCATACAGCCGCTGGTGGAGAACTCGGTGGTTCACGGCCTGGAGAACAAGGAAGGCGCGGTTCGGGTTGATGTTCATATCGTCCTAAAGGACGAGAATATCGAGGTTATGGTGCGGGATGACGGAGCGGGCATGTCGGAGGATAGACTTGCCGAGATCAGGGAGGTCATCTCGAAGGCTGAGGATGAGCCAAGAAGCCGGATCGGTCTGCGGAACGTTCATCAGCGGCTGGTACTGTACTATGGTGAGAACCGCGGGCTTCATATTGAGAGCCGGGAGGGTGAGGGGACGTGCATCACCTTTTCCATTACGGAAACAGGGGATCACACGAACTGAACGAATCTGCAATCCATAAGGGGAATGTCAAATTCTTATGGGGTTTTACGTTAAATCTGTCGGGTACTGAAAGCGCATCCGCTAAGCTATGATATAAACATCATAACGAAGGGGGGATGTAGAAAGTGGAAGCGCTAACCGAGTCGAATGTACCGGCCAATGAAAGCGTAAACTCCTCTACCCCGCGCAAGAAGAAGTCGAATGGATTGTGGAAGAGCTTTGCTGAACAGAAGTACTTGTATCTGATGTCAATTCCATTCGTTATATGGGTGTTTATCTTCAGTTACTTGCCATTATGGGGCTGGACGATGGCCTTTCAAAACTACAAGCCATCAAAATCTTTTGGAGAACAAAAATGGGTGGGGTTCGACAACTTCACAAGGCTGTTCCATGATGAGAGGTTCTATCTGGTACTTCGCAACACCTTGGTAATGAGCGGTCTGGGACTGGTCTTTGGTTTCATAGTTCCAATTGTATTCGCTGTCATGTTGAATGAATTACGGGGGAACACCTTCAAGAGAACGGTTCAGACGGTTTCCTATCTTCCCCACTTTGTATCCTGGGTCGTCGTAGCGGGTATTGTATCCAAAATGTTCTCGATCGATGGCGGGATTGTCAATCAGCTGCTGATGTGGACGCATATAATCGACACACCGATTCAGTTTATGGCTCAGGGCAAGTATTTCTGGGGAATTGTAACCGCATCCGATCTGTGGAAAGAAACCGGGTGGAACGCCATCATCTATCTGGCGGCAATTACCGGTATCGATAAAGAGCTCTACGAGGCATCTCGTGTTGACGGGGCCGGAAGATTCAAACAGATGTTCCATATCACGCTGCCGGGCATCCGTTCCACCGTCATGGTGCTGCTGATCATGTCCATCGGCCATCTGATCGGAATCGGTTTCGAGAAGCAGTTCCAGTTGAGCAACAACCTGGTTACCGACTATTCGGAAGTCCTTGACATATACGCGCTTAAATACGGTATACAAATCGGACACTTCTCCTATGGTACCGCCATCAGTATGTTCACCTCGGTTGTCAGTATCATTCTGCTCCTGAGCGCTAACGGCCTGATGAAGAAATTTACCAAAGAAAGCATTATGTAGGAAGGGGGACTCAAGAGATGAACACGAAAGCTTTTAATATGACAAAAGGGGAGCGGCTGTTCGATGTGCTGCTGTACGTCTTCCTTGCACTCGTGATGATTGTCACCCTGTACCCCTTTCTGAACGTGCTGGCCATTTCTTTGAATGAGTCGGTCGACACGGTAAGGGGCGGCATTTACATCTGGCCGCGGGCTTGGACGCTTGAGAACTACCAACGCATCTTCAGCTATACCGGGCTTATTCAAGGCTTCAAAATCTCGGTGCTCCGCACCGTGCTCGGGACGATCGTCGGATTGATCAGCTCCTCCATGCTGGCGTTCACGCTCAGCCGGCAGGAGTTCAAAGCCAGAAAAGCAGTCTCGGTCTTCCTGGCTATGACGATGTATGTATCCGGCGGCCTGGTTCCGGTGTACATTCTGATGCGACAGCTGAACCTGATCGGCAGCTTCTGGGTCTACATTCTCCCCGGCGCCGTATCCGCCTTCAACGTATTCGTCATTCGTTCCTTCATGGACGGTCTGCCCTATGCCCTTCAGGAATCGGCCAAGCTTGACGGCGCTAACGATTTCAAGATCTACTACAAAATCATCATGCCGCTCTGCAAGCCGGTTCTGGCGACAATCGCGCTGTTCCTGGCAGTGGGCCAGTGGAATGAATGGTTCTCGACCTACCTGTACAACGGCAGCAAGGCGAATCTGACAACCCTGCAGTACGAGCTGATGAAGGTGCTGGCGACAACGAACCAGGGCGGGGCCATGACGAACGCCAACGATATGGCGAAGCAAATGGCGAATATCTCGCCGGAATCGATCAAAATGGCGATTACGATAGTCGTTACCGTACCGATTCTCATCGTCTATCCGTTCCTGCAAAAGTACTTTGTAGGCGGCATGACATTGGGAGCGGTCAAGGCTTAAAACAAGCGAACGGGAACTATGGCGGGGCATATCCGGCGAAGCCGGGCCCCGTTCCCGAATTTGCTTCCGAAGCAACATACACTGGTTCAAATTTGCGTATTGAAATTTTTTTGGACATTGTTTGCAAGCGTTATCTGAAAGCGTTATCCAAATGCATCATTCAAAGCAAGGCATAGCCAGGCTTGTCCTGATGATATGCATAGATGGTTGTACTACACATTATCAAGGGGGATAGCATTATGAAGAGTAAGGGCATCCGTTCCGCATTTTTGCTGTTACTGGCAAGTTCCATGATGATCGCCGGCTGTGGCGGAGGCAATAACAATAAAAACGAAAGCAAGGCATCTGATAGCCCTGCCGCATCGGCGGGAGCATCCGCTGGGGCTTCGGCAGCACCGGCAATGGATACGACACCGATTACCTTTTCTTTCTTTGGCGCTGACGCCAGCCCGAACTGGAATAATATGCAGGACGAAGTGGGCAAGGAGATCACCAAGAAGACGGGTGTTACGATCAATGCTGAGTACGATGTAGGCAGCGGCGGCGGACAAAGCCGTATCCAGCTTATGGCGGCCAGCGGCGAAGTTCCGGATATTCTGTTCGGTAAATCCGAGATCAAATACCTCGTTGACGCGGGCGAACTGCTTGATCTGACCGACCTGATCGACAAATACGCTCCGCATATCAAGAAAATATTTGGCGACAACATGAACCGTTTGAAGTACAGCAACGACGACCAGGCGATTTACTCCATACCGACCAACATTGGAGTAGACGGCATATCGTTTGATGCCACAGGCGGCTTTGAAATTCAGCATCGCGTTCTGGAAGAACTGGGTTATCCAGAGGTCAAGACGGTAGAAGATTATGAGAAAGTGCTGAAGGAATACGTTGCGAAGCATCCGACGACGGATGGACAGCCGACCATTCCGCTGACACTGAACGCGGACGACTGGAAGATCATGATCACAGTTACCAACCCTGCCTTCATTACGACCGGTGCTCCTGACGACGGCGAGTACTACGTCGATCCGACGACGTACAACGCCCAGCTTCACTACAAACGCCCGGAAGAGAAAGAATACTTCCGCTGGCTGAACAAAATGTTCAATGAAGGCCTTCTCGACAAAGACACCTTCGTTCAGAAGGATGACCAATACAAGGCTAAAATCGCAAGCGGACGCGTTCTTGGACTTATCTCCCAGGAATGGGAGTACCAAGAAGCTGAAAATGCGCTGAAATCTGCCGGCAAGAACGAATACACCTATGCGCACTTCCCGGTAACATTGTCCTCCGAATACAAGGATCATGAACTGCAGAGTGCAGGTGTAGACGGCGCCGGAATCAGCATCAGCAAGAACTGCAAGGACCCGGTTCGCGCCATCCAGTTCCTCGACTGGCTTGCATCCGACGAAGGTCAGGTTCTGACTAACTGGGGTATTGAAGGCAAGCAGTACACCGTTGACGCAGACGGCAAGCGTACGATTCCTGCCGACGTGCTGAACAAGAAAGTCAACGACAACTCCAGCTTCGCCAAGGAGACTGGTATCGGCCTGTACACCGCTTTCGCTCCGCACTATGGCGATGGCGTGAAGGATTCGACGGGCAACTACTATACAACCAATTTCCCTGAACAGATTGTGGCCAGCTATTCCGATGCCGAGAAGAAATCTCTGGCTGCTTACAAGGCAACAACCTGGAAGGATCTGTTCCCGAGCGAGAAAGACTTCCCGGCTAAAGAGTGGGGCGCTCTGTACAACATGGCAGTTCCGACTGACGGCGACTATCAAGTGATTTACCAAAAAACGCAGGATATTATCCGCAAACGCATTCCGGAAGCCATCCTGTCCAAGCAGGCTGACTTCGATAAAGTGTACGACAGCTTCATCGCCGAGCTGAACAAAGCGGGCGCCGAAGATATGGAAGCTCAATATACCGAAATGGTTAAGAAAAGAGTGGAACTGTTTACCGGCAAAACGCTGTAATCGGCTGACCGCACTTGATAGAATAATAGCATAAATGCAACAGACCCCGACATTACGTCAGGGTCTTTGCGCATTCTTGCGGATCTGTCCGCCAGCAAAGGAGAGCAGACGGAACAATGGACGAAGCGAAGAAGGACTGCATCTGGAAGTTGATTTATGAGCGCCCTGCAGAGGTCTGGGAAGAGGCGCTTCCGCTCGGCAATGGAAGCTTCGGGGCGATGGTATTTGGCGGAGCGGCGAAGGAACATCTGCAGCTCAATGAGGATACGCTGTGGTCGGGCTTTCCCCGGGATACGAACAATTATGAAGCGATCCGCTATTTGAAGCGGGCGCGCGAGCTTGTCTTCGCAGGCAAATACGCCGAAGCGCAGGAGCTTGTCAACGCACGCATGCTGGGAGTCAACTGCCAGGCTTATATGCCTCTCGGCGATTTGTATATCGAAATGGACAATGCTGCGGAAGGCGCCGCTTATCGGCGCGAGCTGGATCTGGACAGCGGCATTGCCCGCATAACTGCGGAAGCCGGCGGCCTTCCCTGCACCCGAGAAATGTTCGTGAGCGCTCCGGATGGTGTATTCGTTGTTCGTGTACAGGGACAAAAGGGGAGCTTGAGCGCCCGGGTCACCCTGGACAGCGCTCTGCGCCATGCCGTTCTCCCGGCCTCAGACGGAAGCCTAATAATGAAGGGACGCTGCCCGTCCAATATTGCCGACAACTACTTTGGCGATCATCCCGTTTCGGTGCTGTACGAAGATGGACTCGGCATGACCTTCGAGCTGTACGTGAAGGCGCTGGCCGAAGGCGGAAGCATTTCAATTGAAGAAGGCGCCATCCGGATCGCCGGGGCCGATAGCTTCACGCTGCTGATTGCGGCGGATACGAATTACGGGCAGTTGAAGAACAAGGCCGCCCATCTCACGGCGGGTTCTGAAGCTTCCGGCGCATCGGCCGGGAACGACCGCAGCGCGATTGACCGGATTCTCGCGGCGGAAGCTCTTGCCTATGAGGAGCTTCGCAGCCGGCATGCCGCCGATCACCGGAAGCTGTTCCGGCGGGTCGATCTGGACCTCGGCGGCCTGGAAGCGGCCGGGTTGCCGACTGACCAGCGGCTCGCCGCTTACCGGGAAGGCGCTGAAGATCCGGCGCTTGAGGCGCTCCTCTTCCAGTACGGCCGCTACCTTCTGATGGGCAGCTCCCGTCCGGGCACCCAGGCTGCCAATCTTCAGGGCATCTGGAACGATAAGGTTCAGCCGCCGTGGAACAGCGACTATACGACAAATATCAATACGCAGATGAACTATTGGCATGCGGAGGTATGCAATCTCGCCGAATGCCATGAGCCGCTGATGGATCTTATTGAAGAAACAAGCCGCACGGGCGCGAGGACCGCTGCCATCCATTACGGTGCACGCGGCTGGACGGCTCACCATAATATTGACCTGTGGCGGATGTCCAATCCGACAGGCGGAGACGCCAGCTGGGCCTTCTGGCCGCTGGGCGGCGTCTGGCTGTGCCGGCATCTGTGGGAGCATTACGCCTTCAATCCATCGAAAGACTTTCTGAGAGAGACGGCTTACCCGCTCATGAAGGGGGCGGCTCTGTTCTGCCTGGATTGGCTGGTGGAATCGCCGGACGGTTATCTGGTAACCAACCCCTCGACTTCACCGGAGAACCGTTTCCTGACCGAAGACGGCCAGCCCTGCTGCATCTCTGCAGGCTCGACAATGGATATGTCGCTGATCCGCGAGCTTCTGGCGAGCTGCACCGAAGCGGCGGATATTCTGGGAGTCGATGAGAAATTCCGTGAGCAGCTGCATGCGGTGTCTGCCCGGCTTGCTCCTTTCCGTATCGGCCGTGACGGGCGCCTTCAGGAATGGTCCGAGGAATTTGCCGAGGCGGAGCCCGGGCACCGCCATGTCTCCCATCTGTATGGCTTGTATCCGGGCAATCTGATCAATGTCAGAGACACGCCCGAGCTTGTGGAAGCAAGCCGCAAATCGCTGGAGCACCGGATTGCCAGCGGCGGCGGCCATACCGGCTGGAGCTGCGCCTGGCTCATTAATCTGCACGCCCGGCTGGCTGACGGCGAAGGCGCGTACCGCTTCGTCCGGACGCTGCTGACCCGCTCGGTGTATCCGAACCTGTTCGACGCACATCCGCCTTTCCAGATCGACGGCAATTTCGGAGCTTCCGCGGGCATTGCCGAGATGCTGCTGCAGAGCCATTTGGGCGAAATCCATCTGCTGCCGGCACTCCCGGACGCCTGGAAGAACGGCAGCGTCAAGGGCCTGAAAGCCCGGGGCGGATATACGGTGGATATCGAGTGGCGGAGCGGCGAGCTGATATCCGCGCGAATCGCCGCTTCGCAGGATGGCATGCTCCGGCTGCGCTATGACGGCGGACAGGAGATTCTGGCATCCGGCGGCACACAGCCGTTGACTGAGGGACATTTAATAGAAGCGAAGGCGGGCGAAGTTATTCTCGTTACAGTTCAACGGAAGGGATAAGCTCATTTTGGCGTAAGGCGTCGTTCATCTGTTCACCGCACAATGGCATGGACTTCTATTTGCTTATACACACTCATAGTCTAAAGGATGCCTTAAGCGTATATCCCGGGCACAGATAGGCCTATACAACCGGAAAGCCTTGAAAAGATATTCTTTTTCTGAAAATTTGGCGCTCAAGTCGTATTGGAAACGGACCAAGAGACATGTAATATATGGTACAAGGCTGGGAAGACCTATATTACATATGCGATTGCGATGCTGCAAAATTGAACCAGGAAGGCTGAAAACGGATGGGAAAGATGACGAAGGCCATATTGCTCGGTATGCTGACCGCCGCTGCCATTCCCCAGGCTGTATATTGGGGGATGGATTACGCCTATGCCGCAAATAATAGCGCAGCCTTGCGCTCCGTCAGCGATATGACCCAGCGGCTCACGGCAGCGATCGGCAGCCGCAAGGAGAACATCTCTTTTACTTATCAGGGCAAAACCGCCGGCTTAAAATCGCAAATCCAATCCGCTCTGGACAAGGCGATCACCGGGGATCCTTATGTGAATTACATTGTGGACAGCTACAGCTTCTCATTCCGGGGAGGCGCCAATTCGGCTGCCGTAAGCGTTACGGTCACGTACCGGGAAACGCTCCAGCAGACCGCTTATGTGGACGATAGGGTCAAGGCGATTAACAAGCAGATCATCAAGACTGGAATGACAGAAGACGAGAAAGTGAAGGCCATTCATGATTGGGTGGTTCTTCATCTGAAATACGACACGACTTATACCCGTTACACGGCTTATGAAGGACTGAAGAGGGGAAGCACTGTCTGCCAGGGCTATGCGCTCTTGACCTATAAACTGCTGAAAAGCGCCGGCATTCCGAATAAAATAGTGGAAGGAACGGCCTGGCAGAACGGCTCTGGCGTATCGCATGCCTGGAATCTCGTTCAATTGGGCGGCCGCTGGTATCATCTGGACACCACCTGGGATGATCCTGTTCCCGACCGGAGCGGGAAGGTCAGCACGAACTACTACCTGCTTACCGACAGCGAGATGCGGCGCGACCATACCTGGACGAAGGCTTACCCTGCCGCAGCGGTGAAATACGCGGATGTGCTGAGCGGCCTGGCCTCTTCGGGAGGAAGCAAACAGGCCGTCTACCGGAAGCTGCAGAAGGAACTGCAGTATGACTTGTACGAGGACGGCGTGGCAGTGCGCACACCGGCGGAGCTGGCGACGCTGGCCCTGAAGGCCAGGAGCAGCGGGGAGAGCTCTATGCTCTTTCGGTATAGCGGCAGCGAGACCCGCCTTATCAGCGATCTGCAGACGCTGTACGAAGAGGGCTTCGACGATCTGAGGTACAAGACTTCATCTCACGATGGAACCTGGAATTTGAAAGTCGAATTGTACTGGGAGTAAGCTGCCAGGGCGTAGGAGATATTGGTGATTCTAATTATTTGGTGAAATACAAACGCCTTGCTTGGGCCGTGGGCCTGGGCAAGGCGTGTTTATGTTGTGTTGTTTAAGCTGTGCTGATTGGCGGAGAATGGCGGTTATGATCGGTTCAGAGAAAGGCCGAGCTTTTGCGGAAACCGGACTTCTATTAGACAGCTTCCTTAATCCGCCTGGCTGCTGAGATCGCATTCGTTCAGCGGGATCATCCGGCTCTTCCGGAACATGCGGTAGCCGGCCCAGACAAGCAGAAAGAGCGGGAGGCTGACGTAGGAGACAAGCACGCCGTACCAATCGATGCTCTCCCCGGTGAATGCGCCGATATTTTGTCCGAGCACCGCGATCATGCAGAGCGCAAAAGCGAAGAGCGGGCCGAGCGGGAACCACTTGGCGCGGTATGGAAGCTCGTCCAGACTATGCCCCTGCGCCTTGAAAGCCCGGCGGAAACGGAAGTGGCAGACAGCGATGCCGAGCCAGTTGATGAACCCGCACATGCCGGAGGCGTTCAGCAGCCAGTTGTACACGGCGCCGTCTCCGAAGAAGGAGGCCAGGAAGGCCAGCATGCCGACGGCAGTCGTAACGAGCAGGGCGTAGATCGGAACGCCGCGCCGGTTCAGCTTGCCGAGAATCTTTGGAGCCATGCCGTCCTTGGCCATGGCGAACAGCACGCGGGTCGAGGCGTACATGCCGGAGTTGCCCGCAGACAGCACGGAGCTGAGGATGACGGCATTCATGACGGAAGCGGCGACGGCAAGCCCCGCCTTGTTAAAGACGATAGTGAAAGGGCTGATACCAATATCGTCGATGCCGCCCCGGAGCAGGTCCGGATTCGTATACGGGATGATCATGCCGATGACGAAGATGGCCAGAATGTAGAAGATCAGAATCCGCCAGAATACCTGCCGGATGGCAAGCGGCACATTTCGTCGCGGATTCTCGCTCTCGCCTGCGGCGACGCCAATCAGCTCAGTGCCCTGGAAGGAGAAGCCGGCGGCCATGAAGACGCCCACAAAGGCGAAGAAGCCGCCGTGGAAGGAGCTGCCGCCGAGCATGAAGTTATCGAAGCCGGTCGGCTTGCCGCCGAGAATGCCGAAGATCATAAGTAAGCCCGCGGCAAGAAAGACGATAACGGTGATGATCTTGATAATGGCGAACCAGTACTCCGATTCGCCATATCCGCGGGATGACAGGGCGTTAAGCCCGAACATCAGTATAAGGAAGAGCAGGCTCCACAGCATGGAGGAACTCTCCGGGAACCAGTATTTGATGATGACCGTGGCGGCTGACAGCTCGGCTGCGATCGTAACGGCCCAGTTGTACCAGAAATTCCAGCCGATCGCGAAGCCGAACGCGGGGCTGACGAAACGGGTGCCGTAAGTGCTGAACGAGCCTGATACCGGCAAATAGGTAGCCAGCTCGCCCAGGCTGGTCATCAGGAAGTAGACCATGAGTCCGACAGCGGCATAGGCCAGCAGCGCACCTCCCGGACCGGAGGAAGCGACCGCGCCTCCGCTGGCGAGAAAGAGCCCCGTTCCGATGGAGCCGCCAAGGGCGATCATCGTCATATGGCGGGCCTTGAAAGCTTTACGCAGGCCGGGTTCCAGGGGCGGAGCCGCTGGACGCGGACCGCCGGGAATTGGTTTGGCTTGATGCTGCATAAGAGGGTAACACTCCTTCATTAAGATAGATTCGGTCATCTCTCCGTGGAAATACCGGCCGAATACGGCAGATGTCCCCATGGCGAGGATTGATGTCTGTTCATGAACGTGAAAGTCATGACCGGGATCAGCAGGCCAGGAGTGCGGGTAACAAGGGGATTTATTGATCTCATTAGCGAGATTTCCAGTCCCTCTTGTGGCTGAGAACGCAAGAAGACCGCAGATGGGCAATCTGCGGTCTTCTTGCGTAACGGATTCCGCATCATACTCTCCAGTGAAGATAGCGCAACACACCGCGGAGCAAGCTTCGCAGGCGTGACAGTTCCGTCCCTTTCGGGTACGGCCCCAGCCCATGCCGGACAAGAGCGGCGGCATGGACTTCGGCGGCTATGCCTTTCCGCGGCGGTTCGTGGACGGCTCTTTGACGTCTCCCCGCGCGTACTCTTCATATCCGCGACCTCTACCTCATCTTTGGAAGTGATGAGGCTATCTGTTCTTCATTCGTTTATAAACACAACTACGTTAGTATATATAAAGTCAGAACGACAATCAATAACAAATTACGGCATATCCGTGTTAGATTGCACGGGGTGGCCGCTTTAGCTCCGGCGGCGTTCCGCCATCTGCTGCCAGACGGTGCCGGCCGCCTCTTCGCCGGATTCGATCCGCTCCAGCGCCATCCGCGCCTGAAGGCCGACCTCGAATTCGGGGTCGTTCACCGCCGCTTCCAGAGCGTCACGGGCTTCCGCCGTGCCGACCTCATACAGGAAGCGCGCGGCCCGCCAGCGGACAATCTTGCTGGCGTCCTTCAGCGCCTCGGTCATGACCGGCGTCGCGGCGGAATCACCGATGTCGGAGAGAGTGTCTCCGGCTGTCCGGCGGACCGCCGGCGCGCTGTCCTCCATCGCTTCATAGAGCAGCTGCATCGCTTCAGGTGTCCGGAGGTCGCCGAGATAGACGACGGCGAGACGGCGGATCTGAAGCTTCGGGTCTTTCAGCGCCCGGGATATCTCGGGCAGCAGCTGGGGCGAGGGCGTCAGATCGTCGAGGGCGGCGTAGCGGACGCGCCAGTCGTCGCTGGCGAGGTCCTGCAGCAGCTCCTCCTGCGACCGCTTGCTGCGCTCCTCGACGAATTCGCCCTCGGAGCGGCCGTGCGCAATCGCCTGCCGCACCAGCGAGTCCAGCCGCTCCTGCGGATAAGCGGCTTCCAGCTCCTGCTCGACCTCGCGGGCGATGTCCGTGGGCTCGCCATAGCGGACGCCGTAATCGGTGAGCTTGCGCTCTTTGATCATGACGGCGCTCGCCACATCGGTCACCGCCTCGGTGAACCGCTGCGACAGCGCGATGCGCTCCTCGTGCGCGCCGGCCTTCACGCGGATCTGCATCGGGATGGCGCGGAACATCTGCACGAATACCTGCGCCTCCCCGTAATGGGCGCCGGCGTTCTCGTCCGTCAGGCTCCAGTCCTGCCCGCCTGCTTCTCCGCCGCCGAAGCGGGACTGGACTTCGCGGAGAATGGCGGCCCAGTCCGCGGAGGGCTTCCGCTCTAGCGCGGCAAAATCCGCAGTGTGAAAGACGCCCGCCACTCCAGGGATCGTCAGCATTTCCCGCGCCCATGAGGGAGCGGATCTCAGCGTTTCGGGGGTATAGGTTCTGCGCAGGCCCGATCCCAGCGTCTCATCGAGATGAAGCTTCATCGTATTCGGGCTTGGCGTAGGTTCAATAAATGTAATCTTCATGCCGGTATGGCCTCCTTGTCGCGTGCGGCGGCTCCCGGCGAAGTCTCCGGTGCCGCCCGCGCCGTATCTTGGGTCTCCTGCGGCCGTGTCCGGCCGGGGAAGGCTGTATCCGCATTTTACCTTAAATTTAATCGAAATTACAAAACAGGGAGAGCACGAGGGCCAATAAGATGGCATGAGGCAGCGAAGTTCGAGCTTCACTCCAGGAGGAACCGTTCCGCCGGATCTGCTAGAATGAAATCATTCGAACTCAAGGACTGGCCTAAGGAGCGAAGGAGCATGCCGAAAATCCGTTACCGAAACTTGGATAATATCAAGGTGGATAAGACGTTCAAGGAAATACGCAAGTGGCGCGAGGAACGAAGAGGGAAGAAGAAGGATCTATCGTTCGCCGTTCCCGGTGTAACGCCGCGCGTGGCTTATTTGACGGACAACCGTCTGGAGACGACGATCACCTGGATCGGACATTCCACGTTTTTTATCCAATATGCAGGGCTGAATATCATTACGGACCCCGTCTGGGCAGAGCGCCTTGGCTTTGACCGGAGGCTGGCGCCGCCCGGGATGAAGATTGAGGAGGTGCCGCCGGTGGATCTCATCTTAATCTCCCATTCCCACTATGATCATATGCATCTGCCTTCCATCCGCAGGCTGTACCGGGCGGAGACGAAGCTGATCGTTCCTGCCGGATTGAAGGGCAAAATGGACCGCAAAGGCTTCCGGAACTGCATGGAAATGCAGTGGTGGGAGAGCGTGGGCATCGGCCGGTTGAAGCTCTCGTTCGTGCCGGCGCAGCATTGGACGCGGCGCACGCCGTTCGACACGGACACCTCGCACTGGGGCGGTTATATTCTGGAGCCGGGGAATCCCGGAGATCATACGGAGCGGGGAGGCGAACGGGAGCTGCTTCCGCCCCATTTGTATTTTGCGGGGGACAGCGGATATTTTCCGGGCTTCAAGGAGATTGGACGGCGGTTCCAAATCGATGTCGCCCTGATGCCGATCGGCGCGTATGAGCCGGAATGGTTCATGAGCTTACAGCATGTGAACCCGGAGGAAGCAGTGCAGGCATTTCTCGATGTGGGAGCGGAGATGATGATCCCGATGCATTACGGCTCGTTCCGTCTTGCGGACGATACGGCGCGGGAGGCGCTGGACCGGATGGAGGCGGCACGGGCCTTGCAGGGGATCGCGGAGGAGCGGATCAAAGTGCTGGGGAACGGCGAGACGCTAGTCATTCCCCCAGCGGACGTGAAGCATGAGAAGGGGGACGCGGACTTGTCCGTCTGGTAACGCCGCAGAAGGAGATCAGCCGGCGTTATCAGCAAATGTTTCCTGCAATCTCCTCCATTCCGTCTTAATGCGGACTAAATCAGCCCTTTTGCGGCACTCGCACCCGGTTTTGTGCTATAATATGCCGGAAACCTAAGTGTAAAGGATGGTATGAATACATGATCAGTACAAGCGGCGTGACTCTCCGTTACGGAAAACGCGCACTTTTTGAAGATGTAAATATAAAGTTCACTCCCGGGAACTGCTACGGTCTGATCGGAGCCAACGGCGCCGGCAAATCGACGTTCCTGAAAATTCTGTCCGGCGAAATCGAGGCTAACACCGGCGACGTGCATATTACGCCTGGCGAGCGCATGGCCGTTCTGAAGCAGAACCATTTCGAGTACGACGAATACCCGGTACTTGAGACAGTAATTATGGGCCATACTCGCCTGTATGACATCATGAAGGAGAAGGATGCGCTGTACGCCAAGTCCGATTTCTCCGAGGAAGACGGCCTGCGCGCCGGTGAGCTGGAAGGCGAATTCGCCGAGCTGAACGGCTGGGACGCCGAGCCGGATGCCGCAGCGCTGCTGATCGGTCTTGGCATTCCGCGCGAACTGCATGACAAGAAGATGGCGGAGCTCAGCGGCAACGAGAAGGTTCGTGTCCTGCTGGCCCAGGCATTGTTCGGCCGCCCGAACAACCTGCTGCTTGACGAACCTACCAACCACTTGGACCTCGAATCGATCCAGTGGCTGGAGAACTTCCTGATGGACTACGAAGGCACCGTTATCGTCGTATCCCATGACCGTCACTTCCTGAACAAGGTGTGCACGCATATTGCGGACATCGATTTTGGCAAAATCCAGATGTACGTCGGCAACTATGACTTCTGGTACGAATCCAGCCAGCTCGCGCTTCAGCTGCAGCGGGAATCGAACAAGAAGAAGGAAGAGAAGATCAAAGAGCTGCAGGCGTTCATTCAGCGCTTCTCTGCGAACGCTTCGAAATCGAAGCAGGCGACTTCCCGTAAGAAGCAGCTGGATAAGATTACGCTTGATGACATCCGTCCGTCGAACCGCAAATACCCGTTCCTCAACTTCAAACCGGAGCGTGAAGCGGGCAAGCAGCTGCTTACCGTCACCGGCCTGACGAAATCGATCGAAGGCGAGAAGGTGCTGGACGAAGTGGGCTTTGTCGTGAACAAGGGTGACAAGATCGCACTCGTCGGACCGAACGGGCTGCCCAAATCGACGCTGTTCGATGTCATCATGGGCGAGTCTGAAGCCGATTCCGGCGAATACAGCTGGGGCGTAACGACCAGCCAGGCTTATTTCCCGAAAGACAACTCGAAGTTCTTCGACGGTGTGGATTTGAATCTGGTGGAGTGGCTGCGCCAGTACTCGAAGGATCAGGATGAGACATTCCTGCGCGGCTTCCTGGGCCGCATGCTGTTCTCCGGCGAAGAAGCGCTGAAGAAAGCAAGCGTGTTGTCCGGGGGCGAGAAGGTGCGCTGCATGCTGGCCAAAATGATGCTGAACGGCGCGAACGTGCTCATATTCGACGAGCCTACGAACCACTTGGACCTCGAGTCCATTACCGCGCTGAACAACGGACTGATCGATTTCGACGGCACGATCCTGTTCACGTCGCATGACCATCAGTTCATCCAGACGATTGCGAACCGGATTATTGAAATTACGCCGAACGGCATTATCGACCGCTCCATGAGCTATGACGAATATCTGGAGTCGGACGAAATCAAGGAGCTCCGCCAGCGGATGTATCCGGTTGAAGTGTAAGATTAATAATAGCCCATTGGGTTAAAAAAGAGCGCCCCGCAGCATGCTGCGGGGCGCTCTTGCCGTAAGCGAAGGAACGGAGGCTGGCCGTTTCGCAGCCCGGGTCAACGCAGTCCGGTTAAATGAGCGGCGGTCTGGATAGCCGAGCGGGAGGCCGAGAAGCGGCAGCCCCGGCCTAACCCCCGGCCCCCCCAGTCCGCAGCGTCGGAACGCGGCCGTCCCAAGCCCCGAGTCCGCTTTAAGGAAGCACCCTCGCGATAACCCGGGCGATCGAGGAATCCGCTTCAATATTCAGCGGAAGGGCGATCACTTCAAAGCGGGAGACGCCTTGAAGGCGGTCCAGATGAGTCAGATTCTCGATAATCGGAATCCGGCTGCGGAACAGAATCGAGTGGACGGGAAAAGGATACTTATCCGGCGAGGGAGTGTCCATGCCGACCATCTTGACCGATTTGCGGACGAGCAGCTCGGAAAGCTCCGGTGCCATGACCGGGTAACTGGTAAAATACCCAGGCTCTCCGAACAGACGGCTGTGGCCGCTGTGCAGAAGTACGATTGTACCCGGCCTAACCAGTGTCTCGTACTCGGGAAGACAGGGAATGACGCCGTCTTCCCCGGGGCGGACGTCCAGCAGCACACCTTCGCCGATGAAAGTGTCCGGTGGGTACTCGTTGATGTACGCCGTACAGTCCGTCAAATGCATATGGCCGTCGATATGCGTACCCGCATGCATGTTGATCGTCAGCAGATGGTTGTTATAACCGTCCACGGAGAACACCGCAGAACGCTCCAGCTTCGTCTCGCGGTCTCCCGGGTAGACCGGAAGCCCGTCATGAATCGGATGGGATAGATCGATAATCAGATTAATCGCTCCCTTCAATGAACCGGAGCCTTCAGCGTCCGGCCCTCAATAAGAAACGGGGCTATCCGGCTGCATTCGAACTGGGAATGCGGCATCCGGTGAAAGCCCCGTTGTGGTTCCAATATAGGGAAGTCCGGTCTTCAGGACCCGCCGGTGCGCCGGCGCTGGTTGTTCGGCTTCTTGTTGTTCTGGGTCTTGAAGGTTTTGGCGGCTCCGCCGTTGAAGGCTCCCGGCTTGGAGCCGTTCTGCTGCTTCTTCTGTTCGAGCTTGGCCCGGATGGCGTCGGCCAGATTGACTTTGGGTTTATCACTGCTTTCGGTCATATCGATCCTCCTTGAAGCTTGTCATGAGCTTATTTTATAGCTTTTTGAAAACGCCGACAAGAAGCAAGTACTCAGGTCCCGGCACCAACCAATTGCCTAATCCCCGTTTCTCGGATAATGGGACAGGCAAGACCTAAATGTTGACAGCGCTTATAATAAAAAGGAGGAATCAAGACCATAGACCTGCCCTTTTACCATGAATTGGCATATCGATTTGTGAGATTTGGTGCATGTTCCCATTTTCCCGGGGGCCTATAATGAGGGCAGAAAACAATAACGGCGGCGCCACCCTTGTTGATTTTCACATCATAGCTTACCGGGGGAACGGTATGAACAAACGATCGAAGCAGCTTTTTGCCGCGTTGTTTTTTTCGGCTGCCCTGTTTACGGCAACATCACCGGTCGGGGCCGGGTCTGCCCAGGCGGCCTCAGCTTCCGCATCTTCCTTAACTGGCGTTATTGAATCATCGGTCCGGCTCCGCAGCGAGCCTTCTGTCAGCAGAGGCACGGTTCTCGGCTACTTAAGAAAAGGCGATACCGTGGCCATTCTGGAGAAGAGCAACTCTTATTTCTACAAAGTCCGCACCGCGGACGGCGACATCGGTTATGTCAGCACTCAGGATCAATATATTTCGGTATCCCAGAACTCACCAGCGGCTCCCGCGCCCTCGCAGGAACTGCCGGCTTCGTCAGCAACGATTGAGACGGTTATAGCGAGAGGCATGAGCTATCTCGGAACGCCGTATGAGTTCGGCTCCAGCCGCAGCAACACCTCGACCTTTGACTGCTCGGACTTTGTCCGGCAGGCTTATCTGGAGGGCGCGAACATCAAGCTGCCGGCGGACTCCAGACAGCAGGGAGCATGGATTCGCTCGAACAGCACGGCCGTAACCGATATTTCGAAGCTCAAGAGGGGAGACCTGATGTTCTTTATGAGCTACCGGGGAAGCTCCGCCTCGGCTTACGCCGGGATCGACAAATCCGCGCAGACGATTACCCATGTGGGGATTTATCTGGGCGATGGCCAGATTCTGCATACGTACTCGGCCTCCTCCGGAGGCGTTCGGGTCGATCAATTAAGCGCTTCTTGGATGAACCGGTTTATGTTCGGAGGATCGGTCATCCGCTGATCATAGAGCTTTTAGTAACAGGAGGAAGCGACTGCAGTACGGTTTGTGACGGGTGCATTTTGCGGGAAAAAGGGGATGTCCGCTGCCGCTTGAGGCAGGATGGATATCCCCTTTTTCTATTTCCGGGCAAGCGATCGGCAGCGACAAGGAAGACGGCGATGACCTTCAGGTATGAAGGCTGCTCCGGTTGTTTTTGAAACCGCTTCCGCTATTTGCATATTAGGCTATGGCATCAGGACATCGGCGGGGCTCGGGACCATTACCCAGGCCAGGCCTAACCAGGTGTACACCTCTCTCCATTCGTTGCCGTAAGCGTCTGTGGCGACTTCTCCAGTCGTATCGACTGTCTGTGGAGCGAGTACGCCAGCCTTCAGCATGGTGGAGCCATTGGTGAAATAGAACGGAGTGTTGCCGGTCAGGACGAGCACCGGCGTAGCGGGAACGACATCGGCTGGTGTAATGACCGGCTCCGAATAGGTGCTGGTTGTGACCGTCTCGGGGGCTGCAGTTGCGGTTCCCGGAACATCGGCGGCGGAAGCGGTAGCTCCGATCGAAGCGGCGAGGCCGATGGCGGTGGCAATGCTGACGATTCTTTTCAATTGCAATTCCTCCTTGAATTTGGTGTGCACGACCGATTGGGTTGATGTGCCGGTAATTCAGTATCCTAGTAAACCCAAATGAAGCCCATGAACCAGGGGGTTATTTTTTTCAATCGACAGGCATTCGGGCGCGGTTTGGCGAAATGAAGTATAGACGGCGCGAGCAGCTGCCACAGATAGTTCACAACGGCAGGGAAAGGATAGAGGCGTAAATGGAATCGAAAGCAGTGCGAAACAAAAGGGGCGGTGTGCTGCTGCGGCTTCTTATCGGCATCGTGGTGCTGCTGCTCCTGGCGGGCGCTTGGCTGGTATGGTATGTGGCACCGCAGAAGAAGCTCGACCTGGCATATACCCCGGTAGATTTTGGACCGAAGCTGCTGCAGATGGTGAAAAACCACAGTCCGGTTCTGACGCTGAGCGAAGATGAATTGAACCAGCTGTGCAAGAAGGGGCTGAACGACTATATTGCCGAGCATCCGTCCACTTTCGTCCGGATAACCGGAGCGGAATTTGCCCAGAACGGGAACCGGCTGACGATGGATATTACCGGGAAGGCGGGTCCGCTTCCCTTCGGAGCGACCTTCGGCATGCTGATGGAAGTTTCTCCCGAAGGCGGAGGCATGCTGACACTGCATCATGAATATACCGAGATCAGAGGGCGGAAGGTGCCGGATGGACTTCTGTCCCTGTCCGAGATCCGTGTTCCGCTGAGGGAGCATATGCCGCTCATGGTGGAAGTGAAGAGCATGACGCTTCTGGACAGCGGCATCCGCATTTCCTTTAACGTGGATTGGAACAATCTGCTGAATCTGCTGCGTAAATTGACATAAGCCCGGAACCTCGCCGCTTAAGTGGATTGTCCGGGCATGCTTCATGCTTTTTTAGGCGGGCATAGGCCCAATCTTCCCAGCTACCGCATACACTTACATTGACCGGCCCCGCGCTTCTCGCAATGAGGGGATGACGAAGAGAGTTTGCACTCTTTACTCTCATTAGCCGCCTTGTTCGGCCCCCAAAAACAGAGCTTGCGGCGGATTGGAGAAGGGGCTTGACAGCCCGAATGCGTGCTGTTTCGGCCAGTAAATCAAGGGGTAACTAGACAATATTAAGGCAGGCACAGACGCCAGACAAATTGAACCGGAGGGAGTTTGCCATATATGATTATCAGCCTTAGCGTCGCACTTATTGCTATCGCATTTGCCATTCTTGTTATTTTTCTGATCAAAACTTTGAATGCCGCCAAGGGATCTCTTGAGAAGGTAAGCCAGACGCTTCAGGAGGTCCAGAAGACGGTTGACGAATTGACCTATGAGGTGAAGACGACGGTCCGGCATGCCAATGATATAACGGCTGATGTTCAGGGCAAGATCGAGAAGATTGATCCGATTATGGATTCGGTCAAGAACCTGGGAGAGGTGCTCGCCGAGCTTACCCTGACCTTCAAGCAGGTATCGGTTACAGGTATCGAGAAATTCCGCAAGACCCGCGAGCTGAAGGAGAAGGCGGAGTCCGTGTCCATTGACTCAACGAAACCAAGCCCGGCGGAGGAGCGCACGGTTAATTCCTATAACGCGGTCTACGGCAGCGGCAATAAAGGGAAGACGGCGGCTGTTCTGAAAGGTGTGGACGTGGCTGCGGTGCTGTGGCAGAAGTTTCGCACGAACAGGCCGGCCAGCAAATAGATAGGGGCTTCAAGCAGGCGGCGGTCATGCGCGTATAAAAATTTCAGAAGGAGGAGATTGTCATGAAAGTACTTCTCGTATTGTTGGTGCTCTTCTCTCCTTTTGCCGCGCAGAGCGCGCCTGCCCAAAGCGCCCTGTCCAGTCCGGCGGACCACGGTCTTAAGCCGGTTTCCGTATCGGCCGCAAGGACTGTGGAGGACACATATATCCGCACATTCGATTCTTTGGCAGGTGTTCCCCTGTATGCGACCGCGAATGAGCTGATCGAGCTGAAAGGCCAGCCGCTCGCGATCGTACCGGACCCTTGGGAGGATTCCCTTGAATTCCGTTACGCGGATATGTCGGCCGGAATCGCCGCAGGCATGGTGTCGTATATACATGTCAGTCCGGAGCAGGTTTCGGCTTACGGCCTGAAGCTGAACGGAAGGGAGATCGACCCGCTGCGCGATACGCTGAAGAATACGCTTGGTTCGCCGGATTTCGCCGCCGAGGACGGGGATGTCTATATGAGGGGCCATACGGCGCTTAAAGTGTATGTAGACCGGCAGACCGGTGAATGGCGGGGAATCGACTTGTTCGACGATTATTCGGACTGAGTGATTGGCTGTTTCAGCGGCTGCGGTATAGGGTTAATAACAGGATGATTGTCTCATTGCCGCCCTTGTCCCCATGAAAATGGTAAAGGAGAGTGGAATCATGGATTCTATCGGAGCCCAGGCATATGCCAAAATCCTGGAAAATGGCGTACAGGCGATTGAAGAAGTGAAACGACTGCAGGACAGCGGATTTACGAGGGAAGACATCTACGTTATTAGTCACGATCAGAACCGGGAAGACCGCATCGCGGAAGCCGCCGGCGCGGGTGAGGTCGGCATGAACGAGGAAGGACTGTTCGGCACGCTCGCCAATATGTTCCGTTCACGAGGAGACGAGCTTCGCTCCAAAATTTCTTCTCTTGGATTCAGTGAAGCGGAGGCCGATTTCTATGAGAAAGAGCTTGATTTGGGCAAGGTGCTCGTCATCGCCAAGAAAAGGCCGTCATGAACTAGCAGAATATGTTCCGGAAAGGTTCATAGTCCAATAACGTAACCTCCAGAACCACGTGTCAGTGGGGCTGGAGGTTACTTTGTTGGAATTGTATTACTTACCAGGCTGCTCCCGGTGCAGGAAGGAATAGGTCAAGTCAGGCAGATGTTTCGGATAGCGGACTTCTGGCGGATTGTCGTATCATGGGATAAGCGGTTTTTTTGTAAAATTAGTCGAAATATGAATTCAGGCGAGGTGGAGGCATGAAGATTCTTGTCGTTGACGATAACCCTACCAATATTATTATCATCCGCGAAATTCTGAAGAAAGAGGATTACCGGAACGTAATTACGGCGTCATCCGCCATTGAAATGCTGGAACTGCTCGGGGTCGGCCGTAACAACAGCGAGCTCAGACCGAAGCATCCGGATGTCGATCTGATTCTCCTGGATATGATGATGCCTGAGATGGACGGAATTGAAGCCTGCCGGATCATTCAGCGGTATGAGAAGCTGAAGGACATTCCGATCATTATGGTAACCGCCGTCGGCGATTCGAAGAAGCTGGCCGAAGCCCTTGACGTGGGCGCGGTTGACTATGTTACCAAGCCGATCAACAAAGTGGAGCTGATGGCGAGAATCCGTCTGGCGCTCCGGTTGAAGGCCGAGAAGGATTGGCACAAGGAACGGGATCAGCGCATCCAGTACGAGCTTAAGCTGGCGGCGCTCGTTCAGAATGCGGTGCTCAGCCTGCCCCTGGAGGAAGAACTGTTCGAGGTCCATGCCATCTACCAGCCTTCATTCGAGCTGGCCGGCGATCTGTACGCCTGGTATGCGCTCGGGGATGGACGATACGGTGTCATTTTGCTGGACATGATGGGACACGGCATTTCCTCTTCTCTGTTCTGCATGTTCATCGCATCGGTGCTGAAGGATACGGTAACTACCTACGTGGAGCCCGAAAAGGTGATACAGGAGCTTAACCGAAGGTTCAATCAGCTCTATATCGAGAAACAGCTGATCCAGTATTATTTTACGGCGATTTATATGGTGATCGATACGAAGCTGCAGCGCATCGACTATGTCAATGCCGGTCATCCGCCCGCACTGCTCTTTGACGGAGCCTCCGCAAGTCCGGTGCTGCTGGAGAGCAACTGCCATCCGGTCGGCCTGTTCGACCGCATCGAGGCCGCGCCCCAAAGCCTGACCTACGAAGATGACGGGCATCTTGTCATGTATACTGACGGCCTGCTCGAAATGGTCGGCGGCGACCAGTCCGAGCAGCTGGATTTTCTCATCAACCAGATGGACGATGGTCATGAATGGCGGGAGGAGCGGATGAGATCCGTGTTCTTCAATGAGCAGGCGCCCGGAGAACGCGATGATGATAAATGCCTCGTGTGGATTTCACTCAAGAAAGGGAAGCGATAGTGCATGAAGATTAAGGCGAAGCTGCTGATCGGCTTTCTGACGCTGCTGCTAATTGCGCTGAGCCTGACGCTGATCGGATATGACCGGCTTAACCGGATGAATAGTCAGATGGAGGGGATCTACCAGGACCGCTATCAGAAGATTCTCGCATCTTCCGGGATGCGGGGAGAAGTGAATGGCATGGCCCGCATTTTGACCAATATTTTGCTGAATCCCGATTCCAATCTGGCGATTCAGAGCAATGAGATCAAGCAGAGCAAAATCCGCGCCGATCAATTCGCCGCTCAGATGAAGGCTCTTAAGCAGACTGTTGAAGAAGAGCAAATGTTCTCGGTGATCGAGGAGGCGTCGGCGGCCTATTACTCCTATCAGGACCGGGTGTTGAGCCTGCTTGAAGACGGGAATCTGGCGACGGCCAATGCCTTCCGCCAGCAGACGGGCATCTCGATCCAGAATGAAGTGATATCCAGCCTGAACAATCTGGCCGAGTTCGAGAATTTGAAAATTAAAGAAGAAATAAACACGGCCAAGAGCGCCTATCAGCAGTCGGTCCAGATTGTCATCGCCGTTATGGTAGCGGGGCTGCTGCTGGGGCTTGGCATTATTCTGTGGGTGCTGCCGAGCATCAGCAAAGGGCTTAATACCGTGTCCCGGATGGTGGCCAGTCTGGGAGCCGGCAGAATGGGCGATTTGCGAAGCATCAATTACGCCTCGAACGATGAATTCGGTGGCGTCGTCCGCGCATTTCAGATTATGGCGGGCGATCTGGAGGAGAAGCAGGACCGTGAAGCGGCTTACATCAAGGAGCAGCAGGAGCATGCCTGGCTGAACGCCAACGTTGCGCGCACCACGGAGCTTCTGCGCGGCGTCAATTCTCTGGATGCGGTATCCCAGACCTTCATCAGCGAGTTCACGCCTGTGGTCGGCGCGCAGTTCGGCGCCGTCTATCTGCGGGAGAAGAACAATCCGAACCGCTTCGAGATCAAGGGCGCATATGCTTTTGACGAGAGCAAGCCGAAGAGCGGGTTCGAGCTCGGCAGCGGACTTGTGGGCCAATGCGCGCTGGACAAGAAGCCGGTCCTGCTGCAGGAGACGCCGGATACGTATTTCAACGTCGCCTCGGGCTATGGCTCCGGCCGCCCGGGCTACATCGCCTTGTATCCGCTCCTGTTCGAGGATGAAGTGCTCGGGGTGATCGAATTCGCCTCGTTCAAGCCCTACCCGGAACTCCATTATGAGTTAATGGAACAGCTGGCTCTCAATATGGCAACCATTATCAACAATATCACCCACCGGCTGGCCGTGGAAGAACTTCTCCGGGAGTCGCAGGCGCTCACGGAAGAGCTGCAGTGCCAGTCGGAGGAGCTTCAGACCCAGCAGGAAGAGCTGCGCCGCTCCAACGAGAATCTGGAGGAGCAGACAGATGCCCTGAAACGCTCCGAGGAGCTGCTGCAGCGCCAACAGGAGGAGCTCGAGCACTACAACAACGAGCTGGTGGACAAGACCCGCTCCCTGGAGGAGCAGATTCAACTCGTCGAGGAGAAGAAGGACGAAATCGAGGAGGCGCGGCGTCAGCTTGAGAAGCAGGCCGCGCAGCTTACAGCTACAAGCAAATACAAATCCGAGTTTATGGCGAATATGTCGCATGAGCTGCGTACTCCGCTGAACAGCCTGCTTATTCTGTCCCAACTGCTGGCCGAGAACAAGAATGGCAATCTGACGGAGAAGCAGGTGGAGTTCGCCCAGACCATCTATACCTCCGGTGCCGATCTGCTGAAGATGATCGACGAAATTCTGGATCTGTCCAAGGCCGATGCCGGCAAGATGGAGCTGAACCGCGAGAAGGTGGCGCTCACGGAGCTGAAAACGTTCGTGAAGCATAATTTTGCGCCGCTGGCCCAGAAGAAAGGCATCGCGCTGCGCCTGTCCTTCCTTGAGCCGCTGCCGGATACGATCGTGACCGACGGCTACCGGCTGAAGCAGGTGCTCCGCAATCTGCTGAGCAATGCCTTCAAATTCACAAGCAAGGGCTATGTGGAATTCTCGGTCAGCCGGGCCGAGGAGAAGCAGCTGCCGGTTTATTTGCCGCTTGATCGCGATTATTTGGCTATCGCGGTCAAAGACAGCGGCATCGGCATACCGGAAGACAAGCAGGACCTCGTGTTCGAGGCCTTCCGGCAGGCCGACGGCACGACGAGCCGCAAATACGGCGGCACAGGCCTGGGCCTGTCCATCAGCAGGGAGCTCTCCCGGCTGATGGGCGGCGGCATTGTGCTGGAATCGGAGGAGGGTGCGGGGAGCGTGTTCACGCTCTTCCTGCCGGCCTCCGCCGATTACAGCCTGCTGCCGGGTGAGACAGCAGCAGGAGAGGCAGAGGCAGCCTCGGGAAGCGAGCTCCCCGAGGCGTTGCCGGCACCGGCGGAAGCCATGGCTCTGCCCGCTCCGGAAGCCGAAGCGCCGTTCGCGGACGACCGCGATCATCTGGAGCCGAGCGACAAGGTGCTGCTCATCATCGAGGATGACCGGAAGTTCGCGGACATCCTGCTTGATATGGCGCACAGCCGGGGCTTCAAGACGCTGGTTGCGCTGCGTGGGGATACCGGTCTCTCGATGGCCAAATCCTATCTGCCGGATGCAATCATTCTGGACATCCAGCTGCCCGTTATGGACGGATGGGCGATTCTCCGGGAGCTCAAGGAGGAGGCAAATACCCGGCATATTCCGGTTCACGTCATATCGATTAATGATGAAGTGAAGCAGGGCCTGATGATGGGGGCGTTTGCCTATTTGAGGAAGCCTTCCGGCAAGGAAGCGCTGGAACGGGCTTTTACCCGGATTGAAGCCTATACGGAAAGCACGCTGAAGCATCTTCTGATCGTCGAGGACGACGATATCCAGCGGCGATCCATCGTGGAGCTGATCGGCTATGATGATGTGGCGATAACAGCCGTCTCCACGGGAGGCGAGGCTCTGAATGAGCTTCGCAAGCGCAAATACGACTGTATGGTGCTCGATTTGATGCTTGGGGATATGGACGGCTTCGAGCTGCTTGATCATATCCGGGACGATGAGGAACTTAACGATCTGCCAATTATCATTTACACCGGCAAGGATCTGGACATCAAGGAGGAGACCAGACTCCGCAAATACGCGGAATCGATCATCATCAAGGATGTCCGGTCGCCGGAACGCCTGCTGGACGAAACGACGCTGTTCCTCCACCGGGTGGAAGCGAACCTGCCGGAGGACAAGCGCAAAATACTGCGGAAGCTTCACAATAAAGAAGAATTGTTCGTAGGGAAGAAGATTATGCTCGTCGATGATGATATCCGCAACGTCTTCGCGCTCTCCAGCGTGCTGGAAGGGTATCAGATGGAGGTCAGATTCGCCGAGAACGGCAGGGAAGCGCTGGAAACGCTGAAGGAGAATCCGGACATCGATCTCGTGCTCATGGATATGATGATGCCGGAGATGGACGGATACGAAGCGATGCGGAAAATTCGCGAAATGCCGCAGTTCGCCAAGCTTCCGGTCATCGCCCTTACCGCCAAGGCCATGAAGGAAGACCGGTTCAAATGTATTGAGGCCGGGGCCTCGGACTACATGAAGAAGCCGATCGATACCGACCAGCTTCTTTCGTTAATGCGGGTCTGGTTGTATTCGTAGCGGGGAAAACGGGGTAATAGTCATAAAGACAGAATTTATCGCCGCAGGTCAGTAAGCGGCGTACGCAAGGGAGCCGCGATTGCCATGACGCTGTCAGAGGAAGGGAAGTACGAATTATCCCTTGCCGGATCAAGCAAAAATGAACTGGAGGACATCGAAGTAGAGCTGCTGCTCACCGGAATTCACCGCCTGTATGGATATGATTTCCGGAATTACGCGCTTCCTTCCCTGAAGAGGCGCATCTGGCACCATGTTCATGCAGAGAACCTGCCGAGCATCTCCGCCCTGCAGGAGCGGGTTCTGTACGACAGGTCCTGCTTCGAACGGCTGATCTACAACCTGTCCATTCCGGTAACGGAAATGTTCCGGGACCCGAGCCTGTTCCTGACATTCCGGCAGAAGGTGGTCCCGCTGCTGCGGACCTATCCTTACATCCGGATCTGGCATGCCGGCTGCTCTACGGGCGAAGAAGTCTACTCTATGGCGATTCTGCTTCATGAGGAGGGTCTCTACGATAAGGCCCGAATCTACGCCACGGATATGAACAACCGTTCATTGCAGCAGGCCAAAGAAGGGGTATACGAAATCAGCAAGATGAAGACGTACACCAAAAATTATTTGGAGGCAGGCGGCAAGCATGCCTTTTCGGAATATTATACGGCCAAATATAACTCGGTTATCTTCCAGCCGTTCCTTCGCAAAAATATGATTTTTGCGGAGCATAACCTGGCAACCGATACTTCGTTCAACGAATTTAATGTCATATTTTGCCGAAACGTGATGATTTATTTTAATGATGAGCTTCGGGATCATGTTCACGGCTTGTTCTGCGAGAGTCTCAGCCGGTTCGGAGTGCTTGTTCTCGGGGCGAAGGAGTCCATCCATTTTACCAGGTACAGCGATAACTACGAGCCCCTGGACAGAGTGGAGAAAATCTATCGTAAAGTCAAATGAGGTTTAGGAGGGGCTTATGGGGGTTCAAGAACCGATTCACATTCTGCTGGTAGACGACCGACCGGAAAACTTGCTGGCGCTTGAGGCGGTGCTTGAAAGCCCGCAATATAAGCTGGTTAAGGCCAACTCCGGCGAAGAGGCGTTGAAATGTCTGCTGAGGCATGAGTTTGCCGTCATCGTGCTTGATGTGCAGATGCCGGGAATGGACGGGATTGAAACCGCCAAACTGATTAAAGCGAGGGACAAGACGAAGGATATCCCGATCATTTTCATCTCGGCCACAAGCAAGGAAGCGGAGCATTTATTCGCCGGCTACTCCGCCGGAGCAATTGATTATATGGTCAAGCCGTTCATCCCGCAAATTCTCAAATCGAAGATTGCAGGCTTCGTGGACATGTTCCTGACGACGAAGAAGCACCAGACGCAATCCATGCTGCTGCAGCAGAAGACGCAGGAGCTGGAGCGGATCAACAAGGAATTGGTCAAGGCGAAGGAGGCGGCCGAAAGCGCGGCGAAGGCGAAGACGGAATTCCTGGCCATGATGAGCCATGAAATCCGCACGCCGATGAACGGCGTTGTCGGCATGATTGACCTGCTGATGGAGACGCCGCTGTCGGGGGAACAGAAGGAATATACGGAGATAATCCGCAAGAGCGCCGATACGCTCGTTACGGTCATCAATGATATTCTGGATTTCACCAAGATGGAATCCGGCAAGATGGAAATGGAGTACGGACTGTTCGAACTGAGAAGCTGTGTCCAGGAGGTCTTCAGCCTGTTCTCGGCGGAGGCCGGCAAGAAGAATCTGGAGCTTGCGTATTTCATTGACCAGAGTCTGCCGGCTCTGATTTATGGGGACATGGCGCGCCTGCGCCAGGTGCTTCTCAATCTGGTGTCCAACGCGGTGAAGTTCACCCATCAGGGCGGTGTCTATCTGGTCGTCTCAAGCAAGGAGCGGAAGGATAACGGACTAGTGCTCGAGTTCACGGTCAAGGATACCGGGATCGGTATTTCACCGGAGAAGCGCGACCGTCTGTTCCAGCCGTTCTCCCAGCTGGATTCCTCGATGACCCGGAAGTATGGCGGCACGGGGCTGGGACTTGCCATCTGCAAGTCGCTGGTTCAAATGATGGGCGGGGATATCCGGGTGGAATCCACGGAAGACAAGGGCGCCGTATTCGTCTTCACGATCAATGCCGAATTGCCCGAGAACGATCCGGATGGAGGCGGCCATCCCGAGAAGGAGAAGGTCTTCCCGTTCCGCAAGGAACACAGACGCCGGGTGCTGGTCGTCGACGATCATCCCATCAACCAGAAGCTGATGGTCAATATGCTGGGCAAGCTGGGCTTCACGGCCGAAGTGGCAGAGGATGGCAGCCAGGCCGCAAGTCTGGCTTTGTCTCGTCCATATGATATGATATTCATGGATCTACATATGCCGGTCATGGACGGTCTGGAAGCCGCCCGTAAAATACGAAGCTCCATGAAGCGCGATTCCGGTTCACCTGTCATTATCGCTATGACGGCCAATGTTATGGACGGAATTCAGGCGCGGTGTCTGGCCGCAGGGATGGACAATTATATCAGCAAGCCGCTGAAGCTGGGCAGCATTCAGAAGATGCTGTCGCGCTATTTCGGCGAAGAGGGATTAATTCAGGAACGGAATTCAGAGGTGAACCCTGCCTAATAGTGGAAGCATATGTATTTCCAGAGCTTAAATCCCTATTTTTTTTGTTTCAAGGACATGCCTTTAGGGTTATTGGTAAAGAAAACATTTAATCAGGAGAGATTGTCTATGAATACACATAAGAGTGACAAGTTTCAGACAACGATCACAACCGAGAGCAATGTATGTACAGTCTACTTAACCGGCGAGCTGGATCTGTCCGTAGCCCCGGAATTCAGACTCGTATTGGAACCGCTGGTTGGAGACACTTCGCTTGATCTGGTCATTAACATGAAGCAACTGAAATATATCGACAGCACAGGAATCGGAATTCTTCTATCGATCCTCAAAGCTAGACACGGCATGGATGTCAAATTCACCGTGGAGGAAGTTCCGCCGCAAATACAGAAGCTGTTTGACATGACTGGAATTGCGAAGTTCTTCACCTCCCAAGAGAACTCCCACTAGGAAAGGATCGAACAAAGAATGAGTGACGATGTGCAAAAAGTGATGCTCCAACTGCCGGCTAGCGCGGATTATGTCGATATTGTAAGGCTGAATTTGTATGGAATCGCCTCGAAGATGGGCTTTTCTTATGAGGATATTGAAGATATGAAGGTAGCCGTCTCCGAAGCTTGTAACAACTCCGTACTGTACGCCTACGGGCAGCAAGACGGAATTGTCGATGTCATCTTTGAAGTAAGCGCGGACGCTCTGTCCATTACGGTCAAAGACGAGGGGGAGAGCTTTGACAAGGCTGATGCGTCCGCCGAACGAATTACCCTGCATGACAAAGAGCTTGGCGATGTTCAAGTTGGCGGCCTTGGTTTCTATCTGATGCAGGCGCTGATGGATGAAGTGAATGTCGTAAGCGAATTTGGAAAGGGGACGACTGTGACCCTGACCAAGAAGCTCTATCTCAGCGAGGAGAGAGTATGAATGAAAGAGTGACTCCCCCAGAGTCCATGGACGAATCCGTCTCTCTCATTTGGGAATACCAGCAAACGAAAGACAACGATATTGCAACTGTACTGATTCAGAAATACGAGCCGATGGTCAAGATGGCCGCCGGTAAAATCGCCCGCAACCGCCCCGATTTGTACGAGGACCTGTATCAGGTCGGACAAATGGCGCTGATCCGTCTGCTTCAGCAGTATGACATCAGCCTGGGTATCCCTTTTGAACCTTATGCCATGAAGAGCATGATTGGGCATATGAAGAATTTCCTCCGCGATAAATCCTGGTACATACAGGTTCCCAGACGTATTAAGGAAAAAGGCGCTTTGGTTCAGCAGGCTATCGACGAACTGACAGTCAGATTGGAACGCTCTCCGGATGTGTCCGAGATCGCCAGCTATCTGGATCTGTCGGTGGAAGAAACGGTCGAGGTGCTGGCAGGCCGGGAATGCTACCATTATGTATCGCTGGATTCACCGCTCTCTCAGGAAGAGACGGGAGCTACGCTTGGCGAGCTGATCAGCTCGGATGCGAACGACTATGACACCGTTGAACGTCGGATGGATCTTCAGCAGGCGCTTGGCCAACTGAAGGAACAGGAGCAGAAGGTACTGCTGCTGGCCTTTCAGGAAGGGCAGTCGCAGCGGGCCATCGCCCAGAAGCTTGGCGTGTCGCAGATGAGCGTATCGCGTATTCAGAAACGCGCAACCGAGAAATTAAAGCAGATCATGTCCAATTCATCGTATTGAATGGGACAAGAAGTGTGTTTCTATATAGAAGGGCCGGCTGCCTCTCATGAGGCGGCCGGCCCTTCCTTTCAGTGAAGGTGCAAGAGAGCCGTTAACGGCAGGGGCGGGAGAAGGTCTGGCACCAAGGCGTCAGCTGTTGGCGTCAATATATTTCTTGATCTCCGCCAAATATTCGCCGATGACCGGCACATTCACGAAGAGGCTGATTACGTAGCCGAGCAAGCCGAGAATGACGAAGGTCCCGAGCGACAGGCCAAGACCGCGGGAGATGCCGGCCATCAGATTGGAGATGATCCGTTTCTTGGGATCGGTATACGTCTCCAGAATGTCCTTGAATTCGGAGCGCTCCAGCGAATCGGCGATTTGATCCAGCCGTGCATTCAGCCGCTTCACTTCATGGCGGAGCTCAAACGGATGGTCATCCACTTCGTAAGTTTTCGTTCTTTGAGTTTGGGCTTTAGTTTCCATGACGTGTTCCTTCCTTTCTTAAGCCGAGGCCGGCTATTGGATTGAGAAGTTTCCGTGATCGCCAGGACATGGCAACAGCCAGCTGGGTCAGCTGGCTGTTGGCTGAAGAGCAGAATCAAGCTGATTCACCCGCGTTTGGTGGATGCTTAGGAATATCCGAGACCGCTAAGCGTAACGGCCGCGTGAAGCTGCGTGAAGTAACGGCAACGCTCAGCAGGTTGAAATATTAGGAAGAACGGATAGCGTCAGACGCATCCTTGGCTGTGTCGGCCACTTCTTCGGACGCATCCTTCGCTTCTGAAGAAACTTCCTCCGATGCATCTTTGACCTGATCGGCCACGATGGCGGACGTTGTGCTTACTGTGTCGGCCACATCCTTGCCCGTCTCCGCGAGTGTCGCGGCAATCTGCTTCTTGCTGTCGTTGACCGTGGATATCAGATCAGAGGCTTTGGTTGACACGGTGCCGGCCAGATCGGATGCCTTGGCGGCTACGGTGCTGGCGAGATCGGAAGTCTTGGTTCCGACGGCAGAGGCGACGGATTTCGTCTTGTCTGTCACAATGCCGGCGTATTCCTTAGTCTTGTCGGTGGCCGTGCCCAGCTTACCGGCCAGATCGCTGCGCACTTCGCGCCCCGGCTTTGGTGCGAAGAGAAGGGCTGCCGCAGCGCCGATCAGACTGCCGATAAGCATGCCTTTCGCCAATGTTCCACCGGTTTTTACGGGATGTTCTGTTTCTGATTTATTCATCACTTATCACTCCTTATTGGAATATAGAGAGTTACAGGCAGCTCCTGATTTCCAGGCGGCGCGCCGCAGAAGTCTGGAGATCAAACCAGGCAGGAATATGAACAGTGCGGTAGCCAGTACGGCCGAAAAGATGGCGAGTTTGCCAATAACAGGGCCAAAGCTGCCGATAACGGTGCCGAAGCTGCCGATAACGGTGCCGAAGCTGCCGAACAGACGGGCGCTCAGCCAAGCGCTGGCACAACAGATGCCATAGAAACGGTGATCGAACAGACAAGCGCTCAGCCAAGCGCCGACACAACCGGCTGTCATCGAACCGATAAATTCCGCCGGGGCATACCGCCTTCATCTCTTGCATTACCATTCAATCCGATGATGATCGCCGTCCTGGTGCTGACGATGATTCCCCGGATCAGTCCGCCTTCTTCATTAAAGATGAATCGATAGTGAAAGATGAATCGATAGTGGCGGTGAGTTCATCTTACTTCGTATATAAACTGCGGGGTATCGACTGAAACAACGGAAATGCCCGGAAGAGATCGAAGGAGAATAGGGGAGGAATATTAGGATAAAGCTCGAAAAGCCTCAAGGAAACGCCGTTTTTACAGCTTTACAAAAGGAGGGGGTTGCGGGCTAGATTATATAGTTCCGGAATCGTTGACCGAGCATCCGGCGTATATGAACAAGCACAAAGCATCGAGATATAGATTACAGATCATGTAAGGAGAGAACTATTAATGGAGACGATTTTGGTAAAAGAGTTCCGGGCAGGGCTTATGGAATGCGCCCACAGCGGACATATTGCGATGGTGGGCGAGAACGGCGTGCTGAAAGGCTACGCGGGCGATCCCGGCTTTGTCGCATTCACCCGTTCGTCTGCGAAGCCGCTGCAGGCGATTCCCGGCATTCGCGGCGGAATTGCGGGCAAGTTCGGCTTTACCGAGGCTGAAATCGCGCTCATGACCGCATCGCACCGCGGGGAGGACTATCATTTGCGCACGCTAGAGAGCATGGAAGCCAAGACGGGGATCGAAGAGAGCTGTATGATTTGCGCGGCCAGCTACCCGCTGGACGAGAGCAGCCATGAGAAGGCGATCCGCGGAGCGGATAAGCGCAAGGGCTATCATAACTGCTCCGGCAAGCATATGGGCATGCTGTCATACGCGAAATCCAAGGGCTATCCGCTGAAGGGGTATGAGCATCCGGAGCACCCAGTTCAGCGGGAAGTGCTGCAGGCGGTCGCTTATATGGCCGGACTCACCGAGAAGGAGATTACGCTGGGGACGGACGGCTGCGGCCTGCCGGTATTTGCGCTGCCCCTGACCGGACTAGCACATGCTTACTTGAAGCTGTCCTGTCCGGAGCTGGTTGAAGACGCTGCGACAAGAGAAGCGGTAAAAGCTATTACGTCCGCCATGCACGCCCATCCAGAAATGGTTGCGGGACATGGACGTCTGGATTCCCTGCTGCTGGAGGACAGCAATATTATTGCCAAAGGCGGCTTCAAGGGAGTCTACTGCTTCGGTCTGCGGGAGGAACGTCTGGGCTTCGCCTTCAAAGTCCTGGACGGCTCGGAAGAAGAGTGGGGGCTGATTGTCCGGACGATTCTTCAGCAGATCGGCTACCGCAACCGGCTGACGCTGAAGAAGCTGGAGGACGCTTTTCCCCAGGAAATCCTGAATGATGAAAAGATGACCGTAGGCCGGGCAGAACCGGTGTTCCATCTGGAATTAATCTGATGAGTTGAATGATTAACCTTACCGGCGAAGGGGTAAAAAATTCATAATTAAGGCGCCCATTTGTAATTTTTCGTGGCCCCCGCAAAGGAACTGACCAAGCTTCGAAGTCAATGCTTCACTTTGTGGGGTTCTTTACATCTCAGGAGGTGCGTAATTATGATTAAAGTTGTGACTTCCGCTGAAAGGCATACTTCGAATAAAGAGTGGATACACAGTGAATTCAGCTTCGCCTTCGCCGATTATGACGATCCTGGCAACTCCCATTTCGGCAGTCTGCTGGCGCATAACGACAATGAGCTGAAGCCTCTTCAAGGGATGCACCGTCATCCTCATCATGACCTTGAGATTATTACCTACGTGATATCGGGAACGCTGAGGCATGAAGATGATTTGGGAAATAAGACGGATCTTCAGGCCGGTTCGGTTCAGATCATGAGCGCCGGACAAGGAATCCGCCATTCGGAGCAAAATCCGTCGGAGACGGAAAATGTACGATTTCTGCAAATATGGCTGCTGCCGAATGCAGCGGGGCTTCCGCCGAAGTGGGACGCCAGGTATTTCCCGCCGGAGTCCAGGAAGAACACCTGGCTGAAGGCCGTGTCGGGAGAGGAGGAAGAGGGGGCGCTGCATATTCGTGAGAACGCGTCCATTCACCTTGCTTCGCTTGACACCGGACAAGCTCTGGTATTCCCGCAGCGGAAGGACAGGCGGACCCATATTTTTGTCATAACAGGAAATGTCGATTTGACCTGCGGGGACGGCCAATTTCCGCTAGGTGCGGGAGATGCCGCCCGGATTCGGGAATGCAGCGAAATAAGCATGAAAGGAACCGGCAGCGACGGTCCGGCCGAGCTGATTCTGATCGATCTTCCATAACAGAAAGGCCCTTTCTCTCTAGCGTCCGCGATGCGGATTTCAGAGGGAAAGGGCCTGCTGCTGTATCGCCGGTTATTTCCGCAGTTGTCCAAGCTCGGAGACGAGCGCTTCCACTTGCGCGATGCTGAGTCTGTCGCTGTCCATCACAACCTCATAAATGTCGTGGATATCCTCGTAACGGTTCAGCGAAAAAGAGGAAGCTTGCATGGCGGCCGCGCTGGCCATCTTCAGCTTTGTTTTGATGCCTTCGATCATATATTCCAGATTGCTCTGGCTCGGAGAAGACAAATCCATGACGTCGCGTCATCCTTTCTGCGCGTTAATCCCTGTATTTTACCATGATCGTCTTGGCTGGTACAGGTTTTGCCCTGCGGAATCGTTTTATTGTAAAATGAAGAATCATAATTAAGGCAAAGGGGGGAGCGCGCGGTTCATGGCAATCAGGGAACAGGGAACCGGCAAGAGGAAGCTTGACGGCGAAGGGCTGCATGTCTTTTTTCGGGAAATCGGGCAGCTGCACAAGCCGGAGGAAGTGACTTTCCTGTGCATCGGCACGGACCGGTCCACCGGCGACGCGCTGGGCCCTTTGACGGGCAGCCGCCTGGCTGAATACGGATTCCCGCATGTGATCGGCACGCTTCCGTCGCCCTGCGACGCAGACAACTTGACGCTCAGAATCGCCGGGATTCCCGAAGAGCATTTTGTTATCGCCATCGATGCCTGCCTGGGTCCGCACGCGGCTGTCGGGTATTATTTTGTATCCAGAGAACCGCTGCATCCCGCGAGGTCGGTAGGGCTTCTTCTGCCCGCAGTCGGGCATTACAGTCTGGCCGCCGTGGTAGATGTGAGCGGACCTAAGCCTTACCGGACGCTTCAGACGACGCCGCTTCACCGGGTGATGGGCATGGCCGGCGTGATCGCCGCGGCAGCGGCTGACGGATTCGGACTTTTAATGCGATGACAGCGTTTCAAACTCTCTTCAATCGGATTAATATAATTAATACCCCTGAATTGTATTTATATAAAAGAAAGAAGGAAGCAGTCATGGAGACGGTGCGTTGTGAAGGAAGCAATATTTGTTACAGCGATCAAGGGCAGGGCGAAGTCATTGTTCTGCTCCACGGTTTCTGCGGAAGCTCGGCCTATTGGGAGAAAGTGATCCCTCTATTGTCCGGGAGCTACCGCGTGATAGCGCCCGATCTGCGCGGGCATGGCTCTTCCGATGCGCCGCTCGGCGCGTACACCATCGAACAGATGGCAGGCGATGTCCTGTCCCTGCTCGATGCGCTGGATATCCCGAAGGTGACGCTGCTTGGACACTCGCTCGGCGGTTACATTACGCTTGCGTTCGCCCAGCGGTACGCTTCCCGCCTGAACGCCTTCGGCCTGATTCATTCCACGCCTTACCCGGACAGCGAGGAGGCGAAGGAGAAGCGGCTCAAGGCGGTAGCGACCATCCAGTCGAAAGGCATTAACGAATTTGTCGATGGTCTAGTCCCCGGCCTGTTCGCTCCGGATACGGCGTTCACTTCGCCGGAGCTCTTGCAGCGGGCCCGGGAGATCGGCTATAAGACTCCGCCTTCGGGTGCGGTAGGCGCGGCGCTTGCGATGAGGGAACGTCCCGACCGGCGGGATGTGCTGTCCGCCAGCTATCTGCCGATCCTGCTTGTGGCCGGAGAGAAGGATGAGATTGTCCCGCCGGAGAAAATCTTTACGGCGAGTGGCTCCAACGTCGCCAAGGCCGTCATCCCGGGCGCCGGACATATGAGCATGTTCGAAGCGCCGGAGCAGCTGGCTGCGGTGATTAAGGATTTTGCGGCGGTTCTAGTAAGATAAGATAACTGTAAGATAAGATAACTGTAAGATAAGATGACTCGTAAGATAAGTAGAGGCAGTAAGAGATAACCGGTAAGTTAAGCGGAGGGTGTTAGTTCGCTGCAAATAAGAGTTGCGCCACGTACAAGCGGGCGGTGTCTCACAGGAGACGCCGCCCGCTTGTCTGCGTGGATATAGTGTATTCTACTGGAACCGCCGGATGGACGGGATGCAGAGCACCAGCAGGATGGCTGCGATTCCAAGGCCCGAGAACAGGCCGATCGTCAAGACGCCTCCGATCTGGTCGGCTATCCAGCCCACCATGATATAACCGATCGGAAGCAGGGCGAAGGAGCCCATCAAGTCCAGACTGGCTACCCGCCCGAACGCCTCCTGCGGCACCAGATCTTGCAGACTGATTTCCCAAATCATCGAGAAGAACATAATGCCGAAGCCCTCCAGCGCGAACAGGGCGATCGCGGTTCCGGCATTGGGAGCAAGGCTGAGACCGAACAGCGCAATACCGCTTATCAGCGCTCCGCCGTAGGCAACAAGTCCTCTGCGTTTCCACTCTCCGCGCATGCCGAAGATCAGGCCCGCCGCGATGGCCCCGAGACCGGAGAAGGTAACCGCCAGGCCATACAGGTAAGGCGCCCAGCCGTTATGCACCTTGAACAGCCAGGGGATCAGCACACTGGTCACGCCGGTGAAGCAGATGTTGATGAAGCAGAAGGCTATGATTGTAATCCACAGCCAGGGATGGCTTCGCAGAACAGCGATACCCTCCATGAAATCCTGCTTCCAGTGGGTGGACGAATGACTGGGCGGCAGCGAAGGGGCTGCGTTCCCGGCCCCGTCCTTTTCCTGCTCTCCAAGCTCCCGCCGGAGCCTGAGCAGACACGCTAGAGACAGCAGGTAGGTAAAGGCGTCGAGTCCGAAGCCGATTCCCGGCGGCCAATGGGTAATAAGCAGGCCGCCGAGAGCCGGACCAATCAGGCGAACCGCCTGCATGGTGATCTGCGACAGGGAGTTCGCCGCGATCCGGATGTCAGGCGTGAAGACGACGGCCCGGACCGCAGCGTAAGCCGGCTGAAAAAGGCCGTCGAGCAGGCCATAGCCGGCCATGAGCAGCAGCAGAAGCGGGATGCTCAATGTCCCGGTAAGCGAGAGAACGGCTGTCCCCGTCATGATCACAAAGCGCAGAATGTCGGTCAGCAGCATAACGGATACCCGGTCGCTGCGGTCCACGATATGTCCCGCGAAGGGAAGCATCAGCACATTCGGCAGCATATAGGCGGCCATAACGATGCCCATCGTGGTAGTGGAGCCGGTCAGCGAGTACACGAGCACCGGCAGAATTACCATCGTGACCGAGCTGCCCAGAAACGAGATCAAGTGGCCCAGCCAGAGGGAAGGGAAGGCGCGGGACCGGGCAAAAGGTGCTGCGAACCGCTGCAGCGTTCCGCTTCGTTTCTGCTCGGCGGCGTCTGCCGGCATCATGATTGGGCCTCCTTGTTGCTTTCATTGTCGTGAGGCTGAGGAAGGCGTCCGATTGCCATTTCAACGCCATATTCCTGGCCCTGCGTTGCTTTGGCTTCCCAGCCTGTAATGAGGTCCATCAAATCGCGGCGAAACGCCTGAAGCTCGCTGTCCGAAAGCGTCAGCCTTGTCGTAAAGCGTTCGACCATATCCTCCGGAGGGAACTGGAACCCGGAGAACTCCGCAGAGCGGAACCAGGCTGATTTGGACCGGTAAAATTTCTGAATAATCCCGCCGGCGGCTTCTGTGCGCACAAGCTCCAGCAGTCCGCCTTCATAAAGCTTCTGAATATGGTAATGGACGTTGCCCGGAGTCTTGCCGAGCCGCTCGGCTGCCTGCTTGGATGTCAGAGGCTCCCCGGCCAGCGTCTGGATGATCTTGATTCGCAGCGCACTCTGCAGAAGCTTCTCCTGCTCTTCGTTAATCGGAAATACGGAACCAAGGGCTCTGTTTTGATCCTTAAAATCATTCATTATTCGCGCCTCCTTGATTCTGATAAGTCTGGATGGGGCTTCGTTTTATCTTGTTCTTGAACTGGAATCCAATATGATCTGTAATCCAGATCATTCGCTTTTCCAGATTAAAGCGGTCGGAGGATTTTGTCAATCTTTCATACGCCAAAACCTTCCTGCGTCATCGTCGTACCGGAACATTGGCGCATCCCGGTTTTGTAATGGCAGCTCCGGTGCTGGCGGCTCAACCGGCCGGGTGGTGGAATTGGTGCAGGGAATGGTTTAAGATAGGCGTGAAGCCAAGCTGTGGGGAGGCGAAAGATCTTGTTCCGTAGAGATTACATCGTCCGGATGATCGAAGACATGACCGGAATGATTGCGAAAGTATTCGCATTGAAGCAGGAGCGCAAGACCACGGAAGCGTTATGGGAAGTCGATGAGCTGATGAACAAGCATTTCCGGCTCAACTCCAGGCTCATGAATTCGCTGTCCGTGGAGGATATCATAGAGATGTTCCGCCTTGGCGGAGGCATAGAGAGCGATAAGCTGCAGGGAATGGCCAGGCTGATGTACGAAGAGGGCGGGATTTATTTGGCGGGCGAAAATGTGGAGGAGGCCGTTCCCCGGCTAATGAAGAGCCTGCATCTCTATCTGTACGCGGCACTTCACGGCGCCGACCGGGATCTTCTGAATTTGCCGGAGGAAATCGATGAATGCCTGAATGCCGTGGAAGCTTATCGACTTCCAGCCAAGAGTGAGCGGCTGCTGATGGCTTATATGGAAGCCGTCGGCCGCTACGGCAAGGCGGAGGATTCGCTGTACCGGCTCAGAGAGCATGGAGAGGATGTCGGCAAGGAAGGCGAGGAGCTGTACGATCGGCTGCTGGCCAAAGATCAAAACGAGCTTCTTCGCGGAAACCTCCCGCTCGAAGAAGTGGCTGAGGGACGCGAGCAATGGCTGCGTCTGAACCAGGCGGAGAAGGAGACGGAGACATCATGACACTGCCCATTTATATTGTGGACGCCTTCACCGAGAAGGCCTTTGGAGGAAATCCGGCGGCGGTGTGCCTGCTTCAGGCACCGGTGCCTGAGGATTACATGTCCAGGGTGGCCGCAGAAATGAATCTTTCGGAGACGGCCTTTCTCTGGCCGGAGAACGGCGGCTACCGGCTGCGCTGGTTCACGCCGGCCGCCGAGGTGAAGCTCTGCGGCCATGCGACGCTGGCGAGCGCGCATACGCTGTGGGAGACAGGTGTTCTGTCTGCCGATAAGAGAGCGGAATTCCATACCCTGAGCGGGCTGCTGACAGCCGAGCGGAGCGGGGAGGGAATTACACTCAGCTTCCCTGCTTATGAGCTGACTCCGGCTGAGCCTATAGCCGGACTTGCGTCCGCTCTTGGACTGCAAGAGGAAGATGTGGAAGAACTCTGGCATTACGCCGACAACCTGATCGTCACCCTAAAGGACGAATCGCAGGTCCGGAGCATGAGTCCGGACTTCACCGCTCTGACCGCGCTGCCGCCACGCGCTGTGGCGGTTACCGCACGGAGCCGGGAAGACGGCATCGACTTCGTATCCCGTTTCTTCGCTCCGTCAATCGGAGTGAACGAAGATCCCGTTACCGGCTCGGCCCATACGGCGCTCGCGAGTCTTTGGTCCGAGCGCCTGGAACGGCGGGAACTGACGGCCTATCAGGCGTCAGGCCGGGGCGGCCTGCTCCGGCTCCGCGTCTCGGACGGCCGGATATATCTGACCGGCCGGGCGGTTACAGTGGTCAGCGGGCAGCTTCACGCCGCTCCCTGAAGAGGCGGCGTACAAGCCTCAGACTGAAGCTCCGGCAATTCCGGCCGCCCGCTGCCTGGCGGCCCTCATTTTACCTATCAAGAAAGCGGGTTATCATCTTGGAATCCCTGAATACATTGATCGAACACATTTTGGAGGGTCAATCCCTCATTACGGGTACGCTGAGCCAGCTTCGCCGCAAAGAAGGCGCGACGTTCAGCAAGGTCGTTGTCAAACCCGTACAGCTGAAGAACGGCATGCATTACCAATTCGCCTATTATACGACTACCCAGGTGGAGCATAAGAATATTCCTGCCGAATCTGCGGGACAGGAGCTGGAAATGCTGCTGACGGACATCTTCCGGCAGGGGTTGCTCTGTACCGCCGACGCGGATTACCAAGTGCTGCTCAGCAAGAAGGGGAAGGCAACCGTGCTGAAGAAGCCGGCGACGAAGCAGCCTGCTGCGGATTTGTCCCATAACCGCAAGAAGCGGTATGTGCTGGAGGACGGAGAGCCGGTGCCGTTTCTGATCGAGCTCGGCATCATGAACGAGAGCGGCAAAGTGCTGGCGAAGAAATACGACAAGTTCCGCCAGATCAACCGGTTCCTCGAAATGGTGGAGGATGTGCTGCCGTCTCTGCCGCAGGGCCGGCCGCTCACTATCGTCGATTTCGGCTGCGGAAAATCCTATCTGACCTTCGCGCTCTATCATTATCTGGCGGTCGCGGCAGGGCGGGAGCTCAGCATCGTGGGGCTGGACCTCAAGGCAGACGTCATCGCGCACTGCTCGGCGCTTGCGGAGAGGCTGGGTTATGACAAGCTCCAATTCCTCGTCGGGGATATCGCGGACTACACGGGGCTTGACCAGGTCGATATGGTTGTCACGCTGCATGCCTGCGATACGGCAACGGATGCTGCGCTTGAGAAAGCCGTACGCTGGGGCGCTTCGGTCATTCTCTCGGTTCCCTGCTGCCAGCATGAGCTGTTCGCCCAGATACAGAACACGGTCATGGAGCCAATGCTGTCGCACGGCATCCTGAAGGAGCGCTTCGCGGCGCTGGCTACCGATGGCATCCGGGCGAAGCTGCTGGATATTCTCGGCTATCGCACGCAGCTTCTGGAGTTTATCGATATGGAGCATACGCCGAAGAACATTCTGATCCGCGCCGTTCGCGGCAGCGGAGTGGACAGAGAGGCGCTCTGGCGCGAATATACGGCATTCCGTGACTTTCTGGGAGCCGACCCTTATCTGGAGCGGGCTTGCAGAGATCTGCTGCCGACGGAGAAATAAATACAGGGCCTTGGGTCAAGGCCGCTTGAATGAAGGGGTTTGCCGGGTTCCGGCAGGCCTCTTTTTGTTTCAATGGCGATGAGAATCCCGTGTTCTGTTTCCGAAGCGGACGACGCATCATGATCGTCAGGCGGTTTTCAGAACCGCCGATGCGGCAATGTTCGTTACATGAAGATTTTCTTTTGCCGGATGTAAACCGGCTTGTGGCCGAGGGTGTAGCATCTATCTCCTGAGAGCGCCTTCGTATGACCGGGTTTGGCAAGGCTGCGGCTTGGAGACACTAAGGAGACGAGAACGGCCGCTTCGGAGGATGACGGTGATACAATGAGAATGCGGGAATTATTGAAAAAATGCATGCGCTGCATGTTCGGTTTCCTACACCCGGAAGGGATAAGCGCCGCCATTATTGCGGTTGTCGGGATTGTGGCGGTTCTCCGGCGCGGGCTTTATTTTGCGGAAGACGGCTATTTGCTCCTGGCCGTCTTCTTTCTGTTGTGCGGAGCGCTGCTTATGATCCCCATGCTGCGGCGGACTGCCGGGGAAATGCCAGCTGGGGATTCCGACCGGGGCATAATTGCAGATGTAGCCGTGAAGAAGGGTGGGCTGCGTCTGCGGAGTGCTGATAAGCTGCTCAGTCGGATGGCTCCGGGTGAAATCGGGGTGCTCGCGGGACCGTTTCTTCTGGCCGGGCTTTATGGCATTTCGCTGCTGCGTCAACCTGTATCGGCCCAAGGCACCGTGAATGAGCTGCTGAGCTGGAGCGCTTGCGGCTGCTTCGCCGTGCTCGCCTGGCGGGCCGCTTCACGGCGGCAGTCGGGGCGGCTGCTGCGCGCCGGCTGGCATCTTGCCGGCGGTCTGCTCTGCGCAAGCGGCCTGCTTGCCTATTTCCGCCTGCTGCCGCTCCCCTATGCCGTACTGACCGGAGCTTCACCGCAGGTCAGCGCTTCGGGGGCAAGGCTCGGCGGCCTGCTGCAGTACCCCAATGCCTTCGGAGCGGCGATGGCGGTATTCCTGCTGGAGCGCCTGTTCGCTGCTGCTTCGAGGGCGGCGGGAACAGCTGATATGCGCAGGGGAGTGGGTGCCGAGCAGGGTGGGACAGAGGGGCAAAAGCTGCGCGAGGGCGGTTCCCGAGTAGCTGATGCGGAGGATTGGGATTGGCGGGGGAGCGGGGACGGAGCAGAGGGGCAGGGGGTGCGGGAGGACCGGCGCCACCTCCGCCGGTCTGCCGTCTCAGCGTCGCTGCGCCACGCGCCGCTGTTCCCTTACGCCGCCGCGCTGCTGCTCAGCGAATCGCGCGGCGCCTGGCTCGCGGCGGCCTGCGCAGCCGCCGCCGCTCTGGCGCTGCAACGGCGGCTCGCCCTGCCGCTGCTGGCAGCCGGGGCCGCCCCGTTCGCGGTGGCGGCCCTGCTGCTCCGCGGGCTGGCGCTGCTGCCCGCGGAAGCCCCGCCCGGCCTGGGAGCGGCGGCCGGGCTATGGCTCTGGGCCGGCGCGCTTGCGGCCGGCCTTCGCTTGAGCCGCCGGGCGGAGCGCCCCGGCGGGAGAAAAAGCGCCGCGCTGCTGGCGGCGCTGGCCTGGACGGCGGGCTGCGCCGCCGTCCTGCTGCTCGTGCGCGCGCGGGGAATCGGGCTGTCCTCGACGGTGGGCGCGCGCTTGATCATGTACCGCGACGCGCTGCGGTTCGCGGCCGAGGCTCCCTGGCTGGGCAGGGGAGGGGAGACCTGGCATAGCGTGTATCTCGCGATCCAGTCCTCCCCGTATGCCGGGAGCCAGGTGCACAGCGGCGTCCTCGATCTGCTGCTGGATCTCGGGGCCGCCGGATTGACTGTCGCTGCGGCAAGTCTCGCAGCGGCGGGCGTGCAGATCGCTATCCGGTCGCCGCGTCTGCTGGCTCCGTTCCTGGCACTGCTCCTGCATGCGGCCGTCGATTTTGACATGAGCTATACGCTCTTTCGACTGCTGCTGCTATGGCTTCCGGCGCTGGCCCTGGCTGAAGGGAACGGCATCGACCGAGGCCAGGAGGCTGAGGTAGCGCCGGGGCGGGTGCTTAATAGGGGGAGAAAAGGAACTCTCTCCACCCCCTTTTTCAGCGATTCGGCTTCCAGCGATGCGGGAGAACTGAGAGACTGCTGGCTCCAAGATTCGGCCCTCGGCAGTGCCGGTTTGGCCTTTGGCAGCGCTTGCTTGGATCTCCGCATCCCCGATGTTTCCGGCTTCTGTGCCCCAGGCGGTTCTTCGCCTGTTTCCCGTTTGGCCTGGATAAGTACCGGACAGAAGAGGCCTGAGCGCTGCAAGCACCGCCAACCCTTCCACTCCATTGGCCGCCGCCTTGGAATAGCCGGAGTCTGCGTGCTGCTAATCGGGCTCTCCACGCTGTCCTTCCGGAACTGGCGGGGAGAGACCTTGTTCCGGCAGGCGGTGTCCGCTTCTTCGAATTCCCGGGCGGTACAATTGGCGGAGCGATCACTTGACTGGAATCCGCTCTCCCCGAAGAGCACCGTCGTCTTGTCTTGGCTGCTGCCCGATCCGGGAGAGAAGCGTGAAGCAGCGGAGATGGGGTTGCGTTATTCGCCGCAGGACCCTGCTCTGAGCTGGGCGGTGGCTGAAGCGGCCCTGAAGTCGGGCAATCCGGGTGAGGCGCTGCGCCAAATCCGCCTTGCGGAGCGGGCGGACCGGTTCAACCGCTTGAAGCGGACGGAAGCCGCAGAAGGAATGCTGAAGCTGGGGGAGGCATATTTGGCGAAGGGCGACCGGATAGAGACCATGAGGTTTGCAAGAACCGGCCGCGAGCTGTTAAGGCAGTACCGTCTGCTTGCGGAAGGGCAGGAAGCGGCGCTGCTCAACAGAAGAAATGACCGCCGTTTTCGTTATACCGCCGAAGCCTCCGGGCTGGATGAACAGTTGAAAGCCCTGGAGCGCGCGGCCTCAGGGCTTGAGAATGGGTTTACAGAATCTGTCAGGCTTTCAAGCGGCGGTAATCAAACCACGAATACACGTACGGAATCAGACAGGAGAGCAGGACTACAACAGGCAGAATATAGCCATACCCCTTGACCGGCACGAATGCGCCCAGGAAGATGATAACGCCGCTAATCGTCCAGAGCGTTCCCGTCAGCCGATGCGTCCGGCGCCAGACCTCGGGGCTTGCAAGTGTCCAGGGCGTCTTGACGCCGAGAAAGTAGTTGTCCTTGATCTGCGGCATATAATTGCCCATAACCATGAAAGCGAGGCCCATGATGGCCATGGCGATGCGGTTAGCCGGAAGGGAGACGCCGAGACCATACAGGACCGATACCATCAGCGCACTGTCAAAAATGAGGGATATAGCCAGGCGAATCATCGCATGGGCATTCTCAAATTTGAAGTAGCGCTCTCTCTTCGGGTCAATCGCCCGCGTAAGCTGAATCAGCGCAGGCATGAAGATGCCGAGTGCCCCGAACAGGCCGATCACCGAGTTCTTGCCCCAGAAGTTGTCGAACTCTCCCGATATACCGATGTGGGACGGCAGCTGCGCCGGCAGCCGGTCATAATTGACGAGCGCGAATATGACGGTCAGCAGACCGGCACCGACCGCTACCGTATCCTGCCATGTCCATTTGAAATGCTTCATGTGAAATCTCCTCCCTGGCCGGCCGCTTGCGGCAAGCCCCGCTTCGCTTCTCCGGCGTTCTTTCAAAATATGCCTGCTTCTCACTTGCCTTTCTTGTCCTGAAGTCCTTCTGTCAGCTCCAGCATCCAGCTCAGAACCTCCTGAAGCACAGTGGTGTTAAGCGTATATCGGATGAACTGGCCCTGCCTCTCATCCTGGACAAGCCCCGCCGCTTTCAGCGCGTTCAGGTGATGGGATATGCTTGGTTTGGACATCTCGAAGCATTCGGCGATCTCGCCCGCTGTCATGTCCTTGTCCCGGAGAAGCCGGATGATCTGACGCCTGGTCGGGTCGGCCAGCGCCTTGAACGAATTGTTCATTGGACTCTAACCTTTCGATATTTAGATAATTAACTAAATATAAAATTACACGGTTAGCTCGCTATTGTCAATCCGGATTCCCGCCCGTTTCGCCAAAGTAGAAGTCTTAAGCGCGCCTATGCTAGAATAGGCTAATAGAAGCTGGCTACATAGAAGAGTGCGCGATCGGCCCGGCGTGGATTCTCCGCATCCCAGGCAGGCCCGTCTGCATTCGAATCAAATGGAAGGAGGATGGAGCGTGCAGGCACTTTCGGATTTTGTGTCACAGCTGTTCGACTGGATTCAGAGTCTGGGGTATTTCGGAATTATGATCGGACTTATGGTTGAAGTCATCCCGAGTGAGATCGTTCTAGCATATGGCGGCTACCTGGTCCATCTGGGCGACATCAATTTCTTCGGAGCAGTTCTGTTCGGAACGATCGGGGGAGTAGTGGCGCAAATTTTCGTGTACTGGATCGGGCGCTATGGAGGAAGGCCGGTGCTTGAGCGGTACGGCAAGTACATTTTGATCAAGAAGCACCATATCGATCATGCGGAGGACTGGTTTAAGAAATATGGAACCGGAGTCATTTTTACCGCGCGGTTTATTCCGGTAGTTCGTCATGCCATTTCGGTCCCGGCGGGAATTTCCCGTATGCCGATCTGGCGGTTCATAATGCTCACCACACTGGCTGTCATTCCGTGGAGCGCCCTTTTTGTATATCTGGGAATGACTCTGGGAGAAAATTGGAAGAATATAGACGAGAAGGCGTCCGCGTATACGCATGAAATCATCATCGGCGCTCTCGCCCTGATTGTTGTGTATTTTCTGTTCAAATGGCTTCAATCCAAAAAGAAGAGAGGGAACGCGGAATGAAACAGAACCTCGCTGCCAAGCTCGGGAAAGGGCTGTCCCCCCGTCAATTCGTCGAGAACATGACCAAGAACCAGCAAGCCTTTGAATCCTGGTACGAAGCCTTCTCCTGGCAGGATGAAGATGACAAGGCGTATTTTGAAAGCCTGAACCACCGGGACGACCTGCGCTGCCTGATTCTGGCGGCCGACTGGTGCGGTGATGTAGTCCGCAATGTTCCAGCTGTATTCCGGATTTTGGAGACCGCAGGCATCCGGACGGAAGTGCTGATTCTGGAAGAGAATCAGGATGTGATGGACGATTACCTGACCATGGGCGGCCGCGCCGTTCCGATCGTCATCATTGTTGATACCGGCGGTTATCCGTTAGGGTCTTGGGGCCCTCGGCCGCGCCGTGTGCAGAAGCTTATGGAAGAGTTCAAACGTGAGAATCCGGACCGCGAAGCGCCGGAATATGAAACCAAGATTGCCGGGGTCCGCACGGCCATGGGCCAAGCTTATGGCGAAGGCACGGAATATCAATCCGTGATCGCCAAAGAGCTGCGCGAACTGATCTCCGGCTTGTAAGGGGTGCGGAATGCTGAATATTCGCAGTTTTTCATTGGGGCCGCTTCAGACGAACGCTTATCTTCTGACCGGAGAGGATGCTTCCAAAGGCATCATTATTGATCCGGGCATGAATCCCGGCGCTCTGATCCGGGCCATACAGGATATGGAGATCGAGGCGATCCTGCTGACCCATGCTCATTTCGACCATATCGGCGGGGTGGATGAAATCCGGAAGCTCAAGAACTGTCCGGTTTATCTTCATGCCCTGGAGGGCGACTGGCTGGATAGTCCGAAGCTGAACGGCTCGCTCATGTGGCCGAACGTATCGCCTCCGATTTCGACAGCGCCTGCGGAGTATGACCTGGATGAGGGGCAGACGCTTGAACTGATCGGACATTCCTTCCGGGTCTATCATACACCGGGTCATTCACCGGGAAGTGTTAGCTTCCTTTGCGGGAACGATCTCTTCTCGGGCGATGTGCTGTTCCGCCTCGGTGTGGGACGAACGGATCTTCCGGGCGGCCGGGAGAGAGATCTGTTCGATTCAATCAAGGGCAAGCTGTACAAGATGCCGGACGACGTGACCGTCTATCCGGGACATGGACCTCGTACGAGAATCGGCTTTGAGCGGACCAATAATCCATACGTATCCTGACCGCAGATCATTCTCCTTCATTCGACAAATGTTGAAAAAGGGCTGGACAATAGGATACAAACTTGCTACAATTACGTTAATTTAATGTAACATTTACCTTGCGAAGCACGCAGACTGAGGCCTGAGCCCGGTTTGCGTTCTTTTTTTGTGTTTTTTAGGGGGAGTGGCAAGTGGAGGATGCTGAAGTGGAGCTTGATATACGCGATCTGATTGATATCCGGCGGCCTGATGAGATAATTGAAGCTGACTTCTTGATTGAAGCGCCGGACACGGAGACGGCCGCCATTACCCGGAAAGAAGACGTAAGCGCCGGAGATAAGGCGCCAGGGACTGGTAGTGCGGATATTTCCGTCAAGTCGGTTAACGATACATCATATAGACCGGCTCATTTGGCATATTCGGGAATGGGCAGCAAGGATGTTTCTGCCGTGCCGTCACCTTTGTTTTGGAGCTTTCCGGCGGGCCGGGGAGCCAAGCAGCCGTGGAGAACAAGGCTGTGGGAGCACCGGAGCAGCCAATCCTAATTTTTTTCGGGCAGCGTTTGAACGTTTTGCTACTTGCAATCGTATTACATATGCATTTTGTATAAATCACAGAGCGATTTCAAACCAACAATATAGAGATCAGAAGGATTTTATCTATCTATATATTGCACCAGCTAGTGTCTCTGTTCGATTTTGCAAAATACTGTCAAAGGAAATCAGTGTATTGGTGGAGGAACCGATGGGCGACGACGAGTCCCAAATGATCCGCAGAGCACGGGAGGGGGATTCTCTTGTACTTGCGGAGCTGCTTAAACGGCACTATCCGTTTCTGTTCAAGTATTTGCTCAAGGCTACGATGGATCCTCTGCTTGCGGAGGACATTGCTCAGGACACCATGGTGAGATGTATGGAGAAGCTTGCTTTGTACAATGGCACGTCCTCCTTCTCCTCCTGGCTGATAACCATAGCAACGCGCATCTATATTGATAAGCTCCGCCGCAGCAGAAAAGAAGCGGACTTGTTGAAAGAGCAGGCTCTGCGTTCCATTCGCTGGAAGTTTGAAACCAGTGGCGAGGAGTGGAACGGGGTGCTGGAAGCCCTGCCCCGTATTTCCGCAGATCAGCGGATTGCGCTGCTGCTCAAACACTACTATGGCTACAGCTATAAGGAGATAGGCGGCATCCTGGGCATTCCCGAAGGTACCGCCAAATCGAGAGCGTCATATGGACTGCGGCAGTTGAGAGAGGAGATGAGCCGCAATGACTGAAGAGAAGGGTAAGCCGAATCCGAAAGATCACACAGAGCGGGGCGATATAACGGAAGAAGCTGTGTCCCGTACAGATGATCCAAGGGTAACTTCGTCCGATGAGCTTCCGGATGACTTGCTGTTTGAACTGATGGCAGGATTGGACCGGCTGGATACGGTATATGCGGAAGAGTCAGCTTCCCCTCCACTGGACGTTCTTGCCCGAGAGCTTAAGGCGGCTGCCGAGCAATCCAGGTTGAAGAAGAGGAAGGAGCGGCGGCTGTTCGGAGTCATTTCGCTGGCCGTTATCGCCCTCTCAATACTTGCCGCCGTAACTTCGCCGGTTCTGTACTGGAGCTTGCAGGGACTCGTTCCGGTTGTAGCGCTTCTCGCGGCGATTTGGAGAGCGGGAAGGAGGAGACGGACGGAATGGAAATGAAGCACCCAAGCGATCTTCCTTGGTGGGCATGGACTCTGCTTGCAGTGCTGCTGTTCAGCCAGGGCACTCTGCTGTTCCGGGATGCCCGGGAGAGGGGAAGCTCTCCGTGGTTTTGGGGAATTTGGGGAATGACCACAGTCCCGCTGCCGACGGTGCTGTATCTCCTGTTCGTCGTGTATCCCGACCGAAGACGGAGGCGCGCGGAGCAAGAGGGGACGGATAGAACGGACTGAGACGATACCTCGCCAGATTCATCAGGAATGGAGGGGATTGAAGTGAAGACACCGGATTGGTCGCTTTTATGGCCAGTTATTGCCTTGCAAGGCCTGCTTGCTGTTATCGGATTGATATCTCTGGTCCGGGCCCGGAGCGTCCGCGGTCCGAAATGGATGTGGGTCCCGATTATCCTTTTCGGAAATCTGCTGGGCAGCATCGCCTATTTTACTATCGGGAGGAAGGACTAATGCCGCTGCTTGAAGTATCGGATCTGTACAGGGAGTTTAAGGGACGCCCGTATGTGAACGGAATCAGCTTCGACGTTGAGCATAAGCGATGCGTGGCTCTTCTCGGTCCGAACGGAGCCGGCAAGACGACAACACTGCGCATGCTCGCCGGGATGCTCCCCCCGACACGCGGCAGCATCCGGTATAAGGGAGAGCCTCTTGGAGAGAGCGGCCGCCGGGAAATCGGCTATTTGCCCCAATCTCCCGCTTTTTATACCTGGATGACCGGAGAAGAGTACATGCATTTTGCCGCGCGCCTAAGCGGGATCGGCGCCAAAGAAGCCGTCCGGCTTTCTGCCGATGCTCTTGAACGTTTGGGTCTTCAAGAAGCGGCCCGGCGCAGAATCGGGGGCTATTCCGGGGGCATGAAACAGCGTCTCGGACTGGCGCAGGCGCTCGTGCACTCTCCCCGGCTGCTTCTGCTCGATGAGCCGGTATCCGCGCTTGATCCGTTCGGCCGCCGCGAGGTGATGGATATCCTCCGGGAAATCCGGAAGGATGCGGCCATTTTGTTCTCTACCCATGTGCTGCATGATGCCGAAGCGCTGTGCGACGATATTATTCTCATGAACAAAGGAACGATTGCCGAGCGCGGAGAGCTGTCCGATCTTAAGGCCAAATATACCCGGCCGGTCCTCAGCCTTCGCGTCGAGAAGCGCAAGGAGGCGCTGGAATGGCTGGAGACGCTATCGTCCCGTCCCTTTGTCCGCGAAGCCTGGATGGAGGAAGAGGGCTTGTTAAGACTGGAGGTCGAGGATATGGAGTCTGCAAGGTCCACCATCCTTCGGGAGGCTGGGCAGCAGAGCGTTCCCGTGCTGCGGTTCGAGAGAGATTCATTGTCGCTGGAGGATGTCTTTATGAAGGCGGTCGGACAATGAGAAGCCTTTGGATTTGCTACCGCAAGGAAATGCTCGAGATGCAGCGCAGCTACAGGCTGCTATGGATTCCCGTCGTGTTCATCCTGCTTGGCATGATGCAGCCGATTTCAGCCTACTATATGCCGGAAATTCTGAAGATGTCGGGCGATGTGCCGAAGGGCCTTCTGGATTCCTACCAGATCCCGGGCCCAGGCGAGGTTATGGCCAAATCGCTTGGACAGTATGGCATGATCGGCCTGCTGGTGCTTGTCCTTTCGGCAATGAACAGTTTCGCCGGAGAGCGTGAAGGAGGCGTTGCGGAGCTGCTCCTGTCCCGGCCGCTTTCGACTTCCGCCGCTGCGTCTGCGAAGTGGCTGGCCCACCTGACACTGCTTGTTCTTTCTCTGGGGCTGGGCTCGGCTTTTGCTGCTTACTACACGATCCGGCTTATAGGGGATCTGCAGTTTGGACCGGTGTTTGCCGCTTCCGCCATATATGGACTCTGGCTGATGTGCGGCGTTTCGCTGACCCTGCTCTTCAGCTCGTTTCTTCGCGCACCAGCCGCAGCTTTCCTGGGGCTTGGTGCGACCGCCGTTCTGTCGCTGCTGCATCAGCTGCTGCCGGGAAGGCTGCAGTGGTCGCCGGCGGCGTTGACGCAGCTGTCGGCGGGACTATTGGACTCGGCAGATGAACTGAGATGGTATCTGCCAGTGTTGTCGGGGATCGTGTTCATCGCCTGCTGTATAGGGGGAGCCGCCCAACTGTTCAAGCGGAATAAACTTCCTCGTACCTGATCGGCGTTATACCCGACTATACTAGTTTAGTAGCTTGACCGCATCAGATTTCAGGGCATGCCCCTGCTCGTAGGCGGATCAGCTGTCGCTAATTAGTCTCCAGTCGCCTGATTAATTATATAAATGTAACAACTTTTTTTCTATTTCAAGAAAATGCGACAATTTTCATGGTTGCTCCCTTTCTTCCTGTAGACAGTCCTATCATTTTTTAGTAGACTGTTGAAAAGCACAACACGAAACAACTCGATTAGAGTTAAAGCTCAGGAGGTAGGGCGATGCTGCGTTTAGGAGAGAAAATAGTCATTGTCGCGGACGCTTTCGAGCAGAATCTTCCTATCGGGGATTACGGGTACGTTATTGCATATGACCGCAATCCGGATAACGCGTTTGATTATGTCATTCGCATCCCGCAGGCCAACCGCAATTTCTATGTAACGGCGGAAGACGTTGAGACGGAAGCGGACCTGCTGACCGAGGAAGCGGAAAGAGCCACACATGAGGCTTTGATTGATTATGCTTTGTCCACGCACAACGAGAAGCTGTTTTACCATTTGATGAACGGTGAGGCGGGTCAGGCGGAAGAGATAGAGAGTACTCCTAAGGAAAGCATGACACAGGCGGAATTCATTAAACAGGTGAATCTTCGAGCTTGGATTTAAGATAAGGCCGGCGGCAAGCCGGCTTTTTTATATGCTCTGAACGTATTATCTTCAACGGCCGGCCCCTCCCGATACTGCAAGAAGAACTACAGTTAACGAAGAGTTCGGCAACTTTTTCCAAAAAAAGATTCGGATTAGTGTTTTCAAATGTGCCCGGACATGCCCTGAATTTGGATACCCCGCATGTCAGGCTGACTCAGGGGATTAATGCAGGATAGCGCAATTTATAGTGGAAAGCGGATAACAGGCGGCGGAAGGCTGGCTGGATATGGAGAACGGGCGCCTTAGATAGGCGTCTTTTTTATAGGCGTGACTTATTTGGGGGAGTTTGCGCAGACTTCAATAAATCGGCCGCCGGCGAACCCGGAAAGGATAGATTCGTTGCTCCATTCTTTCCCTCTGCGAACTCTGGCCGCTGCCGGAGTGCCGCCCCCTGCGCGGGTTTGGTTATCCTGAAGGGAAGTATAACCGCATTGAATTGTATACGTATCTACAATATAATTAGTAACGTTATCCGGGCGCTTTAGCCCTTTAAACAGGAGGGATACGCAAGATGAGCATTACCGTCAAGGACGTGCAGCATGTGGCCAAGCTGGCCCGACTGCATTTAAGCCCGGAAGAAGAGGCTTTGTTTACAGAGCAGATGAACGCCATTTTACAATATGCGGAGAAGCTGGGCAGCCTGAATACGGACGATGTGCCGCCGACAACCCATGTGCTGCATGTCAGCAATGTGATGCGTGAGGACGTTGTGAAGGAGAGCATCACCGTGGAAGAGGCCTTGCTGAATGCGCCGGACGAAGAGGACGGACAGTTTAAGGTACCGGCGGTTCTGGATTAATTACATGGCTAAAGGAGATGACATTTTGAGTCTGTTTCAATATCGTCTTTCTGAATTACATAACATGCTGCATGACTCGAAGATTTCGGTCAGCGAGCTGACCGAGGAATCGCTGTCGGCGGTTGCCCGTCTGGACGGCGACATTCATGCGTTCCTGACGCTGAATGAAGAAGGCGCCAAGTCTGCTGCCCGTCAGCTTGATGACAAGCTGGCTTCGGGAGCGCCGAGAGGGCTTCTCTTCGGGATCCCGGCCGGAATCAAGGATAATATCGTAACCAAGGGGCTGCGGACAACCTGTGCCAGCCGTTTTCTGGACAACTACCAGCCGATTTACGACGCTACGGTTGCGGCCAAGCTGCGGCAGGCGGATGCCGTGACGATCGGCAAGCTGAATATGGACGAGTTCGCCATGGGCGGATCGAACGAGAACTCCGCCTATGGCGCGGTCCGCAATCCGTGGGACCTCGAACGGGTGCCGGGCGGCTCAAGCGGCGGCTCCGCTGCAGCGGTTGCCGCGGGCGAGGTCTTCTTCGCCCTGGGCTCGGATACCGGCGGCTCCATCCGCCAGCCGGCTTCGTACTGCGGCGTTGTCGGCCTGAAGCCGACTTACGGCCTGGTGTCCCGCTACGGCCTGGTTGCCTTCGCCTCCTCGCTGGACCAGATCGGTCCGCTGACCCGGACCGTCGAGGATTCCGCCTATGTGCTGCAGGCAATCGCCGGCTATGATCCGCAGGACTCCACATCGGCGAAAGTGGATATCCCCGACTACCTAGGCGCCTTGACCGGAGATGTCAAAGGACTGCGCATCGCCGTGCCGAAGGAATACGTCGGCGAGGGCGTTGACGCCTCCGTCCGTGACACGGTTCTGGCCGCCCTGAAGGTGCTCGAGGATCTGGGCGCCGTCTGGGAGGAAGTCTCTCTGCCGCATACCGAATATGCGGTAGCCACCTACTATTTGCTGGCCTCTTCGGAAGCCTCCTCCAACCTGGCTCGCTTCGACGGCGTTCGCTTCGGCGTGCGGGTGGACGATGGCAGCGGCCTGCTGGACCTGTACCACAATTCCCGCAGCCAGGGCTTTGGCCCCGAAGTCAAGCGCCGGATCATGCTCGGAACATATGCGTTGAGCTCCGGCTATTATGACGCCTATTACTTGAAGGCGCAGAAGGTGCGTACGCTTATCAAGCAGGATTTTGACGAAGTGTTTAAGAAATACGACGTGGTTATCGGACCGACTGCTCCGACAACGGCGTTCAAGCTCGGCTCCCAGACCGAGGACCCGCTGACCATGTATTTGAACGATATTTTGACCATTCCGGTCAATCTGGCCGGCATTCCCGCCGTCAGCATCCCTTGCGGCTTCGCCGAAGGACTGCCTGTGGGCCTGCAGATCATCGGCAAGGAATTCGACGAGAGCACGGTGCTGCGCGTAGCGCATGCCTATGAGCAGCATACGGATCATCACAAGCAGCGTCCGCAGCTGTAACCGGTCCATAAGGAGGGAACGAGATCAACATGCCATCATCCAAGTACGAAACCGTCATCGGTCTTGAAGTTCACGTCGAGCTTCATACCCAATCGAAGATTTTCTGCGGCTGCTCCACGGAATTCGGAGCGCCTCCCAATACCCATACCTGCCCGGTCTGCCTGGGCCATCCAGGCGTCCTGCCGGTTTTGAACCGCCAGGCGGTGGATTATGCCATGAAAGCAGCCATGGCGCTGAACTGCACAATCGGCGACGTCAGCAAGTTCGACCGCAAGAACTATTTCTATCCCGATTCGCCGAAGGCTTACCAGATCTCCCAGTATGATCAGCCGATCGGCCTGAACGGGTGGATCGACATTGAAGTGGACGGTGAGACGAAGCGAATCGGCATTACCCGCCTTCATCTCGAAGAGGATGCAGGCAAGCTGACCCATGTGGACGGCGGCTACGCTTCGCTTGTCGATTTCAACCGTGTCGGCACGCCGCTGCTCGAAATCGTCTCGGAGCCGGATCTCCGTTCTCCCGAAGAGGCGAGAGCATACCTGGAGAAGATCCGCGCGATCATGCAGTACTGCGACGTCTCTGACGTCAAGATGGAAGAGGGCTCGATGCGCTGCGACGCGAACATCAGCCTGCGGCCTATCGGCCAGCAAGAATTCGGAACGCGCGCGGAGCTTAAGAACATGAACTCCTTCCGCGGCGTGCTGCGGGGACTGGAGTATGAGGAGTTCCGCCAGGCCGAAATTCTGGACGAGGGCGGCGAAGTTGTGCAGGAGACGCGGCGTTGGGATGACGCCAAGGAGAAGACCTTCGCCATGCGCGGCAAGGAAGAAGCCCATGATTACCGGTACTTCCCCGATCCCGACCTGATCGTGCTGCATATCGACGAGGCCTGGAAGGAATCGATCCGTGCTTCCATTCCGGAGCTTCCGGACGCTCGTAGAGCACGCTATGCCGAGGAATACGGCCTGCCCGCCTATGATGCGGGCGTCATTACTTCCTCCAAATCGCTGGCCGATTTCTTTGAGGGAAGCCTAAAGTTCACTGACGACGCTAAGTCGGTCTCCAACTGGATCATGGGCGATCTGCTCGCTTATCTCAACAGCAACAATCTGGAGCTGTCCGAGGTCAAGATTACCCCGCAGGGACTTGGCGAGATGATCGGCTTGATCGACAAAGGGACCATCAGCAGCAAGATCGCCAAGACCGTCTTCAAGGAAATGCTCGAATCCGGCAAGCTGCCGGCTCAGATCGTGGAAGAGAAGGGGCTCGTACAGATCAGCGACGAGGGAGCCATCAAAGGAATTGTGGAAGCGGTCGTTGCGGCCAATCCGCAGTCGGTTGAAGATTACAAGGCAGGCAAGCAGAAAGCGATCGGCTTCCTTGTCGGCCAGGTCATGAAAGAGAGCAAAGGCAAGGCCAATCCCGGCCTCGTGAACAAATTGCTGGCAGAAGTGTTGAACGGCTGATTGCCGTATTATAGAGGCTGATTAAATAGTGAAGGCTTGCCGTCTGCGGCAGGCCTTCGGCAATTATGAAGGAGAGTCCCGGCATGAACACAATTGCGAAGCTGAATCTGCAGGACGAAGATACGCTGGACAGTCTGTGGAGCCTTCAGCATAAGGCATACCGCCTTGAGGCGGAACGGATTGGTTTTGATGCGATTCCTCCGCTGCTGGAGACCCGGGACATGCTCCGGAACTGCGAAGAGATTTTTTACGGCTGTCTGGACGAAGACGGCGATTTGATGGGAGCGGTTGCTACCGAAGAAGAGGATGTGGACAGTCTGACGATTACCCGCATGATGGTCAGTCCCGATCATTTTCGGCAGGGAATCGCGGGCCGGCTGCTAGAGCATGTATTCGGACTGTATCCGTCTAAGAACCGGTTCATCGTATCAACGGGCAGGAAGAATGATCCCGCCGTCTCTCTGTATCTCAAGCACGGCTTTACGCCCGTATCAGCTGCGGAAGTGGCTCCGGGTGTAGAGCTGGTCGAGTTTCATCGTGCCGGGGGACGTACCCATTGACGGATGGCGAGAAAGGAGGAGGGCCCGATATGAAGAACCCGAGTCATCCGGCGCTGACGCCCGAAGAGAGAGATCATCAGACTGAAACGGAAAAAGAATACGAAGATCCGCAGTCCGATGAAGGAACCGCCGATGCGCCGGTGATTCCACCACGGACCAAGCGGCGCCCCGTTAAGCGCAAATTTATTGCAGGTCTGCTGGCGGCGATTATCCCGGGCGTGGGCCACTTGTATCTGGGCCTTCTCCGCAAAGGGATATCTTTTTTGTTCGCCATCATCCTGGATATTGCGGCGCTGCTATATTTTTCATCGATCGGCATGCAGATTAACGTTCCACTGCTTATCCTGTTGGCGCTGTTGATCCCGTGCCTGTATTTCTTCAATGTATATGACGCCCTCCAGTCCGCGGACCGGATCATCCGGTTTATGAAGATGAACGCTGGGGAATATGAACTCGCGGAGGAGAAGCCGCAGCGCACCCGGCTCATCAGCGAGCCAGGCATTTCCTTCGGGCTGTTCCTGTTGGGAGGAGGCGTGCTGCTGTTTTTGTTCCGGCAAAAGCCCGCATGGCTGCAGTTCTTTATCGAGCATCATGCGGGAGCAGCGGCGGGAGGTGTTCTGATAGCAGCCGGCCTGCTCTTTATGCTTCGGGAGATCAGCTTGAGCAGACGGCGCGGCGCCGCTGTTTCACCGAAGCTTCGGATTGGGCGCTATACGTCTTCGATCGTGCTGATTGGCGTAGGAGCGCTTCTGTTCCGGGATTGGCTGCTGGGAACGGACGATATGCTTCTGCTGCTGAAATGGTGGCCGGTCATCCCTATTCTGTGGGGGCTGGAGTATCTTATCCTGTATACGGCTGCGAGAAGACCGCGCAGCAGCGGAAGCCGGCGGCGGGTTCAGCAGGATTTGCGAAGCCTTGTGCCTGCGATTTTGCTGGGAGCCTGTGTCTTTATCGTGTCCGAGCAGGAGCATTACCTGCAGCTCTGGAATAAAGTCAGCCTGAATCTGACAGCGGCGGCTGTAGATTACGGCGAAGCCAAAGGCAGCCGATTCGTCAAACCGTCCGTTGCGATTCCGGTGGAACTGAACTCGGCGAAGCTGACTGTGGACGCGATTAACGGCGACATTCTGGTACACCGCAGCCCGATCGATGATATCGAGGTAACGGCAACCGTCTGGGTGGACCAGCTTACGGGTGTACGGGCTCAGGCGGTGTCCGACCAATCGTTTATCGAAGTGACGGAAGGCCCAACCATCAAGCTGACAACCAAGGGAAAAGCCTACGGAGACTCCGGCAAACGCCAGCCGCGTATTGATCTGGATATCGCCGTTCCCGACACCAGACGCTTCGATCTGCAGATTACGACGATGAGCGGAGGCATTACGCTGCAGAATGTGGAAGCAATTCAGGATATCGGCCTCGAGACCGGCAACGGCCCGATCATTCTGCATCAGGTATTCGGCAACATCAAGGGCAAGACTCTTAACGGTGAGGTTCGCATCCGCAACATACAAGGCACAGCGGATTTGACAACCAACGGGGGCGATATGATGGCCTGGAATGTGTCATCCTCGCTGAAGCTCTCCACGGCGGTCGGCAATATTGTGGCGGAGGGGAGCGGGGCGGAACTTGATCTGTCGACCAAGAACGGCAATGTGAATGTCAAAGAGGCGCCCTCATCGCTTAATCTGCAATCACTGAACGGGGTGATCGAAGCGCGTTCCTCTTCCGTTCAGGGGGACTGGAATATTTACAGCGCTGTCGGCGATATCAACCTGTACCTGCCGGAGATTGCGAACTATTCGCTGAAAGGCTCAAGCGGCTATGGCAATATCGAAAGTGACCTGCCGGAGCTCACCATCGACAAAAAAACGATTACAGGCACAGCCGGAACAGGCGAATACAAGATCGATGTCGAGGGTAACAGCAATTTAAATGTGAGAAAACAATGAATAAACAAATTTTTATTAAATAATAATCAATATAATTAAGTCATCGCGTTGACAATCCTAAAAGAACGGTTTTACAATAAATACAATAGCGTTTATAAAATCATGGATTGATATGTAAAGGCGGTGACAGGGATGGGAAGCGGCGTACAACACGCACTGGAACAATTGAAGACGACGGGAGTCCGCATTACGCCACAACGCCACGCGATCTTGACGTATTTGATGGAATCTATGAATCACCCGACCGCTGACGAGATTTATCGTGCGCTTGAGCCCAAGTTTCCAAGCATGAGTGTGGCGACCGTGTACAACAATCTCAAAATGTTCATGGAAGCTGGTATGGTCCGGGAACTGACTTACGGCGATAATTCCAGCCGCTTCGATGCCAACGTAACCGATCATTATCATATTATTTGCCAGGAATGCGGCAAAATTGAGGATTTCAGCTATCCTTCCCTGCATGAGGTTGAGCGCAAAGCCGAGGAGGAAACCGGGTTTAAGGTTCATGGCCTTCGGATGGAACTTTACGGGATTTGCGGCTGCTGTGCAGGCAAGAAGCATTAGACCGGTGTTGGGATTGAATAAGAACAGGCGCTGGCTCAGCCGCTCATCGAGCGGCTGCCCTTTGCCCGGTGCCAGAACAACGTGGGGATTCCGAGGATAAGCGGATGATGCACGTTTCTTTTTTTGTTGGCGCTTTTTTCGTACTACTCAATACAGCCATTATGGAGGATTTGCTTTGAGCAGAAGATCGAAATCGAGACGTAACAGACCTGCGAGACGGGGCGGCTTTCTCCGAAAGCTGGCGGGTCTCCTGATTATAGCCGCTGGAGCCTGCGCCCTCGTTTTATTTGTACTGCCGAACCCGTTTCATACCGATCCGGAGTGGAAGGGAAAGGATAAACCTATTTTTATCAAAGGCGAGTTCACCGGTTACTCCGCATCAGGGGAAGGGGAACAACTCCTTCTGCCGCTTCCGCTGCTGCAAAAAGCCGTCGATCCGGCCATTCGATATGAAGCAGGAACCAAATCGGTTATTTTGACAACGGACCGCAAGCTGCTGTTCATGCAGGCGGATAAGAAGGCGGCGGCGCTTAACAATCAGCCGGTCCAGCTTCGTCTGGCCCCGGTGGAGAAGGGCGGAGTTACCCTTTTACCTGCCGAATCGTTAAAGAACTTATACGGTCTTGATGTCCAGGAGAACAAGGATACGGGAGCTGTGCTGCTGATGACGGCCGGGGAGTCGGTCCCGCTTGGTGTCGTCAAAGAGAATAAAACCTCTATGCGCAGTGAAGCGACTATTCATGCCCCGATTTTAAGCAAGATGGGCAAGGGGACGAAGCTGAGAATCTGGAAGAAGCAGGACGATTGGCTATATGTACAAATGGATAACGGCTATGCGGGCTATGTGAAGGCTTCGGCGGTTCAGGACAATGGGACGAAGACGGTAGAGAAACCGAAGAGCCCTCCAACCCGGGCCGAGAGCAGCTGGAAGGGCAAAGCCGTGAACCTTACCTGGGAGGCTGTATATACCAGTAATCCGGACATCTCTTCGCTGGGTACTCTGAAGGGAGTCAATGTCGTAAGCCCGACCTGGTTCAATATCGTGGACGGCCAAGGCAATGTTCGGAGCCAGGGGGACTCGGCCTATGTGACCTGGGCGCATGCCAAGGACAAAGAAGTCTGGGGCCTCTTAAGCAACAGCTTCGACGCCGACCTGACTACTAAGGCGCTCTCTACTTATGAGAACCGGATGCGGACGATTGAGCAGATGATGGAGTACGCCGATCTCTACGGCCTGGATGGTATTAACATTGATTTTGAAAATGTATATACCGATGACGGCGACAATGTCACCCAGTTTGTGCGGGAGCTCCGGCCGATGGCCCAGGCGAAAAATCTGATTCTTTCCATTGACGTCACCCCCAAGTCGAACAGCGAAATGTGGTCCCTCTTTTTTGACCGCCGCGCGTTGGGCGAACTGGTTGATTTCATGATTGTTATGGCGTATGACGAGCATTGGGCGTCCAGTCCGGTAGCAGGCTCGGTGGCATCCTTGTCCTGGTCGCAGACGGCAATGGAACGAATTCTGGACGAAGATGATGTTCCTGCGGACAAGCTCATACTGGGGGTTCCGCTGTATACCCGAATCTGGAGCGAACAATCCGTGGACGGGAAGACCAAGGTCAGCTCCAAATCGGTGGGTATGAACCGCGTAGCCACGATTATCGGCACGAAGAAGCTGAAGCCGGTGCTCTCCAAGGAGACAGGCCAGAACTATGTGGAATATCGGGAGAACGGAGTCCTCAACAAGATTTGGATAGAGGATAAGGTATCTCTTCAGTCGAGAGTCAAGCTCGCCAAATCGCTTAAGCTTGCCGGGATTGCGTCCTGGAACCGCAGCTTTGCCGGAGAGGGAGCCTGGGAGACGCTGAATACGATCCACAAATGAGGAAAGAACCTTCTGTCCGATCCGGCGGGCCGGAGGTTCTTTTGCTGGCGGATTAGACAGTCTGTTCCGCAAGATGATATAAGGTGATACATGCCGTTTCGGGAGGGATCAAGTGCCCTGTCTCAAGGTATCCGGCAGCAGATCCCATGTGTGAAAAACGTTGATATTGGCTAACATGAGGATCATGAGTCATTTCTCCCAGCTTAAATATAGTTCGGTCGTCCAGAAGGAACTGATATGGGGATGTAGAATTAGTAGATATAACTGAATGGACGCAAAATCGCCAAATTTGATGGAGGACGATATGGAATTATCCAATCTGACATTATTAAATGGAGATATCTTTGATGCCAATGCTCTGGGAGCTGTGGCATTGAGCTCTTTAGGGAACGCGCCCTTTCAAAGTGCTCTGCTTCATGACTTCGATAAAATTATTATGGTTATTCATCCCGACCGGAATGAACGGCAGCGGTATGGCAACCATCTTATACATGGCGAATCACGGACACAGACCCTGCATGTGGAGCTTTCCCAGCTGGAGCGTTCTCTGCTGACAGGAGACAACAACGAGCGGGTGGTCTGTCTGCTCGAAGGCGACATTTTGTGGGACCCTCAAGGTATTATCAGCCGGCTTCGGGAGGAAATAAAGCTCTTCGGCGAACCATTGCGAGACCGGATGATCTTTATTGAGTTCGCCCGTTTTCTTCATATGTACGTGAAATCCAAACGCTATTTGCAGGCCTGCTGCTTCATGGATTCCTACAACTGTATTCTGATGTCGCTGTATCACTGGGCTAAGATGGAGGTTTGCGAAGCGGGGCAATATCCGACACCTGCGGTGTGGGAACAGGTTAAGAGTCTTAACAATTCCGTCTACAAGCTGTACGAGGAACTCGCGATCAGCGGCGAGACCGTTGAACAGCGGATTGAGCTGGTGCAGTTGGCCTGTGAGTTCTCTCTAATGTCCAAAATGGTGGACTGCTGCAAATGGCTCCTGAGTCTTCTTGGGGAAAAAAGAGAGCCGTGGACTTTCGAAGAACTGATCGCTCTTCCTGAGCTTCTGTATGTCGAGGCGGAGCTTCCTTTAGTTTTGCGCAAGCTGTCTGCCCGCTCTCTAATCCGTGAAATCCCGTCCTGGAGCGATACCGGCGGAGGCTCTATCCGTTATTCAGTCTGATCATTGGCGATCTTATCATACTCATTTTATGGAGAGAGGCAGCGGACTCTCTTTTTTTGTTGGGAATGGAGCAGCGGGAAGTTTAAAAATAGGTTGACGTCCATCTGAACTGTATGATAAATTATAACTCGTCCCTTTGGAGCAAATCAGAAATGAATAATCGTTGATGAAATGCTAAATCAATCGTTTGAAAAAAACAGTTGACTAAATCGAAGGTGATGTGGTATATTATAAAGGTCGCTGCATGAGACACAAACAAGCGGCGAATGAGACTTTGATCTTTGAAAACTGAACAACGAGTGAGTATT
>RCUO01000099.1_pt1 | contig 62435 bp, 92 predicted proteins | sample 2166161 | NCBI WGS metagenome assembly RCUO01 (sample SAMN09932617, study PRJNA488358) | compost metagenome | feature: garden; material: soil; isolation source: compost soil in cyclohexanecarbonitrile-enriched culture | place: Germany: Experimental Botanical Garden Goettingen | collected 2016-01-27
CCCCCCCCCCCCCCCCTCAAGTTTAAACAAAATCGGCCCCTTTAACCCCTTTATATTCACCCGGGTTACGAGTCCGTGCCAATGAGTTAATGAGTTGAATGAGCAAAATGGGTTAGGAGGACACACGTCAAAGCCTTGCCCAGTATGGGTTTCTGCCGTTTTGGAGTTAACCCATTTTAACCCATTTTGCCCATTCTTGCTTTTTAACCCAACAAATTCTATGTGCAAGACCAACTTATTAACTCATTAACTTATTGACTTTGTAAATATGTTTGTTATAATAGGAGCGCGGCGGCGCGTATAATATAAATAAAGGAGCTGATTAATCAATGGAACTATGTAAACTCTGCGGCGAAGTGTTAACACCATTTAACACACATTCGTCTTTAGTGTCCAAGTTATGTAAAAATTGTACCAATGATATTGCCTGGTACAAGAGGCATTCTAACGTAGAAGTATCTACAAGTCAAGTGCAACTAAAGCGAATGTATTACATTGAGCAAAGGCTTGAAGCGTCACGGCAGTGCGGCGGCTATGTGCCTAAGTGGTTTAAGAAGGTCATGATAGCTTGTTCGTGTGCTTACTGCGGCGCTACGTTTTATGACTTATTCGATGCAACAATGTGTCAAGTGTGCGTAAGTAGGGAGGAGGAATACAAAAGTGAACACAAGGATACCCCATTCTCTGATCGAATAAGAACTATAGATAGATTCTATATGCAACAGCTAAAGGCAGGATTTTTGGTTCCTAAGCTTTACGATAAAAGAAAAAGACGCCGCTATTTCTAGGGCGTCCATGGGTCTGCTCTTATGAGTGGGCCTTATTCAATATCATCATAATAGATATCCTCATAAGCATCAAATCGTTTGAGAATTTCATTTAGTATATCACGATATTTGTCGTCGTATATTGGCACCAACGTTATAGGATCAACACCTGTAGTTTTGCGGTACTTAGTCATAAGTTCATCTCCGACCTGTTCAAGCGCTTCAGGTGTAAAAGCCTGTAGATCAACAGACAACCAGTGCTGTAGCTCGTGAGGTATCTCAGAGACAGGTTCTACAGGTACGCCGCGTTCCTGCTGAGCTGCGATCATTGCCACAATGTCGATGGCATCTTCTTCACCCTTTGGTGGGCGCAATCCTTGTGAACGCTGTAGCTCATATAGCTCTTTGATTAATTTTATCTCGGTCTCGTCGGCGCTGGTTCGCTGCGTCTTACGGTTGAGATATTTAAGCCGCTGATTAATACGTTCGCAAGCTTTGCAGGTCTTGTACATCGTCTTGGCGTTTCTATGATAGTACGTACGGAAGTTTTCAATCGCAGGCTTTACTTCTCCGCACTGCTTGCATCTTCTGAGTGTGCTTGGCATTTGTTATGAACCTCCTTGAGCGTGGTGTCGATCGTGGTGAAGATGGCGTTGATCTCTTCAAGGCGCTGCTTGCGACGTTGTACCAGTCTGTAGATTAGTGCCTCCGCTTCATCGGGTAGTATTGACAATTCTTGATTACCGTGCACGATGTATACGTCGTATTCTGAATGGTTATCTTTGAAGAAACGAAGGTTAGACTCGAGCTGCTGCTTCTCCTGTAGTAAAGCTTCAAATGTCTTCATCATAGTCCGGTCACCAGATTGAGTGCGATGTTAGCTGCATCTACAATGTCTGTGACTAATCTTTGGCGCTGCTTAAGACTGTTAAGTTGTTGCTCGATCAGTTCAAGCTTGAGTGAGTCTTTGATAGTTATGCTGCGATCATGCGACTCGGCATAGATAGAGATGGTCACCTCATCTGTAGTACATTCGCTGAGGAACTTGATGTCTTCTTTTAATAGTTGTAATTCATCAATAAGGTCAATTAATTTGTTGATCTTGTTCACAGTTGGTGCCTCCTTATATTTCACGTTGTACATACTCAGTACATTAGATATAGCATCAGCTATATCGTAATCCTTAGGTCTATCTTTAACCATAATTATAACGGCTTCAAGAGCAGTATCGAATGAAAGAGTTGTAGCTGTACTGATGGAATAAGCTGCATCTACAATAATAGGCTCCACAGCACTGAGACCAGCGCGATCGATACACTCAGATACACGTAATGGAATCACTTAAATCACCTCCGCCATGAGAGTGTCATATTCGTCAAGTATATCTACAATGTTGACTTGCTCACTGTCTAGAGCTTGCAGCGTCGCGTTGATGATATGCAGCTGTTCATTGATGATGCGTTGAGCCTGTAAGGCTACCTTGGTTGTAGTGCCGCTGTGGCGCAGTTTAAAGTGTTGGCCGATGCCCAAGCTGGTTGGAAAGTAACATTCACCAACACCTTTGATATGCATAAGCTCTTGCTCCAAGTGGCTCTTTAACTCGATGATACCGTTTAGCTTCTTTACTTGATCTACAATAGTCATACCCAATCCTCCTCTCTTGGCCCAGCTAGGAATGTTTTAACTGACTCCCATTTCATGTGCGTTTTAATTACTGGTATAAACATCTCCATGATGTGATGGTATGATTCATCGTTTAGCCTATTGAGCTTGTAATACATATTAAGCGTTGTAGATATAGCGCCGGCGATCACATCAAGTTCTACAACCATTGTGAAGTTTCTTTCAAGGTCAGCGCGGTAAGCTTCCTGGTTTGCTTGACTGTATAGCTTGCAGATAGTCTTCTCTTCGTGTTCATGCATAGCTACAATGACCACTCTTTTGCCGGCACCAGCAGACTCTTCGATGAAGCGGACGCCAAATATTGCCATCAGTCTTCACTCCTATTCTTTGCATTATCGGCTATCATCATTGCGAAGTTTGCCACGTTGGCGCTGCGGCGCATAACGTCTGAAAACATACTATCAATCTGTTCAGCATAGATAGGAAAATGTTTATGCCATCTACTGAGAAGTTGATTAGCTGCCTCTAGGTGGTACACATTGCGTATAAGCGACTGTGTAAGTAATTGTTTTGATTCTGTCTGCCATCCACCTTTGTACTCATTAGCCTGTAACATGAGTTCCATTTGTTCTGCGAACCATTGCACTTCAGGTCTTAAGATAATATCTTTCGCCATCTTAATGCACGCTCCACTTCTTTATTAGACTCAACGATAATTACTTTGGCATATTTAACTGTTATATTTAACGCACCGGCCTCTGTAGTTGCTACACGATACTTATCTTTATACAGCTTATTTTCCTTTGCCCAACGATGTGCAACAGTCCGTGTGTTAGCTACAAGGATAATCATTTCTTCCGGCGGCGCTTCGGCTTGGTGTCGACTGGATCTGGCAGCCGCTTGGCCCTGCGCGTCATTAGGCGGTTTTTGCGGTAGCAATCTTTGCAGTCTCTACGATATCTGTCACTGCCATCACTGTCTTTACCGTCTCTGTAGAACTTAGAGACCGGGAGTCGCTGCAAGCATGTGCCGCAGGTTCGCTCTCCATCTTTGTCATCTTGTATTGGGCTGAGTGGTAATGAGCTTAAGTATGACATGTTATAACACCCCACCTGCTATGTTGTATTTGTACATTGCTGCTTCGCCGAAACTCTCAGATACTAATGACTTAAGAGTCGGAACAGGCTTATTATTAGTAATAATCATACCAGCCTTGATCTTAAGAAAGTCTATGCCTAATTGCATGAACTTCTGGTCAAATGGAATGTTAGAGTTTTTAGCAAGCTCAACTATTTCTTGTTTGGCTAACTCTGCGTAGTTTTCACCATACAACTTAGTTAGATCTGGATTCATTGCAGTAGCTCCTTTCCCATGTAAGCTGACTTACAGTTAGAGCATTGTGATAACACCTCATCAAGCGGCTCTTCAGAGTTACATCCACAGATGCTGCAGGTAAACTCTGGTATAAAGCGGTTATGCTCGATGTTGAACTTAAACTTAGCCTCACAATTGTTGCACTTTAGTTTACCGATAGATAACTTGTCAAACGTGAACTCTGTGCAGCCGCAACTACAGACTAAATCCTGAGGAAGCTCTTCAATGTTGTGCTTTTCAGGACCAATGTGTAGATTAATTGCGTGAGGCATAACATCCATTGCGAACTTTTCAAGTAGTTCTTGTTGGCCGTTTACAATGCGATCGAAGTAGCTTTCTAACATCGGTAAATGTTGTGTTATAAGGCCGTATACAGATGAGCCAAACGCTTGTGCCGTAGGATAATAAGTGTTGCTTACTAAAGTTCCAATAAAAGCTTTAGATGCCTCCATGTAATCGTTTGTTACAGTGAACTGTATAAAATTACATTGTGTACAGAAGGTATGGGCGCCGGATTGCTTCGTCGCTGTGTTGCAGATTGGGCATTTCATATAGATATGTCTCCTTTAATTGCAGGATGTGATAAGTAACCTACAAGTTTGATGTCGTCATACTCGAATCCATCGATATTAGATACGTGTGGGCTAAGCCCTAACATGGGCAGTGACACCGGTTCGCGGCTGAGTTGCTCTATAACTTGGTCTATATGATTAAGATAAATATGTGTATCACCCATGTTAAACAGTAGATCACCAACTCTAAGACCTGTTACTTGAGCGACCATATGTGTAAGAAGTGCATATGATGCTATGTCGAATGGTAGCCCAAGGAATAAATCTACAGATCGCATTTGAACCATGCAGCTTAGCTTTCCTTCGCTTACATAGAACTGATATGCATAATGGCAGGGAGGAAGCTTCATAATACTGAGTTCAGCCGGGTTCCAAGCTGAGATAAGATGACGCCGACTGAAAGGATCCGTTCTTATATTATCAATTGTTTCCTTTAGTTGGTCGATATATACAGGATCATACATATCTAGTACTGCTAATAAATTACCAGCCGCATCGTACAGCCCATTTTCATCTGCTTGAAAGGCCTGCCAACGTCTCCATTGTGCTCCATATACTGGGCCAAGATGATTGTTTTCATCCGCCCACTCTTTCCATATACGCACGCCATTGTCAAGCATATAGGTGATGTCACCATTACGGTCACCTTTCAACATCCACAGAAGCTCATGAACTATAGACTTGAAATGTACTTTCTTTGTAGTTACTAGTGGAAAGCCTTCCAGTAGATTAAACTTCAAGGTTGTTCCAAACACTGATAGCGTTCCTGTGCCTGTACGATCTTTACGTGTTTTACCTTTTTCTAGCACATGTTGTAGTAAGCTAAGATATGCTTCCATTAGTTTGTTCCTCCTTAGTTACAGTATTATTGATCGTAGTATGTTCTACAAAGCGGAACTTAGCTAACTGACTAAAATTCCATGCTGTGAATGTAAGTATAGCGCACACACCAATAACTCTCCAAGGCGACAACAGTATAAAACCTAACCATGCCATTTTACTTCCTCCTTTTCTTTAACCAACTCTTTGAACCATTGTTCATCTTTCAGAAGTAGAGCCAGATCAATAACATCATCTAGCTCTTCTTCTGTATAATACACAGCACATACAGCAAGTTGCTCTGTATCAAATGGTACATATGCTTTAAGCTTTGGAATATAAATATTGAACATACCAGTCTTTAATTCTTCATGTACATAGCCTATAAAAACTTTTGCAGTATTTGTCTCAGCTGATACCCAATCACCAACTTTCACTTCAATAGCCATTGTAGATGCCTCCTTATTTACTGATAATACGATGCGCCTTAGTATTTGATAATGCAACGAGCGCCATAGACTTAGCTTGCAATAAAGCAATTGTTGCATCCCAGTTATTAGCCTTTGCGAGTAGTTCATTTATTTCTGTTATATGGTCTACAATCTGTCTTTGAACGTTGCCAGAATCAAGCATAAAGCACCTTCCCAATGTACTCTTGAGTAAACATCTGTCTGTTCTCAAGAGACCAAATTTTATCTGTATATACATCACCGGGCTTAGATTTGCTATTAGCTTCCATAATAGTCTCTGCTTTAGCGTCAATACCATCAGCAGCTGATACAATCCAAGCCTCTAAGAATTTAGGAGTCATTGGCGAACCGTATTCAAGTTTACCGTGATGTGATACCATGATATGCTGCACCAGATCAAGTACTCTTGAGTTTTCTTCAGTGCGGTATTTCTCTGAATGTTTTACACCGGCTACAAGATGCTCAATCATGTTACCTTCTTCAGTAAACTCAATTGATGCACCGTCAAACATATAAGTCCATAGTTTACCAAAGTCATGCAATAAACCACCGATGGTTGATAGGTCAACATTAGCATCTGGAATAAGTGCTGCTAGTGCTTTTGACTTAAATGCTACATCTACAGAGTGTTTCAATTGTGCACCTACATATGCATGATGCACTGTTTTAGCTGCTGGTAATGTTCTCCAAAGCTTATCGTAATCAGCAAATATCTGGGTAGCCAATTCCTGTAAATGAACGTTACCACATTCAGCGATTAAGAATTCAGCTTGTTTCATGTACATGTCAATATCAACGTCACCTGTAGGAACAAAGGCTTCTGGACCATACTCTTCATTGCGTGTAATAGCTTTGATATTAAGTTGCTTTGCACCCATCCATTCCTGCACTACTGCATGAATATTTAGAATCGTGTTCTTTGGTGGTGGTGTTTTATCACCAAAGTCCCAATGGTTACCACTGATAGTGTCGATTCCATCAAATACAGTTAGGTACAGGTAAGGCTTGTTACCAGGTGGTTTTGTCTTCTTCTGAATAGCTTCCTTGACAATTGCGACTAATACGACAGTATCGCCACCTACAACAAGATCTTTGATTTTAAGCATTTACAAATCCTCCTAGTGGTTTTATAAAATTAATTCCTACCTTCAGATAATCCTTAAGCTCACCTGTAGCTGGAATATTGCGAATTGGTTCCTTTGAGCCATTAATAAATACCAATGATACAAAGCCTGGATTGAAGAGTTCATCTACTGCCAACACAGCTTCGTTTGAATTAATGATATATTTCTTACCTGGCTGAAAATCATACTGTAGCGGCTTATATTCTACAAGCTCCGTTATTGCATAACTATAACGAGTGCGTTGATCTTTATAGCTTGTGATCTTATCAGATACAACAATAACGCGGTTAGTGGCTAGCTCATGTCCTACAACAGATCCAATAAGAGCATTTTCAATATTATCGCCAAGTGTTGAGCGAATGCGTGTACCAAGCGGGAACAAGTCAGTACATATGTCTTGTAGATCAGTTATAGGAACCATAGAAGTGCTGTAATATAACCCTTGTCTTTCATTGAAATCTTGGACTGTTTTGATTTCATAATGTAATACACCACCAACTGGTTGAGCCATTCCTGTAAATTCTACATGACGACCATTGATAAATTTCAGTCCCATTTATTACCCCTCCAATTTCTTAAGCTCTTCCAGCATCTTTGCAACTTCTGGATCAGATACTGCCATCATGCTGTACAGCTGCTGTGCTTCGAATTCAAACTTCTTTTTAGCGAGTTCAGCGCGAATTTTCTTAGCATGTTCTTCACGTTGCAAGCGTTGCATGTGCGTTGCAAGGTCAACCTTTTGAATAATCCACTTTGATGCACGGGTCCTACCTGAAGGGTTACTATCAAGTATTTCCAGTATCGTACCTACAGCTAAACCTTTAGCTGTATCACATACAACTGGGTCGCCGATATCAGCCATACCATCTTCCATAAAGAAATTATAAGCTGTAACACTGTTGTTATAGTCTGATGCACGAAACTTAACTTTCACTACTTTCATTTTCATCAAGCTCCCTTTTCAATTTATATTGTTCAATTTCATCTTGCACTTGCTCAGGCGACTTGTCCTCATCCCATAATGGTTGGCTGAATCTATCCATTAGAACTTGTTCTCCTCGTCTAAGTATATCCAAACATCTTCACCTTGTAGTGGGAAGTTAGGTGCCATTTTTAAAGCTTTGCTGACAAGTAAATATATTTCTGCAGACGGTGTTCTAACAATATTATCGATTGGTATGCGCACTGGTATTGTCATTCCTTTACCATTAGGCATCCATTCAGGGTCGCTGCCTCTTCTGAAAAATTCACGGATGTTTACTGACTTTACTCCCTTTTGAGATACAAGAGATACAATTAGTTTGATGTTAGGCGCTTTAAGCACTTCACCTACATACTCATAGTTGTCATACAGTCTTCTACGTTTCCTGTCCGCCATTATTAGTTGCCTCCTTCAAGGCACTAAGCAAGTCACCTGCCTTACCTTTAAACCCAAACAAAGGTCTGTAGACTCTGGCAGGCTGTGGCAAGCTCAGTGCATACTTACCATTTAAGAAACCATCAAAACCAAAATCCCAAACTTTAGCAAAGTCTTCAAACTGCTTTGTAGACATTGTAAGTTGCACCAATAAATCATACAAATTATAAATCAAATCCCTTTCTATAAGCTCTTCATAGATATCATCTAGCGAGTGCCAGTCATGATGATACTCAATAATGTCACATGTTGCTAGGACTGAGAACCTTTCAAAGGCATCTTCGAATGAAGCTTGTTCACCGAAGTTAAAACGTTCGTAGCCAGTGTGGTTATTAATCAATGTAACTTCGCAGAAATTATTTGCAGTCTTACGAAGTTTGTCTATGAGGTCAGGTCCTTTGGTCACAAAATCACTTAGTATAAAGCTTTTACCAAAGTAATCTATTGGATCAACTTCATTTCCATTAATGATGAATGGGTTGTAGATAGTTTGCCCACGATACTCAAATGACAATAGATGTGATGTATCTTCCAATGACTTATCTGCTTGATACGAACCAAGAAACGCAAGATCATCCATATTAAGGTCTGCTTCATCTACAAGCAATTTAACGAGTGCATCATTTTGATAGTAGTAAGTGTCTGCAGTGAATGGTAATGTTGTTTCCTTACCACCAATAGTGAAGGTGAGATAGTTAGTTGTGTTACTCCAATCTGCCTTTTCGGCTGCAGCATCCATTGATTTAATAAGGTTGATAAGCTTGATTACGTTTTCTTTTGCCATTGTAAAATCCTCCTTTTTCTTTTTGCCTATACCTTATTATACCGTATTTTACCGCAGCCGAACATCTATATTCCTTATATCTGTTACTCTACTTCATGTATACATTATAATAGAAGAAACAGATAATTAAGATGCTATATCGAATACACTTCCATCAAAAACATTGTAGTTCTTGGTGCGTTCCATCTCTTCAGCAGTCAATTGTTCAAAGCCGATGTCTTCTACAGGTGAAACTTTCTGTCCCCATGATGGATTACCGTATTCAGCACCAGCAGTGATAGGCACTCTAAACGTTTCGAAGTCAGACATTAACCATCTGAGCTTAGGTGCCAAGTGCATCTCAGAGTTATGAATTTCTGGTAACAATTCATCATGTACAATGTTAACTAACCGTGTCTTGTAATTGTGTGCACACAAGAACTTATAGATCAAGATCAGCTTTGACTTAATATAATCTGCGGCGCAGCCTTGGATAAGCGCATTTGGTGCCTTGTATCCTTCATTTGATGTTAGGCGTCTGCGTCTTCCATAGAAGTTGCGCACATATCCTCTGGTGCGAGTTACTCGTTGTACAGTAGCAATGAAAGGTTCAATCTCAGGCATACTAGCAAAGTAAGTGCGTTTGAATCTACGAGCTTCAGCCAGCTCCATTTTCAATGATATAGCTGTTGCTTCATCACCTTGGCCATATACAATAGAGAAGTTAACCGTTTTAGCTTTCTGACGCTCTTCACCATCTGGGTCAATCTCACTAATATCTTTGTTGAATATGATAGCTGCTGTAGCAGCATGTACGTCATGGCCATTTTTAATCGCTTCTATCAGACCCTGTGCTTGAGCATAGTGAGCAAGTAAACGATATTCTATTTGGTCTAAGTCCATAAACCATAAGGTATAACCGTCTGCCGGTATAAATAACCTTCTTACACGTTTATCTTTCTTTGGTAATGTTTGTAATGCAGGCTTAGTAATTGACATACGACCTGTAGTTGCTTCAGTCTGATTAATCGAGCAGTGCACCTTGTGCTCTGCATCGCGTTGGTCATAAATACCAACGGCGTACGTATTGAGTAGCTTTTCATTTTTGCGATACTCTTGTATCTTTACAACCAAATCAATGCCCATGGCTTCAAAACGTTCAAGTTGTTTCTTATCCAAACAAACATTACCCTTGTCAGTATACTGGAACAGCTTTTCATCGACGCCCATATGCAGCATTGCTTTATGAATCTGAGCGCCAGAGTTCATATTAAACACATATCCAACCGCATCATATACAGCTTGCTCTGCCTCATCTACAATCTTCTTAAGGTTTTCTTTGAGCGGTTTTTCGTAATCAGGATCTGATGTCATACCATGACGTTCCATTGCGTATAGTGCAATCATATCCTCAAGCTCTACTTCATATAAGCCTACAAGATCATCTGCAATAAGCTTCTTATATTCATCCATAAATACCCAATAAGCGTTCCAAACGTCGGCATTGGCGTACTGGCTAAGTAATTCTCTAACAATCATACGATAATCAGTAATCTTATTAGACATCTTGTAGTTATCAACCATGTACTCAAACTTGACGATGCCTTTAGGATGCTTCTCAGCAAGGTCTCTTAACTGGAATGAATGTCTGTTTTCGTTTGCAAGCTTTGCTATAACTACAGTGTCGTGTATTTTACCAATAATCTTCATCTTGATATTAGCCAGCATGTGCATATCAAACTTTGCGTTATGGAATATGAATTCAATCTCAGGATCAAGGAACCAGCAGTTAAGCTTTCTAAACTCAGCATAGTTATTTTCAATAGAATCATATAATGTCACCGAGTTAATACCATCACAAAAGCTTATGCAAAACGGTAAATCTACAGGCACTGCCTTCTTACCAGTACCGATCCATCTACGTATATGACTTGCTGGTATATTATGATTCTTTTCATCCATAGCATAATCTTCAGTATCACATACGATGAACTTACGACCCATAAACTCAAACGGTTTAACCAAACGTAATACATCTTCTGCCTTATTGGTATCATAGAAATTAGTTAACATATGATCTTTGAACGTTGGTGCATGATATGTCATATTTGCGCCTTTCTTAATAACTGCTGTTTTCTTTGGCTTAATAATTGGGGCCATTAACGTATCACTCCTTTAGCTACAAGGCATTGTTTCATTTTAAAGCTTATTTCCTTAACAGCGTATGCTTCAAAGTCTATAGCGACACTATTAAACTCTTCATAAGATATTGGATGAGATGTACCATACCGTTGACCATCAATAAACAATATCATTACTATTTCCCAGCCATACCTAGTTTCTGTGATAATAAGATCACGACGTTCCTCAAGCATAGTTTTTGGTAGATAGTCAAATGATTGCTTCAGCTTTTGAATCATTTAATCACCTCATATTTATATCGTATATACCGTTCATTGAATGCCTTTGTAGCTTCACGTTTGATGAGCCCTTCTTCAATCATTTCTTCAATGATGAAACGAGACCGATTAGGATTCATCTTAGCTTCTTTAGCAATTATAGCTACAGACACTGTTTTTCCTTCGAGACGCTTGATCGCTGCTTTTAAATCGAGCTTTTCCTGTGGGTCAACGTTAAACTTCATACCAGCCATTAGTACCCTCCTTGAATCTTGTATTGTATTGATGCGCCATGTTCAATCACTTCACGAATACGTGTTGTGGCTACTTGCACTGCGGTGTCTCTATCCATAATACGCTTGTTCATACCCATAAAAACCTTACCATCCATCATGCGTTTGAATTGCTCCGGCGACACATAAACAACTACAAACATTGTTAATCACCCCCATATTTTAGGCTAAAATTAACTTGTTACAAATGTACGGTCCTCGTTACATGCTCGTGATAGCTAGGCAAGGTGTTTATAAGGGCCTATTAATCACGGACCTGTATAAACATGTTTTACGAGTCCGGGATTTTTCATTATTACATTAGGGGCTACCAAAATCAGCCCCTTTAGGTTAATTATACCGCATAAAATATACCACGTATATAGCCAATTTCAATTATTTACCATCAGGTTTAAACGCAGTCCACATAGCTGCCATTGTATAGTATAGATGTATTTCATATACACCATCAGGACCTCTCATTCTGCCACGCATATATGTTATAGCCTCATGATCCATAGGCACATTCCATACGTGTAGTGAGTAGACCTCAAGCGCTGCGCCTCTGGCAACATCAAACTCAGGTATGTCTTCCTTGTAGTGGCCACCATTAGCGTTACTTGAATCATACGCACCAAATACCCAGAGCCTATGCTTATTAATAAATTCCAGGGTACTTTTGGATAAGCCCCTAAGGGAGGGCACTACAATAGCCGCATGGTCTTTGTGTCTAGCCTCATCTAACACTTCAAGTAGAGTCTTGTTCATACTTTAATCACCTGTATTCCCGCATGGCGGAGTAATGTAATGCCTGTATCTTCTTTCCAATCAGTTGTGTAGTATACCGTCTTGAAGCTGCCAGGTGCGTTAATGATTGCTGCGGCGCAAGCGTTGCATGGAGCCAGCGTTACAATCATTACTTTATCACTACCCATGTAGCTATTCTTAGCCAGGCAGTTAATTTCAGCATGTACGCATCCATACTTGGTGTCTATCTTGCACATGCAATCTACAAGGCCTTTAGGTCCACCATTAATTCCAATGCTATGGACTTGACTGAAGTCAGCGTCTGTGATAATCGCTGCGACGCCGCGTTCTGTACATTTTGATAGGCTAGCAAGTTGCCTTGCAAAGTCTGTAAATACCGTTAATTTACGATCCCTGTTGTTCATTACCATCACGCGCCTTTTCTATTTGAACTACAAAGTATTCAACTAACTTGTCATAGTATTTCTTTTCAATCTTGCCAGCGCGTATTTGGCTTCGTAGCCAAGCAAACGGGTTTTCAGTGCGACGTACCTTTGGGTTACAATCTGTACATGTAGGATATACGTTCCATGGAGCATAACGTCCGCCATTCTGGAATTCAAGAAAGAACTGTCGAACTTCAATATGCGGATTACCACACAATGCACAACCATTGAAGTATCTACAGGCTTCTAACCATTGATCTTCAGTTAACGGCTTAAACGGTAGTTGTGAGGTGTTCTTCCATTCTTCGTATATCTTTTCTGCTTCGCGTTGGCGCTTAGCCCTGTAGTCGCCATGATACTTTAGTCGCCATTCCTTGTTGTTATCAGAAAACTTACGCCCATTAATCTTAGCACATGGTTTACACATGAGCCTTATACCACCGGCTTTATAGCGATAAAACTCAGATTCAGGTTTCCATTCATGACATACAAAGCATTGAAACGTATCCAAGAAGCTGCCGCAGAACCTACACTTTGAAAGACGGTAGCTGAGAGGAAACTCCCAGCCACACTCAGGATTAGTACATCTTCTTACTGATTGCATATCTAACCACCGGTAATATATGTCGTTCTTGGTGCATCAACATTTCATAATGAAGCGTGATGTCAGCAAGCTTATGGAAATCTGTGATGTAATCTTCGCCGCGGCTCTGCAACCTTTCCCATAACGTTTCAACTTTATCAGTGCAATGAATTATTATGCCACCACCAAAATTTGCAATGCCTTCCTCAAAGTAAAGCATTTGGTTAGCATCAAGATAAGCTTGGTCACGCATTACCTTGCCATATATCATCTCAGAATACCAGCAACGATCTATAATTAGATTATCATAATTATGGCATAACTCTCCATACTCACAGTACATCAATTGCTTTTCTTCTTCGGTTTCAGGCTTGCTACGATGCTGAATAGGAAAACCAGTCATTGTAGCGATAACAGATGCCAGTGTAGATTTACCTGCACCATCTGGTCCCTCAAGTATTATTTTCATCTATACTCGCTCCCCATATAAGCTCGCGTACTTCATCTCTCAAATCCGGTTCTAACATGTTGAATGCAGTTGTTGCAGCTTCCTGTAGTATGACCAGACTTTTCAATAGTGTAAGAGCATCAGCATTGAATACAAACTCAATGTCGCCAGTAAGCTCATTGTAGCCAAAGGCCGCGAACTCATCATATTTTGCTATTGTATCTCCTGCCTTTACTGTGCACTGCGGCGCTGCATCAACATTAATATCTTTATTACTCGATAATACTTTCAGCATTAGGCACCTGTACTTCCGAAGCCTTTATTGCCTCTAGAGGTATCTACAGAGTCTGTAGGAATAGCGTAAGCTATAGGATACACAACCAGCTGTCCAAAGCGAGTATGTGCTGGATACTCAATAGTATGATTGCTAAGATTAACTACAATTGCAGTTATATTGCCAGTATAGCCAGGATCAATAGGTGGGCTCTGTGCAAGCAATGAAACACCACGCTCATATATCTCTTTAACCAGCATATCATATGAGTCATTGCGATGTTTACTAGGATTATGGATAACCATATCTAGTGTTTTTTGCCCAGAGGCCATACCAGTCCGTGGTCTAATTTCTGCGCTGTATCCTACAGGAACATCAATAGATACACCAAGATCAATACTGTTTGGGCCTGGGTAAAGCAAGCCAGCTTCAGGACAGAATACATCCAAGCCTACGTCAATATCGTGGCCGCGCTCCGGCATTTTAGCATTAGGGTGAGTAAGTCTTGTTACAAGTTTCATATGAGTGCCTCCTACTCAGGAATTGGTAGTGTGTCTGATACACCTAGTAAAGCAATATTACCATCTACAAACATAACGTTATTAGCCAGTACGATATTTTGCTCGTTAATGAAAGCGCCAATGATTACAATAGCTTCTCTGTCAGACAGCTTACGATCGTTCCACAAACTGTAGGTCTCGCTTATCTTACGCAGCTTCTCTTCCATTATTTCACCAGCAACTTTCTGAATTTAATTTCCTTCGTGCATTTGCTATACACATCAGGATAGTCTTCTTTGAGCTTGGTAGTGTCTACACGCACTTGTGTTTGCTGCGCCCATTTGATAATGGTTTCTGACGTGTAACCAATCTCGAAGTTACCTACGGCTTCCTTCAGAGTATTGCCAAGTGCATCCACTTCTTTTTCAAGTGCTTTAAGCTCGGCTTTCTTTGCCATGTAAGTGACAGCAACGTCATTAAGTTCCTCATCTTCTAGCATCTTAATCTCTGAACCAGTGTCTGGATCGGCGTATCTGTCCTTAACATAGTCAGAGTCCGCGTCGCTGCCACTAAGTGGTGGTTCAATTAAGTTCTTAACATTATGATTCCAAAAGGTATCTGCAGCCGGTATCATCGTTTCATTTAACAGATCATCGTTACGGAAGATTTCAATCATCACAAACTTGTTACCACCAATCAAACAAGCAAATGCACCGAACTTAAGATCACATACCCATAGATACCAATTAAGTTGATAGATATAAGTCATAGGAATATTGCCTTCGTCCCATTCAGACCAATTACGAGCGTCTGTAGTTTTACACTCAAGGATACCAGTTGGCTTTCCTTCATCATCTACAATGAATCTATCAACATTTGCAAGTGCCCATGGAAAATCTTTATGACACACTGTAGCCGGTGTTTCTACAACCTTATTGCCTGTGCGGAGCGCATACTCAGCGGCCACCACTGGCTCCAGCATATGCCCAAAGTGCATCCGTTCACCAGAAGCACTTTCAGGGTCAATTGTGTCGTTGTACTGGCCAGTCTTCCGTAAATAAATCAGCCGAGCTGTGGAGAAATTACTAACCCCACAGATCGGACCAATATCGGAACCGCCAATACCAAAGGTGCGTGCTTTAAGCCAAGCTTCCTCATCATCTTCTTGTTTTACTGTAGACATGATGCGAACATTAGGCAAGTAATCAAGTACGCTCACGGTATTGCCTCCTTTTAATATTCACTGTATGCTTTTAGTCTAACTTGATCAATTCTTTCTTTAGTGATAGGATTAGCTCTAAGATACTCTAGGAACTCTGTACCAAGTGGTTGCCGGCGATAATCCCCGCGAACCTTCTCAACTAGATGGTTATTGATAAGGAACTTAGTGAGAAGCTTCAAATCGTCTCTCGGTAAGCTTGTAGCATCATCGAGTGTGTTACGGCTGAAATAAGGGAACATGTACAATGTATTAACAAGTTCATTAAAGTCAGCAACCGGTAACAACAAGAATGAGTTAACCAAATCCTCAATACGAACATCCGAAGAATCGCTATTAACTGCTTCAATCTCACTTAGCTTGTCATAGCCGAAACTCTTAGAGCTGTATATCTTGTGCATGAAACCTACAACGTACTCAACATGCTCTTCTTTAACAATTACGTCGTTACCGTTTTCAGTTGAGAACATACAGCAAGCGCAACTAACTGCAAGACGTGCAATTGTAATACGTTGGTCAGCGGCTTCTACAATAGGTATCTTGGAAGTGTACTTGCGTCCCATTAATGTTGCATGTTTAAGTATAGCTCTTGTAGCTTCATCAGTGAATATAATGTTTTCAGGTCTGCGGCTCCATGCCCACATGACACGTAGGTTACACAAATCTGAGTCATACGTATGAATTACTTCAGGCATATCATTTACGTTAACGTTGATTAGCTCTTCTGCTACATCACCAGAAGCGACAGACATTGCGAGATCCAAACGTCTGACGTCTTCTGTTTTTCCAAAGAGTTTAAGCACCGCGCTAACTCCGTGAGTCTCTTCTTTAAGGGGTCGTCCATTACGAGGGTTAGAGATATAGATAGCTCGCGTTCTAGCAGTTGTTTCCGCTGTGACAACACCTGTTGCTTTTGCGACTCCAGAGGACCGTACATCGGACATGACGGCAAGGTCATCTTCTGGTATACCTGAAAGTTCGTCGAGTGTGATGAGGCCTCCATCATTGAGTGGAAACGCACCCCATACCAAGAACCATCTTTTGTTATTCTGCTGGATGCTGTAGACAAGACCAGTACGTTTGGAAGATTCACCACTGTGTAGTTCCCCCAATCTGTAGTGAGCCATTAGGCGTTCTACAAGAGTTGATTTTGCTTGTCCGGAATCACCTATAATCAGAAGCTCACCCCAACCACGTTTGACAAATTGACCTTGGAAATAAAAGTTTAGTACAGTATGATAGATAAGGTCAACTGCAACCGATACGTCACGGCGCTCCCATATATAAGTTACATTCCGTTCAAAGTCCTTATGAATAAGTTCCATTTTATCTTCAATGCTTTGATCAAATTCCGGCTGAAATATTTTAAGCTGCTGGAAAATATCTTCTGTCATATCAAAGTCGCTGATAAGATCTTTTTCCGGGTAAGCTTCATCAAACATGTAATGAGCATATTGTGTATGTGGGTCTGGATACATATAACCAACCATGTTATAACGCTTGTTAGCTTTGGTTTTGTCTCCAATATAATATCCGTTACGTACAACATACTCATGTTCCTTAGCAAAACTAAAGTTAGCCTCTGCCTGTGGAATCATACGAAGCTCTTCGATGTTCATGTACTCTTCAACCTGTAGATCAAACAATGGGCATTTACCATTAATACCCAGCATACCTACAAGTGTGTCATACTGTTGCTTTTCAGTACATTTGATTAATTTCATAAGGTCCTTGTCTAACGACGTTAGTTCCTTATTCATTTCACCAGCACACTTAAGCAATGTACAACCTTGACAAGCTTTCTTTTCTGAATCAGCGTTTTCTCCGCAGGACGCCTTAATCTTCTTAGGGGCTATGTAGGGCGTTCCGTCCTTTCCTGAAACCATGATCGGAATCTGTACTCTCTTACCATATAGCTTAGCACTAGCAGACTCAGCAAGATGAACATCTTTTGCTTCAACTTGTAAGCCTTCGCTATGCCCCATACGAGGATCAACATACTTCGTTGCAGTGTCTAGTAGGTGTTGGAAGTCTTCCGCAGTTAGCTTTGACTTCACATAAAAGTCTGTTATGTCTCCCTTGTGGATAAAGCTTTCTGGCCAGTTTATGATGTACACATCGGTTACTTTGTTTAGCTTCTCTGCTAGTTTCTTAGTAGCATTTCGGCCGGCTTCATCATTATCTTGTGCAAGGTAAACGCGCTTTTTAGTTCTGAAGTATCGCAGCCATTCTGGTTTCCACGCCCCGGCGCCACTTGTAGGACAAGCCGTAGGGAAGCCATATTGCTCATTGATTATACGGTCAGTCTCACCCTCAGACCACACAATCCACTCAAGATCTTCATTTATAAGATGTTCAATGCCGAATATACGAACTTCACCGTAAGTATTTCCTAGTTCATCTGTATAGTTGATCAGTTTAAACTGATCTTCATCAGAGTTCCATTTATACCTACGGAAATTTACTACATTATTGAATTCATCATATATCGGTATTGTAACACGGTCACCGTCCCAGCCTAGCTGGAATCTGTTTAGCGTCTCATCTGTAAAGCCGCGGCGCTCACGTAAGATTGTTCTTATTGGCCCCGTCATTTCCATAAGCTCTTTATGATAAGTATATATCAGGTCTGAATCAATTTCAGGTCTACCTGGCTTTGTAGTTTCTGGCCGTTCGATCTTAAGAGCATCACCTAAGTCAAACCACGCTTGCTCATTAGACAAGCCGTATTTGTACTTGTACATGGTGTGTGCGTTGCCCTTACTTCTACACGTTTGACAGTAATACACGCCTTTACTAAGGTTAACAGTCAGTGACGGCGTCTTGTCTTCACCAGCTTCATGTAGTTCTCTATACGGACACTCGGCCTTTATCTCAGTCCCCCGTCGATCGACGTTTTGTAATTCGCTAAGAAAGAAGGATTCATTGTCGAGTTCCGCAAGGATTTTGTTCCGGTAGTCGGACCATTTAATTGCACTCACCCCTTACGGTAATAAAAGGAGAGCCGATCTACAGACTCTCCAATAACAATGATGATAGCGGTATTAAAATTCAGCGTCTTTGAGCTCTTGCTCAGAAGAAGTAGCAGGTGTAGGTTCAGAACCAGTTTGGTCTTCAATGTCGTAGTTAAGATCAGCATTGCGGAACATCTTGTACATTTCCATACCGAATGCACGGTCTTCAGGAGACGTGGCACCAGTTGGAGTAACTACACAGTTGTACCACTCATTGGCGGCTTTCTTCATAAGCTTAGAATCAAGGCGGTAGCCATTATTCCACATGTTTTGCAGCGTTACCTTAGCCAAGCTATACAAACGTTTACCTTCTGCATAATTAGTCTTTGCAAAGCTTAGAATGATTGGCATGCGTTCTCCTTCGATGAAGCCGAAGAAGTTAATGTACTTCACATGTGTAGGTTGAGCGTCTTTACCAGTCTTAGTGTTATCGAAGTCAGCCAGCTTACCTACAGGATATGGAGCATCACCGTTTGTAGGAATCATTGTCTTGCCATCTCTCGATATAGCAGCGATGCCACCACCGTCAGCACGATCTTTCCAGAGAATGATGTTAGTGAATTTATACACTGGAACGAAGATCTTGCCATTGAGCTTGTCCTTAGTCAGCGAGTTGATGATATCACCTTCATCAGCTAACTTATCTTTACGCTCAGGGCTCAGTGCATTGATGACTTTAATACGAGGAATAATGAGGTCAGATGGGTCGTCGTCTTCGAAACCCATTGGGGCTTCTGTCTGTGTAGACAGTTGAGTTTCAGTTTCCTTAACTTCTTCAACGGCTTGTTCTTGCTTTACTTGTTCTTCTTTACTCACGCTTATTCCACCTTCACTTTGTAGTTTATATCAACAGTTTCCTGTTAACATCGTTCTTGCTACATACTTTTGTTCTTTCACATCATGAATCAAAACTGTGAATGGACTGTATGAACCTTGTACCAGTACCATTGCTGCCATCATATTGGCAATTGATGGCCCGCTGATTAATAGGAAGTCTTCTTTATAGTTGAAGTCCTTAAGCTTTTCTTCAAAGTCTTCCATTAAAGCGGTGGTCTTAAAGATGGGTACAATTCCTTCAGTCATATACACCAATTCACCATACTTTTCAGCACTGCTAAAATCATGGTGTCGCTTATTAACTACGTACACTTTTGGCACGGCATATTGGCCTCCTTTGTTGTTTGATCTTACTTAATTATACGGCTTATGCCGTGCACTTGTAAATCTCAAAATTAACAATAATTACCTTGTATAAATATACCGTGGAAAGAAGCGGCCGTATACCAGTTCTTTTAAATACCGTTAGTTACTTCTCAATATTATCGATTACTACACCAGCCATCACGTCAGCTACTGTGTTACATGCAATAAGCTCTACAAGTACGTTTGGCTCTGGTATGAAGCCATGATTCTTTTCAAATGTCTCTAAGGCTTTAAGATACGTTTCGTCACTATTGTCAACTACCAACTTCTCTGCTGCAGTTTTAGCAAACTCATACAAAGTATATCCGTTTGCATCGGCCTCTAAAAATCTGCGTCCCTGTGCCTTAGTGATTTTTACCAAATGACCTTTGATATGGTACATCGGTAATTCGATCTTTTGTGCTTCGATGCCACCAAGTAACTCAATAGCAGCTTCCCACATATCGCGGTTCTTAACCGGTGTACCTTCTGCAGTAACCCAGTCTTTATTCAGCCAATTCTTATACCATTCCTTAGTCACTGTATTATACAGATATTCAGAGTCGGCTACCATAATAAGATTGCTCACTCTAGCTCCATTACGATTAATTCGTTCTAGCGCTGCAAGTAACGCATTAATTTCTCCACGCTGGCTTGTAGATTCATGCTCAGCTGTATTGATAAACTGATTTGTACCAGATACAGTATTACGGATAAATACGGTTCCTACAGATAAACAGTCTGGTTTTCCGTTACGACGTGACGCCCCATCAATAGCTACAATGATTGCCATTATTCATTTCCTCCTTTAGATACAGGACCTTGTGTCCAGTTAAACTTATCACCGGTAGCTTTATCAGTAAGAATAATTTCAGGACCTAGCGGCGTATCCTCAACACCAATTGATACACCACGGTTCATTAGAATTGTTACAAGCTTTGCATGCGCTGACTCTAGCTTTTTCATACTGTGCCTCCTATAGGATGATGAATGCTTGAATCTGAATCGCTGGGTTGCGGATAAGCTTCAAATCATCGTCATAGTTTGCAAGTACGTATTGTAGCTTCTGTTCAAGCATATCCGTATTTATTTGTGTTTCTAATGCGCCAGTGTCAAGCTGCGTCACTGCGATGAAGAGCCGCGGCGTCTGTACGTCATTCAATAACTCTTCAAATAACTTCTTACTACTTACCATTTAGCAAACGTCCCTTCTAATAGTTCCTTAGCATAATCACTCATAGGAACTGACTTCGTTTTTAATTGTCCTCTGTAGTACCGCATACGATCAGTTACTACCCAAGTGTACATGAAACGATTGAAGCCACGGTTCTTATATCCCATAGGTATAATTCCAAATCTACCTACAGGCGTTGGCTTACGGTACTCTGGTTCGGCATCTTTTAAACTTTCACGTAAACTCTTAAGCGTACCTTCATCAGACGTAGGCTTTGATCTTTCAAAGCTTGTAACTGGCTTGGTGTAGTCGGACTTAGCCATTATTCTTCACCTACAAACCGTTTAAAGATAGGACAGTTAAGTGACACCTTTCCGGTCTTATCTACAGACTCTCCGAATGTATCAATCTCAATCTGTAGTCCAATATAGCTGCTAGGGTTTGTCCAGATGTTTTGGCGCTGCGCCACTGTGAGACCACTGCCTGCCTTTACTTGGTTACCCTTGTAGTCAAACGTAAGAGCTCCAGCCATACCCTCAAACTCCCCCTCACCAGGTGTTACACCAGTGACGGTTACTATCAGCTCTTCTACTTTCTTGACTTTCAGTATTTCGCGAGAACGATCTACAAGGTAGTCGTACTTTCCACCAAACGTGTTAAGCATTACGCCTTCAAAATGGCGGACCCATATTGGCTCAGCGAATGACAGCACTTCTTCCTCCGTTGTAGCTACACCGAGAATAGGCGCAGGTTGTAGGAACTTGAAGTTATAGTCAATTCCAAGTGAGTCAATCAATTCCTGGTAGTCGGGTCTTAGCTTAGCAAGTGATGGGTCTTTAAATAATGCAGCAATTAATATCTTCCGCGTCACAGCATCTTGGATAGACCGGCCTGTTTCAAATTCATCAAGTGGTAGTGCATCGAAGATCATAAACTTCATACCTGTTTTGGTGCCTTTCTTATTAGCGATAGCTGTAGAGGCTTGGCGTAAAGCTATACTATCATTAAAAGTTCCGATAGCAAGTCCCTCAGTGTCAAGTACAAAGTTATCAGGGATGTACTTCAATTCTTCTGTAAGTTCTACATACCCTTCATCAATATGACCAGAGCGAGTGTAAAAAGTGCATAAGCCGTTTTTCTTAACGATGAGGCGGCGATTACCGTCATATTTCTCTGACACAATGAATGGCCCTAAAACCTTGTTCTTATAATCCTTATACTTCTCAGCCTTCATGATGCCGATCAATGGTATAAAGTCGTCGCCGTAGATTTTGTTGAGTGAGGTAGCCGTTACACCGATCTTAAGGGTTTTAGTTACAATAGCTTCTGCCAGCAGCGCTGCTTCTTCTGTAGTTTGTGCTTGAATAAATCCCTTTGCAAGCGACACATCTTCATCCCGGCCGGTTTGGTGATTGGTATAATACTGGATTATGTCGCTGTAACTAAACTCAGTAGCCGCTATGTGTGACTTGGCTCTTCTCAGCTTTGCCGCAGCGATACCAGTACGAATATAAGGATTGTAGATAAACTGCAGAACTTCTTTAAAACCAGGAACTTCCTTGTACCGTTCAAGTAATGCCATTTTGTCATTACGACCAGACGTTCTGCTAATTGCATAAATGTACTTTGCGATTTCGTTCATTATTAACCAGCCTCCCATAATTGTTTCATTGTTGCTCTGAACCGTTTTATTGTCTGACTCACATAAGTCTGAGTACACCCTAACTTTTCAGCAATAGCGCCTTGAGTTATAGTAAAGTCAGACTCGTACCATAAGCCAATTATCTGCTTATGTAAATCGTTCTTTAGTGACGTGTAACAGCATAAAAATACTCTATGTGCATAATCAACACCTGCTTCTGAAAGTATGCTCTCATCCACTGTACCTGGTACTTCAAGCTTGTCAAGCAGTGTCGTACCTACACTATCAATTGGCTGTTCAAGATAAGTAGTATTAGATATAATTTGAGTATTAAGGCTTCTTACATGAGAACCCAATCGATTGTAGATACTAACTGTTGCAAACGTTGAGAAAGCAGACATGCCTGGCTCATAAGCCATTATTGCATTATACAGTGCCTCGTAGCCGAAGCTAAGCGCATCAGGGTCTTTGGTCAAGTAAAACTTTTTCAGTTGCTTGACAAGTAATCCGTAGTTTAGCTGAAGTAGCTCAGTAACAACATCAGCCGTCTTTTCCTGTGTTAAAAGGAAATCCACTCGCTCCTTGTCGTATTTCATTAATTAGCACCGTCCTTTGACGCGCCTCCTCTACAAGAGCTTTTACTTCACCCAATGTATAACAGACGCCAGCTATTCCATTCACACGTTTCATAGTTTTTATGAACAGACTCTGCTGTGGCGACGGTACACCATCATCTGCTTTTAGTTCTGCACCTACAAACCAGCCACCAACGCATAAGATAAAATCACTTACACCTTTAGTATACCGATCAGAGGCTTTCCAATATCCAATATCACCTTGACAATCTAGCCAGTCTTTTACCTTTGAGGTTAACGTTTCTTCTAACGGATAACGCACGTGGTCTAATGACGACTGACTGGCTTTCTTCATTATACAGCACCTCCAACTTGCTGTCCTGGTTCAATCCCCATTTACTTGCTATGAAGCCCGGTATTTGAACCAGGACATTTTTGGGGTTTGTCACATTTACATTCTTCACGTGCATCCTAAATACCGCCTTTCAAGTGAGCTAGAATAGCGGCACTCATGTCTCCTTTGTTTGTCAGTGTATCATGAATAGCAACATCTACAGTACCTTTTGCTATAAAAGTATAATAGATACAACGTTCCGGCTGTTTAACGACGTCACCATATATCCGCTCTAGGCTTTGCTTGTAGTACTCAAACGAATACCCTTGACTGAAGTATACCGCAATATGAGCATTAGTTAAAGTAAGGCCTTTGTCAGCAGACGCTGGATTAGCAATAAGCCATTGAACCTTGCCAGACTTGAAGTCACGAAGTGCTTTATTCTTTTGTTCATTGTTCACACCACCATAGACTAAACTACAGTTATCGCCTAAAAGTTCTTTGATAACTCTAAACTCTTCTCTGTAGTAGCACCAGATAATTGCTTGGTTGTCACCAAAGGTATTAAGCAGCTCTATTAGTTTGTCAAAGCGATACATGCTAAGTAAGTGAACTTCTTTCTCAACTTTAACGCCTTCATGCATATTCCTGTTCATTTTAGCAGCCGCAGTATCCATAATAAAACCTGAGGAAACTTGGTTTAGCTTATTAAGACTTGCGGCAGTGCTTGGCGCTGTAATAAGAACGTTCTCACCAAGTTCAATGTATAGTTCATTCTTTAACTTTGTATAGTGCTTTTTCAATTCATCCGGCATTTGAATTTCTACAACCTTGAAATCACGCCCAGGCGTTGTAAGTACATCTTCTTTGTCAACGTACAAGGACATATTCTGTACCAATGATATAAGTTCGTTTTCACGTTCTGACTTGATTCTTAATTTTTGATACTGTGGATTCCTAGAGACGTTATCGAAGAAATACTGCGTAAACTGAGAGTAGGACTGATGAACGCCGTAGAAATCGATAGATTGTAATTGACGATAGTATTCCCACTCACCATTAGGTGCCGGTGTTCCAGAAAGTAAATACCATTTGTTGACTGAATAGGCATATTCCACAGCCTCCTTGCCAAACTTGGAACTATTACTTTTCATCGTAGAACTTTCATCTACAAAGCAGCCATATGCTTTAAGCGCTTCAATCTCCGGCCGATAAGTAACGAATGACTCAATGTTGCAGATATACACGTTTGCATTTTGCTTGAACAAGTCCAGCCTTTTCTTCTTCGTAGCCGCATGCGTAGATACAATTTTAAGTTCAGGAAACATCGCTGCGGCGTCTGGAAGCCAGGCATTCTCAATCAAGATTAATGGGCATAAGACAACCCATTTGTGGTGCGGATTTCTTCGAACGTCATCTTGGATGATCTGTAGACTCATTGGTGTTTTACCGGTACGAGTGTCGTAGAAAAATGCAAACCGATTATTGGCTTGTGCAAGCTGTACACCTAACTGCTGATGCCTCCATAGAAATGAGTCGCTGTCCTCAATAGGTCCAGTTGTTAGTAGCAAGTTAGTGTATACACGCCTTAGCATCTCCGCTTCATATAGCTGTTGTACAGCTATAGGAGTTTTGTCAATATTGTTCTCATTAATGCCCCTGAACAACTTAAGCACAAGATCAATGTTTCTTGGCGAAGTAGTGAACACTGTATTTATTCTGTTACGATGTATGTATGGTATCTGAGATGCTAACAGTTGAGATTCAGTGTCACTGCGATCTACCAGAATTTCGATTCGCCTTTCATTGAATTTTAGGCGGTTAGCCATTATGCCCAGCGACCGGTTATTGAAGCTTCTTTACTCATTTCGTTAAGTGCGTTTTTTACATCTACAGGGTCGACATCCGTACGAGGCTTGACATTAAACAATTCCTCGATCTGACGGCTCCTGTAGTATACCTTGTGACCAATAGTTGCATGGGCGATGCCACCACGCGTCGCTGTGAGTTTGCCAAGCTCCCTTACCTGATCTAATGTCAAGTCGTACTTTGTCATTACTTCCATCATGTCAATGTCAAAACCTTTTGGTGCAGTATTAACTGCTTTGCGTACAGTTTTCGTACCGCGTGTTTGATACGGCACATTCATGTGCAGCGCCTCCTTTTAAAAGTTTTTAAAACTGAGATCAAATAAAAAGCAAAATTTACCAAGCCAAGAGGCCAAATAAAAATGCTTTACAAGAGCCACCGCCTTCGTCGCCAAGGAAGCGACTCTTGTAAAACATTTTTAATTGATCCGAAGAACACGCCCGCTGGCCTACGGTAAAGACGCGTGCCTCCATGAAGCGCTTAAGCGTACGGGTGTCACAATCCGTTTTCATCCCTCATTTAAACGCTTCATGCAGGCAGGAAGTGGGTGACTCGCACACCCATGTCTCAAGCGGATCATCTGATACGCCACCGGCTTCCTATGAAGCACCTACAGAGATTGGCAGCCATGGGAGTAGGCTGTGTAGATGCTTCATACGAAGGAGGAACCGAAGCTCCTCATTCAGCGGTTCTTACAGTTCGCCTTCTACAGGATGCTCAGTAGAAGCGCCGTGAGTATCGCCATCAGTTTCAGCTTCCTGAGTAGTAACGGTTTCACCGTCAACCACATCAGTAACAGCCTTTTCCGGTTCACGACGTGCTTTTTCAGCCTTAGCTGCATCGACGCGAGCCTGGTTCTTAGCGATTGTTTCAGCAGATGCTTTACGCTGTGTAGCTTTGTATAGCACGCTATTAGCGTTGATGATCTCACGTTTCAGTTGTTCATCAGACATTTCTTCAAGCTCAAGACCGGAAAGTTGGCCGCGGCGTGTAGATGTCTGTACTGGTGCATTAATGATTGCATCCAGATTCTCGATCACGTATGCAACATCAACCGTTTCATCAGTAACATCTTTCAGATGAGCGATGAAGTCGCCGATCGTTTTGAACTGTGGTTCTTCAACCACTTGTGTTTCTTGAGTAGCCTCAGACATTGGTAATTCCTCCTTAGTTTTTGTGAGCGTCTCTTTCATATTTTTATTATATTCCTTTTAAGGGGTAAAGTACACACTTATTTTTACGGGTTTCTACAGACCATCTTTGGCTTAAAATCTTAATTAAGATCTTCAAGAAACTGTGGTGTAACTACACGCCATTCACCATTATCATACTGTGATATTGCCATTCTCTGTGCACCACTGCCATATAGCACTAAGCAGCCATTTGCGTCTACAAGCACGTCCGACACCTTATTAGTCTTTAGCCAGTTCTTAATGTACTTAATCGCCACGTCGCTGCTCATACGCACGTCCATTATTTATCACCTCCTTGCTTAATAAACGTAACCTGCAAACCATCATCTTCAAGAACTACAAACTTGTCACGCTTCATTTGCTTAGCATGTTGCTTCTTTTCTTTCTCATCAAGATACGAATAAGTACGTGTGGTATTCAATAATTTTGCCATTGTCATTATCTCCTTTATTAACTCATTTGCTCATTAACCCAGGTTTACCCATTCAACTCATTTAAAAACGCGATTTTTAAAAGGTATATAAAAGGATTGATTTATCGATTTTGATTTTAAAAAACCGAAAAATAAAAATCGAGTTTTTAAATGAGTTAAATGGGCAAACCTGGGTTAATGAGTTAAATGGGTTAAAATATTATTAGTTCAAGAAAAAGTGTTATTTAAGGCTTTTTAATATATAGATATTTATATCCTTATATATACTCTTTTAATTGCTTATTATTGATCAGGTCCAACAGCGCTGTAGTCATATCACGCGCCAAGCTGACAATGATTGCATTATTAACAGCCAGTAGTTCTTCTGGTGTTCTTGCTGTCCAGCATCTCATTGCAAAGTCACCTACAGGATTGAATCCACCGTGTAGAATGCCGGGTTGCGTCTTTCCTTTAATGAAGCTGTAATAATACAATGGCCCAACCTTTGCAAGGTGTGCGTCAACTACAATTGTAGGTATGCCTGGTAACAATGACTCAAATTTCTCACTGTAGTTGCTACGAAGCACTGGTGCGACCATTGAACCTACAACCCAAGCATCTTTAACGCCGCGTCGCAGCAACTCAGTGCCTACGATCGGTCCAACAGCATCACCTGGTACATTTGGATCGCCTAGACAAAACACATTACAATACGTCATTAAATTTACCTCCTAGCAAAAAGATAGGCTTACCATTAAACCAAAGCACGAGCGACTGATGCTCTGGTTTGTACTTATAATCATCCATTACCATTTGAAACCCTTCACCTAATTTAATGAATAAACTAACATCATCAAATGAAACTTCTGTAACTTTAAGGTTCCATGTATTTAGTATTGTGTTAACAGCTACTCTAACAATTGCTTTAGCACTTTCTGGCATATCATTAGGCAATTCAAATTTCATCTAGCACCTCCGGCATACGCTCTAAATCGTATGGTTTAATACCATGTGCAGTTGTCCAAGTACAAAGTGGTAAAGTTTTAAAGTGTTCATTATTAGTAAGCATGCACTCCAAGTTATATAAAACAGCTTCAAAGCGTATAGTACTAAAGCGGCTACCATCCATATCCGGCAATTGCATATTTGCCCATGCTATAGTATTACTTCCATCTTCCTCATCTGTGACGTATACACATAATACGTCGCAGCCGCCGGTGTAGCTCATATGCGCTATATAGCGGTTATTTGATATAGCCCTACATAACTTAACAACAAGCATAAGTTTACTGGTTACAATATCACGGTCCATTCTACAGTCCTCCTATTTACTTATTATTATGAAAGCTAAAAACCATATGAGTACAAGCAATAAGTCTTGGTACTCTTCATCCATATATTTTCCTCCTCACTTATTTATTATAACCTATTTCTTAGAAAATAGGTGCAGTAATTTTATAACTGAGTAAGGCAACCTTATGTACGTATTATAATAGAAGATACAGGTTTTTAAGGGTTAAAATCACTGAAAATTAACTTGTAACAAGCGTACAATCTTCAACACAAGTCCGTGATAGTTAGGTAGGGTATTTATAAGGCCCTATAAATCACGGACCCATATAAAGGATTTTTACAAGTCCGTGAAAATACCAAATAACAAAGGACCCTCCTAAAAGGGTCCAATTGTTCTACAGCAGGAATCGTTCTATGATATTCGCCATGTATCTGTGACCTTTATCACCTGGATGCGCAGTATTTGTTCCTGAGTTACCAGTGAAGTCTTCAGTGGCTGTACCAAACAATCCGCGTGTCTGCATTGAGGCATAGTCTTTATTCCAGGCTGCATACATGTCAATTAGACCGACATTATATTTCTTAGCCAAGTCATAGTTGACATTTACAAAGTCTGGCCAAGCACTAGTCCATGCAGAGCCGCCGCGCATCAGCGGCATCAAGATTACACTAGAGCCTAACCCAAGCCAGAACTGAACTAATGCGTCCATGTTTGTTCTGTAGTTAGCAAGACCGGTTCCTAAGCCACCATCATTTACACCTAAAGTAATAAAGGTTAAGTGAGGAGGCTTACCTGACCATGCAGACTTAGTATTAGTATTGTTCCAGTCAATTGAAGTATATGATGCCATTCCCATCTTATGAACCTGAACACCTGGTGCTGAGATCTCAGCAATGATACCTTGTACCATAATTGGCGCTGTAGTAGCAGGCGTAATTGTAAGAGTGTGCTGTGCATTTGTTAAACCTGTGAAGTTCTGATAGTTATTAAAAGTAGCTGAAGCGCCGTTGCAGTTTAGCGTACCTACAGATGTGCCATCAATTTTAACATCAGCATTGCCGCCTGTAGGACCTTTAACATACACCAATGTAAACTTATCGCCTGTAAATGTAAAGGTCAATGCAGTTACTGCTCCGTTAGAGTTAAGGTATCCACCACCATATCCAGACTTTGTACCAGCAGCTTGAATCCAACCAGTTCCCATACTGGCTCTTGGTTTTGCACCAGCAGGGAATGTTGCTTCTAATGCGTTAATCCAACCTACACCAGCATTACCGTACTTCGCTTGCAAGGAAATACGTAACAAGCTACCCCAAGCAGTATTTGGTTCATCCGACGTATAGGAGCCGCGTGTGATAGAGTCACCAAGCAAGTAAATCTTGCATGGCGTTATTGCTCGCTCAGCTAGGCCAATGCGGTAATCGATTAAGCTTGTTCCCATATTGAATCCGAACGCTGGGCTGATCTGTTCTGCGTATTTCTTGGCAGCGCCGAATGCCTGCATATCCATATTAGCTCACCTTCCCTTTTACTGTGACATTACCTCCGGTTACTGTTGTTAAGTCAACTACAAAGGTTTGAAGGCCAGCGATTGGAATAGTCCACACTTCTCCCATACCTCCTGTAGTTCCGGTACTGAAGTCAGATTTTCTTACACCAGCTACAGGAGTGTTTGCACCGCTTGCAAGTGACCCTTTGAAAGCAAGCGCAATACTAGTCGCTGTACCGTAAATCTCCAAGTTGATTTCCTTGTAGTTACCAACAGCCAAAGAACCTACAGTGGCAGTTGTTACTGCATTAAGCAGTGTTACATCAGTTGGGCCACTAGAACCACTGCTAACTATTTGCAACGCTCCTGTACTGTCAAGCGACAATGGAATTTCTACACCGTTAGCGTTTACTCCGTAAAGAATCATTTGTCTTCGCCTCCATATTATGGTATAAGATTTGCTAATGCACTTAAGCTAATGAATTTGGTTTGCAGCGCCGCGGAGCCTATTTGTCTAAACCCATTAGAGGCGTAACCAATGACACCGTTCCAATCACCTACAACCATGTGAAATCCTTCACCAGTGCCAACTTCATAGTCTACAAACTTGTAGGCCTTACGACAACCGTCGAAGCTAGGCAGAGTCATTACAAAACTTGAACCTGTGTTCTCCGCTTTAACAGCAATGTCAAAGTTGAAGAACTTGGTGTTATGTAACTCAAACCCAGCGACGCGGTTAAGCTTTACTGCACAGTCCAATTTCTCAGTCTTCCAGTTCTTAAAGCTACAATTTCTAAAAGATATGTTAGAGGGGGCTACCCCGGCAACCTGACCAATCTCAAGTTGATAGCCACCATTCTCTTCCATATTCAACCCTTCAAAGATCATCGACCGGCATTCACCACCGAAGATTGCGATGCCACCAAGTGCGTTACGTTCAAACGCTCCACCAAACCAAGCGAATACGTCTGGCGAGTTTTCTACGTATAGACCATAACCACTGTTATCTGCCATAACGCAGTTATAGCGTGCACTAGGTGAAGATGAAGGATTAAACGATGGATAGTACCAACCATTGATATTACCCGATGCAAGGATGTTCTCATAGTGCGCATACCATACGCACTTTTCAAAGATAGCATTAGCGTGCTTGTGTATGTGAACATCCTTCATTGTTACGGTGTGGCAGAATAAAAGATCAAAACCGTTTTGAGTGAAGAATGGAGTTGTTTTATTAGTGGTGAGTGTAAGATCTCTTATCTCCCAGTGATTCATAAAGCCGTTAGGATTAACCGTCTCATCAAGTGATCCGCCAGTGCCTTGTATAATTATAGAAGACGTTAGCACACTATGATTCACAAGTACGGTGTTAGCTACAGATGATCCATATAGATGAACCTTGTTCTTATAATAAATGCCTGTATGCCTGTATGTACCAGGAGGCATTGTAACCTTACCACCACCAATGGCACTCGCCGCATTGATTGCGAGCTGAATGGCTCTGGTATCATCATGACGTACCGCAACGTTTGTAACCGTGTAACTGGCAGTCTTGGACAAATACAGTTTCTTGTTAGCTACATCAACACCAGTTATGGTTGCTGTAAGTTCTCCAATGCCTGTGATATACTGGTTTATTGTGAACTCACTACCTGTAGTACCCATATCTACAACCGGCACCGCTGCTGTACCTACAGAGTTTCTTGTTAGTATAGCAATATAGTTACCTAGTCTTGAGTGCGTATAGGTAGGCAGCTTTAGCAAATCACCAAGGCGATACGCTATTGTACCCTTATCACCAGTACCACCTTGAACCTGTGCAAAGTCAGCGTATAGCCCGTGTGATCCAAACGTTTGTGAGCCATACAATCTAGGCCCAGTAACCGTTGAAGTAAAGCGAACCACGTTAGTATTCGCGGTGCCGCTGATTGCCCAGTTAGTCCACAGATTGGTAAAATAAGGATCAGTTCTTATACGATTACAAAACTGCACCGCTGTTTCGCCAGCAAATACAGTGATGTATTTAGTTTCCCATTCAAGGCTTATACCAAACTGAAACTCAGCGTCAGCGGTGCCGCCGAACGTAAGGTCAAATATCTGAGCAAGTGGAGTTACAGCAGCAGACACAGTATTCCCATCAGCTGTGATAGAAACAGTGCCTGGGCTTGTAGGAGCCTTTGTTACTTCTATATACGTGACAGCGGCTACTGCAGCAGCGTTCAATACCGATACCTCTTGACCAATGTTGAAACTCTCTACAGATGCTACGGTAAGAACATTACTACCGGCCGTTATTGAACCGGTAGTAGTTGTTGCAGACCCGCTTGCCCCGTAGCTCATTACGCTAAAGCCGATGTCTAGTGGGTCCCTTAAAGCATCTAGCTTATAAGTTCCACCAGGCACCCATGCGCCGCTGCTCCAAGAGTACCACTTAGAGTCTGCAAGCACAAGAAACGAGCCTGTAGTTCCACTAGGATAGGCACCCTGTAAAGCTGATAATGTGGCGTACGCGCTTTTTACATTAACTGGGTCTGCCATCTACGGGACCTCCTTATTAAGTCAAGTCGTGTCTTTCCAAGACTTGCTTTTGTTCCTGACCTTTCTTACTGATGTAGTTGTTCTTCCACCAGGTCCATACAGATACTACAACAGTAAAGCCAGTGCTAATAAGTACATCTACAGTCTCATCCTCAATAGGCAGTGGCGACTTACCGGCGGCGGTAAGCAGCTGATTAGTCAGTGCAATTGCCAGAACTACAGTACGTACTACAGAAGCTTTGTCCATTTTAATTCCTCCTTATTAGACGCTGTATAATTGGGCTTGCGGTATAACCTCTTTTGCTTGACTTGCACTCGACCAGGAAAGTTTGATGTTAGCAACTGCATCGCTAACGTTGAAGTATTCAAGCTTTATGTTATGCTGCTTACCAGCGGCAAGCCTCACAACTGCGGACACCTCAGCAGTACCATGTACAGCCCAGTCATCAATGACTAGCAGATTGTCTACCCACAGCCTAACGCCATCAGAAGATTCTACATAGATAGTATAATCTTCATCATAGATAGCTTCTAGATAACCTGTCCATCTAACTGTCATATTCCAGGAGTTTATTGTAGTACCTCCTAGCCAGTTAAAGTTAACGGTTGGTACTATCTTAGATACCTTCAATGTGTTAAATTCCTGACCAAGATAGTATTTACCCATCAGTCCATCAGCAACCATGCTAGGCATGATTTTATCTGGATCATACGCATCACCGCGATTAAGCGCATATGGATGATTGTACACTGCTACAATAGTTTCATCAGTGTTCCATCTACCATGATTTGGTTCGTTGTTCGTAAGGTAGTTACCCCACGTCATAAACCATGAATACTTGAACTGACGATGTAGGCACTTATCCATGTCAGGCATTTGACCGTTCTCAGTTATACTGATTATCTTGCCTTCGGCTAGGCGTATAAGCTCATAGTAGTTAGAGTAGTAATACTCATTGTTGTAGATATCCATACCAAGAGCATCGGCGCGGTTATGTCCTACATAGTAGTTAGCAGCCGGCTCACACCACTGATTATTAGCATTGGCGCTCCATACCCACAATAGGTTATTCAGCCCATGGTAGTGTGTATAACGCTGATACATGATCTCCCACAACTCAGCGAAGTTAGACTTCTTGCCCCACCAGAACCATCCACCATTCATCTCATGGTAGGGGCGCCACAGTACTGGTACGCCGCAATCCCGTAGTTGCTTGAGGTATTCGGCCACTTCATCTATAGCTACAATGAGGGCTTCATATAGCGCTGTTCCAGGTGTAACAAGCTCATCAAACTCAGCTTTAGTAGTAGCTCTTTGCACATTAGGCCATGTGAGAGCAGTGCCTGGATATACTTGATGATAAGTAGCAGTGACTATACCACCTGCATCATGCCATGCCTTAGCAGCGTTTACTACACCCTGTCTTTGGGCTGCAAGTGTCTCTGGAGTCTGGCTAGTAATACCGCCAAACTCAACACCTTTAAGTAGTGGGTACTTGCCTGTCTTTATACGCACCTGTTCAGCGTACGTATAAGGCGCTTCGAGATACTCATGCTGTCCTGTTATAATACGCTTTCCTTGTAAGAAATAAAGATTGTCAAGTAGTGCTTTTGCTTCAGGAGTAATGCTTGGATTGATAGGCAGTTTAAGTAGATTGTTGTATTGCTCTTTCCAACTTACGTCTGACATAGATGGCCTTGCTTGATCTACAAGCTGCCATAGAGCATCATTTCTATCCATGCTTCACACTCCTTTTATTATAAAATATACTCTGCGCCCCAGCAGCTCGGGGCACAGAGCGATGTTTCATCTATTATAAAGCCTTGCGGTGCAAGGTCTTATTTTTTCTTTTCTTCCTTTGTGCCGTCTTTTGCAGCGGTTTCTTTAAGTAGATTAACAACGCTAGGGCTGGTAAGATGTACGTTATGCAGCATCTGGAGTATGTTAAGTTCTGGCTTTGACTTGTCATTTACAGATGTTATCATCCCAACATTCTTAGCAGCCTCGGCGGCATCAGTGTAGTCTTTAGCGTATGTTTCTTTACCAAAGAGATTGAGGCGTTTTTCAATAGCAGTGGCGCGTGCATCCAACAATTCAACTTTGTTACGTAATACTTCCAATTCATTCATATAAGAATCCCTCTTTTCCAATTGTATTATTTTATATATAATCGCATTTTGCTGAGCATCTGTTGGCCTTTTACCATGTAGTAGATCATTGATGCTGTAGCCATAAGCGATCTGCAAGTGCGGATTATCTACAAATGTTTCCCAGTCTCCACCCCATTCAAAACCTAAAGCTTTAGCAATAGCAACTACTTCCATCCAGTCAGAATAGCCGTCTTGGTCATTATCTGCCTTCATATCATAGCCGCCTTTAATAAGTACAAAGTCTATTGCTACGCCATAGTTATGGTAAGAACGTCCTCCTTTCGCATTAGTAACAATCTTACCGTCTGTTTTTCTACCTTGGTCATATAACTTATTTTGCTCCTCAATAGAACGGTAGCCAAATGTTAATCTGATTTCAACCCCGGCCGCATAGCTTCTTTCAATCAGCTTCCTTGCAGCATACGCCACTGCTTTATCAATATGAGCGTCGTTTAGTATACTTGCTGATTTAGCAATTGTTGCTTCTAAAGTTGTCATACTGTACCTCCTTATTTTATTGTGTCTGCAAGATTAGATAGGAAATCTACAATCTTCCATACCAGCGCCGCAGAGCCTATGACAAGCCCTATCAGCCACTTCTTATCAGCTGATGCTGTACGCTTTTCGTCTTTAAGCTTATCCTCAAGGTCCTCAAAACGTTTTGTAAGGACTACAACCTTCTGCTCAAGCAGTAATCCGTTGCGCTCTGTGGTAGCGACTTGGGCTGATAGGCCAGCCAAATTTCTCATCTCAACTTTTATCTCTGCCACAGTAATAAGAATGTCATTTACACCTTTCTGTAATTCCTTTATCTCTTCCATGACTGCCACCGCCCGTCATTTAAATGTACACTACATTTCCTATTACATATGCAGAACTATAACCAGGGTTAACAACTGCAACTACTCTGTACAGTAGAGTAATTCTATTATCCATGTTAAATGGTTTTGAAAATGTGCCATTCATGCCTATATCAGTTATGCCCTGCCAGCCTCCATGAACGTCTGGTGCCCCTGATACGTCTGGTTCAGTAGTTATTCGTCTAGCAGCTCTATCTATATACATGCCAGACGAATCATACCAGTTGGAGCCTTCACCACCCCAACTGTTTTCTGATAGCAGTAGTTCATTGCCTTGTATATCTCTAAGAAGTAATTGTACTCTAGAATTGAAACCAGAAATAGAGCTTAATCTGACAGATACAAGTCCAGCAACAGCTACATTTGTCCATCCTGCAGGTATACTGAAAATCTCAACAGTTGTTCCATTTTCCCAGCTACCGGAAAAGTTTATAGGAAATACTCCACCCATACTACCAGTCATATCTCCTATAACCACACCACTACGTACATTGTTGGACACCAATCCAGGTACAGGTGTTGTAACCCAAGAAGCTCCATTGTAGTAACCATCAGGAGGCATGACAAATAGTCTATCACCTTGCCACACTGTAACACTTATACCGGGTGTATGATGATTTCTAGCTGATCTGTTATACATTGTACCAGCTTGTCCAGCTACAACATTACCTTCCAACAATGCTGGTGTTGGTACAGGTACAGCTGCCACTACAATGGGGCTGTCGTATATACCAGCGTCTTTGGTGATATTACTTCCAGTAGGATTTACTACACCTCCAGCCCTTACTGGCAATAAGCCTGTTACCGTACCAAAATCGGTTTCTGCAGTCTTACCAGCACGTATATCATTTGCTACCGCTGTTCCACCACCTCCTTCACCCTGTAAGATAAAATTTACGCCATTGAAAACTAACGTGTAGATAGAATTTTGTTTTAGATTCCCTGGTTGTAATCCATTGCCGTTACCTTTCAATATAACGCTAGCACCTATACCATTTATATTAAGTGTAGCAGGGCCAGTATTAGGTGTATGCAGTCTTATTGTAACTTTAGTACCCTCTACAATAGAAGTAATAGCCGGTGTTGATACTGTGTAGGCAGCGCCAGAGCCACCTGTCAAACCTGCATATATACCAGTAGTATTACCTAGAACAGCCACATTACCTTCTATTCTATTAAAGTCATCTACACCGATTCCCCTATCTATTGTCCAGTTAGTTACAGGAGTTGTCCATGGCATATTAATCACTTCCTATCTTTTGAGCTTCAACTACGGAGGTAAGAGCGCCATCCCAGTTTAGCGTCTGTCTTATTATTGCATAATCAGTAACAGATTCATTACCGTAATCAGGTACGCTTATACGATCACCTAATGTCAAAGTAATATGTCCCCTTGTGTCAAGAACAGCATCATGTCTAGGATCTTTGTACGTAGCAAGTATAAGATTTGCTATACCTTGAGCTACTGTAATATCCTGTATAAAATTGTTGTTTAGAAGCTCATATGTTGTCTTGCCTTCATCACGTATACTTATTGCGTCTTCAGCAGTAGCAATGCGTGGACTAGTCAATGCAAGCTCTTTACCTCTAACAGTTATAGCAGATACCTGATGTTCCACAGTATCATTGTTAGTGAACGTTATCTCAATACCCCAAGCATATGTTTGATAACCTGTCATCGTAACAGAAGCATGTGTTGTAATAGTTGGAGCTTGGGCATCAACTACTGGTGAGTTATTGAAATTGAATGATTCTACAATTGTAGTTTGTGGTGGTACTGTAAACGGTGTAGTTAATGAGAAAACTTCAGTCTCTGCACCGAGTAACCTATAGTTAGCTTGCACTGAAACAGAGTTAACAATGCCAGTACTAGACAATGGAAACGATGTATTGAAAAGTGAGCGGTCATCGTCATAGGTATAGATAGATTGAGCAGGCGGAGTAAATATCTGCATAACTATCTGACCTTCTCTATTGCAATAAGTTCTGGCTAAAGCTACAGTTGCCAGTTGTACTAAAGCGTCTCTATGGCTTGTACGATTAAACCATGCATATGGGATTATTATTGAATCCAATGCGTCATCCAATATATAATCATCTTCTGTTAAGTCAGCGTTAGTTAATACAAGCTGCGCAAGCCATTTGACAGACTTATTTACATATACTTGCGATATGGTAAAGTCTGTTGTACGAAGCAATTCCATACGATCACGAGCTGATAGATCAGCATAAAGCCCAGCTCTTGGTGCGTCCCATTTAGTGGTCCAAAATGTTCCTAATGGATACCACTTAAGCTCATCCCTTACAAAAGTACCAAGCCAAGCTTTAACACGTCTATTCTTTTTCAGTAGACCATATAGCGGAGATTTTTTATTATCAGCATTAAAGTGCCCATCTCTATTATATAGCCTAATGTCTATTTCATTAGATGAAACGTTACCTATTGGCAACGTTTGCTCTTCAAACATTTGTTCTTCTAACAAGCTTATTGAAACAAGTTCTTGTACATCATATGTTTCTTGTACAGCCGTATAAAACTCAACTATTTTAGCTGTAGTACTGCCCTTATTTATTCTATGAATAATAAGTCTGGCAGCTGAAACATTTAATACAGGTGTAAGCACTTTTGTCCATACCAATTCCGTATTATTGTCTACATTCTCCGTATACAATACAGTACCAGTATTATTAACCAGTTCTATTGTAAAATCCACCGGAAACTCGTTCAATTTATCATCTCCTGCCACCCTCAATTGATACATAGAACGAGGGTCAAAGGATACTACAAGAGTTGGTTCTGATGATGGTAACGAATAAGTTTTACCTTCATATGCCTCAGGGTATTCACCATTAACCGCGCTATCATACAACACGTGCCACTCTATACCATCAGATGATACTTCAGTTTTTGTTCCATGATATGTTCTATCGTTAAAGCTAGTATGAGCTACTTTTATAGACGTAAGCTGCATAGCAGATCCTAAATCAACTTTCAACCATACTGGACCAGCACTAGATGTTCCAGTGTAAGTATCTAAATTATTATCAACTGCATTAGAGAAAGGACCTTCAAATACATTAGCAGCAACATTAGATGTAACTGCTTTACCCATAGCAACGTTTACTCCACTGGCATTATACGCAGCTATTTCTGACCAATAGTTATTAGGATTTACCGTACTACCACCATTCAACCAATCACGTATATATCTTACCCTACCAGTAAAGAACCCACTACTATTAGCCATTGTAGTACTCCACCAGCCTACAGAGACATTAGAGTCAACTGGAGGCAGTGGGTGAAAACTGCCGTCCAATTTCAAGTTATTTACTGAAGCCCACTTATATAGCGTTTCAAGTGAGTTATCCGCAGTTTCATTAGGGTCAGTATAAACATTGGTTGTGTCAGCTGTTGCTACAATGGATTCATCAAGATGTGGGTCAGTGTACGTTATCTCTACTTTACCTATTATGCTTCTTGCGTCTGCGTCCATAAGCAAATTTAGATAACGTTGATCGCTCATAGCGTTCTCACTATCAACACCAAAACCCATTATATTAAACTGATTAGCCATATGTTCACCTCCCTATATTCTCTGTAGTATTAATGTGCACTCTGTAGCAGATTCTGGTAGTGTACAAGATATATTAGCAGCTGTGAAATTAATGCTTACATTATTAAGTTGTTTCTGTACACCACCAACAATAGCTCTTACAGCTACAACATAGGTATTAGTGGCTGTCCATGTATTATCCGGGTAGCTGGCTACAGCGTATATACCGTTAGACAACGCTGCAATTGAACTTACATTTGTTTGTATACGTTTATTCTTTATAAACCCATTACCATACTGATCTATACTTAGCAAATCAATCCAGTTATCATGCTCAAATGTGGCACCACCAGGAAGCATTCGCCATACGAACTTTACATCATCTAATAGCACTTTACCAGAGCCTTCGTTATGCGCTCCTTGATATTCAAAGTCTATCGGAGATACTAATCCATAATAGAAACTGTTATCTGCTGGCACATCACTATTAAACATTCCATGATACGCATTCCACAACACCGCATTGTAAGCAAAACCATAGTCCGAGTATTTAGTGTAGTTGGACCCAAGGCCGGTATACTTACCAAGCGATACACGCTTATATGGAAAAATACCGTTACCGTCTATTTCAAACCCTGCACCACCAATAGTCATACCACCATATGAATCACACATAAAGGTATTGTTCCAACCAAGCATTACGGCGTACTCTGTCCATACACCATTAACGTATAACCCTATTTCTTCAGTTACTTGGTTTCGCATAGGGTCTACAGGAGAGAATGCATTCTTACCATAAGCTCTCCAAAGATTAGCACCCTGATTTATGGTGTCTCCAAAACCACCTTCACCAGGGTATGTTCCACCACCTTGGAACTGCCAGCCAAAACTAAAGTTATTCAAATCAATACGTTTGAATCGTTTTGCTACTCTATCATACCATGCATTTATTAAAATCCAAATTTCTGTAAACGGTATGTTCTCACGTTCACCTGTGATAATAGCAAAATTATAAGGTGCATTCGGACCGTTAAAATCATATGGGAAAAGCTTTAAGTCTCCATGCACTTCTCCCATACTTTCAATAGTATCAAGTATCATTTGACGCATAGAGTCATAGTCGTACGCCGTAAATTTTCTTGCAACTTCTGTAGTAGCAGGCCAAGCTTTTGCAATACCTTGAAAGCCTCTTGTTAAGCCAGTAATTGTATTGCCTGACTTTGCAGTGTACAGCACAGTTTCTGCATTTTCATCGTTGCCTATAACCGCTAGATTTGGACCTTCAGGGAGAACACTAGCATCTAGCAGAGTTGCAGTAGTAGCAACGTCAGTGATAGGTGCAGATAACAATGTGATTGGGCTATTCACTTTGGCTGGATACATTTGTGGCATTTTATTGCACCTCCCTATTGCTCTATCAAATCGAATGTAACAGATTTGTAATACCATCCCATTTCTGTTCTAAAGCGTGTTGCCTTTATCGCACCAGAATAAACTATTGCTACTTGTGGGCCGCTCTCATCAGCATACTCCAAACTAAAGAATGGAATGGCTGGATTGAATATAAGCCGTTTTATCTGCGCCATGGTAGCTCCAGACATCGAAGCATAGCTGAAGCTAAATTTGCGCTTTTGGGCTACAATCTCCATTGTCATCTTACCAGAAGCAACACGACCGCTTTTAGTAAGATTGTAGTACTCATATCCGAAATCGGTAGGGGGCACTACCGTTTCGCCGTTTACCTTTAGCAATGATGCCATGCTTATCCCCTACCTTTACGTTCATTTTCACTTACTCTTATAATCTGTAATTTTCTTTCAAGTTCTTTTAATGCACGGTCATCAGCTACAAGCGTATGAACATACATTATAGGCCTAGCATCCGAGCCGGCGCCACCATTAGAATAAGTAACTTGTTCACCCATCATACTAGCCAAGTCGCTTGCTACAGCTTTACTAAATGGTTTCATATAAGCGGAGTTTTCAAGCGGTATTACGGCTTCACGTTTATTACCTTCACCTATACGGATAAGTTGATCTTGGTCTACGATACCACCAGTTTCTAAAGCGGCAAGCCCTGTTAATGACCAACCACCGGTAAACGGTGCTAACGCAATTGCTCCACCTACAACACCTACAGTTATAGCCGCTGGTACCGCCCAGCTTTTATTGCGGTCATACCAAGCACCCATACTAACCGTAGCAGATCGTATAGAGTCATCAACGTTATCAGCAAAACCACCAAGTGTAGCTCCAGCAGACTTAGCAAGATTAGCTAGCCAGTTCCATGCAGCTTTTACGCCGTCCATAACAGTATTAACGAAGCCTCTTGCCCACTGTGTAACACCATCAGCAGCACCTGCGAAAAATCCTTTTAAAGCATCCCATCCATTGTTACCAAGTACATTAAAGGCTTTAGAAGCTGCGTTTGCTACGTCAGCAAATACACCACTGACATTCTCACCCCATGTCTTAGACCATGTACTGGTATTGTTTAGGAAGTTCTGCCAAGAAGTACCAGTAGCGGTAATGAATTCACCAAATAGCCTATTGGATTGACTCAGCGTCCCGGCAAATACAGTACCAATATTATTGGCCCATGTAGTTACATTTTTCTTTGTTGTTTCTATCCAACTGTCAAGTGTAGTTTTAGCAGCAGTGCTCCAATCAGTAAGCAATGTTTCAACACCAGTCTTCCAAGAGCTAACTGTAGACATAGTGCTTGTTTTCCACTTATTAAACGCAGTCCCAATATCTGCGGCCCAACCATTAACGGTTGTTACAATAGTTGTTCTCCAAGATGATAGGGTTAGCGCAGTAGCTATCGCCCAGCTAGTAAAAGTAGTTTCAGCTGTTGTTTTCCAAGTACTAAACGCCGTACCAACATCAGCCGCCCAACCATTTACAGTAGTGAGTACATTAGTACGCCATGTAACAAACTTATTACTAACATTAGTTACCCAGGTCTCAAAAGCAGTTGTCTGTGTAGCTATCCAAGTAGCTATCACTATTGCGGCACCAGCAGTTGCAGTGCCTATTTTATCTACAAGTTGTTTTGTCCACTCAGTCACAGATTCAATTATATCAACTTTCAGCTGATTAAAATCTGCGGTCAAATCGCCTACAAAGTCGACTATCTTACTAGTCGCTATTACAGTGGCCGTTCCTATTAAATCAACCAGGTTCGTAGTCCAGCCAGTAACGCTAGTTATAACGTCAACATAGAGCTGTGAGAAGTAAGCCCCTGTATTTTTAGCAAAGTCACCTATAGCACCAAAGGCTGTATTCAGTGCAGTACCAACGCCATTTAGCGCAGATACAAAACCATTAACCAAGTCAGTTCCAAGTTGTATAGCAGCGTTGAACGCACCCATTGAGAATGCAGCCGCAGCTGCAGCAGCTTTAGCCATTGCCTCCATAAAGGCATTACCAAAATTTATAACACCGAGCCTAGCATTTTCAAGAAAAGTCTTTATAGCATTAAGCGGTACTTCAAATGATAGCACCGGAAATGACGGAAGCGTTGGCCACTTAAAATCTTGAAACCATTTTTTGATATTGGCTATAACAGGTGGAATTTGACCATCAACTTCTCCGGTTCCTGGTATAGATTCCTTAGGTGGTTTAGGCATATCTTTTTGACCAAGATCGAAATCAAACGGAGGTACCTTACCGCCAATACCATCTAGACCATCTGCAACGTCATCTAACTTATCAGGTATTTGATAAAGTTCATCAAACGAAGCTACGAACTTATCTTTAACTGCTTTACCTGCTTTATCAGCCTTATCTTTACTGTTTTCTAGCCCTTCACCAACGCCAGCTAAGTTCTTGTCAATATTATCAAATAAGTCATCATACTGATCTTTAACCTTATCAATGTCCTTACCATCAGTTGGAATAAATGTGTCATCAACACTGAAGCCAGCTAAACTTGATAACTTAGCCATTACACTATCTAACCAAGCAGAGGCTGTTTTACTAGACATAGCAACTGATATTAATGCACCAGCTACAACCATTAGAACGCCAACAATAGGGTTACGTGTAGCCACTAAGAATAACGTTTGTATAGCCTTACTTAATGTATTTACCGCAGTAGCAACGAATGTACATATAGAGCCCATTCTTGTTACTGTCCATAAAAACATTAATGCCTTAGATACGGTATTAGCGATTAATAAAGAAATAAGAGCAGCAGCAAGAATCCTAATAGCCGGGCTTGCATTCATTACACCAGATACTATAACTGAAATCCATCTTACAAAGTTAGCAATTAGCGGTACAGCCACTCCCATAGCCCGTACAAACACAGTGCCAACCATTTGTATTACAGGCTTGAAGGCATTATACAGCATGCCCAAACTAGCCCCTATTGATTTAAAACCTGCTACTATAGCTCTTATAGCCGTCTGTAGTTCTGGAGGTACAAAGTCTTCAAATAATCCACCAAGACCTCTTTTTGTAATTACATCGCGTGCTTTATCAAGTGTCTTATATATGCCCCTTACCATATTGTTCAAAGCTTTGTAAGGAACCTCAATTACTCGTTGTCCGATGATAAGTAAGTTATCCTTGATATTTGCCCACATACCAGTAAGAGTTTCTTCATTAAGTCGCTTAGCCGCTCCTTGATATTTTTGTAATCCTTTAAGTATTGCTGCTATACCAATATCTGCTGGAATCTTAAGTTTACCGATTTCCTTCATTTGATCACCGGTTAAACCAAGCTGTTCCTGTAGAATTTTGTAGATCGGTATATTAGCATTTGCTAATTGGCGCAACTCTTGTCCAGCCAAGTAGCCCTGTGTATTAATCTGTCCTAATGCAATTACTATACGATTAAGCTCATCGCCTGTTCCACCTGCGGCTGCTGTAGCGTCTACAAGCGTTTGCATAACATTCAATATTGACTTAGACTGAAAGCCCATAGCCATCAGCTTTCTAGATAAGTCTATAGATTGCCCAGTGGAAAACGGTGTAGTTGCTGCAAAGTCTTGCATTACAGCAACAAAGTCTGATGCTTTATCGGCTGTGCCAAGGAAATACTCCATAGATACCTGAGCTACCTGCATTTGGTTAGAAAACTCAACCAGTGAAGATACACCTGATTCTATCGCTTGAACACCTTGGTAAAATACTTGAGCTATGACAATACCGCTAACGATACGACTAACGTCTTTAAAAGAGTTAGCCATACGATTAGCGGCGTTAGCTGCGTTGTTCAAGTTATTTTGTGAGTTAGGCCCAAACGCATTGGACATCTGTTGACCGGCATTTCTTAGCTGTGAGGTAACTGAACCTAATGCAGCTGTAAAGCCCGTTGTAATAAGGTTAAGGCTGGCAGTTATCTGACCTGCATTAAAGGCCATTTAGCACCGTCTCCTTTCTACATTACTTGATCTATGAAGCCTTTACTTGTACCCTGGCTTTTACCACCTTGTCCATTAAGTTTGTAATGTACTTTCAATAACTCATTTAACTTCCTTGGTGTCATTTTCCAAAAGTACTTTTCCTCTCTATTCAACAGTACGGTAGCCACATACAGAAGTAGAGGCCAGTCCCATTCATCATCTACAGGAGTGGCCCCTTCAACTGCGTGGCTTATAAGTTTTTTTCTCTTTCAGCCTTTTCTTCAGGGGTTAGTACCACTTGAGCGATATTAGACTGCGCTGTAGGCGCTATCTCTACCGGTTTGGCTTCAGGCTGTACCAAGCTAGAAGTCATTGCATTATTGATAAGGTCACCAATATTTTCAATGTCTGAAGCAGACATCCAAGAACCTACTTGGTACGGCGTAATATTGTACTTGATAGGTTCACCTGTAACTTCATCAAGAACGGCCTCTTCATGGATAAGGCCTGCCCACAACATGTTCTTTGCGGCAATCACGGACCCACTTTGCAATGCTTGCATGGCTTTTTCTACAGAGCCATATTTAAGTTCAAGTTCTGCAAAGGAATTTAGGTCATACTTAAGTGTACGTGATTTGCCACCGAGTTCCATTTTAACTTGTGGTGTTTTAACTGCTTTTACTTTACTCATTTTATGTTCCTCCATTTTATAGCGCGCTGTAAGTAACTACAGCGCGCATTGATTTATTAAGCAGTCGTGAATCCGCTGATCTTAGCCGCAACAATCTTGACACCATTAAGGCCTTTTACATTACTAGTAACGATAGCTGTGTACTGTGAAGCCGCTGCAAGATTAGCAGTAGACTTAAATGTCACAACTTTTTTACTAGCACTAATAGTAAGCGAACCAGGGACAAGCGATCCATCGGAAGTTTTAATAAGAGAGAAGTTATCTGTAGTTGCAGTAGACGTCAAAATCTCCTTATCAAAAGTAAAAACTACAGAGGCCGTTACAGGAACAGCTGTAGCGTTAGCAGCCGGTGAAATAGACACAGAAGGTGGTACAGTATCCACAGTTAAAGAACCGTAAGGGTCATTAAACCATGCAGCACCTTGAGATGGCGCATAATCTACAGAGTCCTCATCAAGCTGTCTTTCCCACTGGTCATCACATTCGCGTTTAACGAATGAAGCAGACGCGGTAGGAGTCTGGAAGCTAATGGAGTCGCCCTTTGTTTCATTAGATTGCTCAGGAAGTGCAAACTTACCTTTTAGCAACCAAGTATAGCGGAAGTGACCGTTAGATTTAAGTGATTTGTAGCCAACTGCTACCCATGGAGGAACGTCACCTGATTTACGAATCAACACGCCGTTTTCCATTGTGTGACCGAATAGCTCAGCTTGCGTTTCCAATGGTAGGTCAGCAACGTTAACTTCCAGGCCAATTTCACCGATTGTAGATGCGGTCTCATAAGGACCATTTTCTGCAAACAATGTAGCATTAGCGGAGTTAGGGTTAATGTTGGCTGAAATCAACCCTGGGATACGTACAGGCGTACCATATGTTGCAACGCCAGTAATAGGGTCATCAAGAAGAAGTGCGTAAACAAAATTGGATACGCCGATTTGTACACCTTTAGGCATTTGTAAACCTCCTAGTCAGAAAATGTAGTTATAGAAACATTGAAGCAATAATACACCAAATCATTTTCAACCTTTAATTTGAAAGGTGGCTGCTTAATATAGATAAGCGACCATCTAGCAGGCGTAAGGTTTAGAATGCCATCTTCAGTTTCTAAAGAGTGGTGTAGTTCCCTTGCCTTATTTTTTGCAGTGGTCGCGGATTTGTCTCTCACAACAATCTGCACATTACGTGTAGCTCCAGCTATCTGAGGCAGCGCCCCAGTGCCTTCATACTCGTATAGAATTACTGCAAACCCAGGTTTACTAGGAGAAGCATCCCTAAATATCTGGTCAATATTGGCAAGACTCTTAGACGAGAAGTACGTTGCTATATCTTCAAGTAAATCTGCCATATCAGCCTCCTACCAACCAACTTCGTTTTTAAGGATATCTGCGATCTTAGCTCCAAATTTTAACTGATAGCTAGCCACAGGTCTTTCAAGAAATTTAGCGTTACCTATTGGATGGTGTGCATCAAGGTTCTCATGTACTGCAACCATATATTCTGAAGCATGCCGGCCAGTCTTAGGGTTTACTGGGTCTTTGTTACCTCCATACCCAAGCTCAGCACTGAAGTTTTTTGACTTACCAATTATTTTGTAATATGCGCTATTGGCAAGCGTATTTGTAGCTCTTGGTACTTGTGATAACGAATCAGCCATTATTTCCTCAGCTGCAGCGATAGTAGCCTTCTTAGTACCACGCTCAACTCTTCGCATCATTACTTGCAGATTTTTTTCAAACTTGGTGTAGTCAATCTTAAACGACGCTCTGCCGCCTCTTGCCATTATATATTCACCACCCAGATACTACGCTTACCGTTTTCAAAGTATGAAGTTAAGGATAAAATCCTATGTTCATCGTCATCAAACTTTATGCGATCATTATACTTGATAGTGTATATGGCATCAACGTAAAGTGTAGTATTTGATATAGCTTCTTCACCATCACGCGTAACTACAACCTTTACTTCAGATATCGGATAACACAAAGCCTCAATGTCCGGCCCATACTCTTTATCCAATGCAGTATTCTCACCTACAAACGGCATAATCTCGAAAGGAACATTAGCCCACCGTTTTAATGAGCTATACATTGTCATGCATCCCTATTCCGAATATGGGTCTTACACATGGTGGTGTTGAAAAACCTGCAGTTGTAGAAAGTGACTTGTAGTACTTGGCTCTTCCATTAAAATATGCCAGTCTACCAGTAGGGTCTTGAGATTGAGGGCCTAGAGACTTTTTAATGTCTCTACCAAATACATCGGCAGCTTTTGTGAACAGCTGATACAGACGGTAGTTATGGTCGTCATATTGAGTGAGCATGAACTCAATTTCGCCATCCTGTAGTACAGGCTCTGCCTCTATAGTATCAGAGATAAGAAACCTATACTTGTCTAGTTCAGATGAACTCGGGTCTCCTGAATAAGTCCAAGGCATACCGTATCACCTGCCTTATTTAGTTTTAGGCGCTGTAGAAGGTGGTTTAGGAGCAGTGCTTGGTGGAGTAGGTTTTTTGGTTTCTGCTTCCTTAGCAGCAGCCTCCTTAGCAGCAGCCTCCTTGTCAGCCAACTCTTTAGCAGTGGCCTCCCTAGCAGCAGTTCTTTCAATATCTTCGATATATGCGAGCTCTTCAGCAGTTATAATAAGGAGCCCCTTATCAAAACGCTCTTTAGCTTCTACACCCTGCTTATGCAAAAGGTACTCGGAGATTCGATCGATGTTGTGCTCATCAACTTCTACGATCTTACCTTCACTAACCTTTGTCTTAAACAAACGAATCGCTGCAGGATCCGTAATAACAGAACCTGCAGCGAAATAAAATCCGTTTGATTTAAACGGGCGTTTGACGATATTAATCAACGATGTCCTTAAAGAACACGCCGAGGTCTTGAGCAATGACCTTAGCATCGAATGCAATCTCACCTTCGATACGTTCAGTACCAATTCCAAGCATGTCCATAGGCAGCCGTACAATACGGTTACCAAATGCACCGGCACCCATCAAACCAGTCCAGGTGAAGATATAACCTGCGGAAGGCTTCTTCAAGGATGGGCGAGGGTTAACGTAGCACAGAAGCATGTGCTTGCCCATGATGAAGTCAATAGCATCTGTAGCGCCTTGATTAGCAGAGTTAACTACACCCCAAGCAACATACACATTATCCACTTCAAACAACGCAGCTAGCAAGTCAGCTGTTACAATACCCTTTTCAGTATACTTGATACGATCCAGGATGTCTTCATGGTTTTTCAGCGCATAGAATACTTCAGGTCCAAGAACTGCAGTATTAGGTCTGAAACCAGTTTGGCTGGCCATGTTGACAATTTCAGCTGCAATTACTTTTACAGGGTCAGAGGCAGGCAGGTTAAATTTAATTGCCTGAAGTCCTACAGGACCAGATGTAACACCAGAGATTTCACGAGTCCATACCCCGGTTTTGAAGTATTTGTTTGCCCATACAGTTTCACGCTTGATAAGCATTTTCTGGGTAACAAAGTCATTTGCATCTTTGTCTGCATCCAGCGGCTCATCGTAATTTGCACGATCCTGTTCGTGCACATCTTTATGGAACGCATGTACTCTGCAGTAGTACGGCGTGTCCGTCTCAACAGCGTAATCGCCGCCAGCGGATTCAGTAGCCGCTCCACGTACACGAGCCTCATCACGGAAGAAGTCACCCTTGTTGTATACAAAGTATACATCAGATTGTTTCTTTACCGGAATTGTAGGAAATACTTTGTTTGCGATAAATGCAGATTCATCTTGCATATACGCAACGGACATATTTGTAAGTGCTTTATCAATATGAGCATCTTGTCTCAATGGCATTTATATTCGACTCCTTCCAAATTAGATTTTAACGGAGATAAGTTCTCCAATGGCTTTTGAGGCAGTGATTGTAGTTCCAGCCGCCTCACCAGTAGTGTAAGCTACAACCTTACCGTTTGCATCAGAGGCGACCTTTACACCAGCAGCTAGTACAGCAGCGGCTTCAACTCTTACGATACCATCGGCAATTTCTAGAACTTCACCGGTAGCAGCCTGGTTCATAGAAGCACCAACAACACGGACACCTGCACCGGCTTGTACACCTTGTTCTGTGGCATTGATAGCTACAAAGCGTGCTTTTGCAACAGCGCCACCGGCTTCTGCGCTAAATCGCAGATTAGGAATTTCATATGCGGACATTAGTTTGCGCCTCCCTTCATATACTCTTTGTAGAGTTCTGGCTGTTCAGAGATTACCATACTAACAGCTTTTTCACGAGTTACTTTCTTCTCGAGAACTAGCTCATCAGCACGCTTCTCAATTTTAGCCCAAGCAGCATCTGAGTCTTTATTGTTATTGGCAGTATCTGCTTTACCTTTGCCAACCTCAGTAAAGCTAAGCGATTCTTCAATCGCGTTATTAGCGGCTGTAAGAACTGCCATCAATCCAGGTGACGCGCTTTTCACTACTTCAACAAGTTCAGCTTCCTCTACAGGAATAGACTTGAGTGTAGCGGCCTTAGCAACCGCCTCATCAAGGATAGCTTTTTCAGAAAGTTGCTTAGCTACAGCCTCAGCAGCAATGCGTTGGTCATTCATAGAACGCATCATCTTCTGAATAGAAGGGTCCATGGACTTGAGAACTTCTTCAAAGTCGGGTTCTTCAGCCGCACCCTCCAACTTCTTGATCTTGCTCTTCATTACTTCGCCTTCATCAAAGGCAGCTTGATACTTACCGTCAGCATCTGCTTTCTCCTGCTTAACTTTTTCAAGCTCTTCAGCAGTTTCAGCAGGAACTTCGGCTTTGGCCTTAGACATCTCGCTGCGAATTACGTCTGCATCCGCTTTATCCATCTTAGCAAGAATTTCATCGTAGTTCATAGTAATATTTGGCTCCTTTCTTTTATAAAGTCTGATATAGGCTTCAGAGTTATCGCCCTCATCGACCAAATCAACTCGGTCAACTTCAAGGTCCAAAACAAAATTTGGCACGGGTTTCACCCCCTATTTATATTATACGCTGATCAACCGTCAGACATAATTCAATTTAAATCTTTACTTTTTTGTAACGCCCTTGAATAGAGAACATCTTATATTCGCCTGACCGTATCTTTGCGCACACTTCATCATCAGGTATATAGAAACCAACCCACCAGCCTTCAGGAACAATACCTCTAGGTATTCCCATAGCTATCATCTTATCTGTAGTAAACATGACACTTTCAATAAGATGGCCTACAACTCCACCTTCATGCATTTCGCCTGTAGCTCTATGCTTAAGAACGAAGTTATATGCAGCGCGTTCAAGCACTTTAGGTGGTATCATATCTTCAGACCAGTCAATAGGTATAGTATCATCTTTATTAATAGAGATATTAGCCCATCCAAAGACTAAGTGATTATTGTCATCTACAGTGGTTATTGTTAATTCTTCCATTCGTACTCACCTCATATCATTTTGTTCGAAGTCATTTTCCGCTGTATCATCGTCATTTGGCTCTGGCTCACCTTTGCCATCTACAGAAGGTTTTTCTTGCTTATCAGTTTGCGATGCATAAATCTCATCAAACGACTCTTTGTCAATCTGTGGTAGGCTGGATATCTTTCTTAAATAATTCTGTAGTTCCATGTCCTTACTAATATCAAGGCCCATAGCACGCAATAACAGAGATACTTCTTTTATAGCTGGTGAAATAATTTGGCCAGGTTCAATTCTAGGATACTCTGTAAGTCCGTCAAAATTATTGTATTTAATAAGCTTTGGTACAGCGTAATTATTAAGAATATCTGAGATATTCCATATCTGGGCACTCAACGCGCTAGCTAATAGGGATTGCTTGGCTTCAGCTAACGCAAATGAACCTGTTTTTTCTCCACCAATAAGTATTAAGTCAGATAGCATCGTAATAGCTATTCTATTATCGTATCGATTGATGATCTCATTTGTATTGAACTGACGGGACGAACCACTAGACAACAATTCAAGTTTCCATCCCTCTGGAAGTAGCACACCTTCCTCACCATCTCTACGGATACTACTTACCAGCGCCTCAGCATTAGCCTTCAATGCGACCATGCGTTCATCACGCTCATCCCATAAGTCCATATTCGGTGGTGCGGTCAATACTGGCAAACCGGCAAGGTCGCGTTCAATACCAATACCTTCAATTTCTTCGATACGCTTCTTGAAATACCATGGTCTGTAAGCGTTTCTAAGCAATGATTTACCTTCTGGATTATCCCTACTTACACGAGTACGGAATAATAATCCTTTACTTAAAGGTATTTCAATAGGCTTGTAGTTAGGAAGAGCAAGCTGCACAAAGCCTTTAATATCACCATCAGCATCAAAAACCCACTCATGTAACGATGCTTGTGAGCGTATAGGCATGCGTCTCCAACCTATTCTACCGTCGGAGTATTTACTACGATACTTACCGTTAGTCTCATCTTTACCACGTCGTATCTTGTAAATTACCTCATGAAAGCTAAAACCATATTGAAGCATAGATAAAATCTCACTAATGTTATCCGCCCATGAAGTATCCATATCATCCATGCACTCTTTAACGAATTGAGCTGCAGCCACATCTACAGGCTTGTCACTGGCTGCCTGCACTGTCCAGTCAGTATTTCTGATAAGCATCTCAGCCAAATAGAGAACCGAGCCAATAACAGGGTCATTATCGCCCATTTCTTGGAAGACATCTGCCGCTTTTGGCCATCTTAGCTTAGGCAAAAACTCTTCATAGACGTATCCACCTTGGCGTCTTAAGCCAGAAACACCTAGTTGTTTGAAGTTTGCTGGTGTATTTGCCAATTCTCGCACCTCCTATTTAAGTTCCATAATTCCAGTAAGACCCTCTAGATTTCTTCAAGCTAGAAGGCGCTGACATAACAAAGTTCTTTCTAAAGTGATTAAATGAACCAGACAATCCATCAATAGTGTCATCTTTTGCACCATATGGGAAAACATCGGCTTCATCAAAAAATGACAGCATATTCCTACAGTCATTAGCGATGAAAATTCTACCTTGTTTTGCTGCGGCTGCGGCTGGTCTTACACGCTCAACCTTAGAACCAGATGACCGTACACCCTCAAAGTCAAAGCCATTTAGTACATTTCTGGCGTAGTGGTCTATCGTAATATCACCAGATGAACCAGGCTCTTGTTCCATTCTAATAGCACAAGTAATTCCATCTTGCTCAGCAGTAGCCTTTATAAGCTTTTCTGTATCTGCCGGGTCGTACTGTACCCGGATGATATCACTTATCCAATATATACCCTGTAGATGATACATCTTGAATCCTACAGTATAGTCAGGATTCCGCTTGTCTTTACTCTTACGCTTACTTGGATCGGTAGACGCCATATCCCAGAACCTAACACATGAAGCTGCTGGTGGGAAGCTTGTTCTAGGCGTAGTAAGAAACCAACTTCTACTAAGAACATCACCAGCTTCTTTAATTTCCCAGTTACCATTCAGTAGCTGTTCTCTTGTTACAGGGTCAAGTTCTTGCAGTGTCTCAGCGTATTCTTCTGCGTCCAAGTGAGGGTTATCCTTCAGCCCTGCGCCGACGAACACCCGGCCGCGCTCCTCACCTTCTACAAAGAACCGTTGGTAGTAATATTCTCCGTACTGTCCACCAGGGTTTGCTGTAGCTCTAAACCGCAGTGGTACATTAAGGCTCTTCTTCTTACGAAGACGGGAGAACAAATATCTGTAGTTACTTGGTGAAATGTGCGTAACTTCATCCATACCAATGTACTGAAACTCAGCGCCCTGGTAACGATAGCAGTCATTATCGGACTCAAGATATCCGAATGACAGTGTAGCACCAGATGGAAACGTAAATGTAGTACGTTTTTCGGACCAATGTACTTCACCTTTTTCAACCCAAGGCATCAACCATTCTTTTGCCATAGACATCAAAGCACCTGGCAAGTTCAAGTCAGAGAACGTTTTACGAAATAAAATTGCCGAATAACCTGGTATATCTACAAACTGCAAGGCGGCTGCAAGCTGGTAGACTGACTTTCCTCCACCAGCTGCACCGCCATAAAGAACTTCTTTAACATTGTTCATCAGCAAACATGCAGTTTGTTTCGCCGTAGGTGTTATCGGGATATACTTCGTAAGACGTGGTTTTAGTGCTTGTTGTAACGCAACCAAGTCTACGTTTGATAAATCCATACGACTCAACCCCTATACTTTATGCTGTGTAATAAAGGCATAAATAGACAGCGTACCAGCGACGATCGATGCACTAGTGCTAGTAGCATGGATACTAAGTCCACCTGGACCCACATCCAGTGGCTCACCGTACTGTACAAGTGCACTAAATTCTCCGTATACACCGGGTGCAACGTACATGCCTACAGGTACTCCATTGATCGAAAAGTCAGACAACGTAACTAGTGCCGGCGAGTTTACAGCTACAAGGCACACTCTCCATGTTTCATTAGCAGGAATAGCCGGCAGCGCAATACTTGCGTAGTTTGCGTTCGCTGGCACGTTAAAGTTGATATTTACCTTCTTCGGATATCCTTTTGACATTACTTGACGCCTCCTCTTAACCATCGTTTAATCATTGTATAGCGTTCTTCAGAGAAACTCTTGTGCTTAGGATACCACACCTCAAGGTCCGTATCTGCTTTTGAGCAGTTACAACTTGTACAAGCTGGTATGATGTTGCGTCTTGTAGTTGGCCCACCCTTCGACACAGGGACGACGTGCTCCTTCGTCAATATCACTTGCCGTGTTCGCTTCGTCCCACAATACGCGCAGCCGCCTCTAAAGAACAGCATCGCATCTTTCCAGTCCTTCAATGTGAGTAACTCAGACTCACCAGTCCTAAACTTCGCATTACTGACGTACTTACTGTGACGCTTCTTACTTATCTTCCTAGCGATCCCGTAGCACTCTTTACAGTCAGTGCGGTACCGCGTCGCTCCATTAAAGTCCTTGCCATTCCTCGGATAATCTACAATGGGCTTCTCAACGCCGCAGACACTACACGTTTTAGTCTCCATCTTTGACAACCACCTCAGTAGTTTCCGTCGTGGTTTTCGTCTTGCGTATGCCGAAGTTGTCAAGCACGCCAGCGGCGCCGAGAATACCAATGATATCAGCGATGCTCTCAGTAGGTACTGAGGCTTCCTTAAGCTCAGGATTCTCATCACTAATAACTACAGGTATCATATTCGGTTGCTCAAGCCTTGCCTTACGCTCCAAGTCAGTCGCAACCTTCATGAGACCTTGAATTTCCTTCGGTGTCAGGTTGCGTTCTTCCAGATGGTCGATCGCAACGGCAAGCTTCTTGTTCAACTTCATAGCCATAGACGTGTGCTGCTCATTCATGCTAATAATCTCTTGCTCGCGTTTACGCAGCGTCAACTCATCACAATGCTTCGCCCAGGCCTGCAGTCTCAATGGGAAGCTCCAACGCGTGGACACCTTACTTACCACATTAACTGTAGTGCCGAGTTGCTCAGCTACAAGTCTGAATGATGGACGAACGCTTGGGTACGCATCTCTATACGTTAGCCAAACCTGATATTCTCTATCCGTCTCCTCCGGCTGCCGTTCCCATAATTCGAGTTCAGCTTCCTTCGCTACATCGATCCAGTTGTAGTTGTGTTGCCGCTGATACGAAACCCTACTGCCCTCCGCCTTCACGCAATCTACACACCAGTTAGGATTGCTGGGGTGCGGCTCCTTTTCTAACCCACACATCTTACAAATGATCAATTTGATCACCTCCTATGTATATTATACGCAGTTGTAGCCATAATCAGAGCTGTTTAGATAAAAATTGGACATTTTGGTATTTTCACGGACTTGTAAAAACCTTTTATACGAGTCCGTAATAATAAGGCCCTTATAAATACCCTACCTGCCTATTACGGGCTTGTGGTGGGAGCTACAGGCTTGTTACAAGTTATTTTTACCCTTAAACTAACCCCCTTATAGGTTGATTAAGGGCCCCTTTTATTAGCCTTGTTGTTTCGGCTGGCAAAGCCGTCGGCGCAGCGAGGATTCAGCCTGTAGATTAATTATACCAGGTTTTTCTGTATGGTGGCTAGCCTGTAGTACTGCGCCGCTGTGTCGTAATATTTGGACTGTTTACATTGGAAGTCCACTAATGTTATAATATAAGTGGAGGTGTTAACAATGTTCAAAAGTATTGTAAGTATTCCAGGTTACAGTGTAGATGAGGCTGGTGTAGTTATTAATGATAAGACTAAGAAGGTACAAAAGCAGTACATGCAAAATGGCTATGTTAAAGTAAATATATTGTCTAAGCATTATAATGTCCATAGGTTAGTTGCTGCTGCATTTATAGGCGCAGCGCCGCCGGGGCGCGATAAGGTGAATCACAAAGACGGTAATAAGCTTAATAACCACTACACTAACTTAGAGTGGGTGTCACACAGTGAAAACATTCGGCACGCATTTTCTACAGGTTTGTGCGTGCCGGACAGGTCTTCTTCAAAACCCAAGCCCGTCAGAAGATTGGACCCTGCGGGTATATTACCGCCTGTAGACTATAAGTCAATTACTAGCGCAGCAATTAGTAACGATGCCAGTGTGTCTTGTATATTACGGTGTACAAGAGGTGAGCTCAAAACGTCTGGTGGTTTTATATGGACCTTGATCTAGTCAGTTCCAGCGTCATGACACTAGGCGTATATAAATTGGATTGGTAAATCCTGGCAATTTTTGGACTTTTAACAAATTTACCGGTTTTTGACATTTTTCATTTGTAAATAGATTTCACAAAATTGTCACATTTTCTTTTCCAAATTGTTCACAATTTAGACACATCTTTTTTCTTAATTTCATATTATAATAAATATATAAGTTAATAAGAAATTGATTAATAAATGAATTCAAAAATATTAATCAAATTGAAAAATTTCTTATTTACTTTTATTAAGAAATATGATATAATATAATTAAGAAAGAAATTAAAAATCAAATAAAGAAAGGAGTATAAGTATGTATGTATACCAATTGAATAGTAAAGATCAAGAGCTTATTAAAGCTGCGCTCATAAAAGCAGGCATTAAAGGCAGTGATCTCGAAAATGCAATGGATTCAAAAGTTGTTGATTTAAAAGATACAATAAATGTAAAAAAGTTTTTAAAATAATTTGAAAAAACTATTTACTTTTATTAAGAAGTATGATATAATAAGTATATAAAGTAATTGATCTTTGACAACTAAATAGTATTAAGTTAGTTATAGTAAGTTAAAACTATAACTAAAGTTTAAAACAAAACTAGAAAAGGAATGATTAAAATGACAGCATTAAAGAACATTAGCGACTTAGCGAAAGAATTCGATTCTGTAGAAGCAGTAAAAGCAGAATTGAAGCGTATTCAATCTGTAAAATGCAGACTGAAAAAGCAGAAAACCCTAAGTAGCTACGAAGCTAAGATGCAGGAGACCCTTGCCCATGAACAGGCATTAAAAGAAGTTAGGGATCTGCTCGAGCCGAAGTCTGTAACCTTTACTACAATGACAAAGGAACAGATAGCGGAACTGAACTATGACGAAACGATTAGAGCAATAAAATCAGTACAGTCTAAAAAGTGCAATACCCAATTCTTGACAGAAAATACTGACGATAATGTCGAATATCAAGCAGCTTTAAAACAAGAACAAATGTTGTTGGAACATAAGAAAACAGTAAAACCAGTAGAAGATACTGTAGTAAAGAAGTCGCAAATTAATGACTTAATTGAACAACTGTCAGTTTTAGAACAAAATCTTGATAAAGACTTTGTAATTGCAAGATTGCAAGAACTGTTAGCTTAAAGCTAGCAGTTCTAAATCAAAGGAGGAATTTAAAATGGAAAAAGTAATCATTAAAGATGGAATTGTAGTAACAGATACTACAATGGACGAAACTGGTAGATTTCCAGTAGGTCCAGATTATTACAAAGAATACGAACAACCGGTACTTACTGAACAACAGAAACATTTCTTACAGATGTTTTTGATATCAGTAGAAGGATTAAGTAAAGAATGCGAGGACGACGACTTTAATGACTGGTTGTCAACTACAAACTGGTTTGGAATGTCACTAGATGAAATGGCAAATGACATTCTGAGAAGACTACATCCTTAAGGGTGTAGTCTTAGTTTCAAAATTACTGTTTACAACTTCAGAAAAACATGATATAATATTATTAGATAAGGAGATGATAATATGTTTGAAGATCACAGATTTGATAGAATAATAGCAATGTTCCATAACAAAGTAATTACTTTAGAGCAATACTGCAAAGCTTATCACTATCTAGTAAACGTAAAGACTACTATCTAAGGATAGTAGTCTTGAGGGTAATAAGGCGGAAGGAGGCGCAGCGCCGACCCTCAGTGTGAGCCATCGACCACACGAAAAACTTCGATAGTAATCCTCAGTTTGCCGCTCCCCTTTGGGCGGCTTTTTTATTTGCTTCGCCGCCGCAGCTGCAGTCAGTCTGAGCCCGCACTTTGATCTACAAGTTTGCAGCCTTCTATTGGCTGCGCCAAGCCCCGATCTGGCCGCATAAAAGCCGCGGCGCAGCAATGATGAGCCCGCTTCGCTACTTCATTGTGCAGCTTCAACACTGCTACGCAGTTCCGCTTGCTGGCTGCATAAAAGGCAAAACAAAAAGCCGCTTCGCAGCGGCCAATCGCTATTAGGCTAAGCTTGAATCATATTTACCGTCAGCGTCGTGAAATCCGTCTTTTTCGTTGTCAGCCCATAGGTCAGATACGACTTCCCATGCATCACGAAGTACTAGCTCTGTTAGCGTCTCACAACCAAATTGTTTACGTGCATTCAGCGCAAAACGTTCGAATGGAACTTCTTCGTTGTTATTTTCCCGTGCTAGTTTGCCGTACACATCATACAGTAATTGATTACCGATATCACACGAACTGCTAATTGAAATCAAGCGGATTTCATTAGGCCAGATTTCGTTGTCCGTTTGCATTAGTCTATTAAGTTCAACAGTTTCAGCAATTAAATTTTGCAGCGACGCAGCTTCTTCAGGATCAGTAAGATCGACAGTTTCGTAGTAATGCAGCAGTGCAGCTTTCAGTATGTTCATTTTCATTTTTCAATCATTCCTTTTCTATTTGATATAATTAATTATATCATATTTTCTTGTAGTTGTAAATCAGTCATTTATGAAGCCGGTAACATGTTCTGGTAAGTACACAACTGTCAACTTGTCTCCAACATGCGGCGTACCTACAACCTGCGCTAAGTACAGATGGCCACCGTTGCTCATCGTCACTGCTTTGTCACTAACGTCAGTCACTGTGTATGTACCAACAATACTTGACACAGCGATTGCAATCAACAGCTTTAACATTTTACCCTCTCCCTTCTTGATATAATTAATTATATCATACTTCTATGAAGAAGTACAGCAGTATTTTCCTTTCTATACAGTCACTTCGCCGCTATGATCTGACTGGATCAGGCGGTGCGGTGTAGTAGCAAAATTTACCGATTTACATCTATGTAGAAATATGGTAAAATTAAATTAAGTGAGAGAACCGAGTTCTCACTTCCAGGAGGTGTACAAGCAATCGAAGCAAACTACTGTATATGGTGTAACGGTCCTGTAGAAACTACAGGCTGCACCCCGCTTCTGTCGCTAAAGACCGGCTTCAAATTCTTGAATGATGTAAACTACCAAATAACCGTATGTAAAGGAGAGGTGCCAAATGAACACGCAGTACGAAATAGTTCATATCAAGTCCAATAAGGAACCAGTAGTAATCGCTACAGTGTATGATGAAGATGAAGTTCGTAAGATAACTGAATCGGCTAGATTTGCTGGTACGTGGATAAGCGACATCAAGAAAGTCTTGCGTTACGGTAGAGGCGAATTACGTGTGCATGTACGCTGCCTAGCACCTAAGATCACAGGCCACAAGACGATCATCTTCCAGAAGTTCCGCGCTTACGACCTCGAAGTAATCAATCATGCAACGATAACTTGCATCCGCATTAATGCTCACTTCATCACTGGGTATGACATCAACGAGAAGCAGTTGTGGGAAACGCAAAGTTTCAAAACACTGTCTGACATCGTAGGCAAGGAGCTCGCATATGTATGCAGTCGCTATTATGACCAATTTATAGAAGAGTTCAAACTAGCGAGCGCCATTTAAGGCTCGCTAAATAATCAGCTTCATTAGCAGCTATGGCCATCCAGTGCCGCGTTGACGCTTCGATGCAGTGCTGGATGGTTTTGGATTTACTGGTTTACAATTACATATGAATACGATATAATTACATTAAGGAGATGATGACCATGTGGCAACGCGGCAATGAATGTGACTTCATAGTAACTACAAAGCATGAACAAGCCAAACGTATTGCAAGACGATTAGCTAATCGCAAATGCTGTGTAGAACTTAAACGGCAAGGAAGCAGATCATTGATCAAACTGTTTTACTGATGGCTTCGGCCATCTTTTTTATTTTACCGAATCCGGTTGTTTGGGTAGTTTCGGTGTGTTTAAGAATGGTCGACTATTTACTGCTTTACTTCCGCAGCATTCTATGTTATAATTAAATTGTAAGGGGGTGAGTGATATGTTAATTACATTGCTGACAGCTAGGTTGCAAGAACTGATGACTGATGATGCGAACACATGTGCAGCGCCGAATCTGATCTCAGAATCTGTATACGAACTGTGTATTGATCATGGACTGAGCGAAGACAAAGCAGATAAGATTTCCGACGCATGCTTTGAGTTCGCAAGCGAGCTAGTAACAGTTGACAAGAACAACGATTTCTGTTACATGTAACAAAACGGACGGCTTCGGCCGTCTTTCTTTTTGTCATCGCGGCAGCCATGGTAAGCACGGACCACGCTTTGATCTACAAGTCAGTGGAAACAGTTGACTCAATCCAACCCGGCGCCGCTGCGACCATGAGCGGACTGAGCTATACTTCCCGGCGCGGCCATGATAAGTCTACACCGTACTTCTCCACCGCAGTGAGCTTCGATGCCGCGCCGCTGCTTCTCTGATTTTTCGGAACTGTTTTACTTCTTCTCTGTAAAGTGATATAATAATAAATGTAAGGAAGATCATTGACAACTAAATTAAAGAGGAGCGATTTAAATGCCAAAGATTGATTTGACTAAGGCTGCAAAAGACGAAGAGGTTGTAAGCAACGACACAGTGGATGAACAACAACAGATGACTGACGAAACTACTGAAGCTGGTAGTGACGAACAGCAAACTGAGACTGCGAGCGTGCTTGATAAACTGTTCGTTAAAAGCAGCAACACGATTGTCGCTTCTGCTAGAGGCAACCAGCTGAATGCTACAGCTGATCTCACTGCAATGGCTACTTCAATCGCCAACGACATTCTACAGGAACTTAACAAACCAGATGTTGGTGCTGAACTTGAACCATTGGTTGCTAAAAGCAAAGAGGACAACGACGCTATGGACCAGTTGATCGCAAACATCTCACCTATTGACGACATCAACGTTGACTTCTTAATCAAAGTCGGCAATGATGAACTTGAAAAGATGCTTCGGTCACAACAATCCAAACGTAGTCGTGCGAAGAACAAAGAAGGCTTTGAGTATGAAGACTACAGAACGATTGTGATCGCTGCCGTTGCTGAGGGTCTTACCCGCAAAGCGATGGGTAAACCTAAAGGCTACAGCAGTGGTTCATTCGATGGTAGTGACTTCACGACGGCTGAGATTGAAGAGTTTAAAGCAGACTCTGAAAAGTTAGCTAAAGCGATTCGTAATGTACAGTCTAAAAAGTCTATCGCTAGCAAGAAAGCTGACTTCGACGAGCAAGGTGAAAAGTGGCAACACTTACTGCGCCAAGAAGCATTCCTTAAGAATCTGCGTGATAGCAGCAAACCAGTTATCACTCCTGAGATTGAGGAAGCGCTCAGCGCTAAGGAAGCGGCCGCTAAGTTACTACAATCTGTAGAAAGCATTGACAACATGTCACCTGACGACGTCAAAGACTTGTTCAAGAAACTGAATGAGACACTTGTAGGCGGCGTACCAACGGAGGCTACTGAATAAGAGGGGCTAATCAGCCCTTCTTCTTTTTCAGCTGATACTATGAGAGGGGGTACCTACAGATGCGTTACAGTAAACTGACCGAGTGCATCAATTGTATGGTAAACAGAGTCTACGGCGCCGCTGAGCTGATTGACACGGCTAAGGCTGATACCGGTTCAGACATCTTTGTCTACAGACTGAAAGATGATGTAAAGTCAACGTTGACTATCAATATTGATATTACCATAACATAAGGAGCTGACAATGTGGCAGAGCTTATCGTATTAGGACTAATTGTATATTTCACTTGGTACCATGCACAATCTAAAAAGCTTGCTGACCGTGAAGAGCAAGCACGCCTTGCTGCTAAACAAAGCAAGCGTAAAGATGTATGGTTAACCAACTTCAAAGGAGACGACAAACGTTGATTATATTCTTACTGGCGAAGCTATTTGCATCTTTCATATATCTACACAGATGGTTAGACGAACCGGACCCTGATGACGACGTTGGTTTCTACTGACGCCGTCTTTTCTTTAACATTGCTGTGCAGCTATGATAGGTTTATACTATGGCTACACTGCTTAATCAAGCAGCTCGGTGTTGCTGTGGCGTGGTGTTGATCTACAAGTTAGCGGACATAGTAGGTTCGCTTTATCACTGCGCCGCTTCGTTGCTTTAGTACGAACTTACTATGGCTGCATATTTATTTAAAAGCAGTTGGATATTGGCGCGGGTCGCCGTGTCGCTCCTGACTGGCGCTTAAAGTCCTTTGGATACGCCATTTGTGCGTCGCTGCGCCGCGTCGACGTTGATTTAGTGCTGTCGTGGATTCAGTGCCGCGGCGACGCCTGTGGAAGTATCAGACATAGTTGCAAGTCAGAATCCGCGCGGCGTCAGGCCAGAGGTTGCCTGATAGGAAACAAGGCAGTTTGGTGACGGTATTATTACCTACAGGAAGTATTCTAATCCGCTGGACCTGATCTGATCAATTTTATAAAAAAGGTATATATAAGGATATAAATATATATATATAAAAAAGCCTTAAATAACATATTTCCTTGAACTTAAAAACCTTTGTAGATTTATCTTAGTGCCGATGTCCACTAACTCTGCTCTGTGTAGTTCTGTTTTAACTCATTAACTCATTAACTCATTAACCCATACTAACTCATTAACCCATTTAAAACTAGGCCCCCCCCCCCCCCCCTCAAGTTTAAACAAAATCGGCCCCTTTAACCCCTTTATA
>RCUO01000100.1_pt1 | contig 62199 bp, 55 predicted proteins | sample 2166161 | NCBI WGS metagenome assembly RCUO01 (sample SAMN09932617, study PRJNA488358) | compost metagenome | feature: garden; material: soil; isolation source: compost soil in cyclohexanecarbonitrile-enriched culture | place: Germany: Experimental Botanical Garden Goettingen | collected 2016-01-27
TCAGGCGAAGAAAGGAATTATCCGGTATTAGCTACCGTTTCCGGTAGTTATCCCAGTCTGAAGGGCAGGTTGCCTACGTGTTACTCACCCGTCCGCCGCTAAGTTAATCCGGAGCAAGCTCCTTCATAACTCCGCTCGACTTGCATGTATTAGGCACGCCGCCAGCGTTCGTCCTGAGCCAGGATCAAACTCTCCATTAATGAAAAGCTGATTTGCTCATTTTGAATCTGACGAGAATTAAATTCTCTTAATACTCACTCGTTGTTCAGTTTTCAAAGATCAAGCTTCAATGCTTTAACTCTTCAGTGCGGATGACCTTTTGTCAACCGGATCTCTAATATATCATATCATCCAGGACATTGCAAGATCTTTTTTATAAGGTCTGAAACTTTTAGTAATCAGCCTCTCTTGCAAATAGAGTCATCAGCGACTGGATTTATAATATAACACGCTTAGTGACCTCGAGACAACGAGTAAATTTTCCCAAATTCATCATATCTGCATCCTCTACTAAAGCCCTTTCAAATAAACGGCTATAGTCCCGCTTATATTCCCGGGCAGCACAACGTGCAGACCTTCTCAAGTGAAAGTCTGCACGTCTGAGCCTATATACCTAATAAGAACTCAATCCGAGATCCAGGGATTTCTGCGCTTTTTGGCGCTGCTATCTTTGGCCTTTGCTCCGGTCTGCTTCTTGGTGGAGCTGCCGGATTTCGTCTCCGTACTGCGTGCGGATGTCTTGACCTTCGGCTTGGAACGCTCGGCCTTGGCTTCTTCAACAACAGGAGCCGGTTCTTGATTATCGGCTGCTGAAGCTTGAGTCTGCTCCACAGGCTGACGATCCAGTATTATTCCGTCTTGTACGCTCGGGTACTGCGGAATAGGCGGAAGACCGGAAACCATCGGGCTCTGATAAGTCTCCGCAGCCGTCTGCGGCATCATATAGGATTGCGGTATGCCCGAATACGAGGGATAGAAAGCGGGCTGCGGCGAATACGCAGGCATGCCTCCAAAGCCGGGAGCCTCATAACCTGCCTGTGCATAAGGAACAGCTTGAATGCCGGAATAGTTGTCGCAGCCGCAGGAAGGCCAGGGCAAAGCGGGCGGCTGACTGACGTAGGCAGGTGATACCTGAGCCGGTGCCGCTGGTGACGGGAAGCCCATGTAACCTCCGGCCGACTGATCCGCGCTGTAGCCCGGTGCAATGCCGGGAAAATATTGGGGCGATACCGCAGGCTCCATATACGGTGTAGGCTGCGCGTAAAGCGTAGGCTCCGGATAGCAATAAGGCGGTAAGGGCTCAGGCATAAATCCGAAAGGTTGAACAGCGCCCGGCATATAAGGAGCCGGCTGGATATTCTCGTACATCGGATAGGCAGGCGGGCAGTCATAATAATTCGGATTCTCCGTGATACCCGGATAACCGTATGACTTGTCGCAGACCGGAACTGGGGCGCAGCCGCAGTAAGGCTTCGGCGGCTCCGGCGGGCAGTATTCCTTTGGCGGCTCGACCGGCTTAGGAATTTCAGCAATTGCCTCCTGGGCAGGAACGGAAATTTGAACGAACAGGCTTTGCGTCTCGGTATGGACGGTTTCAGTGACCGGCTGAGGGACTGGAATGGGTGCAGTGGGAGCTTTTTCAACTGGAATCGGAGCGGTCGGAGCCTTCTCAATAGGAGCGGTTGGAGCCTTCGTGATTGGAGCGGTCGGGGCCTTCTCGACAGGAGCGGTCGGAGCCTTGTGAGGCGGCTGTTCGACTGGTGGCTGTTCGATCGGTCCCGTATAAGTTTTGCCGGCAGGCGTCGTGCCTCCAGCCACCGAACCGGCGGTCGTTCCGGAATGAGTCGGTGCAGCCGCAGGCTTTTTCGGAATATTGATAACTTCGCCGATCTTGAGAACATCCGGATTTTTGATCTGGGGATTAGCTTCGATCAGATCCTTCAGTTGAATGCCCCAAGCCTTGGACAGCTTCCACAGGGTATCTCCCTGTTTGACCGTATGTTTATGGTACAGCTCGCCGCTCTCCGGAACAGGACTTGCCGGGACAGGGATTTTCACCTTGTCTCCGATATTCAGAACATCGGGATTCGTTAGTTGCGGATTGGCTTCGATCAGTTTTTCCAGCGGCACCCCGTATTTTTGAGCCAACTCATAAAGAGTGTCGCCTTGTTTGACAATATGGATTTTCACGCAGCTTTTACCTCCTATCATGTGATGGAGCGTTGTTGGAATGGGCAGCATTGGATGGAAGCACAGCGAAGGCTGAGTTCTTCCGAGGCAGTGTTTTGCAGCAATCTCCGACTCCTTGGGTTACTACATCTTATGCAGCCCATGGGCGATTGACCTCCCGGAAGCAAAAAAAATCCTTCCACACGGCATTTGATATGCCTGCATGGAAGGATTTTGCGTCAGACTTATAGTTTTAGGATTCCCAAACCTTGTGACCGTCCTTGTCCACCACTTTGCGGAATTCCTCCAGCAGCTTGAGGGTAATCGGTCCGGCATGGCCTTCGCCGATCTTCCGTCCATCGATTTCCCGGCAGGCGATAACCTCGGCCGCGGTTCCGGTGAAGAACACTTCGTCAGCGATATAGAGATCATGCAGAGAGAAAGGCTCTTCCTTAAGCTTGATGCCCAGCTTCTCGCACAGTTCGATAATAGCCAGACGCGTAATTCCTTCCAGAGCGCCCAGATAGCAAGGCGGGGTATAGACAACTCCATTTTTGATGATAAAAATATTGTCGCCCGATCCCTCCGTCACATACCCTTGAGCGTTCAGCATGATGGCTTCATCCGCTTCCGCCAGGTTGGACTGGATTTTGACCAGGATATTGTTCAGATAGTTCAGCGACTTGATCTTCGGGTTGAGCGCATCCGGAATGTTGCGGCGCTGCGACACGGAAACCGCGCGAAGGCCGTTCAGGTACGCCTGCTCCGGATAGATAGCCAGCTGCTCAACGATGATGATGACGCTCGCCTTCGGGCAGCGGCGCGGGTCCAGGCCCAGATTGCCTGCACCGCGGGAGACGATCAGACGGATATATCCATCGCGCATGTCGTTGCGGCGGATCGTCTCGGCCATCGCTTCCAGCATTTCATCATAGGTCAGGGGGATATCGAGCATTATGGATTTCGCCGAATCGTACAGACGGTTCAAGTGTTCCTTGCATTTGAAAATATTTCCGTTATAAATCCGGATGCCCTCAAAGATACCGTCTCCGTACAAAAAACCGTGATCGAATACGGATACCACAGCATCTTTCTTTGTTACATATTCACCATCAAGATAAATCCACTGTTCTGACATGAACTTACTGCACCTCCGCTTTCTCTTCCTCATAGGTGTATGTGGGGTACGAGCCCAGGATTCGGACCATGCAGCCCAATGCTTTGATTTCCTCAATAGCGGCAGGGAGAAGGACCGAGTCGAGCGGTTCGAGCACATCGATATAAAAATAATAAGCGCCCAGCTTCTTCTTCGTCGGCAGCGATTCAATCCGCGACAAGTTCAATCTCCGCCAGGCGAACGCCGACAGCACTTGATGAAGCGCGCCCGGAAAATCCTCCGGCAGCGTCACCAGCACGCTTGTCTTGCTTCCCGTGCTTGTACGGGGAATTTGAAGCTTCTCGGGGCCGACCAGTACAAAACGGGTAAAATTGTTGCCGTGATCGGTGATTTTTGGAGCGATGATTTCAAGGCCGTGCGTTCTGGCTCCCAGCTCGATCCCGATGGCTGCCCAGCCCCGGCCGGGATTGTTCTTCACAATCTCCACGGCTTCCGAGGTGCTGCCGACCGTTTCAAGCTCGGCTTGAGGCGCATTCGCGCGGATAAACAGACCGCACTGCGCCATCGCGACGGGATGAGAGAGAATCCTCGTTATGCCGGAGTAATCAGCCTTGCCTTCCGCATTGCGGAATTCGCCGGGATTCACGATCAGATTCTGAATGGACGGGTAAATCCATTCCGCCTGCATCGGCAGGTCCACTTCATGAATAAGCCAGTCCATATGCATGCTGACCGAGCCCTCAATCGTATTCTCAATCGGGATAACGCTGTAATCCGCTTCCCCTCTGGCTGTGGCCAGAAATACATCCGATATCAGCTTGTGAAACGCCGGCCGGCAGGACTCTCCTTTCATGAGATACAGCAGAGCTTCATGGGATGTCGTCCCTTCCGGCAGTACGGCTATCGATTTCATGAATGTACTTCTCCTTTTATCATATCCAAAAATGATTGATTTTGCATCCCTTCCGGGGATGCCGGCAGCAGGACGGCGCCGGAGCGGCAGGGCGACAGCCATCGGGAAGCCGCCTGGATGCCATGGGCTGCCATCGTGTCCTTCATGAACGCTTCCAGTTCATTTCTGCGCGGCTCCTTGCGGTCCACCAGCGCAATGAGCGTCGGGCCGGCGCCGCTGAGCGCGACGCCGAGCGCGCCGTGCTGCGTCGCTCCGGCCAGCACGGCTTCCATGCCGGGCACAAGCGGCGCCCGGTATGGCTGGTGCAGGCGGTCGCGCATCGCCGCACCGATGAGATCGAGCCGGCCGCAGGCCAAGGCTCCGGTCAGCAGCGACGAGCGGCTGACATTGTATACGGCGTCGGCCATCGTAAGCTCGGCCGGCAGCGCCTGGCGCGCCTTCGAGGTCGCCAGCTCGAACTCCGGGATGACGACCAGTGTATCCAGGTCTTCCGGCGGCTCGATGCGGATAACATCCGCATGGCTGCCGTCCCAGGCGGCGGCGATGATTCCGCCGAACAAGGAGGCGCCGACATTGTCGGGATGCTTCTCAAGCGCGGTCGCCATATCAAAGATCTTCGCCTCATCCAGCGGAGAGCCGATCAGGGCATTGGCCGCGACCATGCCGCCGATAATGGCGGAAGCGCTGCTGCCAAGCCCCCGGGTAAGAGGAATTTCCGAATACATGGAGATCTCAAGCTCAGGCACGGATACGCCGGCTTCGTCGAATACCATCTGGGCCACCTTATAGATCAGGTTGCTCTTGTCCTGCGCAACGCTCTTCATCTCTTCGCCATGCAGATGAAACGCCGTCTCCTCTGCTTCGGCCATTTCAATCCAGGCATACAGCGACAGCGCCATTCCAAGCGTATCAAAGCCCGGACCCATATTGGCTGTGCTTCCCGGAACCTTTACTCGGGATTTACGAATGCCGGTCATGACGGCACCCCCTCTGGAGTGTCAGCCGCATGAAGCCTTCCATTTGACACTTACGTTCTCTATTATCTTCTCTTCCGGAATTTCTCACAACCCATAAGTCTCCTTTAAAGATAATTTCCTTCCCGGCCACGGCTTCCGAATCAGCCCTCAACGCGGTAGTGGCTCTTCACCCGGCGGATGACCTCCAGTTCTTCGAAGCGCTGGAGCACTTTGTTCATGCTCGCCTTGCTGGCGTTATGCGTCACGATAATAATCTCGGCATCCGGATTGTTCGGATTCGCCTGCTGAACAACGGAATCCAGGCTGACGTCGCATTCGGCGAACACCTGGGTGATTTTGGCCAGCACGCCCGCTTTGTCGTCCACGTGAAGCAGAAGGAAATTTTTATAGAAAATATGATCATCGCCCGTCAGCTTCTTCTGCTTGTACGGAACAATCTGCTTCAGACCGTTCACACCGAGTCTCAGGTTCTTGATTACCGCCACGAGATCGGCGACAACCGAAGTAGCCGTCGGCATCTCACCTGCTCCCGCGCCGTAGAACATCGTCTCGCCTACCGCTTCCCCGTAGACATAAACAGCATTGTAGACCCCGTTCACGGAAGCGATCGGATGACTGGCCCGGATCATGGTCGGCTGGACGCTGATGCTGAATTCATCGTTCTTGCTCTCCGCGATGCCCAGCAGCTTGATCTCATAGCCGAGGCGCTTCGCGAACTGGATGTCCTCCTTGCTGACCTGGGAAATACCGCTCACGCTCACATCCTGAAGCTCAACATTGGTGCGGAACCCGAGCGTTCCGAGAATGGACATTTTGCGCGCAGCATCCAGTCCTTCCACGTCAGAGGTCGGGTCCGCTTCAGCATACCCAAGCTCCTGGGCTTCCTTCAGCACATCGGCGTAGGACGCCCCCTCCTGGCTCATCTTCGTCAGTATGTAATTGGTCGTGCCGTTAACAATGCCCATGATCTTCACAATCCGGTCAGACGAGAACCCTTCGATCAGGGTGCGGATAATCGGAATGCCTCCAGCCACACTGGCTTCGTAAAAGACATCGCACTGCTTCTCCTGGGCCTTCGCCAGAATCTCCGCACCGTACAGCGCCATCAGATCCTTGTTCGCAGTTACGATATGCTTGCCGCGTTCGAGCGCCTCCAGTATGTACCCTTTGGTTGTCTCGACGCCACCCATTACTTCCACGATAACATCGATCTCGGGATCGCGTATAACCTCCCACGGGTCTGTGGTCAGCTTCGCCGGATCGATCTCGATCGACCTGGGCTTATCCGCCGATTTGACAGCGATGCGTTCGATGATAATCGGCGAGCCGACCTGACTGCTCAGATCCTCCTGGTTCCCCTGTACGATTCGCACCACTCCCGTGCCGACCGTTCCCAGACCGAGCAATCCTACTTTCACCGGTTTCATTTGAATCTGAATCCCCCTTAACGTATTTATCCCTCTCACCAACATCGTCATAGCCATGCGCCGCCTTTCACGATTATCCCTGTCCCACAATTGCGGCCCGCTTGACGCCCGGCATCCCTTTCAGGCTGTCCAGCATATCGCCAAGCTCGTCGTTCAAATGGGTGATCTCGATGGAAAGAACGACATTGGCCCAGCCTTGAAGCGGAATGCTCTGATGAATGGTCAGGACGTTCGCGCCATGCCCGGCAACAGCTCCCAGCACCTTGGACAGCATGCCGGACTCGTGCTCCAAATCCATCGATATCGTGACAATCCGTTCCCGCTCCAACTGGTGGATCAGATGAATGCCGTCTTTGTATTTGTAGAACGCGCTCCGGCTTAGACCGACCTGCTCTACTCCCTCATGCACCGTCTTGGCATCCCCGGCTTCCAGCAGCTGCTTGACCTGCATCGTCTTCAGCACCGCTTCGGGTAAAATATCTTCACGAACCAAATAATAACGTTCTTTCACAAACGTCCTCTCCTCGGAGACTTTTGTTTTCATATAGTGGACATTATAAAATGATTCCTTTGCAATTGCAATACTTTTCACAGAACCGATGCACTCTTGCTTTAAAGCGACAACACTTACTTTACGCAAATAGAGCCTCCCCGCAAAGGACAAGGCATATAAGAGCTGCATAGCTTGCCGTTATGCTTTTTCCGCGATACAAAGTTATTCTTGTGGTCATTGTTCCAATTGGTTACAATATAAACCCTCCATTAGAACACCAGACTTAATATTGATGATATCGTGTGCAGAGAAGTTGGGGGTGATCGGTTTCATGAACACTTATAAAACAGCTGAAATAGCGCGCATCTTCGGGATTCATCCTAATACTGTGCGACTTTATGAGGAACTTGGACTTATTCCCAAGCCGGAACGGAAAGCAAACGGTTATCGCATGTTTAGGGATTTCCATGTGGAGCAGCTAAAGCTTGCAAGGACCGCTCTAAAAGTCGAGGTTTTGCAAAACGGTCTTCGCAAACAAGCAATTGAGATTATTAAGGCCTCGTCTGCCCTGAATTTTGACAGAGCTATTCATCTGACGGAGCGTTATACCCAGCAATTAACCAGAGAACAAAGAAACGCCGAAGAATCCATTGCGATTACAGAAAAGCTGTTGTCAGGTGAGAATCAAGAACTGAGCAGCGCTATTTTAACCAGAAAAGAAACGGCCGACCTGCTGCAAATCTCAATGGACGCTTTAAGGAATTGGGAAATGAACGGTTTACTGACTGTGAAACGCAAGCAAAATGGTTATCGCGTGTACTTCGACGAGGATATCAGGCGGCTAAAAATTATACGCGCCCTGCGCTGTGCCAACTACTCCCTTGCAGCAATCTTACGGATGCTAAATGCAGTCTCCAGTGATCCGAAAGCGAACATACGGGAAGCAATTGATACACCCGAAGAAGATGACGACATCATCTCCGTATGCGATAAACTGCTTACATCCTTGCAATACGCCGAGAAAAACGCACAGGTGATGCTCACTCAGCTTGAGAAAATGAAAGAACAATTTACAGCAAACTCTACACTTTGACACCAGACTTTCCCGTGGTGTTATTTTTTTTAGGCAAAAGAGAAATCGAGGAGGAATTTGATAACGTGGAACCAACGATCAAGGCAGAAAGCTTGAGCAAGTCTTACGGCAGCGTCAAAGCGGTTGATCATTTGAACCTTTCGATTTGCCGTGGCGAGGTGTTCGGCTTGCTGGGCGCAAACGGTGCAGGCAAAAGTACGGCGATTGAGTGTATGCTAGGCACCAAAAAACAGGACAGCGGTACGATCTCCATATTGGGAATGAATCCGCACAAGGAACGAAAACAACTGTTCGAGAGAGTCGGCGTTCAATTTCAGGAAGCTAATTACCAGGACAAAATTAAGGTGGCGGAGCTATGTGAGGTCACTGCATCCCTGTACAAAAACGCGGCGGATTATCGGGACCTGCTGCAGCAGTTTGGGCTCTCAGACAAGCTGAAAAGTTATGTGAAAGAGCTTTCGGGAGGACAGAAGCAGCGGCTGTTCATCGTTCTAGCGTTGATCCCAAGCCCCGATGTTGTATTTTTAGACGAGTTGACTACCGGGCTTGATGCGAGAGCCAGACGTGATGTATGGAGAAGCCTTTCGGACTTAAAAGCAAAAGGGTTGACCATTCTGCTGACTTCTCACTTCATGGACGAGGTGGAAACGCTGTGCGACAAAATCATGATTCTGAAAAACGGGAAAAGCATTTTCTACGGGACAGTGCAGGAAGCGGTTGTGGCCAGTCCTTATGAGAAATTTGAGGATGCTTATTTGTGGTACACAGACGAGGAGGATGAAGAAAATGCGAGCATTTAGGGCGCTATTCAAAACAGAATGCAAACTGTCTCTGAGGGGGATGGACATGTTCATCTTTGCGATCTGCATGCCTGTCGTCGCCGTGATCATTTTGGGTGCGGTGTTCGGAAACAAGCCAGCCTTCGAGGGCGCAACATATACCTTCCTGGAACAATCCTTTGGAGCGGTGGCGACGATTGCTATTTGCGCCGGAGGCGTTATGGGACTTCCTTTAGTGGTATCCGATTACCGAGGCAGGAGGATTCTAATACGATTTAAAGTAACGCCGACCAGTCCCGCCCTTATACTAGCTGTGCAAATTGCCATCTATGCGCTGTATTCCATCGTTTCACTGATCCTTGTTTATATGACTGCAGCTATTTTCTTCGGTTATCAGCATCATGGCTCATGGCTGCACTTTATCGGTGCATATTTACTGGTCATGGTATCCATGTTCAGTATAGGGCTATTGGTGGGTGGACTGGCACCAAACATGAAAGCGGCAAGTGCCGCTGCCAGCCTGCTGTATTTTCCAATGCTCATTTTTTCCGGAGCTACCTTGCCTTATGAGGTCATGCCTGCGGCGCTTCAAAAAGCGGCCAGTCTATTGCCACTGACACAGGGCATCAAGATGTTGAAGGCCGCGTCGCTTGGCCTGCCAATGGAGAGCGTTATCCTTCCCGTGAGTATAATGATTGTACTTACCGTGATTTGTGTGGGCATATCTCTTCGCTTGTTCAAATGGGAGTAAAAAAATGAGTAAAAACCGGCGCGCCATCCCCGAGGAAAGGCGCGCCGGTCCTGTAATATATGCTAATGATGATCTCGCTGCTTAGTAGTAGCTGCTGCTCTCTACAAATTCGAATTCAAAGTCCGCAATCCGGACAATCGTGCCCTCAACGGCGCCACGCTTGCGCAGCTCCTCATCGACACCCATATGGCGGAGCGTCCGGGCCAGTTTCAAAATGGCGTCATGCGAATTCAGCTGCATGCGCTTCAGCATTCGCTCGATCTTCGCGCTGTGAACGACGTACGTCTCGTTATCCCGGGTAATGGTGAACGAATCGTCATCTGCCGGATTCAGCTTGTACACCTTGCGTTCGTTGCTCTCCGTAACCTCTTCCACGGCTGGCGCCTGCGGGATGGAATCCAGCAGATCGGCGGCGCGGTAGAGCAGTTCCTGAATGCCTTGGCGTGTCAGCGAAGAGATAGGCAGAATCTCAAGATTCGGGATGACGTTCCCGGCCCGCTCACGGAAGGAAGCCAGATTGGCCGCAGCCTCTTCCATATCCATCTTGTTGGCTGCGACAATCTGCGGCCGTTCGGCAAGCCCGACGTTGTACAGCTTCAGCTCGTCATTGATCTTCACCCAGTCGTCAAAGGGATCGCGTCCCTCCGAACCGGCCATATCCACAACATGAATGATAATTCGCGTGCGTTCGATATGGCGGAGAAATTCATGGCCGAGCCCCACGCCCTCATGGGCGCCTTCGATCAGTCCAGGCAGATCGGCCATCACGAAGCTGCGGCCGTCGCCAACGTCCACCACACCGAGATTGGGGGTGATCGTCGTGAAATGATAAGCTCCGATTTTGGGCTTCGCTGCGGAAACGACGGACAGCAGCGTGGATTTGCCTACGCTGGGGAAGCCGACCAGGCCAACGTCGGCCATGACCTTCAGCTCCAGCACCACATAGCGCTCCTGTCCTTCTTCCCCATTCTCCGCAAGCTCCGGAGCGGGATTGTTCGGAGTGGCGAAGCGGATGTTGCCGCGGCCTCCGCGGCCGCCCTTGGCCACAACAACCTCCTGGCCGTGGCGGGTCATATCGGCGATTACTTCGCCGGAATCATCGTCAATCAGCACAGTTCCCGGCGGAATGCGGACGATCATATCGTCAGCCCCCGCACCGTGCTGGCTCTTGTTGCGGCCTTTCTCGCCCCTCTGGGCTTTGAAATGCCGCTGGTAGCGGAAGTCCATCAGCGTACGCAGACCTTCATCCACCCGGAAGATCACGTCGCCGCCCCTGCCGCCGTCACCGCCGGCAGGTCCTCCTTCCGGCACGTATTTCTCGCGCCGGAACGCCACCAGACCGTCGCCGCCGTCGCCGGCTTTGACGTAGATCTTGGCTTTATCTACAAACATGGATATCTCACCTTCCCTTACTTACATTCCTATTGGCAGGCGAAGCTTCAAATCCGTCCGGTTATGCCCGGACCGCTCCATCCGGATCAGCTTGCTCTGCGCCGTATTTTTGACAATAAGTTCCCAAAAACCCGTTCCGCTATTAAGGCCCTCGCCTTCAGCACAGAAAGCGACTACGGCATCCCCGTCTTCCTGCCGGAACGAGATACTTAACTGACGCGGCTCTCCAGAAGACCCCGTCCCTCCAAACTGGCACGCTCTGACCGCTCCGATCACCGCCGAGGTCAGCTCGTCTCCGGCTTCGGGAGACAGCTTGTCACCGAGCTGAAGCCCTTCCTCCACCTCAACGTTCAGCTCCAGGCTCCCGCCCACCGTACGATAGGATTGGAGAAAGAAGACCAGTGAAGGGATACCCAGCTTGGCTATTCGGCTGTCCAGCGCGATGCGTTCTTTTATTCTTTCCACAGTCTGCACGGATTTATCAGGTTTGTTGAGCTGAATGTATCCGTATAAGACTTGGAGATCGTTCATCCAATCATGGCGATGATGGTTCAGTGTCCGAATCGCCGCCTGCTGAAGCGCGCGCTCCTGCCTTTGGCGTTCTCTTTCGCCATTCGCGCGAATCGCACTGGCGGCGGCGAGCACCGCCCCTGCGCCCCATGCCGCAGCCAGCAGAGCAGCCCAGCGCGCGGGCCAGATCCAGGCGATTGCGGCCGGCACCGCAAGCGATGCCACCGAAAGACCCAATGCCATTTTCCAGGATTTCATCATCTTCCCCGTCCCTCTTACGTTCGTGAATGATCCACGCCCTCCGCAGGCCGAACTACTTCATGTTTACCCAGTATACCATACGGAATCCCGCGAATTCACCAGAAAGAGGAAGAAATTCAGGGCGGACCAAGTCTGCGAATAGGGCGGGAATTGCCAGGTCTTATCGGCATTTAAAAAAGCCCCCGGCTTTCATGCCGGGGGCTTCTAACCAGTTATGGTCGGTAAGCTTAGACTTCCAGAGCCGCCGCTACCGGAGCGACGTCTACCGGGTAGACGCTCACTTTCTTGCGATCGCGACCCAGACGCTCGAACTTCACAACGCCGTCCACTTTGGCGAACAGGGTATCGTCCTTGCCGATGCCCACGTTCGTGCCGGGGTGGATTTTCGTTCCGCGCTGACGAACCAGGATGCTTCCGCCAGTAACGGCTTGACCGTCGGCACGCTTAACGCCAAGACGTTTTGCGTGGCTGTCACGACCGTTCTTTGTGGAACCTACACCTTTCTTCGATGCGAAGAGCTGAAGATCAAATTTCAACATGCTGTCTACCTCCTTCTTTTAAAGAGTAACTTCCTGTATTTTGATATACTTACCGTACGATTGTGCGATAATACCCAGCATAACGACCATGGACTCCAGCAGAAGCTGAACTTTCGCTGCGGTTTCTTCATCTTCGACAGGAACCAGCGTAGCGCTTAAGAACCCGTCTTTCATGGTAGAATCCAGTACAACTCCGGTGAGAGTCTCGATTGCGTTCACCGTTCCGGCCGTAGCCGTTGAAACGCCGGCGCATACGATATCTCTTCCCCGTCTGTCATAATCGGCGTGGCCTTTTACAGCGAAAGCGATAATCGATCCTTGGGGAGAAGAGCGTGTGATACGTACGTTAATCATTCAACGCACCTTCTTACGCTTGGATCTTCTCGATCGTTACTTTCGTGTAAGGCTGACGATGGCCCTGCTTCTTGTGGTAGTTCTTCTTCGGTTTGTATTTGTATACGACAACCTTCTGACCCTTACCATGTCTTTCCACCTTAGCCGTTACGGAAGCGCCGCTTACGAGCGGAGTTCCCGCTGTCAGACCGCCTTCGTTCGATACAGCCAGGACACGGTCAAACGTTACGCTTGCTCCGTCTTCCGCGTTCAGCTTCTCGATGTACAATACGTCGCCCTCTTGAACTTTGTATTGCTTGCCGCCAGTTTCAATAATTGCATACATGCTAGTTGCACCTCCTCATGTCTCAGACTCGCCTAATCCAGGTGGCTGTCCCTGAAGGAACCGCGCTTGGGATACCTGATCGGAGCGGTTACAGCATGTGATGGCACATTACCAACACATACTTGATGATATTAACACATAACCTTCCCTCAGTCAAACCAAATCTCAAACGTCTAGCATTCGAAACGTCCTCTAGTCCGCCGCCGCAAAATCCGGCGTTCCGCTCCGGCCCGTTCCTCCGCAGCAAGGACAGGGAGCCTGTACGACTCCGGATGTCTGCCGGGCTTTTTTGCGCGTCATTTCCAGGAGGCCCAGCCGGGTCCAGCCCAATATATGCGTCTTGGTTCTGTCCTTCGCCAGCACGCTCTCCAGCCGGTCCGTGACCAGCTTGCGATGCTCCTCCTGCTCCATGTCGATAAAATCGACGATAATAATACCGCCTGTATCCCGCAGGCGAATCAGTCTGCCGATCTCCTCGGCCGCCAGCAGGTTCGTTCGCGTCACCGTCTCCTCCAGCGTTGAGCCGCCCGTATACTGGGCTGTGTTGACGTCGATAACGGTAAACGCCTCAGTCTCGTCCCAAATGAGCGTTCCTCCGCCGTCCAGCATGATTTTGCGGGCAAAGCTGCGGTTCAGCTCGTCCCATATCCGGTAGCGGACAAACACCGAATCGCCGGCCTCGTCCAGCTTGACAGCGCCGGGACGGCCTGGGGCCATATCCTCGAGAAATACCTCGGCCTCTTTGGCGGCCCGAGCCGAGTCTATGATAAGCTCGTCCTGCTTCGGGTCGAAGGCGTCCCGGAGAAAACGCTGGACAATGCTTAGATCGCGATGCAGAAGCGCAGGAGCCTCGGCCTGATCAGCCCTGCGCAAAATTCCCTTCCACTGCGCGCGAAGCGTTTCAAGATCGCCTTCTACCGCTTCCGGAGGCTCGTCTTCCGCCACTGTGCGCATAATAAGCCCTTCCTCGTTCTCCCGCAGGCGTTCTCCCAGCGCCTTTAGCCGGTTTCGTTCGGAATCACGGACTATTTTTTTAGAGACGCCTACATATTCCGCAGAGGGCATATAGACCATCCATCGCCCAGGCAGCGTAAAATGCGTCGTGACACGGGCCCCCTTTCCGCCGCGGGGCTCCTTTCTGACCTGCACGATGATTTCCTGTCCCGGATGCAGCAGCGTATCAATGGAAGGCTTCACGGGAGGCTGCTTCTCCAGATGCGGGTGCAGCACGTCATCTATATATAGAAAAGCGTTCTTTTTCTGTCCGATATCGACAAAAGCGGCCTGCATGCCGGGCAGTACGTTGATTACTCTGCCTTTGTAGTAGCTCCCGACGAGTTCTTCCTGTTCTCCGCGTTCGGCGGCATATTCCACAAGCTTCCCTTCATCCAGAAGGGCCATACGGGTCACATGCTCCGAACAGTGGACGATCATTTGTTTCATGGCTTCACCTCTGGTTCTCACATTGCAAAATCTCACATTCCAAAATAAGACGAGAGCAAACGCTGTTCGGGCACAACGGCCGTCACGCTCCCCTCGGCATCCAGCACATAGATTAAATGATACCGGTTCCGCTTAAATAGACGCAAGATCTCATCCAAAGGTTTCGCATAAGAAGCAACTATCGGACTAGCCGGACTTCCCTTGTCCCGGTATTGCTCGTACAGAATCTCCCTTTTCATTAAAAAAGAAAGGAACCGGTACGGCAGATTGCGATGATCCGTGATGTTCGAATAGAGCAGAAATCCGGCGATCAGGAGCAGATTTAGCCGGAGACCTCCGCCGTATTCCAGAGGGAGCAGTGCATAGACGCCCACTGCGGCGCTGAAGACCACGCTGACTCTGCCGCACCAGAGCAGCGCCGAATAATATGGAGCCTGGAAGCTGACGGCAGCCTGTACGATTTTACCCCCGTCAAGAGGAAGAATAGGCAGCAGATTGAACAGAGCGATCATCAGATTAGCGTGAATCAAATAGTCCATAAAGGCCGGATCTCCCCAGCTCATGGCTTTCAGCAGCATAACGCCCAGGATCAGGAAGACATTCTGAAGCGGCCCGGCAATGGCGATGCCGATTTCCCGGAAGGCGGTCAGCCGGCCGTTATCCTCGATAACCGCCACGCCACCGAACGGAAGAAGCTGCACGGATTTGACAGAGGCGCCGGCAAGCTCGGCAGCCCAGACATGTCCAAGCTCATGAATGAGCACAATGGTGAACAGTGTGATCAATTCGAGAAATTGTCCGGTGACAATCGAGAGCAGCAAAATGATGACGAACAGCGGATGCAGGGAGAAGGCGATGCCTTTTATCCTAATCAAAGGTAATCTCTTCTGTGGGGTCAACGTACTTCTTGTCCTTCATCAGCGAAAAATACAGCAGACTGGCCGACGAGCCTGCCGGCTCCTGCAGCCATCCGACGGTATTCCCGCTCTCCAGCCAGTCATTCGCCTTCAGCTTCGTCCCGCTCAGGTGGCCGTACTCGGCGGTCAGCCCCCCTGTATGCTGCACCGTCACTCTAATGCCTCCTCCGGTCTCCTTCGTTACGGACAGCACTCTTCCGATATCGATGCTCTTCACCGTCACGCCGGGTCCTGCCTCCGAGGAAGGAACGACCTCGATCCCTTTTAGCGAAACGGCGAACGGTCTGACGACGCTTCCGGTCAGGGGAGCGGTCAATCTGCTGGCAGCGGTCACTTTGCGGGCGGGCTGCTCCCCATTTTCGAACATCGGGATAAAAGCGGGGGCGCCGTCGAAATAACGATCGTACAAGGTCCGGACAGAAGCGAAATCCATATCCTTGCTCAGTGCGTCGGCCACCAGATCCTGCGCGCGGTAAGCCCAGGGCTCCTTGACCAGGAACACGCCCCAGACCATGCCAAACAGAACAGCGCTTGCGATGATTCGCCGCAGCAGTCCCTTCCAGAACCTCGGCTTGTTGAAGTCTCCTTCGTCTTCCCATTCCCTTTTCTGCGTTTTCCAGGCTTTCTCGGGATCGGGCTCTCCGTCTTCTCCGGCAACACGTTTCCGCCAATCCTCCATCCCCGGACTTCCCGGGGCGCGGAAGAATGGTTCTCTGGAGACCTTGGGGTTTTGGCTGCGCCAATCCCGGGTATCCTTGCGATCTTTCCCATCCCTTGCTTTATAACCCATACTGATCCCCTCCGGCGGGCTTGTTTGCTCTCATTCTATGAGTTCAGGAAGCCTGTTTAGAACCGGACGAAAATCTGCTATAATCATGTCGGTTTATTATGGAAGCGGAAGGGGAATGGCGTGTGGAGGGCTTAAGAAACACCGTATGCGAAACGCGGGTATATACAGAGGAGGTCAAGACGCATGAGCATGCCTACGGCCAGCTTACGTTTCCGCTTGAAGGCTCCATGTGCCTGGATACGCCTTCCGAGAGCGTGCTGCTGCAGAAGGGCTCCTGTCTGTATCTGCCTCCCGCATGCAGCCACAGCTTCAGTTCGCCGGGACGCAACCGATTCCTCGTTCTAGATATTCCTTCCAGATATTTATCTGACGTTACGGGAAGAGGAGGAGCGCCTGTGACCCTCAAGATGGACGACCGCTGGAACTCGTTGAGCCAGCTGTTTCTCCGGGAGGCCGAGGAAGCGCCGCATGGCGAAGCCTCTCACCCGGTCGAACACCTTGTCCGGTACGCCTGCGACATTTTGCCAAAATCGGCTTCGCCGTCGCTGGAGTATCTTCAACTCCATTTCGCAGAACCTTTGACTACCACCCAACTGGCAGCGATCGAGCACTACCACCCCAAGTATTACATCGCCTGGTTCAAAAAAATGACGGGCCACACGCCCACCTCCTACATGCTGCAATTGCGGATGAACGCCGCCAAGCAGCTGCTCCGCGAAACCGCGCTCCCGGTGTCGATGATCGGCCAAGAGGTCGGATATGCATACGCCGGTTCCTTTATCAAACTGTTCTCCCGCTCAGAGGGCATGACTCCCCAGCAATACCGCAGGGGCTTCCGGTAAGCAGGCGGGAGATTCGCCGCTTCATTTGACTACTTCTTTCGTTGAGCAGCCTTCTTCGTAACAATAGATCGACTATCCTTCTGACTCAGGACTGGCCATGTTCTTACTCCAGACCAGCTTCGTTCTTACTTCGGAGCAACCGGTGCCTTTTCCGTTCCTTTATCCTTCAGCTATGGGGTTCTGCTTAGAGCCCTAAGCATCAAGGAATAACGGGAGGATTATGTATTGTGAACACTAAATTACCGGGCATTGCCGTGCTGCTTGCCGCGGTTCTGTGGGGAACTACGGGTACAGCGCAGAGACTTGCCCCATCCGGCGCTTCGCCTTTTGCCTTCGGGGCTATGCGGCTGGCTGTTGCGGCGCTCTTCCTGCTTATAGTAGGAATGCTTCGCGGAAAACTAAAGTTCAAGGGCCTTCCGGCAGCCGGACTACTAACCGCCTCGCTCGGCATGGCCCTCTATCAGCCGCTGTTCTTCAGCGGCATACGGATGACGGGCATCGCAGTCGGAACCTCCGTCACGCTGGGGAGTGCGCCAGTGATCACTGGATGCCTCGAATGGGCCATCAGCGGCAAGAAGCCCAAGGCAGCATGGTGGCTGGCTACCCTATGCGCCGTGACCGGCTCGGTTCTGCTGCTGAGCTCGGAGAAAGGCGGGGCGAACGCGGCCGGGCTCCTGATGGCTGTTGGAGCCGGAGGGTCCTTTGCCGTCTACACGCTTGCCAGCAAACGGCTGCTCGAATCACACTCCTCCGATACGGTCTCGGCAGCGGTGTTCGGCTTAAGCGCGCTGTGGCTGTCGCCGCTGCTGTTCTTCTTCGACTTAAGCTGGCTGGGCACCTGGAATGGCGCAGCAGCCAGCCTGCATATCGGCATTGCGGCGACCGGAATCGCCTACCTGCTGTATACTTACGGCCTTGCCCGTCTTCCGGCAGCCTCCGCCGTTACGCTCTCGCTCGGCGAACCGCTGACCGCCTCTCTGTTAGGCGTTCTTCTCTTCGGCGAACAGCTGGGAAGCGCCGGTATCGGGGGTGCTGCCCTGCTGCTCGGGGGGCTTGCTATCCTTGCCTTTCCGGCAGCCGGGCGACGCAGCCGCATGACGGCGGTGCCCGATAAATAAATAAATAAATAAATAAATAAATACGGCCCTCGGCCTTCGCGCAGGTAGACTTGCGCAAAGGCCGAGGGCCGTATGCATGTTGGAGCTTATGATCAGTGGATTGAAGGGCTCGTCTCAGCCGAGTCCAAAAAATTTCTTCAACTTCGTGAAGGTTCCGGGCTTTCGGTCAAGCTGCATGAGCGGCACCGAATCGCCCAATATGCGGCGGGCGATATTACGGTAAGCGATAGCGGCCCCCGAGTCCGGGTTCATTACGGTCGGCTCTCCCATATTGGCAGCCTTGATGACGAGTTCGTCATCCGGAACGATGCCGAGCAGATCGATATTCAGCACCTGTAGAATATCCTCCACATCCAGCATATCCCCGGCCTTCACCAGGCCAGGCCGGATCCGGTTGACGACCAGTCTCGGCGACTCCACCTCCGACTGTTCCAGAAGCCCGATGACACGGTCAGCGTCACGGACCGCCGCGTTCTCCGGCGTTGTCACCACGATTGCCTTGTCCGCTCCGGCAATGGCGTTGCGGAAGCCGTGCTCGATCCCTGCCGGGCAGTCGATCAGAATATATTCGTACTCCTTCTTCAGCTCCAGCACAATGTCCCGGACCTGCTCGGGCGAAACCGCTGTCTTGTCCTTCGTCTGGGCAGCCGGCAGCATATAGAGCTCGTCAAACCGCTTGTCCTTAACCAGCGCCTGGTTCAAGCGGCAGCGGCCCTCGGCGACGTCCACGAGATCATAAATAATGCGGTTCTCCAGCCCCATCACCACATCCAGGTTCCGCAGCCCGATATCGGTATCGACGAGACATACTTTCTTTCCCTGCAGCGCCAGCGCGGTTCCAATATTGGCTGTTGTGGTCGTCTTGCCCACACCGCCTTTGCCGGAGGTTACTACGATCGCTTCTCCCATGAGGCTACACCCCTTTAAACACATTTAAATCCTGACGCAGCTTGATAAGATTATGAATCTTGTCGATCTGCATCACGCCGTCCGATAAAAAAGCGAAATCCATGCTGCTCTCCCGGGTCTCCCACTCATCCGGAGGCCTGCTGATGACCTCGGCAATACGCAGCTGCGTTGGAGCCATCAGAGAAGCCGCGATTACCGCCGCTTCATTGCCCTCCATGCCTGCATGGGCCATGCCCCGGAGCGCGCCGAGAATAAAAATATCGCCGGTGCAGGTTATCGTTCCTCCGGGATTCACATCGCCTAGAAAAAGCAGGTCTCCCTTGTGATGCAGCACCTGGCCGGAGCGGATCATCCCGCTAAGCGTCGTAAGCGAGCCGGCAGGTTCTTCCTGAGGTGCTTCCATCGCTTCAACCGACCGGATCAGCAGATTGCCCTGGCCCCGCAAAATGTCGAGGACGGCTTCCTTCTCTTCCTCGGTTACTTGTCGGCTGCCCAACTTGATGTCCACATGCACAATCGGACCTGTGAGAATATTTTGATGGCTGTGCTCCAGCTTGTAGCGGAGCTCGCCGAGCAGTTCTTCAAAGGGACATTTGTCATCTAATAGGAAGACCAGGCCGTCCTTGATGCCTTTGATCCGCACATGCTTGGATTTAACTGTCATATGACCCTCCCCCCATCCTCATTCATTCGCGCCGATGCCCTCTAGTTCCTGCTTACGGCGGAGAAAATGCGGCGGCTTCAGTCCTTCTCTTCCTTGCGCACCGGTCTGGACAGCTTCTCCAGCTGGCGGCGAACAGGGATATAGAGAGCCAGCCCGAGGGCGAAATGAATAAGCATGGTAGGAAGCATATAATGCATCAGAGCCCAATCATAGGAATCCTGGCTCAGTTTGAACGTATGATAGATGCCGTACAGGATGCTATCGTTCAGCCAGCTTCCGAGCATAATAATCGTCATCATCAGCGGAAGCGGGGCCCGGGGCAGCTGGAAGATCAGCCCGATCAAATAGGCCGAGACGCCCATGGCAAGCGAATGGGCTCCGAGAATTCTTCCGTAGAAGACCACATCATGCAACATGCCGAAGCAGATGCCCAGCACCAGGGCCGTATGCCGGTGATGATAGACGGTTACGAATAACAGAATGATAAGGACCACATTCGGAACGATCCGCGTTGCCCAGCTGTCCGGAATCAGCCAGGGCAGCACCGTTCCTTCGATTACGAATACTAGAAACAACAGCACTAGCAGAACTGACTTGCGCCCGCTCACTGCCCTTCCTCCTCGGGCGTGTAAACGACGAGCAACTGCTTCCAGTCTTCAAATTCGGCTGCGGGCTTAATGATCGCCGTTCGAGTCAGCCCGTATTCCCCAACACTCACGCTGTCCACAGTGCCGATCGTAAGACCGCGGGGATACACTCCGCCAATGCCGGATGAGATAATCGTATCTCCCTTGGCAATCGGATCGTTCGCCGCGATGCGTGTCATAATCAGCCGCCCGGTCTGCTGGTCATAGCTCTCGACCATGCCGAAGGTCTGGTTAATCTTGTTCATTGCCGTGGCCGCGATCGGCGGCTGTGAGTTCGGATCGCTGCTGTCCATCATCGTCAGCAGCTTCACTGTAGAAGTGAATTTACTAACCTGGCTGATGATGCCGACCATCCCTTTTTCCGAAATGACCGACATATTCGCCTTAACTCCGTCCCTGGAGCCCAGATCAATGACCAGCGTGCTGTTGCCGGGCTCGGTTGTCAGGCTTACGACCTGTGCATAATGATATTCGTAGTTGTATTTATTGATCTGTACCTGTGTGAAATGCAGCAGCTTCTCATACTGCTCGTTGTCTGCCTTAATCAGGTTATACTCTGCCTTCTCCCGCGTATACTGCGCCGCGACTATTTTCAGCCGCTCGTTCTCCTCGGCCAATTTCTTCAGGTTGCCGATATCTTCAAACAAGCCCGCTATAAATCCAGCGGGCTTGTAGAACACATTCTGTACAAAACCGGTCGTATCCCTGACGAAATTCTCCGGCCAGGAGAGCGATTTTCGGGTTCCGAGGGAGAAGCCCATGACCACAATGAACAGCACCAGCGTAATTAACAGTATGAACAGCCGTTTGTTGCTTAACAGCTTAAACAGTTTCAACACCCTCTAACAACCGTTTTCTCTCCCGCTAAAGAAGTCTCCGTTCGTCCTCCGTCAATTCAATTACCGCTTGGAGCGAGATCCGCTGCCCCGGGTCTTGAACAGATGGATATTCTCCAAGGCTTTGCCTGTGCCAACCGCCACGCAGTCCAGCGGGTTCTCTGCCACGATGACAGGCATGCCGGTCTCGCGGGCCAGAAGCTTATCCAGGTTGCGCAGCAGCGCGCCGCCGCCCGTCAGCACGATGCCGCGGTCCATAATGTCAGCCGCAAGCTCCGGCGGGCATTTCTCAAGCGTTACCTTGACCGCTTCGATAATGGCGTTCACCGTGTCGTTCAACGCTTCGGAAATCTCGTCCGAGGTAATGGTCAGCGTCTTGGGAAGACCGGTTACGAGGTCGCGGCCGCGAATTTCCATCGTCTCTGCCTTCTCCAGCGGCAGCGCGGAGCCGATGTCCATCTTGAGCTGCTCAGCCGTACGTTCCCCAACCATCAGGTTGTACTGGCGCTTGACGTACTGGATGATCGACTCGTCCATTTCATCGCCGGCCACGCGCACCGAACGGCTTGTTACAATGCCCCCGAGCGAAATGACAGCGACCTCCGTCGTGCCCCCGCCGATGTCGACGACCATGCTGCCCGTCGGTTCCCATACCGGCAGATCGGCGCCGATCGCTGCGGCGAACGGTTCCTCGATGATGTAGGCTTCGCGCGCGCCTGCCTGCTTCGTCGCGTCCTCAACGGCACGCTGCTCTACCGCCGTGATGCCGGATGGCACGCATACCATCACATTCGGATGGCGCTGGAACATGGAGCGCTGCTTCTGCGCCTGGCGGATGAAGTATTTGATCATCGTTGCAGTTGTGTCAAAATCGGCGATAACGCCATCCTTCATCGGACGGATCGCGCGGATGTTGCCCGGCGTGCGGCCGATCATTTTTTTGGCGGATTCGCCTACGGCTTCTATGGACTTCGTATCGGTACGGATTGCCACAACGGAAGGTTCCCGAACCACAATTCCTTTTCCGCGGACATATACCAGTGTATTCGCTGTTCCCAGGTCAATTCCCAAATCTTTTGTAAAACCACCCAACATGCTGTAAACTCCCTTTCCTGTCAAAGTGCTTCATTCATTTTTAAGTGCTTCGTTCATGTTAAAGAATGCTACATCAAGCCTTTTTCCTTCATACTGACAAATTCACTGTCTCCGATAATGAGATGATCCAGCACGTCGATGCCGACGATTTCGCCTGCTTCGAGCAGTCTCCGGGTTAGGGAGATATCCTCCGGACTCGGCGTCGGATCACCGCTTGGATGATTATGCGCACATATAATGGAAGCGCTGCTGCATTTAATGGCCGCCCGAAACACCTCTCTGGGATGGACAATCGAAGCGTTCAGGCTTCCCATCGACAGCGTCTCCTGCGCGATCACATGATTTTTGGTGTTCAGAAAGAGACAGACGAAATGCTCTTTCTGCAAATAGCGAAGCTGCTCGGTGAGGATGGCGGCCGCGTCATGCGGACTGCGGATGATGACCGCCCGGTCCATCCGGCTGATTGCCATTCTCCTTCCAAGCTCAATGCCGGCTTTCAGCTGCACGGCCTTGGCGGGACCGATGCCTTTCATTTGCGTCAGTTCTTCAATGCTAAGGTCGTACAGGCCGCGGATGCCGCCCGCCTCTCCCAATATGCGCTGCGCCATATGAATCGCCGATTCCCGGCGGGTTCCCGTTCGCAGCAGAATAGCCAGCAGCTCGGCCTGGCTCAGTGATTCCGCCCCATAATGCATCATGCGTTCTCTCGGTCGTTCTTCATGGGGAAGGTCTCGCAGCATAAACGTTGACGATTCCATCCCGTACTCTTCCTTTCAGCCTTTATGTATCCAGACGGCTGCATGAGAATCAAATTGTGAAATAAACTCTTGCCCGGCCGTGATTAGGCCGAAATTCCTCAGGTGTCGCCATTTTCCTACACACCCTCAATTATTATACGGGGAAAGCCAGTGCAATACAAATAGAAATGAAGCCCGGAATGGATTACCAATCGGTGAACCAGGAGCCGCTGGCGATATCTGATTACAAAAGAAGACCTCCTCCAGCCTTGCGGCCTTCAGAAGTCTTCTTGGCATACTCTATTAATTGCGGGTTGTCAAAAGGGGCTTATGCCGAACCGGGACAGCATCTTGTACAGCAGGTTCAACGGCAAACCCATTACGCTGTAAAAATCGCCTTCCATCTCTTCGATAAACACCGATCCGATGCCTTGAATGCCGTAGGAGCCAGCCTTGTCCATCGGCTCACCTGTCGCGATATAGCTAGTGATCTCGGCGCTCGTCATCGGGCGGAATGTGACCCTGCTCTCCGTATAGCCCGCAATCGCGAGCGGCCCATTCCCCCCGGCCCCCGGGATCACCGCATACTGCCCCAATCCGCCGAATGGGAGCGGCGTGATAATGCCGCCATTCCCATTTTCCAATCCTGAGGGAGCAGCTTCCTCCGTATCCGCCGAAGCTTCCGGAGCCGTCTTCCATACATCTTCGGGAAGCGCTCCGATCAGTTCTCCCGCCTGCCCTGCACGCACACAGGCCAGTCCGGTAAAGACGGAATGCGACCTCCCCTGAAGGGAGGCCAGCATATCTCTCGCCTCCGATTCGTCCCGGGGCTTGCCGAGCACACGCCCATCCAGCACGACGATCGTATCGCTGCCAACCACGACAGCAGGCTTGCTCCCGGCCTGCGGAAGCACAGCTTCCGCCTTGCGCAGCGCAAGCATGCTCACGATATATTCGGGCGTCCAACCAGGCTGAAAGCTCTCGTCCGCGTCGCTTGGAATCACCTTCAGCGGAAGCCCGAGCAGGGACAGCAGCTCCCGGCGTCTTGGCGAACCGGAAGCCAGAATAATCGGGGTTATCCCGCCGTTCATTTCGGTCACAGCCTTCCAACATCCTTTCCCGGTATCCGGCGGCCGGTTCAGGCTGCCGGTCTATTTTCTGCGGTACAGCCACACGGCCACGATAATGCCGGCGAGACTTAGTATGCAGAGTTTCAATTGAATGGTTACGTCATACATCAGGATATCCAGATCGGCCTGCGGCGACCATTTGATCAAGGTGGACTTCGTCAAAAAAGACAAGCTCTTGACCGGCTCCAGCAGCTTGGCGACCCACGCTCCTGCCAGCCAGCCCAAAATGATATAGAGCACAAGAATTCCTGCATTTTTCCTCTTCATCGACCGTCTTCCCTCACCCATTGTGACATCCACCCTATTATAAAGTCAAAATGGAGAGGAGCACAACGCAAAATCCGGCGAGGCTCGGATGCGCCCCGCCGGATGTTTCAGTTGATGCAAGCTATTAAGCCAAGCTGCCTGATCAGCTGGCCATCCGGCTGTATGATTTAATAAAGTCCACAGGCCCTGCAACGTGATTAGCGGATCTCCATCACCGCCAGCAGCTTCTGCTGTCCGCTCAGCATGTCCAGCATGGAAGACTGAATCTCCCAGAGCAGGCCGTTCGCCTTGCTCTTCTGATATTCGTTCATGGCGGAGATGCCGCGGCTTACAGCCGCCTCCATCTCCTTCGCCGCCGCCTGCCCTTCCGCAGGAAGCCCCGCTTCCAGCGCCTTGATATCCTGGCTCCACTGCATATGGAGATCGCTGATGCCCGCGGCATCAGCGGCGGCCCCTCCGCCGAGCAGCGAGGCGGAGAGCGAGCTCAGCCCGCCCAGCAGCCGGTCGCTGTCGTCGAAATACCGGGAGACCGCATCCGGGTCTCCCCCGAACGAGAGGCGGCTCTCGGCGGGCAGCGTGAGCTCCTTCAAATAAGGCTCGATTCCCTGAGCCTTCAGCAAGGCCGCGAGCTGCTCCGCCTGCCCGCGGTCAGCGCTCAAGCCGGCGTAGACACGGTTGTCGCCGGCGGCGAAGATGCCGGCGGCAAGCCCGGCATCCGCCAGCTCCTTCTTCGCCTGCTCCGCGCCCTGCGGCGTGCTGAACACGCCGTACTGGAGCAGGTAGTAGGTTTGGGCCGGCACCTGGACGGAGACGGCGGAGGCCGCCGCCCCTCCGGCTGCGCTCTGCTCGATGCCGGCCTGCGGCGAAGCCGGTTCGGCGGTGTTCCCCGTATCGCCGCCGCCCAAATAATGCAGCGCTGCGTAGCCCAGCATTAGTCCGATGGCAAGCGCGCCCGCCACCGACACCGGAAACCGCCACCAGGATGACGGTCTTCGGGAGGTATAGTAGCCCCCGCCGTCATCCTCGCCGGCGCTCCACAGCGGATAATCATCCTCTCCCGGCGAATGCGCCGGAGTGCCGGATTCATCTCCCCGATACAGCTGGGAGCCATAATCGAAATCGGCATAGCTTCCGCCCGCGCCGGTATTCGGGGCGGACTCTGCCGCGTCTTCACTCCGGCGGGGCTGCAGATAAGCATCACCGAATGAAGGGGGGCGGCTCTCGGCAGACGGGAATCGGCTCTCTTCGCTCTCCCGCCAATCGGCCTCGTCATGAATCGGCTCCGGAAACTCCGGATAGGAGCCGGTCTGCTTCCGCTCTTTCTTCCGCTGGTTATAAGCGTGCTCGAGTTCCTCCAGCCGGTACTCCCTGGCTGTTCTTCCCGGATTCTGCGGGGCGCGTCCATCCTGCCGCTTTCTCCCTCCGGCCGCCAGCCGCGCCTGCTCCAGACTATAGAGCTCGCCCCGGGGTTCCCGCTTGTTCTCCTCCGGGACTTCCGCATCCGTCTCCTTCGTCCCGGATTCAGGCTGATGATCGTCACTCCGGATCTTTCCATTATCGAACCGGAACGTCATTCTTCCGCTGTTCAATCCGTCCACCTCACCTTGTCCAGTCTATAAGACAAGATATGACGGAGTCTGGACGGGTATGCTCTTATAAAAAAATATAAAATGTATAAGCTAAGGCTAATTCTTGGAATATGCACTTATTTTAAAGAGATCCCTATGTGGCGGCGCTGCCCCGCTCCACCCGGTTGCGTCCTCCATGCTTGGCCCGGTACAGCGCCGCATCGCCAAGCTTGTACAGCAGATCAAGCCTGGTCTGCCGCTGCGGGACGATCGTAATGACGCCGATGCTGACCGTATACTGGATTGAATGACCTTCCATCCCTTCCAACCGTGAATCCATGATCTCCTTACGGATTCTTTCCGCCGTCTCTTCGCTGGCGGCTTCATCCGCCCCCTGCAGCAGCACCGCGAACTCTTCGCCGCCGAAACGCCCGAACAGATCGCGCGGACCGAGACAGTTCCCGACGGAGACGGCGAAGCCGCGCAGGACCCCGTCGCCGACCAAATGGCCGTAGCTGTCGTTCAGCCGCTTGAAGTGGTCGATATCGAGCAGAAGAAAGGATACCGGCTCCTTGCGGACGGCGGCGATTCGCACCACTTCCTCGGCCTGTTGGCTGAAGGCCCGGCGGTTGAGCACGCCGGTCAGCTCGTCATAGGTGGCCATTCTCTGCAGCCGTTCATAGGCCTTCTCGCGAAGCAGGAGAACAAATCCTGCCGTGCCAATGATCATGAACAGAAACATCCCCAAATAATATAAATGCTGAACGATTCCGCCCGAGAAGACATTCATGGCCTTATCACTGAACAGCGGAGCCAGCCCTCTAACCAGAATAGCGGATGCGATGATGCCGTACGCCAGTCCCATCAAAGACAGCATTGATGAGTTCTTTCGGGAGAACAGCAGGCGAAACGCCGCCCAGAAGAGAGCGAATGAAGTAGTGAGCGATGCCGTAACGATCCGCAAATCTTCGGAACCATGTCCGAAATAGACAAGCCCATAGGCCAGAGCCCCCGCAGAGGCGATTATAATCAGATATCGGCGTGACCTGACGTCGAACACTTCCGCAAGAATCAGCAGCGCGATGATCTCCAGACTGCCGCCGGCCAGAAACAGCGCATTGGCGAGCAGGACAAGCACGGGCGAAGACCAGACCTCGCGCATAAGCACCAGCAGCCAGCAGGCAGACTGCAGCCACTTGGATAGAGCGAAGCGTGACAAGGCTTTGTGAACCGGGACACGGAAGCGATAGGTCGCGACAAGCAGCGCCGTTGCGACATTCCCGATCACGAGCGTGAGCAGGATCGTTCCGATGTCCAGATGAAAATCCATCGTATACACCACCAATCATTCTGTCTGTCCAAGATGTAATTCGTAAGACGTTCTGGTACCTATATACTATACTATCGGAACACAGGGTCTAAAGTCTTATTTTCCTGACGCATCGTTTATAAAAAAACGCATTCTCCTTCAGCATGTAATGCCTCCGGAGAATGCGTAAGCTTGGGCTCGCAGCCAATCAGTTCGAGCCTTCCCGCCCTTTCAAATAATCGGCGAGCGCATAGCCGACCTTATAAATGTCGCCCGCTCCCATGGTGATGACGAGATCACCCGGGGCCACACGGCCCTTCAGATCGGCGAGCACTTCATCCTTGGCAGCCAGGTAACGGGCAGAAGGATTGCTGTTCTGGACGATCAGATCCACCAGCTTGGCGGAAGTCACACCCTCGATCTGCTTCTCGCCGGCAGGCGAGTAAATATCGGTGATGATCACTTCGTCCGCTTCGCCGAAAGCCCGGCTGAACGCGTCGAGGAGAAAGAAGGTGCGGGTATAGCGCTGAGGCTGGAAGACCGCGATGATCCGCTTGCCCGTCGCTTTGGCCGCGCTGATCGTGGCCTGAATTTCAGTCGGATGATGCGCATAATCGTCGATGACCAGAATGCCGTCCGTCTCGCCCAGCACCTGGAACCGTCTTTTGGCACCATTAAACTTAACGATCGCCGCAGCGATATCCTCAAATGCCAGCCCGGCTTTCAGACAGGCGATTACCGTAGCCATTGCGTTATAGACATTATGCTGACCGGGCACGGACAGCTCGATCCGGCCCAGCTCCTCGTCCTTATGATTCATCGTAAAAGACACCTGGCGGTCGCCCAGCACGATATCGGAGGCGGTGTAGTCAGCCGTCTTGGAGCGAATGCCGAAGGTCGTCACCGGAGTGGTCACCTTCGGAAGCAGGGAAATCACCGTCTCATCATCCGCGCATACAATGTTGGTGCCGTCTTCCCGGAGCTGGCTCATGAACTGCGCATAAGCGCTCTTCAGCCGCTCGAAATCACCGCCGTAATTCTCCAGATGATCGGCTTCGATATTCGTCACGATCGCGAGCCACGGGTGGTACTGCAGGAAGGAACCGTCGCTCTCGTCGGCCTCGGCCACGACAAATTCGCCTTGTCCGGCTTTGGCATTCGTGCCTACGTTCATGATCTCTCCGCCAATAATATAAGTAGGGTCGGCTCCGCAGTCCTCCATGACCAGCGCAATCATCGAGGACGTGGTCGTCTTGCCGTGCGCGCCGGCGACCGCAACGCCCTTGCGCTGATTCAGCAGGCGGGCCAGCATTTGGGAGCGGTGCAGGACCGGAATATTCAGCCGCTCCGCCTCAACGCGCTCCACATTATCCTTGGGAAGAGCCGTGGAATAGACAACCAGATCGGCTCCCTTCACCTGCTCCGCCGTGTGTCCGATATATACTTTCGCGCCTTTGGCGATAAGCTTCTCCGTCAATTCCTGAGCGGCCACATCAGAGCCTGTTACGTTATACCCCATCTCCAGCATAACGCGGGCAATCGCGCTCATCCCGTAACCGCCAATTCCTATAAAATGAACTCGTTCCGTCGTATCCAACCGTTAGTCACCAGCCTTTTTCAGAATCGGGTTGCTGCAAAAGCGCGCTTCGCACATCGGCGATCAGGTAAAGCGTACCGGAGACGACCGCCAAATCCTCATCGTCTGTAATCGACTTCAGACGCTGCAGCGCTTGATCCCAATCATGCTCCACCAATATCTCCAAATGCTCCTTGGCGTAGTTCTCCCGCAGACTCTCCGCGATTGACTGAAGGTGTTCAGCGTCCATTTTCTTCCGGAAATCCGGCTCGGTCAGGATGAGCGTATCCACTATAGGAAGTATATGCTTGAAGTACGACTCGTGATGCTTGTTTGACAGCATACCCATCAGTAAATTTAATTTTCGATACTTGTAAAATTTCGGCAGGCTCGCCGCCAGCACCTGCGCCCCTTCGGGGTTGTGCGCACCGTCCAGCACGATCCGGGGAGAGCCCGGAATCTCTTCCAGTCTTCCCGCCCAGAACGTCTTGCGGAAGCCCGCCTTGAGGTCCTCATCCTCCAGGATGAACGCCATATACTGGCGCAGCACTTCAAGGGCCATCATGGCTCCCGCTGCATTAGCGATCTGATGCTCGCCCTTCATCGCGATGGACAGGTCGATAGAACGAAAAGGGCCATCAAAAATGAAGGACTGCAGCCCGTCCTGCTGAACGCCTTCGCTGCGGCAGGCAAACTGCTCGCCCGCCAGATACAGCGTGGACTTGCAGGAAGCGGCCTTCTCCTTCAGAACGGCGACCGCCTCCGGCTGCGAAACGCAGCTGACGGCAGGAACGCCGGGCTTGATGATGCCCGCTTTTTCAAAAGCGATCTGTTCCAGGGTATCCCCCAGAACATCGGTATGATCATAGCCCACGTTCGTGATGATTGAGACAATTGGAGTAACGATGTTCGTTACATCCATCCTTCCCCCGAGTCCTGTCTCCCATACGACGACGTCGGGATAGCAGACCTCCGCATAATAGAGGATTGACAGCGCCGTGGACACCTCGAACATGGTGGGCGAGCCCAGCTCCGTTGCGGCGATTTCCTCCACCAGTGGATAAAGACGGTTCGCGAGCCTGGTCAGCGTCTCTTCGGGAATGTCCTCGCCGTTATACTGAAACCGATTCGTGAATTTCGTAATGTACGGCGAGGTGAAGGTTCCGACGGAGTAACCGCATTGTCTCAGCACAGATGTCAAAAACGCACAGGTCGAGCCTTTGCCGTTCGTTCCCGCGACATGAATGAACTTCAGCCTGCGGTGAGGATGGCCGAGGTATTCCATCAGCTTCTCAATCCGGTCCAGGCCGGGCCGGATACCAAACGGGATCAAGCCGTTGATCCAGTTCACTGCTTCCGTGTATGTGTGCAAGGGGGCCGCAGCAGAGGCCCCGCTAATCTCTTCCATAATCCTTATCCCCTCAGCTCGGCAATGCGGGCCAGCACCTTCTCGCGCTTGGCCGAATAATCGGCCATCTTCGCCCGCTCCTCTTCGATGACTTTGGCCGGCGCTTTGGAGACGAAGCCGGGGTTGCCGAGTTTTTTCTCGACGCGCTCCACTTCGCTGGTCAGCGTCTGCACTTCTTTTTCAAGCCGCTTGATTTCCTGCTCGATATCGATCAGTCCCGACAGCGGAAGCAGCAGCTCGGCCCCTGTAACGACGGCGGACATCACCTTCTCCGGAGCTTCCGGATTCAGGCCCGCTACATAGGACGACGTATTTGCGAACCGGCTGATGTAAGCACCGTTGCGCTCGATGATCGCCAGCGTCTCCGGACTGCCGGCTTTGACGATCAGCTCGACCTTCTTGCTCATCGGCACATTAACCTCGGCACGAATGTTGCGAACCGCGCGGATGATATCCATCAGCAGGTTCATTTCCGCCACAGCATCACCATTTTCAAGGCCCGGATCGTACTCCGGCCAAGATGCCAGCGTAATGGTCTTGCCTTCATGTGGCAGATGCTGCCAGATCTCCTCCGAAATGTACGGCATGAACGGATGAATCAGGCGCAGCGTGCGATCCAGCACATAGGCCAGAACGGATTGGGTGCTTCGCTTGGCCTCGGCATTCTCACCGTAGAGCGACAGCTTCGCGAACTCGATATACCAGTCGCAGAGATCGTCCCAGATGAAATTGTAGAGCAGCCGGCCTGTCTCGCCGAAATCGTACGCATTAATGAGACGCGAAACATCACGGGAAGTTTCGTTCAGGCGGTGCAGAATCCACCGGTCGGCGGTTCCGAGCTCGCCTGTGATGTCGATATCTTCGTAGGCCACGCCCTCCAGATTCATCAGTGCGAAGCGGGAAGCGTTCCAGATCTTGTTGGCAAAATTGCGCGCCTGCTCGACCTTCTCCCAGCGGAAGCGCAAGTCCTGCCCCGGCGTGCTGCCCGTCGAAATCGTGTAGCGCATGGCGTCCGCGCCGTACTTCTCGATGACTTCGAGCGGATCAACGCCGTTGCCGAGCGATTTGGACATTTTGCGGCCTTCCGCGTCGCGGACGAGACCGTGAATGAGCACGTCGGCGAACGGCTTCTCGCCGGTGAATTCCAGCGCAGTGAAGATCATCCGCGCTACCCAGAAGTAGATGATGTCGTAGGCGGTCACCAGCACATCGGTCGGGTAGTAGCGCTTCAAGTCGTCGCTGTCCTCCGGCCAGCCCAGAGTCGAGAACGGCCACAGGCCGGAGCTGAACCAGGTGTCGAGTACATCCTCGTCCTGCTTGAGGTCCGTCAGGCCGCTGACCCGCTTCGCTTCTTCCTCGTCGCGGGCAACAACCATTTCCCCGGTTGATTCGGAATACCAGGCCGGAATGCGGTGGCCCCACCACAGCTGGCGGGAAATACACCAGTCGCGAACATTCTCGATCCAGTGGAGATAGATCTTCTCGAAACGGTCCGGAACGAAGTTAACGCCTGTGCCATCCTTCTGCGCCTTGATCGCGGCTTCAGCCAGCGGCTGCATCGCCACGAACCACTGGGTCGACAGATACGGCTCAACTACAGCGCCGGAACGCTCGCTGTGTCCAACCTGATGCACATGATCCTCGATCGAGATCAGCACGCCCTGCTCTTTGAGGTCCGCAACGATCTTCTTGCGGCAATCGCTGCGGTCCAGTCCCTGATAAGGACCGGCTTCGGTGTTCATCGTGCCGGTTTCGTCCATAACGACGATCTGCGGCAGATTGTGGCGCTGGCCAACCTCGAAGTCGTTCGGATCGTGAGCCGGGGTAATTTTTACCGCGCCGCTTCCGAACTCTTTTTCCACATATTCGTCTGCAATAACCGGGATCTCGCGTCCAACGATAGGCAGAACCAGCGTCTTGCCGATCATGTCCTTGTACCGCTCATCCTCCGGATGAACCGCCACAGCCGTATCGCCGAGCATCGTCTCCGGACGCGTTGTCGCCACGGTGATGTACCCGCTGCCGTCTTTCAGCGGATAACGCAGATGGTACAGATGCCCGTTGACCTCCTTGTACTCAACCTCGATGTCGGACAGCGCCGTGCGGGCCGCCGGGTCCCAGTTGATGATGCGTTTGCCGCGGTAGATGAGGCCTTTCTCATACAGCTTAACGAACACCTCCCGAACCGCCTTCGACAAGCCCTCGTCCAGTGTGAACCGTTCGCGGCTGTAGTCGAGCGACAGGCCCATTTTGGCCCACTGCTCATGGATGGTGTCGGCGTATTGATCCTTCCATGCCCATACCTGGTCGAGGAATTTCTCGCGTCCAAGGTCATAGCGTGAAATGCCCTGCTGGCGGAGCTTCTGCTCCACCTTCGTCTGGGTCGCGATGCCCGCATGGTCCGTTCCCGGCAGCCAGAGCGTGTCGTAGCCCTGCATCCGCTTCGTGCGGATCAGAATATCCTGCAGCGTGAAATCGAGCGCATGCCCGATATGCAGCATCCCCGTTACGTTAGGGGGCGGAATCACAATGGTATACGATTTCGCATCCGGACGCTGTCCAGCTCGGAAGAAGCCCTCTTCCATCCAATACGGGTACCATTTCTGTTCAGCGGCTTTCGGATCGTAGGTTGTCGGCATACCGCCGCCCGCAGTGCCGCCTGTCGTCTCGCCCGACTGCTTAATCTCCGGCTGCGCCGAAGTCAAAGATTGTTCTGTCATGATTGATTCCCTCCGTAAGTTTGAAACTTGATTCCTGCAAGGCTGGCAGCCCCTGGAAAAACAAAAAGACCCTTCGTCCTCAAAGGACGAAAGGCCATTCTTTCGCGGTACCACCTTTGTTTCGCATGCAATACAAATCAAGGAATGCAAGCAGTCCTCTTGAACATGCGACACTTCATGCAGAAGTAACGGTCTGCGGCCGGCGGGTTCTAACCGGCTTCCTCACGGAATTCTCCGGCTCAAACGCGCGACTCCAGGGCGACTTCGGCTGTCATTATCCTGCGGAGGCTCACAGCTGCTGCTCCCCGCTCTCTGAAAGGGCTGACCGCCTACTCTTCCCGTTCCCAGTCTTTGCGTACTTTCGGTTTATTACCTTACATCATACCGTTTGCTTACGTCCGAGTCAACCAAGAAAGAGCCTATTTCCCCGTCGATTCCGTCTTTTCCTTCAGTTCCCCAAACAAGCGGAGTGTGGCTTCCTTGTCCCTGTAATTGAATACGACCGTCTGATCCGGCAGATGGATGACGACAAAAGGCGGCGAATCCTTATATACATACAGTCGGGCCGCGCCCCACTCCTTCAGCTTGAAATGACCGCGGGCGTACGTATCGGTGGCTACCCCGTTGACCCGGCTGCCCGAAGGGAGCGTGTCCGTTAGAGCAAGATCCTGAACCTGGTCCAGCGAAAAAGAGTAGCCGTAACTCGGACTCTCTACTCTCACCTCTCCATTGGCATTTATACTCATGGCAGGTTTCATCCAGTCTTCCCGGACGGCGAAAATCGATATACCCGCTATCAGCACAATCACAAAGGCAGCGGTGATTCCCATGAACAGCCTCCCGCCCCGGGAGGCCAGGTTGAGCGTCAGACCGACCCCGCCCCGCTTCGGAACCATCATGCTGCGGTCGTCCGGATTGTAATACCAAAGACCATTAACCCAGTACTCGTCGTCATCGGTCATGAACGGCTGCTCCGCCGACTTCTCCAGCTCGAGCTGCCACTTCTTCGCCTGACGTTCCGTATACGCGGCGGCAGCGAAGGGTACGGCAATCTGGATACCCAATACGATGTACCAGACGGTGTCCAGATATGCAGCTTCCTGCAGTCCGGTCCATACGGCAAAGGCAGCGAAGATGGCGTCCAGCAGTGCAAGCCCGAGAAAGAGGAAGGACCAGGTCCGGCGCTGGGCCCGGTTCAGTGCAGCGTTGATGACGCTGTCGGCACTGTAAGCCCGGGTGCGCATCCGGCGAATTGCCAGGGACACCAGAAACAACAGCAGCGTCATGCCCGCGGCCTGGACGGCCAGGTATCCCCCCATATCCTGCGAATCGCGCACAGCGTAACAGATGGCCGCCAGGGATACCAGCAGAGGAACGGCGAACCAGCCCGGCGATACGGTCATCCGGTGCTTCAGCAGAATCAGCGTAGTATCGGCCCGAACGACGCGCCGCTCGCCAAGGCTCCAGCCTTTGGCCTGCTTGATCTGCGAAGCCGAGCGGTGACTGGCGGCGAACAGCTTGTAGCCGGCGGTAAGGAAGACAACAAGCCAAACCCACCAATACACGAAGACCAGGGAGAACAGGTCCCTGAGAGCAAACATCGGCAGCAGAAGCAGCACGCCTGCCGCAATCAGCGCCAGGCTGCGGCGGCGAAGACGGGCTCTCAGCATCTGTACTTCCTCCGAATCCGCTGCATCCTTCGGAAAGCCGATGCCTAGGACGATTACGCCGCCAGATACTTGCGTTCTGACGCCATAGATTAGCTGAGTGACCACAAGGATAAACAGGGCAATCAATATGAACAGAACGACCAGGCTCACTTTGACAATCCCCTTTCTATTCCGTCAGCGTCTGCGGGCCAGCAGCAAGAGCCGCGAATATTCCGCTGCACAGGCTTTGGAACTCCTGACGGCCAATCCCCTTCAGCGCAGCTTCACTGATGACCAGGGTCAGCTCGCGTTCCAGCTTCTCCTTGTATACCGCGTCGCCTCCATCCGGCCTTGTGACAGCCGCGCCATGCCTGCGGTCGATGGACAGAAAGCCTTCATTCTTCAGGATGGCATAGGCCTTATTGACGGTCATCACATTCACGCCGAGCTCCTGCGCCAGCTGCCTGATAGTCGGAAGTCTCTCTCCGTCCTGCAGCTCTCCTTTACCAATCGCAACGACTATGGCATTTCTCAGCTGGACATAGATCGGGGTATCGCTCTTGAAATCCAGGGTAAGGATCATGGGGTTCCCTCCGGAGGTTCAGTATTATTTGTATTACAATATATAATACAAATAATTCTTAATTCCCGCAACTCGCCGCAAGCCTTTTTTTTGGCTTCAGACAGCAAAAATCCCGGCCTTGTTGGACCGGGACATGAATAGGAGCTCCACTGCGCTCATGGTTATGGAATATACAGGACCTGGCCCTCTTCCACCGTCTGGCCGGGCAGCCGGTTGTACAGCACAAGCTCCCTGGCGCTCAGCTGATACTTCTCGGCGATGGAATCGAGCGTCTCCTCCCGCTGGACAATGCATAGCCGCACCTTCCGGAAGGCCTCCGACTCCTTGTCGCGCATAAAGCGGCTCTTCCATTCGCGTTCATCCGATTTCTCATCATCGGCAGCCGGAACACGGGCAGCCGTCTTCTCTTCCGGCGTCTCCTCCGTCTCGCCCTGATTGCGTCCGGAGGAGAGCAGGGAGGAGAAGGTCAAAGGCTCGCTTTCCTTGCCCAAGCTCTCTTTTTTGCTGCCCAAGGCAATCTTCAGGTTCGGTTTCTCCTCCGATAGCACAGGCTGCTCCGGCGGGATTATGGCTGTATGTACAGCCGATTCTTCTTCCGGATCGACTGTCGGGACAGAAGTCTCATCCTCAATAAAGGCCAATGTTTCCTTGTTATCCGCTTCCTCGGCAGACTCGTCAGCCGCGCTCTCCGTCTTATCTGCATCCTTTAGGCGATCCCATTCGCTGTCGGCAGCCGTTTGGCCCAGGCGTTTCACGCTCTCCGCAGCTGCATATTCGGGTGTTCCTGGCAGCTTCGCCGCTTCCTGAGCCGCTTCCTTTACAGAGAAGCTCTCTGCTTCGCCTGTCTCCTCGTTCCAATCTCCGCTTAGCGTCACAACCGGCTCATCCTGATCATAAGACGAAACCGCGCTTATTCCAGGGAACGAATGATCCTCCTGATCTTCCTCTTCTGTTGCGCCTTCGCCGAAGGTCCACACGGAATTCTCGTACAGCTTGCCGCTATCGTCTCCCGGATTGTCCTGGACCCTCTCTTCCTCCTCGCGGGCCTCGTCTTCTTCAGGAGAATAGACAACGGTGTATTCCTCTCGCTGCCAGGCGGGAACGTTCCCACCTCCGTCGATTCCGCGCAGCGACAATACGCCTGTAACATTAAGGCTCCGCATCGTCAGCAGATCGATATCAAAATTCTCAATCTCAACCCCGATTTCATCGAGCGAACTGACACGGGTCAGCGGCACCGTAATTTCAACGGGGATGGAATGCTCCAATTGCTGGGTAATGTCGTCTTCGCTCCGGTAAAGGCCTGTCAGCACCAGTTGTCCGTGCAGCTCCGCGCGGTCCTCGCGCTGGGTGACCTGAATATCGGGCAGCAGCTCAATTTCTTCCAGTTCGGCAATTCCCGGAAGGTCTTGAGGCAGATGAATGCGTTCATAAATGTCAAACCGCAGGCCGTGGGACTGGTCAAACACGGGAAACGTCCTCCTCCTTGGCATAATCTGACTCCGGGACAGGCCCGGAGCGCAAGCCCAAAATGTTACTCTCCCTATGTATATGCTCAGGGAATGGACGCATGACACACGTTCGCGAAAAGCTCTTTCGGATCTTCTCCCGATCATCCGGTCATCCCGATTTTCACAGTGACTATCAATGGCAGCTCCATTTGGGGTACAATAGAATTAAAATAGCCCAGAAAAATTGGAGTTGTGATCAAAATGGCCAATAAGGAAGACGAAATCATTCTGACGCCGGAGGGCTACGCCCAGCTGGAAGAGGAACTGAAGGATCTCAAAACCGTGAAACGCAAAGAACTGGCCGAACGTCTCAAAGTAGCAATCAGCTATGGAGACCTGAAAGAGAACAGCGAATATCACTCGGCCAAAGATGATCAGGCATTCATGGAGACCCGGATCAAGCAGCTTGAGAACATGCTGAAGTACGCCCGCGTCGTCAACGCGGACAGTCTGGATGCAACTACAGTGAACGTCGGCTCCATCGTCGTGCTGAACGATATCGAGTTCTCCGAACGGGTGGAGTACCGCATTGTCAGTCCGGCCGAGGCCGATGTCGCCGGTAACAAAATCTCGTACGAAAGCCCGCTAGGCAAAGAACTGCTTGGCAAATCGGCGGGAAGCACCATCAAGGTAGACGCCCCGGCCGGCTTGATCGAGTACGAGCTGCTGGAGATTCGTCTGGCTTAACAAGCGCCGCTCAGCGGGGAAACGGAAGAACGGCCTAAGCGCATAGCTTAACATTTCATATCAGATGAGGAAACATTCCTTACGGCGTCCTTAAAGCGCCGAGCGTTTACCAAGAAATAGAACATTAATGATAAGCGTGCAGCTTATAAATTCTTGTATTTAAAAAAGGATCAAAAGCCCCGGCGAGCAAGTCCGGTACGCTTTTGATCCTTTTCGTTGTTGCGCTGAAGTATGCTCTTACCGACTGGCTTCCAGCCTTGCGCGCAGCTGCAGCATATCCTCCGGCCAGGGGTCAGCCGCTTCTATGGCTTCGCCGGTCCAAGGATGGGAGAACGCCAGGGATTCCCCGTGCAGCGCCTGCCGATTCAGCTTGCGACCGCCCGAAAGCTCCGGTCCCTCCGGACCTCCATACAATCCGTCGCCGTACAGGGGATGCCCCATGTGGCTGAGATGCACCCGAATTTGATGCGTGCGTCCCGTCTCAAGCTCCAGCCGAAGAAGCGTCGCTTCCCGCCAGGCCTCCTGCCAGACGATGCGGGTCACCGCAGACTGTCCGCCGGGCGAAATCCGGCGTCGTGAAGCGTGATGGCGGTCGCGTCCGATCGGCAGGTCGATTACCCGAAGAGTCTTGGGCACGACCCCTTTCACAATGGCGGCGTATCTTCGGGAAATATCTTTTCCGCGCATAGCCTCATCCAGCACGAGCTGGGCCAGTTCATTCTTCGCATACAGCACCGGTCCGGTCGTCTCCTTATCGAGACGGTGAATATGCCGGACGGCGCAGCTCTGCCCGGTGGCCGAGTAATGCGCAGCCACCGCGTGATCCAGCGTCACTGCGCTGCCGCCACTGCCGTCCGGATGCACAGCCATACCGCTGGGCTTATGGACAACAAGACAGAAGTCGTCCTCGAACAAGATCTCAAGCTCATGCCAGAGCGGCTCAATCCCGGGCTCTCTGGACGGGAAGAGTGCCAGACGCAGCCGGTCGCCCTTGAGCTGGATTCCGTTCTCCCGTAAGAGCCGTGCAAGCAGCTTGTCCGGCATCCCGACCGTTTCGTCCAGCCACCGGCAGGCCGCAGCCATCCGGTCCTCCGCCGCAAGAATGCTCCTGCCTGGCATTGTCTCCAGCCACTCGCCCCGGCGGACCCAACCCGGCCGCTTCGCCTGATTCTCCGGCTTCACAGCGACTTCAGGACGGCGCGATGGGCTTCCAGGGTATCGTCGATATCCTGTTCGCTGTGCGCCGCCGAAAGGAACATGCCCTCAAACTGCGAAGGCGGAAGGCTGATGCCGCGCTCCAGCATTTTGCCGAAGTAGGTGCGGAACCGGGCAACATCGCTGCTCTTCGCCGTATCGTAATTCGTGACCGGCCCCTCCGAGAAGAACGGGCACACCATCGAACCGACGCGGTTCACGGTTAGCGGAATGCCGGCTTCTTGGGCATTGGCATTCAATCCGGCTTCAAGGCGGGCGCCGAGAGCTTCCAGCCGGTCATAGACCGCCGGCGTCAGCAGCCTCAGGGTCGTGAGACCGGCAGCCATTGCGAGCGGGTTGCCGCTCAGAGTACCGGCCTGATAGATCGGACCTGAAGGTGCGATTCTCTCCACGATCTCCCGGCGGCCGCCGTAAGCGCCGACCGGAAGACCGCCGCCGATCACCTTGCCGAAGCAGGTCAAATCCGGCGTGATGCCGAACAACCCTTGAGCGCAGCCGCGGTTCACGCGGAATCCCGTCATGACCTCGTCGAAGATCAGCAGCGCCCCGTAATCCAGCGTCAGCTTCCGCAGCCCTTCCAGGAATCCGGGAAGGGGCGGGACGACGCCCATGTTGCCGGCGATCGGTTCAACGATAACGGCTGCAATATCTTCTCCGAACCGTTCAAAGGCCAGCTTGACCGATTCCAGGTCGTTATACGGAACGGCGATCGTATTGGACGCAATGCCCTCTGGCACGCCAGGACTGTCCGGCAGGCCGAGTGTAGCTACACCGGAGCCGGCCTTGATAAGCAGGCTGTCGCCGTGGCCGTGATAGGAGCCCTCGAACTTCAGGATTTTGCTTCTGCTGGTGTATCCCCGGGCCAGACGTATGGCGCTCATCGTCGCTTCCGTGCCGGAGTTGACCATCCGGACGATATCGACGGAATGGACCCGTTCGACCACCGTTTTGGCCATTTCCGTCTCCAGCAGCGTCGGCGCGCCAAAGCTTGTGCCCTTGGCTGCCGTCTCCTGCAGCGCCTGCACGACCTCCGGATGGGCATGGCCCATAATCAGCGGTCCCCAGGACAGGATGTAATCGATAAAGCTGTTGCCGTCGATATCATAGATCCGGGAGCCTTCGCCCCGCTCCACATATACCGGAGTGAGTCCAACCGATTTGAACGCCCGGACCGGGCTGTTCACTCCACCGGGGATATAGCGTTTCGCCTCTTCGAACGCTGCCCGGGAAGCTTCTTCTCTGCGTGAAGTTGTTTCCATATCCATCCTTTCCCTCCTCCTTGTCTTAACCGGACCGTTATGTCCGCAATATTCCGTATCCTCTTCAGCGCCGGGCTTCTATTCGCGCAGCCAGCGGACCGCATCCTTGGCGTGATAGGTGATGATTGTATCAGCGCCGGCCCGTTTCAGCCCCGTCAGGAGCTCGAGAACGATGGCTTTCTCATTGATCCAGCCCTGCTGCGCGGCTGCCTTCACCATGGAGTATTCGCCGCTGACGTTATAAGCGACAAGCGGAAGGTCGAACTGGTCGCGAATGACCCGGATGACGTCCATGTAAGCCAGCGCCGGCTTCACCATCAGCATGTCGGCGCCCTCCAGCACATCGCTCTCCGCCTCGCGGATCGCTTCCCGGACGTTGGCGGGGTCCATCTGATACGTCTTCCGGTCTCCGAACTGGGGCGCGGAATCCGCCGCTTCCCGGAACGGACCGTAGAAGGCGGAAGCGTATTTGACCGAATAGGACATAATCGGCACATGCTCAAAGCCCGCTTCGTCCAGTCCGGCGCGAATGGCCTGGACGAAGCCGTCCATCATATTCGACGGCGCGATAATGTCCGCTCCGGCCTTGGCCTGCGAGACCGCGGTCTGCGTCAGCAGCTCCAGACTGGCGTCGTTGATCACATCGCCTTGCAAGACCCCGTCCACCGTATGGGTGTGCACCATACCGCAGTGGCCGTGGTCCGTGAATTCGCACAGGCAGGTGTCGGCGATAACGAGCAGCTCGGGATGCCACTGCTTGATAAGACGAGTCGCCTCCTGTACAATTCCGTTCTCGTCAAAGCCGGAGGAGCCGATGGCATCCTTCGTCTCGGGGATGCCGAACAGCAGCACGGCGGGAATGCCGAGCGAGACGATCTCGTCCACTTCCTCCTTCAGCGTATCAAGCGAGAAATGGTAAACGCCAGGCATCGAAGCGATTTCCCGCTTCACGCCGGCTCCAAAGGTTACAAAGATCGGCTGGATCAAGTCCAGCGGGTTCAGTACCGTCTCACGCACCATGCCGCGAATCGCGGCGGAAGAGCGCAGACGGCGGTGACGCACGATTGGAAAGCTCATGAAAGGTTCCTCCTATAGTCGCTTCAGCTTCAGCTTCGTTCATTCGTTCCCATGTTCCCATAAACAGCAAGAAACCCCGGCCATCTGCCCTGCCAAGGCAGCGTAAGACGCTTCCTTCTGGCGGCAGACGGCTCAGGGTTAGGCGCGTACAGCTTTTGGCGCCCGGACACCATTAGGCGCCTATATGACTATGAATCACGCGTCCGGACGACGTTAGGCACGCATGACCTACGCGCCCGGACACCCAAGCAATCATGCGGGGTTGTCCATTCACCGTTAACATGCATATTATTGGCAAGGTCATTGTTAAGTATATCACAGTGATTCCGGTGAATTTCAGACTATTTTATGAACGGGTCTTCAGTTATTCAGCCATTTCATAGAGGCTTCGGGATAGCGGAAACCCGCTGCCGCTCCCTTCGGCGCAGCTTCATCGATCAGTCTCAGCTCTTCGGAGGTCAGGCTGATTCCGGCCGCTTCAATGTTCTCCTCCAAATACGATCTACGCTTGGTGCCGGGGATGGGCACAATATCGTCGCTGGCGCTGAGCAGCCAGGCAAGCGCCAGCTGTGAGGAACTGCAGCCTTTGTCCCGCGCGATTTCGCGAATCCGGTCCACAAGGTCCAGATTCTTCTTGAAATTCTCGCCCTGGAATCTCGGTGAGAACCGGCGGTAATCGCTCTCCTCCAAATCTTCGAACGATTGGATCTGGCCGCTCAGGAAGCCCCGGCCGAGCGGGCTGTACGCCACGAACCCGATGCCCGATTCGCGGCAGAACGGCAAAATTTCATCCTCCACATCCCGGCTCCACAGCGAGTATTCCGTCTGGAGCGCGGTGATCGGATGAACGGACTGCGCCCGGGCGATGGTCTTCACGGAAGCCTCGGACAGACCGAGATACCGGACCTTGCCGGCCTGTACCAGATCGGCCATAGCTCCAACCGTCTCCTCGATCGGCGTACCCGGATCGACCCGGTGCTGGTAATAGAGGTCGATATAATCGACCCCCAGCCGCTTCAGGCTGGCATCGCAGGCCTGCTTCACATACTCGGGACGGCCGTTGACGCCAAGCATCGTGCCGTCGGCGGAACGGACATTGCCGAACTTGGTCGCCAGAACGACGCTATCCCGCCGTCCCCGAATCGCCCGTCCGACCAACTCCTCGTTGCGGCCCACACCGTACATATCCGCCGTATCGAGAAGGGTCACACCTAAATCAAGCGCGTGGTGAATGGTCTTGATGGATTCCTCGTCATCCCGTCCGCCGTAGAACTCGGACATTCCCATACATCCCAGACCCAGCGCCGATACTTCAAGCCCCGTTTTGCCCAATACGCGTTTCTCCAAATTCATTCCCTCTTTTCCCGATTAGGATGTGAAATAAGTGGCAACGTTATGTCCTTTATTTTACTCCGATCCGAAGGTAAACGCATCTTCGTGCCCGCCAGCCATACCGCTGATCCGACATCCGCTTCCCTGCTTCCGCCAGCCATGCCGCCGATCCAATACCGACTTCCCGCTTCTGCCAGCCATACCGCAGATCCAACGTACCGATTTCCCGCTTCTGCCGCCATACCGCCGATCCAATGTACCGATTTCCGCTTCCGCCAGCCATACCGTTGATCCGACATCCGCTTCCCGCTTCTAGAAGGAGAACGACAGCTGCTCCAGCGGCGGCTCATCGGCCGGTTCCGCTCCACCTCTATCCGTATGTGCTTCCTGATTCATGGCTTGGTCCCATCCCCTAGGGCTTTCCGCAGGCAGACTCCGGCAGGCCGAGCGTTCGCGGTTCTTCCGAAGCTCCGGGCCGAACCGAAGATGCAGACTGTCCAGCAGCCGCGACATTCTCCCGCGGTATTCGTCATCCGCATAACCGCCTCCTGCGTACAGCCGGTGGTACTGCATTAACAGGTCGGGATATTCCTCCTTCAGCGTGCGGAAATACCAGTTCTTGACCTCCGGCGACAGACGCAGCAGCGACGTCATGACGGAACCGGCCCCTGCCTCTACTGCGGTATGGAAGAGCTCCTCCAGTTCATCCTTGCTATCCGTGAGCAGAGGAAGGATCGGTGCAATGAACACATTCGTCGCAACGCCATGCTCTGCAAGACGATGCAGCAGCATCACCCTCTTGGACGGAAGAGGAGCAGCAGGCTCCAGTCGACGCGCAATTCCATCATTCAAGGTGTTCAGACTGATATTAACCGACAGCGACGGCATTCGCTTCAGCAGCTCCAGATCTCTTAGAATCAGCGGGGAGCGTGTCGTCACCGACGTCCGGATTTCGTACCTTGCCAGCACCTTCAGGCATTGCCGGGTGAGCAGAGCCTTGCTCTCCACCGGCTGGTAAGGGTCCGTCACCGTTCCGATCATAACCTCGCCAACCTCCTCCCGCATGGCCGCAAGATCATGCTTGAACCGCTTGGCAAAACGCGCCAGCTGTTCCTCAAGCGCCTCCGCCGCATTCGTCTTGAGCAGGATGTGATTTTGGAAATCGTCGTCACCCTTTCGGTCAAGGAAGCCCTGAAAACCCCGGGCAAAACAGTAGCTGCAAGCATGCGCACATCCCCGGTACGAATTGATCGACCAGCCGAAAGGCATCCGTTCCTCTTTCACACGCGTCATACCCGTCTTTGTCGTCACCTGCTCGTAGGTTTTCGGCATCTTCCACCTCTCCAAATCAGAACATTTGTTCTTATTATATCATGCGACTCTGCAAAAATACACCGGCCGGGGGAACATAGATCCAGCCTGTTTCTTCCTGTGATATTAATGCGACCATTTTCAGGCATCGCAAAAAACCGGCGCCATCCGGCCCCGGTTCCGCAGCATATCCGTTCCATATTCGTTTATCCGCTCGATCCGTTCTGTCCAATCATTCTGCTCATTCTGTTCACCAAGGCCATTGAGAGGTTACAGCTTCCGCAAGTTTTCATTCCACCGGCACAGCGCATCCACAAGCGAATCGATCGTCGCTTCCTCAGCCAGCAGTCCCGGCTTAAGTCCGGCCTCAGCAGCGGTCTTCTCCGTCAGCGGACCGATGCAGGCGATCTTGACCGGTTCAAGCAGCGGCAGCGGGTCATGAAGCCCCATCCGCTTCAGTATATCCAGGAAGTTCCGCACGGTCGAAGAGCTAGTGAAGGTAACGGCATGAATCCGCCCTTCCTCCAGCAGCTTCAGCAGCTCGTCATCGTCCTCGCCGGTCACAACGGTCTCGTAGGTGTCGATCTCCGTCACCTCAAGCCCGAGCTCCGTCAGCTTCGCGGGCAGCCAGTCCCGCGCGAGATCGCCGCGCGGAAGCAGAACCTTCTGGCCCGGCTTCAGCTCGCCTTGGAAGGCCTCGATCAGGCCTTCCGCCCGGAAGCGCGCCGGCAGCTCTTCGGCGATCAGGCCGCGCTGCGCCAGCGCCTCAGCCGTTGCCGGGCCTACGGCCGCAAGGCGGGCGCCGTGAAGGCCGCGGATGTCTACTCTCTGCTCCGTCAGATGGCGGAAGAAGAAATCGACGCCGTTGGGACTGGTGAAGAACACCCAGTCATACTCCGGCAGTCGGGACAGCGCCGACGCGACAGCTTCACGCTTCTCGGCGCTCTGCGGCATTACCGTCTCGATAACGGGGAACTCATAGGGCTCGCCCCCAAGATCCTCGATCCGCTCCACCAGCTCGCTCGCCTGGCTGCGGGCGCGGGTGACGACGATCCGCCGGCCGAACAGCGGAAGCTGCTCGGCCCATTTCAATTCCTCCCGCTGCCGGACGACCTCGCCGACAACGATGACCGCCGGCGGCTGAAAGTCCGCCGCCAGCACCTTCTCCTCGATGTCGGCGAGCGTGCCGGTGAGCGTCTCCTGCTCCGCCCGGGTTCCCCAGCGGATCAGCGCGACCGGCGTTTCCGGCGAACGGCCGTGCCGGATCAGATTGTCGCGAATATAGCCGATCTTCGCGACGCCCATCAGGAAGACGAGCGTGCCCGTCGCGTTCGTCACCTTGTCCCAGTGAATCGAGCGGTCGAGCTTGTCCGGGCTCTCATGCCCGGTAATGATGGAGAGCGAGGAAGCATAGTCACGATGAGTGACAGGGATGCCGGCATATGCCGGTACGCTGATCGCCGAGGTGATGCCCGGCACGATCTCATACGGAATGCCATTGCGCCGAAGAAGCTCGGCCTCCTCACCCACCCGGCCAAATATCGTCGGGTCGCCGCCCTTCAGCCGGACAACCGTCTTGCCCTGCAAGGCCAGATCGACGAGCAACTGGTTGATTTCCTCCTGCTTCATCGTGTGCCGGTCGGGCAGCTTGCCGACATATATTTTCTCCCCGCCGGCAGGCATCCATTTCAGGAGCCGCGGACTCGCAAGCCGGTCATAGACCAGCACATCCGCTTTCTTGATGCAATCCATTCCTTTAATCGTAATCAGCCTGGCGTCTCCGGGACCTGCTCCCACCAGATAGACCTTCCCCTTCATCTCCTCATCCCCTTAGCTGTGACAGAATGCTCTCCGCTCCTTTGGCGATCAGCGCCTCCGCCACCTGTTCCCCGAGCGTGACCGGATCGGTCCCGGTGCGAGTCTCTTTCAAAATTCGAGCTCCATCCGGCGTACCCACCATTCCGGTAAGCGTCAGGCTCCGTTCTCCCTCACCAGTGCCGCTGGCAATTCCCTCAGCTGCAAGGGTGGCAAAAGCGCCGATCGGCACCTGGCAGCCACCGTTCAGCACACTAAGGAAACGGCGCTCCGCAGCGACGGTAAGGGCGGTATCTTCATCATTATATAATAACAGGAGCTTCCGCAATTCGGAATCTTCTTCTCTGCATTCGATGCCGAGAGCACCTTGGCCTACGGCAGGCAGACAGTCCTGCGGAGGCAGGTACTCTGTCACGCGGTCCTGCCAGCCCATTCGCGTCAGTCCGGCGGCTGCAAGCAGAATGGCGTCATACTCGCCGCTCTCCAGCTTCTTCAGCCGGGAATCGATGTTGCCCCGGACCGGCTGGATGTCCAGATCGGGGCGCAGCGCCGCCAGCTGGCTGGACCGCCGCAGACTGCTCGTTCCGACCTTGGCTCCCTGGGGCAGCTCGGCCAGTCCCTGGCCGCCGCGCGTAATCAGGCAGTCGCGGGGATCGATCCGCCGAGGCACCGCTCCATTGATTAACCCGGCGGGCAGTTCGGACGGCATATCCTTCATGCTGTGCACTGCCATGTCGATCTCCCCGTCCAGCATCGCCTGTTCAATCTCCTTGACGAACAGTCCCTTGCCGCCGACTTTGGAGAGCGTAACGTCGAGAATGCGGTCGCCTTTCGTGACGATTTTTTTCACCTCAAATTTAAAAGCAAAGCCGTGCTCGGCGCAGAGCCGCTCCAAATCCGCGATCACCTGTCCCGTCTGTGTCAGCGCGAGCGCGCTCTGTCTGCTGCCTACCATTATCGTTCGCATGCCTTATTCCTCCCGATTTTGGGCGATCCAGGATGCTATCCGCTCCGGACCCCATTCCATAAACGTTCCCGCCCGGATTTCGTCCAGCACCTCGAGCGTACCCAGCTTCTTAAGCAGGGCTGTTCGAATCTCCGGCGATGTCTCCCGGCGTTTGATTTCCCTGCGCATCTCGTACAAAAAATCCAGATACTGCTCGTACTCCCCGCCGATCGTATCCTCCAGCAGCTTTGTGATCCGGACCGCAACGCCGGGACCCGAGCCAGAGGTCGAAACCGCCACGGTCAGCCGTCCTCTGCGGAATACGCCGGGCGTAATGAAGCTGCCCGCCTCGCCGTGGCTTCCTACATTGACAGGTATACCCAGAGCGTCCGCCTCCCGGGCGACGGCTTCGTTGACTTCACGGTCGCCGGTCGCCGCATATACAAGAAAAGCCCCTCGGGCATCCCCGGGAGCATATTGGCGGTTCATCCACACGAGTGAGGAGCGTTCGGCCAATTCGTACAGCACTGGAGTCAGCGCCGGACTGATTACCGCAACATCGGCTCCGGCCTCCAGAAGACCCAGCGTTTTACGCTCCGCCACCTTGCCGCCGCCGATCACCACGCATTTTCGTCCCCGAACATCCAGCATGACCGGCAAATACATCGTCTCCAACAGCTACTCCCCTCCCCAGCGGTGAAACCGGGACCATGAATTCAGCAGAAAATTCAGAATGATGAATCCGTAGCCCGATACCGCCCAGCGCGCAATCACAATTCCGGAGTACCGTCCGGAACGCCTGATCACATAATAGGTTATGTAAATCCCAAGCCCGATAAGCGTGGACAGCACCTTCAAATCCAGAAACAGCTTGAGACGGCCTTCCGAAATAATGGAGATGCCCGCAACAATCAGCGATCCGGCTAGAAGAGGCATGCCGGCCAGCACCGAAGTATAGGAATACTGGTCCAGTATTTCCAGGCTCGGCAATCTTCTGACAGGGTCGCTCCACTTCTTGTGCTTTAATCTGGCATGTAAAAACAAATACATCACAGCGAACACTGCCCCTAGCGTCAACGCGGCAAAGCTCAGATTCGCCAAAATCACATGAAGCGACAGCCAGCCGTGCACCGCTTCCCAGCTCTGCAGCTTATGGTCTTCCGCCGTCAGCCAGAACCGGTTCAGCAGGAAGACGCTAAAGCCAGCCGTCCCAAGAAGCAGCACGGTAAATTCAGAGCGCTTCATCAGGCTTAAGGCGAGCGATACGAGCACAATCGTGAAGGAGAACCCGAACAGAAAGTCATAGGGGGTAAACACCGGCAGCCCTCTCACCTCGTAAAAGCGGATGCCGAGTCCTGCACTCTGCAGAAGGCCTGTCATAACAAGAAGCCCTGTGCCCAGCCGCTTCCGTTCCGGATTCCGCTTCACGCAGTCCGAGAAATAAAACAGCAGGCTCAGGGCGTACAGCAGCAGAGCTGCGTTGTATATTCCGTTAAGATCACTTGTCACATGCCGACATCCTTCCTAGAGGCCGGCCGGGGCAAAGGGAGCCGACTTCATAGCACCGCCGGCTTCCGGCCGGATTTCCATTTCCGGCAATTTCCGTTCCTTCGCTTGTCCGGAGCCGCCTTCACCGGCGGCCTCCAGGCGATCCTCCAGCGCAAAGATCTTGGTGAACAGTCCAAGAGCTTCCGTCCCTTCTTTGCCGCCGGACATTTCCTTAATCACGTTGATCGGATCATGCATCATCTGGTTCACAATGCTCTTGGTCAGGCGGCGGATAATCTTGCGCTGATGCTCGTCCAGCTCGGGGAGCTTGTTGAACAGGCTCTCCAGGGTCTCCTCGTGAATCGAGTTTGATTTCTCCTGCAGCGCCCGGATCACAGGCTGAACGCCCAGCGTCTTGAGCCACTGCTGAAACTGCTGCCCTTCTTCAGCGATCATAGCCTCGATCTTCACAGCCTCACTGCGCCGCATATCCATATTGCTCTCCACGATTCCCTCCAGGTCATCGATATCGTACAGAAATACGTTCGGGAGTGCCGAAGCCGAAGGGTCAATGTCACGGGGCACCGCGATATCGATCATGAACAAAGGACGGGACGGACGGCTCTTCATGCTCGCCGCAATGTCTTCCGAGCTCAGCACGTAGCCTTCTGCGCCCGTCGAACTGATGACAATGTCATAATCCCGAAGCCGCGCAGCAGCTTCCTCCAGGGTCAGTGGACGGCCCGAGAACTTCTCGGCCAGCTCCTTGGCCCGTGCCAGCGTCCGATTGGCGACGGCTACCTCCGCCGCACCGTTGCTGTACAGATGCTTGACGGTCAGCTCGCTCATTTTGCCCGCGCCGAGAATAAGCACTTTTTTACCCGTGAAGCTTCCAAAAATCCGCTTGCCGAGCTCGACGGCCGCATAGCTGACGGATACCGCGCTCTCGCCGATCGACGTCTCGCTGTGCGCCCGCTTGCCGACCGTAACCGCCTGCTTGAACAGCCGGTTGAACCAGGCTCCCGTCGCTCCTTCCCCCTGGGCGGTCAGGAACGCGCTGCGAACCTGTCCCAAAATCTGCGTCTCGCCGATTACCATCGAATCAAGCCCGCATGCCACCCGGAACAGATGCTGGATCGCCTGGTCATCCTCATATTGATACATATGCTGGGTAAATTGCTCGCTCTTCACACCGAACCACTGTTCCATATAGTTACGGAGAAAATAGCCGCACATGTTCAACCGGTCCACGACCACATAAATCTCCGTCCGGTTGCAGGTAGCGACGATGACTCCCTCCAGCACGCTCTTCGTTCGCATCAGCTGGTGAAGCGCCGTCGGCAGATCCTGCTCCGCAAAAGCGAACTGTTCCCTCACTTCGACAGGCGCTGTTCGATAATTCAAGCCAACTGCGACGATGTGCATCTGAAAGTTCACCATCCTAATCTTGTCTTAATCTGAGCTGTATTATAACATTCACGCAGCCCAAAATTATATTCAATCCTTATTGGACCCGCTAATTACAATCACATTTATCAAAATTTCATTGTTAAGTATATCACAACATAAACCGTCATCCCGGCCATCTTTTTGAACTATATATGAAATTAGAATAATTATAATGTAGTTCAGTACGCATTTTACACTTTAATAAGCTTAATCCTTGCTGTACAGGTCTCGGGTATATATTTTGCCCGGATCGATCTTCTCCATTTCAGGGGACAGCCGATTAGCCACGATCACATCGCTCTTGCTCACAAATTGTTCAAAGTCATTGACCACTTTCGCCCCCAGAAACTCCGCCTCCTCGATCGCTGGCTCAAAAATAACGACCTGAACCCCGGCGTCCGTAATGCGCTTCAGTACGCCCTGAATGGCGGATTCGCGGAAATTATCGGAGTCCATCTTCATGGTCAGCCGGTAAATCCCCACCGTACTAGGACTGCGCTTCAGAATCATATCGGCGATATGATCCTTGCGCGTCTGGTTCGCGTCGACAATGGCGGCCATAATCTTGTTGGGTACATCCTGGTAGTTGGCCAATAGCTGCTTCGAGTCCTTGGGCAGGCAGTAGCCTCCGTAGCCGAAAGAAGGATTGTTATAATGATTGCCGATCCGGGGATCGAGCCCGACGCCTTCGATAATTTGCTGCGCATCAAGCCCCCTGATTTCCGCATAGGAATCCAGCTCGTTGAAGAATGCAACCCGCATAGCCAAATACGTATTGGCGAACAGCTTGATCGCCTCGGCTTCCGTCGAATCGGTGTACAGCACATCGATATTCTCCTTCAGCGCCCCTTGGGCCAGCAGTGCCGCAAATGTCTCCGCCCGCTCCGAACGCTCGCCAAGTACGATACGGGACGGATACAGGTTATCATACAAAGCTTTACCTTCCCTTAAAAACTCGGGAGAGAACAAAATATTCCCGATCTTGTATTTCTCTTTAACCGACCTTGTGTATCCTACAGGCACAGTCGACTTGATAATCATGACCGCTTCCCGGTTGATGGACAGCACGCTCTCGATTACTTCTTCAACATGTTTCGTATTGAAATAATTCTGTTCAGGATCATAGTTGGTCGGCGTCGATATAATTACATATTCCGCCTGTCCGAACGCTTCCTGTGCATCGGTTGTGGCGGTCAGGTTCAATTTTTTGGTCGCCAGATAGTGTTCAATCTCATGATCGATAATCGGCGATTTTCGGGCATTGACGAGCCTCACTTTCTCTTCCATGATGTCATACGCGGTCACCTCATGATGCTGGGCCAACAGCACGGCATTGGACAGACCGACATATCCGATTCCGGCAACGGCTATTTTTCGCATCTCCATCCCCCGTTTCTTAGTTCATGTAGGAGTTCAAATATTACGCTTAATATAACGCAATCCGGAATTCCCTGTCCAGACGAAAGCCGACAAAGAGCTGTCATTTCAGCCAGTCTTTCCCTGTATTTAGGAATCAACGCCTCGCGCGTCTTGCGATCGTCTTCTATGTATTTTTTATTTTTTCATAAAAAAAGCAGCCGCCCCTCGGGGTCAGCCGCCTGTACTTGTGTATATTTGGGCTTGTTCATATTTGGATTACTCGCCGTTCTCCGTCTCCTGCCCGCTCTCCGGCTCCTCGACTGCCGTCATACTCTCAACGAGGTTCCACAAATCCTCACGGCCAAGTCCGATCTCGGAGGAATAGGGGATGAAGTTCTCGCCAGGCTGCACGCCGAGCGCCTCCTTCATGATTTTGATATGCTTCGGCCAGCGGGTCTTGGGGATCTTGTCCGCCTTGGTGGCCACGACGCACATCGGGATGCCGTAATGCTTCAGCCAGTCGTACATCATCTTATCGTCGCTTGTAGGCGGATGGCGCAAGTCCACAACGAGCAGCACGAGCTTCAAGGGCTCCCGTTCGGCGAGGTATTTCTCGACCATCTTGCCCCATGCCGCCCGCTGCACTTTGGACACCTTCGCATAGCCGTAACCCGGAAAATCCACGAAATACAGGCGCTCATTGATGCGGTAATAGTTCATATGCTGCGTTTTGCCCGGCGTGGAGCTGGTGCGGGCCAGGTTCTTCCGGTTGATCATCCGGTTGATGAGGGAGGACTTCCCCACGTTGGAGCGCCCGGCAAGGGCGATTTCCGGCAGAGCATCCTCCGGATACTGAGCAGGCCCGACGGCGCTGATCACAAATTCGGCAGAGGTAACTTTCATAGGACTTCCTTTCTTGTACGAACGAATAATAAATCCTGATCAATTGTTCAGCTTTCAGCAAAACGGGCCCCGCCCGCAGAATGGACGGAGCCTCGTCTCATTAAGTCTAGTGATGCATGGTCTCCACATGCGCTTCGGGCAGCTCTTGCAGCGCCGAGCCAACAAGCGCATGCTGCAGGACTTGATCCATGTGGGAGACTGGAATGAATTCCACATCGTTCCGAACGCTTTGGGGAATCTCTCTCAGATCCCGCTCGTTGTCCTTCGGCAGAAGAATCTTCTTGTATCCGGCGCGATGGGCCGCCAGCGACTTCTCCTTCAGTCCGCCGATCGGCAGCACACGGCCGCGGAGCGTAATTTCACCCGTCATTGCAACATCCTTGGATACCTCGCGCTTCGTGAGTGCGGAGATCAGCGCGGTAGCAATCGTAATTCCGGCCGATGGTCCGTCCTTCGGAATGGCGCCCTCCGGGATATGAATATGGATGTCGTTCTTCTCATAGAAATCCGGCGAAATGCCGAGTTCCCCGGCCTTGGATCGGGTGTAGCTGAACGCAGCCTGCGCGGATTCCTTCATGACATCGCCGAGCTGGCCGGTCAGCGTCAGCTTCCCGCTTCCGGGAACGACAGTCACTTCGATCATCAGCGTGTCGCCGCCGACCTCGGTCCAGGCAAGGCCTGTCACGGTGCCGATCTGATCCTCCAGCTCGGCCATGCCGTACCGGAATTTCGACGCTCCCAAATAATCCTTGATGTCGTCCGGGAGAATTTCGACGCTCTCCTTCTCGCTGGACACGATCTGCCGGGCCGCCTTCCGGCACAGCGCCGCCACCTGTTGCTCCAGATTCCGGACGCCGGATTCCCGTGTGTATTCGCGGATCACGCGCAGCAGCGTTTCGTCCCCAATAGCCAGCTGGCCTTCCTCAAGACCGTGATTCTTCCTCTGCTTCGGAAGCAGATAGCGGCTTGCGATCTGCAGCTTCTCCAGCTCCGTATAGCCCGGAATATAGAGCATTTCCATCCGGTCCAGCAGCGGGCGGGGAATATTATGAACCGCATTGGCCGTCGTCACGAACATCACATTCGACAGGTCGAACGGAACCTCGATGAAATGATCGCTGAACGTATTGTTCTGCTCCGGGTCCAGTACCTCCAGCAGTGCAGCTGAAGGATCTCCCCGGAAGTCCGATGCCATCTTGTCGATCTCGTCGAGCAGGAACACCGGATTAACCGAGCCGGCGGTCTTCATCCCCTGGATGATCCGTCCCGGCATGGCGCCCACGTAGGTGCGGCGATGACCGCGGATTTCCGCTTCGTCACGCACGCCGCCGAGTGAGATGCGGACGAACTTGCGACCCAGGGAACGGGCAATGGAACGCGCCAGCGAGGTTTTGCCAACCCCCGGCGGTCCGACCAGACACAGGATCGGTCCTTTCAGCTTCTTGACCAGCTTCTGAACGGCAAGATACTCCAGCACGCGCTCTTTCGGCTTATCCAGACCATAATGGTCCTCGTTAAGCACTTGCTCCGCCTTGGAGATATCCAGATCATCTTCGGTCCACTCGCTCCAGGGAAGACTGAGCAGCCATTCCACATAATTGCGGATAACGCCGCCTTCCGCCGAGCTGGCCGGCATCTTCTCGAGACGGTCGATTTCCTTCTCGATCTTCTCGCGAACCCGCTCCGGCAGCTCCTTCTCCTCCGCCTGGGCGCGCAGCTCCTCGGCCTCTCCGGCCCGGCCTTCCTTGTCGCCTAGCTCCTTCTGAATCGCCTTCATCTGCTCGCGCAGATAGTATTCCTTCTGCGTCTTCTCCATCTGCTTCTTGACCCGCTGGTTGATCTTCCGCTCAAGCTCCAGAACCTCGCGCTCGTTGCCGAGAATATCCAGCAGTCTCTCCAGACGCTCGCGCACATCAATCGTCTCCAGAATCTCCTGCTTATCCTTGATCTTCAGGGACAGATGGCTTGTGATGACGTCGGCCAGCCGGCCGGGCTCTTCAATATCGGAGACTGCGGCGAGCGTCTCCGGCGTTACTTTTTTGGATAAGGAAATATAATGTTCGAACTGGCTCAGCACCGTGCGCATAAGCGCGTCGCTCTCGTGATCGGCATCCGGCTGCTCCGGCAGCTCTCTTGCCATCACCTCAAAGTACTCCTCATTGTCCGTATAGTGAATAATCTCGGCCCGTTCCACGCCTTCCACCAATACGCGAATCGTGCCGTTTGGCAGCTTCAGCATCTGGCGGACATTGGCGACTGTTCCGACCCGAAAAATATCATCCTGTCCCGGCTCTTCAATATTGACTTCCGATTGAGAACAGAGGAGGATCAAATTATCTTCTACCATCGCCTTTTCCAGCGCTTTTACCGACTTCTCGCGTCCGACATCCAGATGGAGGACCATACTGGGGTAGACAAGAAGACCTCGGAGCGGCAGCAAGGGGAAGCGGCGACCTTTTGTCTGTTTGGATACCATCGCTTGTTGACCTCCAATCGCTCTCTGTAACCTATCTGTTGTTTATATATTTTAGCAAAAGCGGCTTCAAAACACCAACGAACCGCACACTGCGCATTCGCGAACCGCTATTGCCTTCCCTGCGCTGCGGATATAACATGAAACGGCCGACCGGAACGCTCGCTCTATGCCTCCGGTCGGACCGTTTTCCGGCGGCTTCTTGTACAGCCAGCGGACATCATATTCTACAGATTGGCGCTCTCGCTTGAAGCATCGGCCTTCAGAAGGGAAGGCGCAGGCGTGAAGGTTTCGCCGGAGACAGCAGGCATCCGCACATCCTCTAGCAGCGCGCCGAACACTTGACGGAAGGCTTCCTCCACCGTCTCGATCGGAATAACGCGCATCGGCTCCAGATCGGCGAACAGTGACTGCCAGTTGTCCTTCGGTACAAGCACAGTCGTCGCACCCGCCTGCAGGGCGGCCTCCACCTTGGCGACAACGCCGCCGACCGGCTTCACCCGGCCGTGAATGCCGATTTCTCCGGTCATCGCGACCGTATTATCAACCGGAAGACCGCGGATCGCGGAGGCAATTGCCACCGCCATCGCCACTCCGGCGGAAGGGCCGTCAACCGGCGTGCCTCCGGGAAAATTAACGTGCAGATCATAACGGTCCGGCGAGAGATTCATCGAGCGCAGAACGGTCAGCACATTCTCCACCGATCCCTTCGCCATGCTCTTGCGCCGGATCGTCCGCGAGCCGCCGCCGATCTCTTCCTCATCGACGACTCCCGTTATGTTCAGCCGTCCGTTTCCGCCGGGTGCCGGAGTTGCCGTCACCTCGATTTCCAGCAGCGTGCCCATGCCCGGCCCGCATACCGCGAGCCCGTTCACCAGCCCCACCTGCGGCTCGGTCGGAATACGGCGCTCGGTCCGCAGCTGCAGCTGGCTGCTGCTTGCGACCCACTCCACATCGGCGGCGGACAGACTCTCGCGCCCTTCGGTCAGCGCGAGACCGGCGGCGAGCTGGATCATGTTGACCGCCTCGCGGCCGTTCGTCGCGTACTGCTGCACGACGGTAATGGCATCAGGGCTGTCCTTCAGCCCGATTTTCTGCACGGCGTCCCGCGCAATTATCGAAATCTCATCCGGCAGCAGCGGCCGGAAGAAGATTTCCATGCAGCGGGAGCGCAGCGCCGGCGGAATTTCATGCGGCGACCGGGTCGTTGCGCCGACCAGACGGAAATCCGCCGGCAGCCCATTTTGAAAAATATCGTGAATATAGGCAGGCGTGTTCCCGTCCTCCGAATTATAATATGCGCTCTCCAGATGAACTTTCCGGTCTTCCAGCACTTTCAGCAGCTTGTTCATCTGGATCGGATGCAATTCGCCGATTTCATCAAGGAAGAGAATGCCGCCATGCGCCTTGGTCACCGCTCCCGGCTTCGGCTGCGGTACTCCTGCGATTCCCATCGCACCGGCTCCCTGGTAGATTGGATCATGAACCGAACCGATCAGCGGATCGGCGATGCCCCGCTCGTCAAAACGGGCGGTCGTCGCGTCGATTTCCGTAAACTTCGAATCCGCCTTGAACGGCGAGAGGGGATTCCGCTTGGCTTCCTCCATCACAACACGGGCGGCCGCTGTCTTGCCGACACCCGGCGGACCGTATACGATAACATGCTGGGGGTTGGCGCTGCACAGCGCCGCCTTTAGCGCCTTGAGCCCATCCTTCTGGCCGACGATATCCTTAATGCTGGCAGGCCGTGTCTTCTCGGCCAGCGGCTTGGTCAGCGAGATCGCCCGCATCTTCCGCAGCTTCTCAAGCTCCTTGCGCGACTCGCGCTCCACCGCCGTCTTGTTCGTCTTCTGTCCGCGCAGCAAATTCCAAAAGTAAACGCCGATGACCAGTGCGAAGAACAGCTGCACGACCATCAGCAGTACACTAAGTTCCATAGTTATAGCCTCCCATTCTTAGTTCCGCTACTTGGTAGTATAGCCTTTTCCCTAAGGCCTAAACGCCCCAAGGGAGGATTTATGACCGTAGCGGCCCTAAGACGGCAAACGCCGCTTCCCTTGTACGGAAAGCGGCGCTAAGAATGGCCCTGATTATTTGGCTTCGGACGTCAGACCCATTACCTTGTCATGATGCGCCTGCCGGCCCGGAATTTCGCCGGTGGCTTCATAATGGGTGACGATGATATCGATCTCCTTCTTCAGCTCCGCGAGCAGTTCGGACTCCGGTACTTTGCGGATCATCTCGCCATAGCGGAACAGAAGCCCTTCCCCTCTGGCTCCAGCGATGCCGATGTCCGCTTCGCGTGCTTCGCCAGGACCGTTAACCGCGCAGCCCAGCACCGATACCTTGATCGGCACCTTGATCTTGGAGATGTACTCCTCGACTTCATTGGCGATGGAGAACAGATCGATGTCCAGTCGTCCGCAGGTCGGACAGGAGATCAGCGTCGCCGCATTCGAAATCAGACCGAAGGTCTTGAGCAGCTCGCGGGCGACCTTCACTTCCTCCACCGGGTCGGCGCTCAGCGAGATCCGCACCGTATTGCCGATGCCCATGGAGAGCAGCGCGCCGATCCCGGCCGAGCTTTTGACCGTTCCGGCGAACAGCGTGCCGGATTCCGTAATGCCCAGATGGAGCGGGTACGGAATGACCTCTGCCGCTTTGCGGTACGCTTCAATCGCCATCGGCACATCGGAGGCTTTCAGCGATACGATAATATCGTGGAAATCCAGCTCCTCAAGAATTCCAATATGGTATAACGCGCTTTCGACCATTGCGTCCGGTGTAGGATAACCGTATTTCTCCAGCAGATGGGATTCCAAAGAACCGGCGTTAACGCCGATCCGGATCGGGATACCCTTGTCCTTGCAGGCTTTAACGACTGCCTCAACCTTCTCCCGGCGGCCAATATTGCCCGGGTTGATCCGGACCTTATCGATGCCGTTCTCAATCGCCAACAGCGCCAGCTTGTAATTAAAGTGGATGTCCGCCACAAGCGGGATATGAATCCGCTTCTTGATTTCTTTAATAGCAGCGGCGGCTTCCTCGTTGTTGACCGTAACGCGGACAATCTGGCAGCCTGCTTCCTCCAGACGCAGAATTTCGGCTACCGTCGCCTCCACATCCGCCGTCTTCGTCGTACACATGCTTTGGATGACAACCTCATTGTTTCCCCCGATTGTGATCCCGCCCACATTGACGGGGCGCGTCTGATGTCTAAGAAACATGATTTCTCCCCCATAACGCCAAAGCTCCACCCTCCTTGCGCTCCCGCGTGTGACGGGGGGCGGAAGGAAGGTGGAGGCTGAAATGGCAAGTGATAGTAGACTGCTCAAGGATAAAAGTCTGCCGGTGTTCTCCTGGACCCCAGACGATTACCGAGAAATGTCAGGTCACATACAGGCTTATAAACGCACAGCTTATATGCCTTATTGTTGTGCAAAAGCGGCTTACGCGCTTTCTTCCTGCTTCTTATCCTTCTTCAGGTTCAGCTCGGGCAGAGCCTTCTCCTGAACAACCTTCTCCGTGATGACGCAATCCTTGATATCGTCGCGGGAAGGCACTTCGTACATCACGTCAAGCATAATGCTTTCGATGATGGCCCGCAGACCGCGGGCGCCTGTGTTGCGTTTGATCGCTTCCTTGGCAATCGCTTCGAGTGCCTGCGGTTCGAATTTCAGCGACACATTATCCATCTCCAGCAGCTTGGCGTACTGCTTCGTGAGCGCGTTCTTCGGCTCAGACAGAATACGGACAAGCGTCTTCTCGTCAAGCGGCTCCAGCGTAGAGATGACCGGGAGACGGCCTACAAATTCGGGAATCAGGCCGAATTTCAACAGGTCCTCCGGCAGCACCATCGACAGGTATTCGCCCGCCTTCAGTTCCTTCTGTCCGCCCTCGGAAGCATTGAAGCCAATGACCTTCTTGCCGACGCGGCGTTTGATCAACTGTTCCAGTCCGTCAAAGGCACCGCCTACGATGAACAGGATGTTGGTAGTATCGATTTGAATAAATTCCTGATGCGGATGCTTGCGTCCGCCTTGCGGAGGAACCGATGCGACCGTTCCTTCCAGAATTTTCAGCAGCGCCTGCTGAACACCTTCGCCCGAGACGTCGCGCGTGATGGACGGGTTCTCGGACTTGCGGGCCACTTTATCGATTTCATCGATATAGATGATGCCGCGCTCGGCTTTTTCCACATCGTAATCAGCAGCTTGAATAAGCTTCAAGAGAATGTTCTCTACGTCTTCGCCAACGTAACCGGCCTCGGTAAGGGAGGTCGCATCCGCAATTGCGAACGGAACATTGATGATCTTCGCCATCGTCTGGGCCAGCAGCGTCTTGCCGGAACCGGTCGGTCCGAGCAGCAAAATGTTGCTCTTCGTCAGCTCGACGTCCTCGATTTTGCTCTGGCTGTTGATGCGCTTGTAATGGTTGTATACGGCTACGGACAGGGATTTCTTCGCCTGCTCCTGGCCGATTACATACTGGTCGAGAATATCGCGGATCTCTTTTGGCTTCGGAATATCCTTCAGGTCCAGTTCTTCCTCATGACCGAGTTCCTCTTCCACGATTTCCGTGCACAGCTCGATACATTCATCGCATATATAAACGCCAGGCCCCGCAACGAGCTTGCGAACCTGCTCCTGGGATTTCCCGCAGAACGAGCATTTCAGCTGCCCTTTTTCATCATTAAATTTAAACATTTAACCACCCCTTAGGATTTGATCGGTGAATACAGAACCTCGTCAATCAAGCCGTACGCTTTGGCTTCTTCCGCGCTCATGAAATTGTCGCGGTCCGTGTCGCGCTCGATTTTTTCAAGGGGCTGACCTGTGCGGTCTACATAGATTTGATTCAGCTTCTGCTTGGTCTTCAAAATCCAGTCTGCATGAATCCAAATATCCGATGCCTGACCTTGAACGCCGCCCAGCGGCTGGTGAATCATCACTTCGCTGTTAGCCAGCGCATATCTCTTGCCCGGCGCTCCCGCCGTGAGCAGCAACGACCCCATACTTGCGGCCATGCCGACGCAAATTGTGGAAACATCTGGCTTGATATACTGCATCGTATCATATATACCCATGCCGGCTGTTACAGAACCACCGGGTGAATTGATGTACAGGTTGATGTCCTTTTCAGGGTCCTCGGCTGCCAGAAAGAGCAATTGGGCAATGACCAGATTGGCAACATCATCATCAATCGCATTGCTCAGGAATATGATGCGGTCCTTGAGCAACCGGGAGTAGATGTCGTATGAGCGTTCTCCTCGATTCGTCGATTCCACAACCATTGGTACCAGACTCATGCCACCAACCTCATTTCTCTATATATATAATTAGTCTTGCCGTTTCAAAAGTATTTTAACACGTTCATGGCGCAATGTCATTTTTTCACCGGAGTGCGGCGGCTTCTTTAATAAAAACAAGACACGTAACCGAAGGTACGTGCCTTGATCTCGCAGAATTATGAAGCCCGTTCGGGCATTTCAATCAGTCGCCTGCCTCCCAGACGGGACATTACTCAGCGCTTGCTTCTTCAGCCGGCGCTTCAACTTCCTTGCTGTTCTCCACCAGGAACTCGATCGTCTTGCGGAGCATGATTTCTTCCTTCAGGCTGTCCAGCGATCCGTTGGATGCAAGGATGTTCCGGATTTCTTCGGCGGAACGTCTGTAGCTCTCAGCCATCTTCACAAGTTCCGCTTCGAATTCTTCGTCGGAAACTTCGATGTTCTCGCTCTTCGCGATAACTTCCAGAACCAGGTTGTTGAGCACGCGCTTCTCGGCGTCGCTCTTCATCTGCTCGCGCAGATCGTCCTGCGTCTGGCCGGAAAAGCTGAGGAACATGTCCATGTTCATGCCCTGCTGACGAAGACGCATGTCGAAGTCGCGGACCATGTTCTGCACTTCGCTGTCGATCATAGCCTGCGGGATTTCAACCTCCGCGTTCGCTGCGGCTGCTTCCACAACGGCGTTCTCTTTCACGCCTTTCAGCTCTTCAGCCTTGCGGGATTCCAGCTGCTTCTTCAGATCTTCCTTATATTCAGCCAGCGTTTCAAACTCGCTTACGTCCTTGGCGAACTCGTCGTCCAGCTCCGGAAGCTGCTTGCGCTTGATTTCATGCAGTTTAACCTTGAACACGGCCGGTTTGCCAGCGAGGTTCTCGGCATGGTACGTTTCAGGGAACGTTACTTCAACGTCCTTGAAGTCACCTGTTGCCATTCCAACCACTTGCTCTTCGAAGCCCGGGATGAAGGAGTTGCTTCCCAGTTCCAGAGAGTGGCGCTCAGCTTTGCCGCCTTCAAAGGCTTCACCGTCTACAAATCCTTCGAAGTCGATTACGGCGATGTCGCCGTTAATAGCCGGTTCTTCTTCAACCACAACCAGCTCGGCATGACGCTCTTGCAGACGCTTCAGTTCAGCGTCCAGCTCTTCATCGCTAACTTCGGCCTTCTGGGCAGGAACTTCAACGCCTTTGTATTGGCCAAGCGTAACTTCCGGCTTAACCGTAACTTTGGCTTTGAACTTGAAGGATTGTCCTTTCGCGAATTGCTCGATGTCCACTTCCGGACGGTCTACAGGGAAGATGTCGGTCTGTTCAACCGCTTCGCCGTAGGCTTCAGGCAGCAGGATGTCGATAGCGTCCTGATAGAGGCTCTCAACACCGAAACGCGATTCAAAAATCGGGCGCGGCACTTTGCCTTTGCGGAAGCCCGGCACGTTGGCATTCTTAACGACTTTATTAAAGGCTTTGTCGAGGGCTTTCGCTACCCGATCCGCGTCTACTTCAACATCAAGAACGCCAAGGTTCTTCTCTATTTTTTCCCAAGTTGCTTTCATTGTTTAAATTTCCCCTCCAAAATTGGTTCACATCTCACGCACAGAATAACCATTATATTATATAAAACTTTATCATACTTTTCAAGGGGGGATTAAGGCGTTTTCATGATGCCTTTCCCGCTCAAACCGGCCTGCCCGCAAATCGGTTGAGCATCCGGTAGGCCTGTTCAAAAGAGAAGCGCATGCCCTCTGTAATGCCGTACATCGCCCGCGTTTCTTCCTCGTTGCGGGTCCCGTTCAGCGTCTCGGACACCGTCTGGTGCAGCGCTCCGGCCCAAAGATCAAGCGTCCCTTCATCTCCGGTTAGTATGGAATAATAGGATTCCGTTCCGTAAATCACCATAATAAACTCGGCCCATAGTTCCCGGGCAAAATAATACAGCGTCGGCTCATGCGTCTCCGTATGCTCCGCAACCCGCTCCAGCACCTGGGCGGTCTGCACGGGAAAATCTTCATTGTTAAGAGGAACCGTGTCGATCTCCACAACCACGCTCTCCTGGCCCCGCTTCAAATCGACGGCTCCCTGAACGCCCCGCCGGCGAAGCGTCTGCAGCGTACGGAACTGGAGGATGGGGTGAATCCCCGGATTTTGCACCCAGTCGGTCAGGGCATAGTCCACCTCTTCTCCCTCAAAATAGGAAAGCTGCTCCAGGGCAAGCAGCGTCCCTTCGGACAGCGGCTCATTCATTACCTTGCGCAGCAGCTTGCCCGCATAGTCCGCATCTTCCCTGAGCTTGGATTCGGCTAATTGCCGGGCCATATCTGCTTCGCCCACTTCATCATCCTGTTCGGACGGCGAGTCTGTATAGGAAGTCTGCATAGCTTGGGGAAAAGCGGCCTCCAGCCAATCGAGCAGGGATTGCCATTCCTCATAATGCCGCTGCTCTTGACCCTGGCATTGCAGCAGAAACCGAAGCAGCTCGGCGGCTTCGCCGTACCGCTCACCCTCCAGCATGACCGTCAGCTGAATCTGATAATATTCCAGAGTCTTAGGGAACAGCACAATATTCTCTTTGGCGGGGGAACTGGAATTTCGAATAAGGGCACCTCCTTCCGCTTCTCCAAATGTCTCAGTTGATGATTATAGCATACCCTGCCTCAAGAGTGAAAAAACAAGTTGAATTATCTCTCCTTATATGCTAATATAATTTCTGCTTGCTTTTAAGTGGTTGTGTCCCAATAGCTCAGCTGGATAGAGCATGCGCCTTCTAAGCGCACGGTCGGGGG